>Ga0209024_1001259_pt1 | contig 23674 bp, 23 predicted proteins | sample AutmiccommunBRH5_FD_187380 | JGI IMG/M metagenome (GOLD analysis project Ga0209024, IMG submission 187380) | Deep subsurface microbial communities from Mt. Terri, Switzerland - Autotrophic microbial communities BRH/5 (SPAdes) (version 2) | ecosystem: Environmental > Aquatic > Deep subsurface >...
GCGGGGTGATGATCCAGCAAGGACCGCAGACGCGGAAATGCGTATTCCGGCAGGTTCGAAAACCGCTCGGGAAATGCCATGGCTGCCTCTCTCGTCGGGGTCATGTCGCCCCGTATGGTCAAAGTGTAGCCAATCGCTTCCGAGGGGTCCACAAAAAGCGAAGCCTTCCCGGCAGTTGCGCGGCGGTTTTGTGGTATTTCAGCCCAAGGCCGCCTCTGCCGCGTGACCAAGGCGCAACAACCGCTCCTCCTTCCCCGCCGCGCCCATCAGCGAAATCCCGGTGCCGGGCACCCCCGTCGGCAGCGTCAGCACGCAGAGGCCGAAGAGGTTGCCGATCCGGGTGTTGCGCAGCGCCAGCAGGTTCTCGGTGGCGAAATAGGCCGGGTCCGACAGCAGCCGCGCCGCATCGGGCGGCAGGATCGGCGCGGTCGGCACCAGCACCGCGTCATACCCCGCGACCTCGGCCGCCCATTCGCGGCGCAGCGCCTCCAGCCGCTGCCAGCCCGCCACATATTCGGGGGCTGACACCGCCTGCCCGCTGCGGAAGCGTTCCAGGATCAGCGGATACATCTTCTCCGGGGCCGCCTCGATGACATCGGCCCAGAGGCCGTAGGCCTCGGGCGCGAACAGCGTGGGCGACAGGGCCATCGCCAGATCGGTGATACGCAGTTCCTTGCGGTCGATCCGGGCGCCCGCCTCGGCCAGCCGCGCCACCGCGCCCTCGAACGCCGCCACCGGCACCTCGCGCGCGCCCTCGAAGGGCAGCCCCTCCAGCACCAGCAGCCGGGCGCCCTGCATCTGCGCGCCCGCCAGATCGGCGGCCCGCCCGCCCTCCAGCGCCGCCAGCAGCAGCGCGCAATCCTCGACCGTGCGGGCGAGCGGGCCGACTGTGTCAAAGCGCAGCGCCAGCGGCACCACGCCTTGCAGGGACAGCCGGCCATGCGTCGTCTTCAGCCCCACCAGCCCGTTCCAGGCGGAAGGGATGCGCACCGATCCGCCGGTATCGGAGCCAATCGCCGCCGCCGCCAGCCCCAGCCCCACCGACACTGCCGCGCCGGAAGATGACCCGCCCGGCGCCAGCGCAGGGTCGAACACATTGGGCGGCGTCGCGGTCATCGGGTTGAGCCCGAGGCCCGAAAACGCCAGTTCGGTCATATGCGTCTTGCCCAGGCAGACCAGCCCGCCCGCCGTCGCCGTCGCCAGCACCTCGGCATCCGCCGTCGGCACCCGGCCCTCCAGCAGGCGCGAGCCTGCCTCCGTCGCCACCCCCGCCGTGTCGAACAGGTCCTTCCAGCTGATCGGCACCCCGTCCAGCACCCCGCGCCGCAGCCCGGCCTTGGCCCGCGCCGATGCCGCCGAAGCCTCGGCCAGCGCCCGCTCCTCGGTCAGCCTTGCATAGATGCGCCCCGCCTCGGGATGTGCCTTGGCGGCGGCCAGATAGCCTTGCGTCAGCGCCAGCGGGTCCAGATCGCCGCGGCCGATGGCGCGGCCCTGCTCTGCCGCGGGTTTCGTCAGCCAGTTCTGCATGTCGCGCCCCTCATGTGCTTTGGGCGCAGGCTAGCGGCCGAACGGCGCATGGACAATCCCGCGCGCCGCGCCATATTTGCGGCATGAAACCGGATACAGACGTGCTCATCGCCGGCGGTGGCCTGAACGGCCCCGCGCTTGCCCTCGCCCTTGCCGGGGCGGGGCTGACCGTGACCGTGGTCGATGCGCAACCCGCGCGCGCCCGCGCCGATGCTGCGTTCGACGGCCGCGCCTATGCGCTGGCCATCGCGTCCAAGCGCCTGCTGGAGGCGGTCGGCCTCTGGCCCGCGCTTGCCGACAAGGTGCAGCCGATGACCGCCGTGAAGGCCAGCGACGGGCGCGCGGGCGAGGGGCCCTCGCCCTTCTTCCTCGATTTCCAGTCGGCAGAGCTGGAGGAGGGACCCGTCGGCTACATGCTGGAAGACCGCCACCTCTACGCGGCTTTCCTGGCCGCGATGCAGGCGAACCCGCGCATCACCCACATTCCCGCCACCAGCGTGGTGGCGCAGGAGCCGCAGGCGGCCGGCATCGCCGTGACGCTGTCGGACGGCCAGACCCTCACCGCTCGCCTGCTGATCGGCGCCGATGGCCGCCGCTCGGGCGTAGCGGAACGTGCCGGGATCACCCGCAGCGGCTGGGGCTATGGCCAGACGGCACTGGTCGCGGCCATTGCCCACGAACGCCCGCATGGCGGCGTGGCGCAGCAGTTCTTCATGCCCTCCGGCCCGCTGGCGATCCTGCCGCTGACCGGAAATCGCAGCTCGATTGTCTGGAGCGAGACGGACGAGGCCGCAAAAACCATCGCCGCGCTGGACGATGCGGCGTTCCTCGAGGTGCTGCGCCCCCGGTTCGGGGATTTCCTAGGTGCCATAAGCCTTTGCGGGCCGCGCTTCATGTATCCTCTGAACCTGACCCTTGCCGATGCCTACACCGCCCCCCGCATCGCCCTGATCGGCGATGCCGCCCACGGGGTGCACCCCATCGCCGGCCAAGGCCTGAACCTTGGCCTGCGCGATGTGGCGGCGCTGGCGGAGGTGCTGGCGGATGCCAAGCGGCGCGGCGAGGATATCGGGGCGGCGGATGTGCTGGAGCGGTATCAGCAGTGGCGGCGCTTCGACTCCACGACGCTGGCGCTTGGGATGGACAGCGTCAACCGGCTGTTTTCCAACGACAACCCGCTGCTGCGCGCGGGCCGCGACCTTGGCATGGGCGTGGTGCAGGCAATCCCGGCGCTGCGGCGGGGCTTCATGCGGCAGGCGGCGGGGCTGTCGGCGGGGCCTGGCGGCAAGCTGCCGCGGCTCCTGACCGGAAAAGCCCTCTAGTCGATCTGCCGCGCCTCGTCGATCAGCAGGATCGGGATACCGTTGCGGATCGGGAAGGCCAGATGCGCGGCGCGCGAGATAAGCTCCATCGCCTCGGGATCATAGGCCAAGGGCGCGTGGGTCTGCGGGCAGACCAGCGCCTCGAGCATCCGGCGGTCGGATCGGGTGTCGTCGGTCATTGCAGGATCTCCTCATCGCCGCCGCTGCGCAGGGCGAACTCGATCAGCGTCACCAGCGTTTCGCGCCGGTTGGCCAGCGTTGGCGCCTCCAGCAGGGCCTGCTTCTCCTCGGGCTCGAAGGGCAGCAGCATCGACAGCGAGTTCAGCAGCAGCTCATCTTCCGCATCCTTCAGCGTGCCCCAGTCGGTGGCAAGCTGCTCGCTGGCGAAATAACGGCCCAGAAGGTCCAGGAACTGTTCGCGCCGGAAGCCATCGTCCTGTTCGGTGCGGCCGAGGTCGCGCTCGAACCCCTCCCACGCCACCTCGGCGCGGACGTAGGGCGAGAAGCCCGGCAGCTCGCGGCGCAGGCGGAAGCGCGAGATGCCGGTCAGGGTGATCATGTAGCGGCCATCCTCGGTTTCCGAGAAGGCGGTGACGCGGCCGGCGCAGCCAATCGCACTCAGCCGTTTCTCGCTGCCGCCCGCCGGCATCCCGCGCGGCTGGATCATGCCGATCATCCGCTGCCGGGTTTTCAGCGCGTCTTCCAGCATCTGCAGGTAGCGCGGTTCGAAGATATGCAGCGGCAGCCGGGCGCGCGGCAGCAGCAGCGCGCCGGGCAGCGGGAACAGCGGGATCGTGTCGGGCAGCTCTGCGAATGTCATCATGCCCTTGCCATCTAGTCCGCCGCCCGCGCCCGGCAAACCCCTCAGAGGAAGATCATCGAGCTGAGCTTGCGCCGGCCCTTGAGCACGATGGGATCGGTCGGCTTCAGCGCGTCGAAGATCGTCAGCAGCTGCGCCTTGGCGGCGCCCTCGTTCCACTCGCGGTCGCGGCGGAAGAGATCGAGCAGTTGCTCCACCGCTTCTTCCACCCGGCCAGCCGCGTGCAGCGCCAGTGCCAGATCGTAGCGGGCCTGATGGTCGTCAGGATTGGCCTCCACCCGGGCCAGAAGGTCGGTGACCGGACCGGCATTCTCGGCCTGCCGCGCCAGTGCCAGCTGCGCGCGGGCGGCCTCGACCGGGGCAGCAGTCGCGATCTTGGCGGGGGCGGCGGTCAGGAAGCCCTCGGCCTGATCCAGATTGCCAAGCGCGATGTGCGAGCGCACCAGCCCACCGAAGGCATCGGCATTCTCGGGCTCTTCGCCCAGGATCGCCGCGAAGGTTTCGGCGGCGTCCACCGCCGCGCCCTCGGCCAGCATCGTCTCGGCCGCCTCGATGGCCTCGGCCAGACCGCCATCGCCGGCCAGCGCGGACAGCTTGTCCACGAAGGCCTTGATCTCGGACCCGGGCAGCGCTCCCTGGAAGGCATCGACCGGCTGGCCCTGCCAGAAGGCATAAACGGTGGGGATCGACTGCACCCGCAGCTGCGAGGCGATCATCTGGTTCTCATCCACGTTGACCTTGGCCATCACGACCTTGCCCTTGGCCGCGGCCACCGCAGCCTCCAGCGCCGGGCCAAGCGTCTTGCAGGGGCCGCACCACGGCGCCCAGAAGTCGACGATCACCGGCACCTCGCGGCTGCGCTCCACGACCTCGGCCATGAAGTCGCGTTCCGATACGTCGCGGACCCAGTCGTTCTTTGCCGGTGCGGTTCCGGCAGACCCTGTCAAGCCAAGCATTGCAGCCCCTTTCGGATGATTTGCCCTTATATGCGCGTTGTGCCGCGCGCCGCCAAGGGGGGTGTCAGAGGTCAAATGTCGCAAAAACCGGCACATGGTCGGAGGGTTGCGTCCATCCCCGGGCCCCCCGCAGCACCCGGCTGGAATGCGCGGCGCTGGCGATGTCGGGCGTGGCCCAGACATGGTCCAGCCGGCGGCCCTTGTCGGCGGCATCCCAGTCGGCGGCGCGGTAACTCCACCAGCTGTAGAGCAGGCCCTGGGGGATGTCCTGGCGGGTGATGTCCACGAAGCGGCCGGCCTCTTGGGTGCGGGCCAGCTGCTCCACCTCCACCGGCGTGTGGCTGACGATCTTCAGCAGCTGCTTGTGGCTCCAGACGTCATCTTCGCGCGGGGCGATGTTCAGGTCACCCACGAGGATCGCCTTGTGCGGGCGGTCGGCGGCGAACCAGTGCTGCATGTCGGTCAGGAAATCGAGCTTCTGCCCGAATTTCAGGTTCTGCTCTCGGTCGGGAATGTCGCCGCCGGCGGGGACGTAGAAGTTGTGGATGGTGACGCCGTTTTCCAGCTTGGCTGCGACATGACGGGCATGGCCGAGCGTGGCGAAATCGCGGTCGCCGGCATCTTCCATCGGCAGCTTCGACAGGATCGCGACACCGTTGTAGCCCTTCTGGCCCCGCGCCACGCAATGCGTGTAGCCAAGCGCGGCAAAGGCCTCCAAGGGCATCTTGTCAACGGGGGCCTTGCATTCCTGCAGGCACAGAACGTCCGGCGCCTCCTCGGTCAGCAGCTTCGACACCAGCCCTTCGCGCAGGCGGACGGAATTGATGTTCCAGGTGGCGATGGTGAAGGGCATGGCGGTCTCCGGCAGGTTGCGCGCGACCATAGCCACAGCGGGCGGGGGCGGCAACGCCTTGGGGTTACAGAGGGCTTACCCCCCAATTTGGTTACCCCAATGTGACTTGGCCTGACCCTTCGGGCATGCGACACCTTCCGCAACAGAAGAAGGAACTGACCCATGCGCAAACTTGCCCCGTTCGCCCTCGGCCTGATGCTCTCGCTGGCTGCCGCCGCCCCCAGCTTCGCCCGCCCGATGGAAGGGTCCGAGGCCCGCAAGATGCAGACCTCGGTCGATGTCTACCTGCGCTCCATCGGCCGGGGCGAGGCCGCCCGGGTGGTCGCCGCGCTGCCGCCGCGGATCAAGAACATCTTTGCCGGATCGGCGGGGATCGAGGCCGGCAAGCTGGACGGTGTGCTGATCGAGCAGACCAAGGCGCTGCTGGAGGCTGCCGAGTTCGACGATTTCGCGGCCGACTACTCCAACGTCGATGCCACGGATTCGGTGCTGGCCGATGGCAGCCGCGTGACCTGGACGGTGGTGCCGACGCAGTTCACGGTCAAGACCGCGGGCGGCAAGGTGCTGAACCGTCAGCCGCTGCTGGTGCTGAACGAGGCTGGCCAGTGGTACATGATGCGGATCGAGGGGGCGCAGCAGCAGGAGCTGGTGTCGATCGCCTATCCGTTCCTGAAGGGCGTCAGCTTCCCGGCGGCGAGCTCCGCCCCCGTCCAGTAAGCGGGCGAAAAAATGCCCGGGCACAAGGCCCGGGCAAGTCCGACAGGGAGGGAAGCCGCGCCATAACCCCGGCGCGGGAGGGCTTCGAATTTCGCGCCGCGCCATATTGCGGCGCGGTCCGGTTCCAACCTCGAAAACCGCCAAGGGTTCCCGCGGGGCCCGGATTTCTCAGGCCACCAGCCGATATCCGCCAGCTTCCGTCACCAGCAGCCGCGCGTTTGACGGATCGGGCTCGATCTTCTGGCGCAGGCGGTAGATGTGGGTTTCCAGCGTGTGGGTGGTCACCCCGGCGTTATAGCCCCAGACCTCATGCAGCAGCACATCGCGCGGCACCACGCCATCGGGGGCGCGGTAGAGGAACTTGAGGATGTTGGTCTCCTTCTCGGTCAGCCGGATCTTGCGCTCTTTCGGGTCGATCAGCATCTTCATCGACGGCTTGAAGGTATAGGGCCCCAGCTGGAACACCGCATCTTCGGACTGTTCATGCTGGCGCAGCTGCGCGCGGATGCGTGCCAGCAGCACCGGGAACTTGAACGGCTTGGTGATATAGTCGTTGGCGCCGGCGTCGAGGCCGAGGATGGTGTCGGCATCGGTATCGTGGCCGGTCAGCATGATGATCGGGCATTTCACGCCCTGCTTGCGCAGCCGCTTGCACAGCTCGCGCCCATCGGTGTCGGGCAGACCGACATCGAGGATCACGAGGTCGTAGATCGCGGATTTCACCTTTTCGACGGCGTCATGGCCGGTGCCGGCCTCGAACACGTCGAAATCTTCGGTGGCGACCAGCTGTTCGGCCAGCGCCTCGCGCAGGTCTTCCTCGTCGTCCACCAGCAGGATCTTCTTCAGGTTGGCCATGCTCTCGCCTCCTTGTTTGTCTGTGATCAGACGGTCTCGTTTCGCTGGGATCAGACATGCGCGCCGTGCAGGGCTGCGGCAACCTACGTGTCAAAACCCTCACGCGGACGTGTCGCTGGGGCGGGATATGTTTCAATTCATGTCGGCCGGGTCTATCTAGAACCGGCACATGCCCCGGAGTTGCCATGCCGCTTGGCCCATCCATCCTCGAACGCCTGAACCGCGCCCGCGCCGATTTGCGCATGGGCGTGCCTGTCGTGCTGACGGGTGCAGAGGGCGGGGCGCTGGTGGTTGCGGCGGAAGTGGTGGATGCGCCCCGGCTGGCGGGGATGCGGGCGATGGGCGGCGATCTGGCGCTGGCGATCACCGACCGGCGGGCGGCGACGCTGAAGGCGCGGGCTTATGACGGCGACCTTGCCCGCATCGCGGTGCCCACCGATGCGCCGATGGCTTGGCTGCGGGCGGTGGCAGACCCGGCGCGCGATCTCGATGCGCCGATGAAGGGCCCGTTCCACAGCCTGCGCGATGGGGCTGCGAGCCTGCACCGGGCCGCGATCCGGCTGGCGAAGTCGGCGCATCTGCTGCCCGCGGCGCTGGTGCTGCCGGTGCCGGATGGCCCGGCGCTTGCCGCGGCCGAGGGGCTGACGCTGATCGACATGGCCCTTGCCGCCCCGGCGCTGGAGCTTGCGGCGCCGCTCGCCCCGGTGGTCAGCGCGCGCCTGCCGATGGCCGCCGCGGAAAAGGGCCGCCTGCACATCTTTCGCCCCGGCGATGGCAGCGAGGAGCATTATGCCATCGAGATCGGCCAGCCCGCCCGCGATGCGCCGGTGCTGGCGCGGCTGCACTCTGCCTGTTTCACCGGCGATGTGCTTGGCAGCCTGAAATGCGATTGCGGGCCGCAGCTTCATGCGGCGCTTGCGCAGATGGGGACCGAGGGGGCCGGGGTGCTGCTGTACCTCAACCAGGAGGGGCGCGGGATCGGCCTTGCCAACAAGATGCGCGCCTACAGCCTGCAGGATCAGGGCTTCGACACGGTCGAGGCCAATCACCGGCTGGGGTTCGAGGATGACGAGCGCGACTTCCGCATCGGCGCCGGCATCTTGCGCCAGATGGGGTTCGGCGCGGTGCGGCTGCTGACCAACAACCCCGCCAAGTGCCGGATGCTGGAGGCGAACGGCATTGCGGTCACCGAACGTGTGCCGCTGCGCGTCGGCCAGACCCGCCACAACGCCGCCTATCTGGCCACCAAGGCCGCCAAATCAGGACATCTGCTGTGAAACCCACCGATCTTGTCGTCACGCCGATGGGCGTGCGCTTCCTGAACCGGACCTTCCCCGCCACCATCGGCCGCGGCGGCATCACCGCGAACAAGCGCGAGGGGGACGGTGCAACCCCGGCAGGCACTCACCGCATCGTCGGCATGCTCTACCGCCCCGACCGGATCGCCGCCACCGAGCTGCCGAAATGGGCGGTGCCGATCCGGCCGTTCGATCTGTGGTGCGATGACAGTGACCATGAGGATTACAACCAGATGGTCGCCGCCCCCTTCACCGCCAGCCATGAGGTGCTGCGGCGCGCCGACCCGATGTATGACCTGGTGCTGATCACCGACTGGAACTGGCCCGAGGCGCAGCCGGGCCGGGGCTCGGCGATCTTCCTGCATGTCTGGCGCCGCCCCGGCGCGCCGACGGCCGGCTGCGTCGCCTTCCGCCGCCATCACCTGATCTGGATCGCGAACCATATCCGGCCCGAGACGCGGCTGGTCGTGCCGGGCTAGCGCAGGCCCCCGCCTGCGCGGGGGCTTCTGTCGTCATGCGAGGTGGTCGACCTTGCCCATCACCTGCGCAAGGTCGCGGACCTTGCCCAGCCACTCCGCCACCAGCCGCGGATCGTGGGGCGCAGCATGGACTCCGGGCCCGATGTCCCCTGAAAGCACCGCCTGCACCGCAAGCGACACCGGCACCGAGACCAGCCGCGCCATCGCCGTGCCGCTGGCATCGCCCCAGGCATCCATCGCCCAGGTCTTGTGCCAGACCACCTTGCCGTCCCGCTCCGCCTTCAGCGAGACGAACAGCACCACGCGGTCGGGCTCCCCGTCGGCATAGGCATTCTCGCGCCAGAAGCCGTCGGCCATCGCGGCCAGCCTCGCATCGCCCTCGGGGCCCGACAGGGTTTCGATCTCGGCAAAGACCGGCGCCCAGGCTTCGGCCCAGCCGGTCAGGCGCAGGGTGCCGCGCACGAACTCCTTCACCTGCCAGTCCGGATCGAAGCGGTAATCGGCGAGGAAGGGCAGCGAGTCGCGGTTCGGGTAGACCTCGAAGGCCTCCGCTTCCGGCAGCGGCGCGTCATAGCGGCTGATCGCGTCCCAGGGGCGCGAGACGACGCGTTCGGCATGGTCCTGGATCGAGCGCGAGGGCGAGCGCAGCGCCTTCAGCACCCCCAGCGGCGACCAGGAGAACTTGTAGCGGAAGTGGTTCGCCACTTTCGGCACGCCGCCGCAATAGGAGGTGAAGGACAGCACGTTCCCCGCATCGAAGGCCTCGCTGGCGCGGTAGTCGGCCACCAGATCATGCGCCATCAGATGGTCGATGCCGGGGTCGAGCCCGACCTCATTCACCAGCGCGACGCCGGCGGCGCGGGCGGCAGCGTCCAGCGCCCGCATCTCTGGCGCGATGTAGCTGGAGGAGACGAAATGCGCGCCCTTCTCCACGCAGAGCGTGGCGATGGCGACATGCTGGTCGGCGGGCAGCATCGACACCACCAGATCGCCGGGGGCGAGGGCTTCGGTGAGGCCCTCCAGCGTGTAGGCGCGGATCGCGTCCGTCAGATCGCCCACCGCCTCGCGCGCCTTGCCCGGGCTGCGGTTCCAGACAGTGACGGGATGGCCCGCCTCGATCAGGCGGCGCAGGCCGGGGATGGCCGACAGGCCGGTGCCGCACCAGTGGATCATGGTCATGGGATATCCTTTCACAGCGCCGCGGAATGGCGGTCGAATTCGGCCTTGGCGCGGCCCCAGACGCCGTCGCCCAAAGCGGGCAGGGTGAGCAGCGAGGGCAGCAGCTGCGCGGCATAATCAAGGCTCGATTCCACCGGCAGCAACGAGGGCAGGTTGTCGATCGCGGTCACGTCCAGCACCGGGTCCGTCGCCACGCGCAGCGCGGGCTCGGCCCAGTCGGTGGTGCGGTCATAGACCTTGATGGGCGAGAAATCCGAGGTCGGATCGCAGGCGATATCGCCGATGACGGTCAGCGCGCGGGGGGCGGTCAGGGCCGAGGCGGGCACGAAGACCGGGCAGCCGGGGCGGGCGAGGATGCAGTTCAGGAACACCTCATGCGCCAGCACTTGCGGGAAGGGGCCGCCATGGGCGGTCTCGGCCATGTCCCAGCGGGTGACAGGCAGGCCGAGCGCGGTGCAAAGGTCGGCAGCACCGGTGCCGACCCGGCCAAGCGCGCCGATGATCAGGGCGCGGGGGGTGGCGCCGGCAAGCTCGGCCGCCAGACCCTCCAGCAGCGCCGCCTTGTCGGCGTAGCGCGAGACCGGGCCGCAGAGAGTGCCCCGCTGCTGCGCCGCCCAGCATTTCAGCGCGACGGCGGCGCCGGCATAGCCCGCCCAATAGCCGAAGGCGGCGACGCGGCGGCCGGTCTCGTCCACCAGATATTCGAGGTCATAGAGCGTGCCGCCCCCGGCGCGGAAGCGGCGCAGCAGCACCTGCCCGGCGGGCTGGCCCTTGTAGGCATGGCCGAACATGATGTGGCGATGGGTGAGGGGCGTGTCCTCCTCGGGCAGCTCCTTGAGGCCGAAGATGATGGCGTCCGCCGGGGCCGCAGGCCAGGAGTTCTCGGCCGCAATCTCGCAGCCCGCGTCGATATAGCCCTGCAGCGGGATCGCGCGGACGGAGCTTTCCTCGACCGTCACCCGCAGCCCGGCGGCGAGCAGCGCGGCGGCGCCTTCGGGCGTCAACCCGACGCGCTCCTCATTCAGGCGTTGCTCGGCCCGCACCCACAGATGTGTCATGTCATCCCCCGCAATTGGCTGGCGCAGGAGTAAGCGAGCCGCCCAACCGGGGCAAGGCTCAGGGATGGCTCAGCGACGGGCTGGCGCGGGTCAGGCGATAGCCCTGCCGCTGTGCCCGGGCCCGCAGGGTCTCGGCGGCAAGGCAGGCTTCGCGCAGGTTGGCATACCAGGCGATGCGGGTGCAGCCTTCGCGCCCGGCGGCGCCGGTTTCGCGCAGCAGGGTGTATTCGCCGAAGAGGTTGTCGATGATCTCCACCCGCACGAAACGGGCGCGCAGGTCGTTGCGGCGGCGGTGCAGGAGAATGTCGATCATCGGCGCGGTCCCTTCGGGGTGGAGGGTCTTGGAATCACAGCTCGCGCCCGGGTGCAAGCGAAGGGGGGGGGCCGTCTGCCCCCTCTTGGCGCTTCGCGCCAATTCACCCCCGAGGATATTTGGGAAAGGCAAAGGGGGCAGGGGCGCGCTTTCGCCTTTGCCTTTTCAAAATATCCCGGGGGGAGTCTCCGCAGGAGACGGGGGGCAGCGCCCCCCTCTGCGCTCAATCCCAGGTCACATCCCCAAGGAAGATGTAGCCGGCGCCATAGATGGTCTTGATCAGCCGCGGGTTCTTGGGATCCTCGCCCAGCTTGGTGCGCAGGCGCGAGATTCGCACGTCCATTGCCCGGTCGAAGCTGTCGCCCGCCGCGCCGCCAAGGCTTTCCTGCATCTGCGCGCGCGAGATCAGGCGTTTGGGGGCGTCGAGGAACAGGCGCAGCACCTCGCCCTCGGCATGGCTGAAGGGCACTTCGCTGCCATCCTCGGCCCGCAGCACATAACGGTCGAACTCGGCGGTCCAGCCGGCGAAGCGGGCGGTGCGGGGGCTACGGTCGGTCTCGGGCCGGGTCTTGCGCAGGCGGGCGCGGATGCGGGCGACGACCTCGGCGGGATCGAAGGGTTTGATGATGTAGTCATCTGCCCCCAGCTCCAGCCCGGTTACCCGGTCCTGCACCTGCGCGCGGCCCGAGATAATGATGATCGCGGCGCCGGATTCCAGCGCGAGGCGATGCACCAGCGCGAGGCCGTCGCGGTCGGGCAGGCCAAGGTCCACGAGGCAGACATCGGGGGCGGTGCGTTTCAGCGCTGCCTCGAACTCTGTCGCGCGCGAGAAGCAGGTGGTGCGGAAGCCGGCCTCGACCAGCGCATCGGAGAGCATCCGGCGGATTTCCGGCTCGTCATCGAGGATGGCGACATGCGGGGGGCGGGCGGGGGGCTGGGTCATGCGGCCTCGGCTGCGAGAAAGGCCGCCAGATCGGCGGGCGTGAAGGGTTTGCCGAGCACCGGGCAGGGCGCGGCGCGGCGCAAGGCGTCGCCCGTGGGCAGCGAGGTCATCAGCAGCAGGCGGGCCGGGTGGGCTTGGGCCTGCAGGGTGGTCGCCAGGTCCACGCCGGTCATACCACCCGGCAGGCCGATGTCCGACAGCACGAGGCCAAGGCCCGGCAGCGCCGCAAGCTCCAGCGCCTCGGCGGCGCTGGCCGCCTCGATGACGTTGTGGCCAAGGCTGCGCAGCATCTCGCGCACGTCGGTGCGGATCTCGTCGCGGTCTTCGACCAGCAGCACCAGCAGCGGGTCGGGCGCCTCGGCGGCGCGGCGCAGCGGCAGGCGCAGCACCACGCGGGCGCCGCCGGCGGCGCGGTTCTCCAGCCGGACAGAGCCGCCCGACAGCTTGGCATGGTCATAGACCATCGACAGGCCGAGGCCCGAGCCCTCGCCGCCCTTGGTGGTGAAGAACGGGTCCAGACCATGTTCCAGCGCCGCGGCAGAGAAGCCGGGCCCCGAATCCTCCACCACCAGGTCCAGCCAGGTGTCGCGCACCGCCCGGGCGGCGAGTTCGATGCGGCCGGGGCGGGGGCCGATGGCGTCCTTGGCGTTGAGGATGAGGTTGAGGAGCGCGTCTTGCAGCGAGCCGGCATCCAGCAGGAACGGGTCCGCCAGCCCGCCATCCGAGACCGAGAGACTCACCGCCTCGGGCAGCGAGGGGCCGGCCATGGTGACGAGGTCGCGCAGCAGGGGGCCAAGCCGGGTCGGCTGCAGGCGCAGCTCTCGCGGGCCGGAGATGGAGGCGATGCGGTCCAGCAGCGTGCCGCCGCGGCGGGCGGCGGCGAGGGTTGCCCCGACCAGTTCGCTGGCGCCGGAGGGCAGGGCTGGCATCCGCGCCAGCCGCCCTTGCAGCCCGAGAATGATCGTCAAAAGGTTGGCGAAATCATGCGCGAGGCCCGAGGTCAGCTGCGCCGCCAGCGCGCGCTTGCCGGTCTGCGACAGCGCGGCGCGGGCCTGGGCCTCGGCGGTGACATCGGTCGACAGGATATAGACGCCGTTCACCGTGCCGTCGCTGCCGGTATCGGGGGTCAGCGCGATGCGGATGCGGCGGCCCGAGGGGGTGTGCGTGATCTCGAATACATGCGCCTCGCCGGCCAGCGCCCGGTCGATGCCGGGCATGATTCGTTCGGCCGGGTCCGGCCCCAGCACGTCGGTCATGTGCCGGCCGACGATGCCCGACAGGCTGCCGGGCATCACCGACGAGAGGCGCCGGTTGGAGAAGGTGTAGCGGCGGTCCCGGTCGATATGGGCGATATGGGCTGGGGTCATTTCGGTGACGAGGCGGGTGCGCGCCTCGATCTCCGTCAGTTCGCGCTTGGCTTCCTCCAGCGCGGCATTCATCGCGGCCAGCTGCCGGTTTGCCTGCGCCAGTTGCTCGGCATGGGCCAGAAGCTGCGCCGACAGATCCTCGGACCTTGCCCGCAGCAGCGCCTCTTGCTGCTTGATGCTGGTGATGTCGGTATAGACCGTGACCCAGCCGCCCTGCGACAGCGGCGAGCCTTCGACGGAAATCGTGCGGCCATTGGCGCGGGTGCGCTCCATGTAATGCGGCTGGAAGGCGCGGGCTTGGTCGACACGGGCCTGCACCTCGGCCTCGACATCGGCGGCGGGGCCATATTCGCCGCGCTGCACCAGATAGCGGATAGTTTCGGCAAACGAGGTGCCCGGCAGCGTGAGGGCATCGGGCAGGTCGAACATCACCTGATATTGCCGGTTGCAGACCGCCAGCCGCAGGTCGCGGTCGAAGATCGACAGCGCCTGCTGGATCAGGTTCAGGCCGGCGCCCGTCAGTTTCTGAAGCTCGTCACCCTGCATCATGGCCCGGCTTCCTCCCCGAAGCCTGACCGATGGCTAGCACCCGCAAGGGGGCGCGCCTAGTGCGAAGCGCAGCTGCAAGAATTCGTAAGGATTGCGACAAAGTCGGGTAATCATTGGGGGCGAGCCTTCGGGGGAGGCGCAGCGGGGAATTGAGGAGTTGCCCGCCGTGTGGCCCTTTCGGGGCCAAGGGAAAGAGCATGCGGCCCCGAGGGACGGGCACATGCGAGGGAGGATACATGGTGGAAATGACGGCGCCTTCGGACGCCCTGCACTCCATTCCCGCGTTGCTGGCCCGCAACGTGGCGCGGATCGGCGCGTTGCCGGCCTACCGGGAAAAGGAATTCGGGATCTGGCAAAGCTGGACCTGGGCGCAAACGGATGAGCAGATCCGCGCGATGGCGCTTGGCTTCCTGTCGCTGGGGGTCGAACGCGGCGACCATGTCGCCATCATCGGCCGCAACCGGCCGGCGCATTACTGGGCCATGGTCGCGGCGCAGATGTGCGGGGCGGTTCCGGTGCCGCTCTATCAGGACGCGGTGGCCGATGAGATGGCCTATGTGCTCGATCATTGCGGCGCGCGCTTCATCGTCTGCGGCGATCAGGAGCAGGTGGACAAGGTGCTCGAGATCGAGGACCGGGTGCAGCATATCCAGCATGTGATGTACAATGACCGCAGGGGCATGCGGAAATACGACCATTCCCGCATGAACGCGCTGGCCGATGTGCAGGCCGAGGGGCGGGCCGGGCATTTCCGCTATGAGGGCGAGCTGACCAAGCGCATCGCCGAGCTGGATTACGACAGCACCTGCGTGATGCTCTATACCTCGGGCACCACCGGCAAGCCCAAGGGCGTGGTGCTGTCGAACCGCAACATCATCGAGACGGCCAAGAATACCTCGGGCTTCGATCATCTGCGCCACGGCGATGAGGTGCTGGCCTATCTGCCGATGGCCTGGGTCGGGGATTTCATCTTCTCGGTCGGGCAGGCGTTCTGGACCGGGTTCACGGTGAACTGCCCGGAAAGCCCGGCGACGATGATGACCGACCTGCGCGAGATCGGGCCGACCTATTTCTTCGCGCCGCCGCGGGTGTTCGAGGGCCAGCTGACCAACGTGATGATCCGCATGGAGGATGCCAGCCGGCTGAAGAAGCGGATGTTCGATCATTTCATGGCGATTGCCCGGCGGGTGGGGCCGGCAATCCTCGATGGCAAACCGGTCAGCATGATGGACCGGCTGCGCTATGCCCTTGGCAGCATTCTGGTTTACGGCCCGCTGAAGAACACGCTGGGGTTCAGCCGGATCCGCGTGGGCTATACGGCGGGTGAGGCGATCGGGCCCGAGATCTTCGATTTCTACCGCAGCCTCGGCATCAACCTGAAGCAGCTTTACGGGCAGACCGAGGCGTCGGTGTTCATCACCCAGCAGCCGGACGGGCAGGTGCGGTCCGATACCGTTGGCGTGCCGAGCCCGGGCGTGGAAGTGAAGATCGCCGAGACTGGCGAGGTGTTCTACCGCTCGCCCGGCACCTTCGTCGAGTATTTCAAGAACCCCGAAAGCACCGCCAGCACCAAGGATGCCGAGGGCTGGGTGGCGACCGGGGATGCCGGATTCTTCGAGGAGGGCACCGGGCATCTGCGGATCATCGACCGCGCCAAGGATGTGGGCAAGATGGCGGATGGCCACCTGTTCGCGCCCAAGTATGTTGAAAACAAGCTGAAATTCTACCCCAACATCCTGGAGGCGGTGGTCTTCGGCAATGCCCGGACCATGTGCACCGCCTTCGTCAACATCGACCTGCAGGCGGTGGGAAACTGGGCGGAGCGCAACAACATCGCCTATGCCAGCTATCAGGAACTGGCCGGGCATCCCCGGGTCTATGACATGATCCAGAGCCATGTGGAGGAGGTGAACCGGTCCGTCGCCGCCGATCCGATGCTGGCGGGGTGCCAGGTCCACAGGTTCCTGATCTTGCACAAGGAACTGGATGCCGACGATGGCGAGATGACGCGGACGCGGAAGGTTCGGCGCAACATCGTCGAGAGCAAGTTCGCCGAGCTGATCGACGCGCTCTATGACGGGCGGGGCAGCATCTACACCGAAACCGAGGTGACCTACGAGGATGGCCGCAAGGGCGCGATCAAGGCGACGCTGACGATCCGCGACGCCGCCGTGCAGGGCCCCCAGACAAGGATGGCGGCGGAATGAGTGCGCAAACTGCCATGAATACAGAGGGTTACACCACAGCCGACGGCCGGAAGATCGGCGGCGTGCTGATGGAGATGAAGAACATCACGCTGCGGTTTGGCGGGGTGACGGCGATCAAGGATATCAGTTTCGATATCCGGGATGGCGAGATCCGGGCGATCATCGGGCCGAACGGGGCGGGGAAGTCCTCGATGCTGAACGTCATCTCGGGGTTCTATGTGCCGACCGAGGGCGAGGTCTGGTTCAAGGGCTATCGGCGCGGGCCGATGAAACCCTATCAGGTGGCGCAGCTGGGCATTGCCCGCACCTTCCAGAACATCGCGCTGTTCGACGGGATGACCGTGCTGGACAACATCATGACCGGGCGGCTGACGCTGATGAAGACCGGCATTCTGGCACAGGCGATGTGGTGGGGCGCGGCGCAGAAGGAAGAGAGCGCCCACCGCGAGAAGGTGGAAAAGATCATTGATTTCCTTGAGATACAGGCGATCCGCAAGACTCCGGTTGGCCGGCTGCCCTATGGTTTGAAGAAGCGGGTGGAGCTGGCACGGGCGCTGGCGGCAGAGCCGAAGATCCTGCTGCTGGACGAGCCGATGGCGGGGATGAACGTCGAGGAGAAGGAGGACATGTGCCGCTTCATCCTCGACGTGAACGACGAGTTCGGCACCACGATCTGCCTGATCGAGCATGACATGGGCGTGGTCATGGACCTGTCGGACCGGGTGGTGGTGATGGATTACGGCAAGAAGATCGGCGACGGCACGCCCGATGAGGTGCGCGCCAATCCCGAGGTGATCGCCGCCTATCTGGGGGTGGCCCATGACTGACCGCTGCAGCCAGAACCCATACGGAACCCATATGGCAGCCGTATGTAAACCAATTCAGTCGGACATCGAGGTGCGCCATGCTGCCTGACCAGGTTCTCTATGCCCTCGAAGTCACCCTGAACGGCCTGATGGCGGGGGTGATGTATGCGCTGGTCGCCCTTGGCTTCGTGCTGATCTTCAAGGCCAGCGGCATCTTCAACTATGCGCAGGGCGTGCTGGCGCTGTTCGCGGCGCTGACGCTGGTCGGGTTCCAGAACGGGCAGATCCCGTTCGCGCATCTGATCAACGCCAGCTTCGGCACCAACCTGCATAGCTTCGGCTGGACACTGCCCGGCATCGTGGCCATCGCGCTGACGGCGGCGGTGATGGTCGGGCTGGCCTGGCTGATCGAGCGGCTGGTGCTGAAGCATCTGGTGAACCAGCCGCCGATCATCCTGTTCATGGCGACCATCGGGCTGGCCTATTTCCTGGAAGGGCTCGGCGACGTGATGTGGGGCGCCGACATCAAGACGCTGGACGTGGGCCTGCCGCAGGGGATTTCGGAAACGGTGGAAAGCGTGACCGACTCCCTGCTGGGATACGGCTTCTTCATCGACAATCTCGACATCGTGGCGACCGTGGTGGCGGTGATCCTTGTCGCGTCGCTGACCATCTTCAGCCAGTATTCCAAGCAGGGCCGGGCGCTGCGGGCGGTGGCCGATGACCATCAGGCGGCGCTGTCGGTGGGGATCAGCCTGCGCTTCATCTGGGTTCTGGTCTGGTCGATCGCCGGCTTCGTGGCGCTGGTCGCCGGGATCATGTGGGGCACCAAGTCGGGGGTGCAGTTCAGCCTGAGCCTGATCGCGCTGAAGGCGCTGCCGGTGCTGATGCTGGGCGGGTTCACCTCGATCCCCGGGGCCATCGTTGGCGGGCTGATCATCGGCGTGGGCGAGAAGCTGTTCGAGTTCACCGTGGGCCCGATGATCGGCGGGGCGACCGAGAACTGGTTCGCCTATGTGCTGGCGCTGCTGTTCCTGGTGTTCCGGCCACAGGGCCTGTTCGGCGAAAAAATCATTGAGCGGGTGTGAGATATGAGCTTTGATCCGATGCGTCCGATTGCCGCAATCCCGGGAGAGATGGTGGCAGTCATGCGGGCAGGGGCAGGCCAGAGGATGGCCGGCGGGGGAGTAGGGAGTGTTTCGCACCATGAAGATCTGTTCGATCATGTTCACCATCGGCTGGGCCGCCGCGCTGGCCTTTGGCTGGATGGCGCTGGCCGCGCCGCAAGCCGAGCCGCAGGCGCTGCTGGTGCTGCATATGGCGCTGTCGGCGCTGGGCGCCGGGCTGGGGCTGTTCGCCTGGGTGCGGATCCGCAGGGGCTGCTGACCGGGGCCGCGCGGGGCCTGGGGGCGCGAAGCTGCCAGCGGCGCGCGGGCTGCAAAGGGCGGGGGGCCTGCTGCCCCCCGCACCCCCCGCGGATATTTGGAAAAGGCAAAGGACTGGAGCGGTGCGCCTTGCACGCGCAGGGTCCGGGCCCTGCGGGGGCCTTTGCGGGCCCGAGCGCTCTCCGCAGCAATGGGGGGATGCGCTGATGTTCTACCGCGAGGCAGGCGACTTCAAGACGACCTATCCGGAAGACGCGCAGACCTTCCCCATCCAGTTCGACCGCGTGCGATACTATGCGGTGCTGGCGATTGCCTTCGGGGTGATCCCGTTCTTCATCAACGACTATTGGGCAAACGCGGTGTTCGTGCCCTTCCTGATCTATGCGATTGCCGCCATCGGGCTGAACATCCTGACGGGCTATTGCGGGCAGGTCAGCCTGGGCACGGGGGGGTTCATGGCGGTAGGGGCCTATGCCTGCTACAAGCTGATGACCAGTTTCCCCGAAGTGTCGATCCTGATCCATGTGCTGCTGGCCGGTGGGATCACCGCCTGCGTGGGGGTGCTGTTCGGCCTGCCCAGCCTGCGGATCAAGGGGTTCTATCTGGCGGTGGCGACGCTGGCGGCGCAGTTCTTCCTAGTGTGGCTGTTCAACAAGGTGCCGTGGTTCTACAACTACTCCGCCTCGGGCCAGATCAACGCGCCGGAGCGTACGGTTCTGGGGCATTTCGTGACCGGGCCGAACACCAGCGCCGCCGCCAAATACCTGTTCTGCCTGATTATCCTGTTTGCGCTGGCCTGGGTGGCGCGGAACCTGACGCGCGGCACCATCGGCCGGCGCTGGATGGCGATCCGCGACATGGACATCGCGGCCGAGATCATCGGGGTCAACCCGCTGACCGCCAAGCTGTCGGCCTTTGCGGTGTCGTCCTTCTTCATCGGCGTGGCCGGGGCACTGTTCTTCGCCGTCTATCTGGGCGCGGCCGAGGTCGGCGAGGCCTTCGGGATCAACAAGAGCTTCCTTGTGCTGTTCATGGTGATCATCGGCGGGCTGGGCAGCATCTTTGGCAGCTTTGCCGGGGCGGCCTTCCTGGTGCTGCTGCCGGTGCTGCTGAAGAACGTGCTGGTCGAGGGGATGGGATGGCCCACCGATCTGGCCGCCCATATCGAGCTGATGATCGTCGGCGGGTTGATCGTCATCTTCCTGATCGCGGAACCGCACGGGCTGGCGCAGCTCTGGCGGCTGGCGAAAGAGAAGCTGCGGCTCTGGCCGTTCCCACATTGAGATACCAATACCGACCCGGGCAACCGGCTATCTGAAACCCTTTATTCGACTCTGGGAGGAGACCCTGAATGAAGACGACATTTGCAACCCTTGCCGCCGCCGCGATGATCGCGGTTGCCGCGCCGGCCTCGGCCGATCTGGTGGTGCCGAACCTCAGCTACCGCACCGGGCCCTTTGCCGCCGGCGGTATCCCGTATGCCGACGGCTTCACCGACTATTTCACGCTGCTGAATGAACGCGATGGCGGCATCGGCGGCGAGAAGGTCAGCGTGCCGGAATGCGAGACCGCCTATAACACCGAGAAGGGGGTGGAGTGCTACGAGGCCACCAAGGGCAGCGGCGCGCTGGTCTACAACCCGCTGTCCACGGGCATCACCTATCAGCTGATCCCGAAGGTCTCGGCCGATGGCATCACGCTCTATACCCCCGGCTATGGCCGCACCTCGGCCGCGAATGGCAAGGTGTTCGAATGGGTGTTCAACTATCCCGCGAACTACTGGGATGGCGCGTCGGTGGCGGTCAAGCATCTGCTGGACCAGAACGGCGGCAGCCTTGAGGGCAAGACCATCGCGCTGGTCTATCACAACTCTGCCTATGGCAAGGAGCCGATCCGCACCCTGACCGAGCTGAGCAAGAAGCATGGCTTCAAGCTGACCGAGATCCCCGTCGACTCGCCCGGGCAAGAGCAGAAGTCGCAATGGCTGCAGATCCGCCGCGAGAAGCCCGATTACGTGCTGTTCTGGGGCTGGGGCGTGATGAACCAGGTGGCGGTGCAGGAAGCCGCGAACATCCGCTTCCCGCTGGAGAACATGATCGGCATCTGGTGGGCCGGGTCCGAGAATGACGTGACGGCGGCAGGGGCGGCGGCCAATGGCTACAAGAGCCTGGCGATGCACGGGACGGGGATGGACTACCCGGTCTATGCGGACTTGAAGCAATATGTGCAGGACGCGGGCAAGGCCGCCGGCGCGGGCGATCAGGTCGGCAGCGTGCTCTACTCGCGCGGCATGTATGCGGCGATGGTCATCTCGGAAGCGATCCGCAAGGCGCAGGAGCTGGCCGGAACCTCGGCGGTGAACGCGGCGCAGGTGCGCGACGGCTTCGAGGCGCTGGAGATCACCGAAGAGCGGATGGTCGAGCTGGGCCTGCCGAACTTCGGCCAGCCCTTTGCGGCGAGCTGCGAGGACCATGGCGGCCCGGGTGCCGGGATGATCCAGCAGTGGGATGCCGCTGCCGGCAAGTGGAACCTGATCACCGACTTCATCGCGCCCGATGACGAGGTGCTGGACCCGCTGGTGCTGGAGGACTCGGCTGCCTACGCCGCCGAAGCCGGCCTGACCGAGCGCTGCAACTGATGACGCGGCCCCGGCCTTCGGGCCGGGGCAACCCAACCGCCTTCAAGGGGCCAGCCCATGCTTGACGCTGCACCGACGCGCGAAAACCTCCTCGAGGTGAACAATATCGAGGTGATCTACAACCATGTGATCCTGGTGCTGAAGGGCGTCAGCCTGTCTGTGCCCAAGGGCGGCATCACCGCGCTTCTGGGCGGCAATGGCGCGGGCAAGACCACGACGCTGAAGGCAATCTCCAACCTGCTGCATTCCGAACGCGGCGAGGTGACCAAGGGCACGATCCATTACCGGGGTGAGCGGGTGCAGGATCTGGGCCCGTCGGAGCTGGTGAAGAAGGGCGTGATCCAGGTGATGGAGGGGCGCCACTGCTTCGAGCACCTGACGGTCGAGGAAAACCTGCTGACCGGCGCCTATACCCGCAAGGATGGCAAGGCGGCGATCAACAGCGATCTGGAGATGGTCTATGCCTATTTCCCGCGGCTGAAAGAGCGGCGGCGCAGCCAGGCCGGCTATACCTCGGGCGGCGAGCAGCAGATGTGCGCCATTGGCCGCGCGCTGATGAGCCGGCCGGAAACGATCCTGCTGGACGAGCCGTCGATGGGCCTTGCGCCGCAGCTGGTGGAGCAGATCTTCGAGATCGTGAAGGCGGTGAACGAGCAGGAGGGCCTGACCTTCCTGCTGGCCGAACAGAACACCAACGTCGCGCTGCGCTATGCCCATTACGGCTACATCCTGGAATCCGGCCGGGTGGTGATGGACGGCCCCGCCGATGCGCTGCGCGAGAACCCCGATGTGAAGGAATTCTACCTCGGCCTGTCGGACGAGGGCCGCCGCAGTTTCCGCGACGTGCGCAGCTACCGGCGCCGCAAGCGCTGGCTGGCCTGAAAGGCCGAGACCACCCCGAAATTCAGCACTCCCCCGCCGCCCCCGGCGCGGGGACAGGAGGGGGGCAACCCCGGCAGAGACATGACCCAGTATTTCGACAGCCTCGAGACCCGCAGCCCCGACCAGCGCGCCGCCGATCTGGCCGGCGCCCTGCCGGGGCAGATCGCCCGCGCGATGGGGGCGCCGGGGATTGGCGCGCTGCTGGCGGGAGTCGATGCGGCCTCGGTGACGGACGCCGCCGCGCTGGCCCGGCTGCCGGTGATCCGCAAGTCGGAACTGGGCGCGGCGCAGAAATCGTCGCCGCCCTTTGGCGGGTTCACGACCAAGCCCGCGCATGGCTTTGCGCATGTGTTCCAGAGCCCCGGGCCGATCTATGAACCGGGCGGGGCCGAGCATGACTGGTGGCGGATGGGCCGGTTCCTGCATGCCTGCGGCATCGGGCCGGGCGACATCGTGCAGAACTGCTTTGGCTATCACCTGACGCCCGCCGGGATGATCTTCGAATCCGGCTGCCGGGCGGTGGGGGCGGCGGTGCTGCCGGCCGGCACCGGCCAGACCGAATTGCAGGTGCGCGCGGCGGTGGATGTGGGCACCACCGCCTATGCGGGCACACCCGATTACCTGAAGATCATCCTCGACAAGGCCGAGGAGATGGGCGAGCGGCTGGCGATCACCCGGGCTGCCGTGGGCGGCGGGGCGCTGTTTCCATCCTTGCGCAAGGAATACGCCGACCGGGGGATTGCCGTGCTGCAAAGCTATGCCACCGCGGACCTTGGCAGCATTGCCTATGAAAGCCCGGCGATGGAGGGGATGATCGTCGACGAGGGGGTGATCGTGGAAATCGTGCGCCCCGGCACCAGCGATCCGGTGGCCGAGGGCGAGGTCGGCGAGGTGATCGTGACCACGCTGAACCCCGATTACCCGCTGATCCGCTTTGCCACCGGCGATCTGTCGGCGGTGATGCCGGGCGCCTCGCCCTGCGGGCGCAGCAATACCCGCATCCGCGGCTGGATGGGCCGCGCCGACCAGACCACCAAGATCAAGGGCATGTTCGTGCGCCCCGAACAGGTGGCGCAATTCGTCAGCCGCCATCCCGAGGTGGCCCGCGCCCGCGTGATCGCCACCCGCGAGGGCGAGATGGATGTGATGACGGTGCGGGTGGAAAGCCCCGGCACCGATGCGGGGCACTATGAGGGCGCGGTCGTCGCCGCGCTGAAGATGAAGGGCCGGATCGAGATCGTGCCGCCGGGCAGCCTGCCCAATGACGGCAAGGTCATCGAGGATCTGCGCAAGTACGACTGAGGGCGGGGGCTATCCGCCCCGGCCTGCGCCCGACATTCCCGAAAACAGAAAGGCCGCCGGGTTTCCCCGACGGCCGCATCTGTCGCTTGCGCAAGATCCCGAAGGATCAGCCCTGACGGGCCTTGAAGCGCTTCTGCGTCTTGTTGATCACGTAGATGCGGCCTTTGCGGCGCACGACCTGGCAATCGCGATGACGCTGCTTGAGCGAGCGGAGCGAG
>Ga0209024_1001260_pt1 | contig 23633 bp, 30 predicted proteins | sample AutmiccommunBRH5_FD_187380 | JGI IMG/M metagenome (GOLD analysis project Ga0209024, IMG submission 187380) | Deep subsurface microbial communities from Mt. Terri, Switzerland - Autotrophic microbial communities BRH/5 (SPAdes) (version 2) | ecosystem: Environmental > Aquatic > Deep subsurface >...
GCCTGCCAGGGCGTCGTAGCGAACGGAGTGGACACGGTCGCTGATACTGTTGAAAGACCCCCGTGACTGCAAGCCTTTCGCCATCACACTGGACACAGTTTACATGGACAGTTATGGTATCGGTATTAACATAATAGTTGTTATCGCTCCAACGCTATGCGCGTCTTGCAGGGCTTGCGAGCGCGTGGGATGCTGGCCCTGCCATTGCAGGAGGAACGCGGATAATGGACCCGAAACAGATGACCGACGAACAGTTGGTCGATGCCTGGGACAAAGTCGAAGACGGTGAAAACCTGACCGATTTTGAACAGGCCGTTCTCGATGAAATCGAGCGGCGCAATATCGATCTATAGAAATCCGTTAGGATTATGACAATTCGTCACTGCCGTTGGCAGATGACTTGAACTTGTGATCGGCGCTGCTAGAGCGCCGGACAGGTGCCGGGTAAACGCGACCGCCCGGCACCGCCAGCATTATATCACGATTTGGGCAACGCGGCGTCGATCAGGTCGGCCATGCGGCGAAACTCGCTCGCGAGGCCGCGGGCACTCTTTATGAGCCCCGGCTCGTGAAGGTTGGCCCGATCCTGCTCCATCGTGCCGCGCACCAGTTCCTCGAGGTCGATGTACCATGCCGGCCATTCGCCCTGAGGCTCATCAATCAGCGGAATCCTGGCGCAGATCCGCACTGCATCATACCAGTAGTCGATCTCGAACTCTGGAGGCGTTTCGTCAAAGGCGACAGCGCAAGCGTCGCCGTAGGAAATGCCCAGTGAGGCGTTGTTGTCGTCATAAGGGCGCGATACAGGCATCAATTACTCCGTTCGATGCGTGATTTTCACGCGAGCGGCCAGGATGTTCGTTGCCACCTGGCGGTAGATCTTCTCGGGCATGGCACCGATGACGGGAGAGCCATCATTTCCGGATCGCACGTCAGGGCCGATCCATGTGAACTCGTTCACATCGTTCCAGACGATACGGCTTCGCGTATCCAGGCGCAGATGCTCGATCACGCGCTGGGGCAATTCGATCGAGTGCTCCGGAGAATAATCGCGCGTCGTCAGCGGCACCGTGATGACGCGCAGGCGTCCATGCTTCAGGTACGTGCCAACGACCATGCATGGCCGAATTTTCCGGCCCTCTTCCTCGCCCCGGTCGTGCTCGTGTCGCCAGAGGTAGAGATAGTGGATGACCTCGCCGGGACGCGGCTCAGTCCAGGAGCTTGTTGGCATCGTAGGACTCGGGCACAGGCTGGGCATTGGCGATCGCGTTGAACGCATCGTCGCTCAGTTCCTCGGGAGCGAGCGCGATGTGGTCGAGCCGCGCCAGACGCTCGTATTCAGCCGCGGGCAGCATGACGACGCGCGCCGCGCCATTGCGCTCGACCGCGATCGGATGGGTCATGGCTTCATCGTAGTAGAAGCCGAAGCGCTTCGAGACTTCGCTCGAGCGGAAGGTTTCGATGGACAAGCTCATGGCCTGATCTCCTGCTATCGCGCAGATACCGCGCAATCCGTACAACTATCGACATTCCGTATAATACGGAATATCCGGAATTGCAATTGCAGGTCAAAGATCCTCGCGAACCATGATCGTCATGACGCGGCGCGTGACGCTGGCATCTGTGGGGTCAGGGGAACCCCACTTCAGGTCGGCGTCGTAGGCGTCGATCTGGAAATAGACGGTCGTGCCGCGATATTCGATCTGGCCACGATCGCGCTCGGTCCTGTTGCCCTCGGGATACGTGAACTTTCGGACTTCGGCGAGGATCTGGGCCTGGGCGACAAGCTCGGCCATGGTATTGTCAGCGAAAGTGCCAAGGCAGGTGCGGGTAATGACGATCCGCCCGGTACAGTCGAGGCCGTGGCGGCAGCGATCATTGAGACGGGCGATGATTTCGCGTTCGGACATGCCGGCGGCGACGGTTGCAAGGGACATGGCAATTCTCCTGTGGGTCAGGCGGCGAGACGGGGACGTTGCGATGCGGGCACCGCAGCGTGGAAGCGTTCGATCCAGCTGCGCATGGTCGGGCGTTCGTTGACGGGGATCGAGGCGGCGACGTCCTGAAACCGGATCAGGTCGAGCGGGGCCTCGGTGATGATCTGGTCGATGTCATCGGCGGGAAGTAGCCCCTCGTGGCGGATAAAATCCGTCATGCGGCCCGGCCGCGCCTTGGTAGTCTTGCGCCAGAGGCCCTCGACCGTTCGCAGGCGCGGTGCCGCCCTCGCCTCCACCAGAACGATCAGTCGCAGACACCATGCAGGAAGGTCGCGGATCTCCTGGGCGCGGTTGGCTATGCAGAGCCAGCAAGCGCTCTTATCCGGGACCGGCAGACCTTCGGCCTCGATGCGCCGGATGCAGGCATCGCGATCCCAGCCCCATTCCCAAAGGGGATACTGGCATTCGTAGAGTGGATCGTCGATCGACAGGGCATGGTTGGCGCGCAAGGTGTCCCTTGGACCGGCATCGTAGCCGATCAGGCGGATCACACGCTGGCCGCGAGCCCATGCTTCCTGGGCGGGTTCCCATGTCTTCAGGAAGGCGTCCTGTGGAGCCTTCTTATATTTCAGCGAACAGCTTGATCCACCGAGACTTTTGCTTGGCAAAGTCGCGTTGGTGAGGCACATTTCCAGCAGTGAATAATAGGGTGGCCAGTGCTTGAAGCGCTTGGGCTGGTAGCGCACGATTTCGTGGCGGATGCCGCGTGCGGCCATCCATGGCCGGATCACGTCGAGGTACTCGTAAGTGGACGGTTTCTCGACGCCGATATCAGCAGTCAATACCAGGTCAGGGACTTTGCCTTGCGCGACAAGCTCCACCAAAAGTGCGGTGGAATCGACACCGACGCCATAGGCGAGGACGCTCGGCGCCCGAGGCGGCAGGATGTAGTCCGGGACGCGGGGGCCCACGTCCACGGCCTTGGCTGTGATCTTCGTGCCCGTCATGTCGAGGCCCTGGGGTGCTGGTCCCAATCGAACTCGGGCAGTTCGTCGATCTGGGGCCCATCGCAGTCCCACATGATCCACGCGCAGTTTTCGCGCTTGGCGATGTGGATCGCAGAGCGGATCTCGAGGGGAACGCCCTCGGCCTCGGTTATGCCGACGTCGTCGCAGACGTGCATGAACCAGCCATAATCGTCCTTGTCGAAGCAGGTCCAGGGACAGTGCGGCATCCAGTTCGTGGCCGTGCCGGGGCTCATATGGATGGTGCCGAGCACGAGTATCCTGGCGATCTCGAGAGGAGGCGGGACGTGGACGGCCTGGGCGAGCGCGACGGGTGGAATGAAGGCGCCCTCCCCGATTTCGTCGGTGACGACGATTGGGGGCACGGGAAATTCGGCCTCGTCGAGATAGGCGTTCACCGCAGCGAGACTGCCGAGCGCCTCGATCTTGGCGCGATCGACATAGGCGGTGCCGTCTTCGCTGCAGGGATAGATGACCGGATCGCCGGTCCCGGTAAAGACCACCTTCTCCGGCCCCCATTGCCCGGTGAAGCCGTAGGAGGAGCGCACGAACGCTACGCCGTGGGCCTGGCAGATCGGTTCCAGTTCCTTGAAAGTGCCATTGGCGACTTCGTGCGCATAGAGGCGCAAGGGCTGACCTTCGACAAGGTCGGCGTCCGTGAAAGGTTCGCCGTCCCAATCGGTGGACAGGACCTCGGCCGCTATCGCGGCCGAAAGGGTCTGCCAGAGGGAGAGGCTGATAGTGCCGCCGATCGTGATCGACGCGGAAACGCGGTCTACCATGGTCCCGCCCTCAGCGCAGTTCTTCGAGGACATCGGCGCAAAATTGCGCATCCTCGCGGGCAAGCCGTTCGACGCGCGGCATGTCGCCCATGTCGATCACTTCGTAATCGTCGGACATGAAGGTCCAGTCTTCCTCGCGGAAGTCGTCATGCCAGCACCAGGTTCCGTCGGGCCAGAGGACGAGCTTGATGCCTTCGTTGGCGTTCGGCGCGGCAGTCGGCTGAGTTTTGGGGCACATGCTGCATCTCCTGCTGGCGCGGAAAATCCTTGCCTTCGCCTTCACCCTCCCCCTCTCCTTTCGCGGCCTCGGGCAGATTCAGGATGTCAGCGAGTGTCGGAGGGGCTGGCCTGCGCGGGCGACGGCCGAAGGCGAGGCCCTGCTTTGCGGCATATTTGTGCAGAGCATCGACTTCGCGGCCGAGCGCCGCGGCAAGATCCGTGAGGCTGATGCCATGCTCATGCGCGATGCGCAGCGCGGCCAGATGGTCACTCGTCCAGCGCTGACGCCCTTCATGCGCAAGGCCGAGGATATTCGCGCGTGTGAAGATGGCTGCGCGGGTCCGGCCCATCTGGCGCGCCAGTTCAGGGGTCGGGATCTTGCCGTAGTCGCGGCGAAGCCGTGCTTCGTCGGCCTCGGACCAGTCAGGACCAAGTCGGAAGCCTTTCGACCGGGCATGGGTGCCGCGAAGGTTCAGATATTCCGCTCGCCAGCGGATCGAGAAGACCGATCGACCCAGACGATTGCGAAGAGGCGTCAGGCTGGCGTTGTCGCGATAGGCTTTGATGAGCAGTTCATCTTCCTCGGGCATCCAGACGCGGCCCCAGCCCTTGCCCTGCCCGGTGCGTTTCATCAGTCCCTGAAGCGACGACTTGGTCCGGGCCGGGAAGCCCTCTCTGCCAAGGATCGTGCCGATCTGGGCGTAGCTGTGTCCGTCCTGAACAAGCTCGATGGCGCGTTCGATCTCGGTGTTGGTCCAGCCCTTGGGTGTGCTGGCATGCCTGATTCCCAGCTTGCTGGCACGGCTATAGATGCCGGAATGGGGTCGGCCGATTATCAGGGCGACCTGTGCTGTCGGGACATCGGCGGCGAATCCGGCGCGCAGTTGCGCATCTTCCCATGGCGTCCAAGCCGGTGCTGCCGCTTCGCTGAGGCCAAGGATCGCGGCACGGGCATAGACCGCGCCACATGAGCGGCCGAACCGCGCTGCAATCGTGGCAGCGGACTCCTGCCCGTAAGTCTGGATCAGTTCGTGGTCTTCAAGCTCGTTCCAGGGCCGTGTCGAATGACGGCGCAGGCCAAGGGTGCAGACCTTGTCCCTGACACCATGCAGGCCACGTCCCAGGGCCTCGGCGATTTCGGGCAGCGGTGTGTCATCGTTAAACAGCTGGCGCAGGGTGCGCACCTCCTGCGGGGTCCAGCTGTCGGATCGAAACTGCATCTCGCCCAGCGGCGCAGATGCCTTCGGCAACGGGCCTGCGAGTGGGACAAGCTCGACGATGATGGGTGCGGTGTCGTCGCTCATGACAGACCCACCACATGCACATCGCTGAGACGGGCGCGCAGCCGCGTATGGAGCCGTGCCATGCGGTCATCGGCCCGTGGCATCGTATCGACTGCCGAAAGCGCGGAGAGGACGTCCAGCGCTTGATCCACGGCCTCGCGCGAGATGCCAAGGTGCTTGGCCAGTTCGTTGGCCGTCGTGGCGTTGGGCGAAATGCCTTTCAGCGCCAGGCAAATTGCCGTGGCGGTGGGGGCGATGGGATCGAGCAGGAAGGCATCGAGGGCGCGGCTGCCGCGAGACTTCAGGCTGTCGTCGCGCTGGCTCGGTGCTTCGCGAAGATGTTCGAGGTCGAGCAGCTTCTGGGCCTCGGAATGGTCGAGGTCGGCCGCGCCATGCAGTTGAGGGGTAGCGCCGAGATGTTCGGTGATGGTCTGGTCGATCTTGGCCATGATCGGGGTGCGGGTGAGCGCGGGGCCGAAGGCGTAGAACTCGCCGGCGCGCAAGCTACGCAGCTTTTCGGCTTCGCTGCGGCTGAAACCCAGAATGTCGGCAGCGCGGATGATGTCACGGTCGAAGACATTGATGCCGATGAGGAAGTTCTGAAGCTCGGAGACGACGGAGCTGGAGAGCTTGGCAAGGCGCTGGGTCGCGATGATGGGCGCGATCCCGCGTTTGCGGCCTCGGGCGCACAAGTCGGTGAGCGTGGCGACGCCGAGACGGCGGGTTTCCGCATCGCGGGCGGAACCGGCCTGATGGGGGGCAAGCAGGTGTCCTTCGTCGATCGCGACGAGAACCGTGTGCTTCCAGTCCTCGCGCGGAGCGCCGACGAGGCCGGCGAAGAAGGCCGATGCCTTAATGATCCGCTGTTCGGGATCGAGGTCGGTGAGATCCAGATGAAGGGCGATACGATGGTGACGCGCGCGGGTTGCGGCCGCGGTCAGGCCATCGGCCGCGATTTCGGCGGCCTTGAGCGTCGTCGCGCCGATGTGCGCGGCGAGATTGCCGAACTCGCCTTCGGGATCGACGATCATGGTCTGGACGTAATCGAAAGCCTCTTCGACGATGCGTCGCATGGTCTGGCTCTTGCCGGCACCGGACCCGCCCTGGACAAGCATGCGTCCCGCAAGGACGCGGTCGAGATCCAGTTCGAGGGCACCATAGGCGGTTTGGCCGATGGGAACCGCGCAGCGCGGCGGCGCTGGCGGTCCCGGCAGTTTCACGACGTTGGACATGGGCGGCTCCTTTCGGGTTGCTCGCCTGTCCCTTTCCCCCTCTCCTCAAATCGGCACTGGCGCCCTGATCAGTCTGCGGCCTCGGGATGGGTGGTGAACTCTGAGGCCGCATAGGCGCGCCAGAGATGGCCTTCGGCCTCGATCTGGTGTTCGAAGGTGCGGATCGAATTTCCGACGGTGACGATCAGGCCCTTCTCATCGTCCAGTTCGATGTGGCCGGGTTCATAGAGACGGCCAGGCCGGATGCAGGGTTCGTTGTCGCCCATCTCGCAACCGGCGGCTGCGAGGTCGGGCACAGTGATGCCGGTACAGCGCCACAGGTCGAAGCGTTCGCCTTCGGCGCTGGCGGTCATGTAGCGCTCCCTGGCGATCGTCCATGCGGCGTTGACGTGATCGAGGTCATCACCGATGTCAGTGATCGCGCCGCGGGCGATCAGCTGATCGCCGCGATAGGTGAGCCACACGGCGAGCATGACCATGTTGGCATCGAGGTGATCGTGCGAGGCGCAGCAGCCCGGCGTGATCGTCTGGTTGGTGAGGCGCATGGTCTGCCATTCGTCAGGCGTCAGTTGCTGGGCCAGAGCCTTGGCGAAGGCGCAGGCAAGCGTTTCGCGGTTCGCGTGCTCCATGGCCTCGGCGTAATCCTCGCCGGTGTAGATCGCCTCAAGCTCGTCTTCGGCATTGCGGCGATAGAGGCCGAAGCGCGGCTCGCCTGCGATTTCGCGGAGCGCAGGCTCAGGATAGTCGATCCACATTTCCACCGGCTCGCCCATCGGCCCGGTGCAGACTTCGAAGCTGGGCTTGGTGTCGTTGCGCCAGCTCTTGTCGGTCCAGTCCCCCGGAATTGGGGGCATGCACGCGATCGGATAGTCGGGGAATTGCAAAGCCCACCGGGTCTCGACTTCGTGAGTGGTGTAGCCGGGGAAGATCGTGCCTTCGCCGAACGACCACGAGACTTCGCGGCGCCCGCCTGCGGCGCGCGCTGTTGCGCGGGGCGAGGTCTTTGCCTCGGCCTTGTCGAGCATGAGCACCAGAATGGAGGGGCGATCCGCTTCATCCAGGGGGCGGGAATCGAGGATATGGCGGCCACCCCGCCCGATGCCGAAGGCGTTGAAGGTGGGCGAATGTCCGCCATTGGCATTGGCGCACTTCGTACCGGCGTCGTATATCCTGACAGTCAAGCCAACTTGGGCGCTTGGCACAGTGGCAAAGCGCTACTGCACTTTGTCACTGTGCCAAGCGCAACCGCCGAAGGCGGAGTTCATCGTGCTCGGCGTGTCATTTGCTCATGCCTACCGGCACTCGTCTGAGCCCTTCAACAGATGGCAAGATTTGGCGTTTCGAATTGAGCCATATTACGGCCGTGTTGGGTGGTCAGTTGCCATTCCTCTGCGCGAGGCATGACCTTTGGGCATTTGCATCCTGCTTCATCGCAACGGCGTGGAGTCCAACTGCGAGCAGAGGTATAGCAAGGCCGACCATAAACTTCCGGGTGGAGGGCGCGAGTTTCAATCTCTCCATCAGAACCGCGCCTGCGAACAGAGCTATCACCGCCCCGATCCGCGTGATTGTGTAGAATACGCTTTCCGGCCTGCATGGCATCGCGGTATTGAAAAAAATGAGAGCGACCGCGATCAAGCCCGCCAGAAAAAAGCCGAGGCTCAAGATTGTGGCGGCGGCAGGAACGAATACGCGCTCGATCATTGCATTCACATACCGTGATTTGGAATGCCCGCAACGGGGCGCGAGCCGCCAGACCGCTTTTCTTGCCGCGCTGCGGTAAGCCGCCCTTCCGCTGACCGATGCCCATGGCCGCGCCGGGAAAGGCCGAAAGGGGTGGTGAGCGGACCGTGAGCTTAGGGTCGCTGGATAAGGGTCGCAATCCAGAATTACCGATGATATTTGACGAGAGGGGTTGGCCAATCGTGACGGCCAAATAGCTGAAAAATCGGGGGCATCATGCGATATTTGATAGCGGCTGCAGTGATGGGTTTAATTACTGTTCCGTCCACCTTGCCAGCGCAAGATATTCGCCAAGTGAAGTATCAACGATGGGGTATGTTTGGTGGATATAAAGACAAATTGATAGGTCAAAATTCATGGAAAGTAATAGCCGGTGTCAACGGAAGGGCTCCGGAAGGCAGCGCTTTTAATATTGCACTCTATCGGGCAGCAGAACTCAGCAAGGTGGCAGGGTTCAAGTATTTCCAGATCATTAATCAGAAAGGTAAGCAGTCATATGTAAGCCTTGGCGGAGCGTCTTCCAAACATAGCGCTGGAGGGGATGCAGAACTGCAGATTATAGCGGTTAACGAACCTTCTGCCCCCGAAAACTGTCTGGCCGAGAGACGGGAACTTTGTATGACGCTTGAGGTAGACGCTACCATGCAGCGAGTGAGCCCATTTCTGAAGTTCCCTCGCCTCAAATGATGTGATGCGGCACTGATCTGAGCCGCCTTGCTTAATGTCCGCAACGGGGCGCTTGCAGACCGGTAGAAAAACTTCGTTGTCGGCGATGCGCCACATCGAAGGCAACGTGCAGTAATCTGTCAACATTCGCCAGTAAACCACCATTTCGAGATCGGCCAGCCATTCTTATTTCGGTCATTTTCTCGCTGACTTTCAGAACCCCCGGGGTCGGCTGAAGGGTACTCTTTCGGCACGGGCGCGGGGATGGCGGTAAATGAGAAACCGGGAACAGGATGAGTCGGGAAGGCGTAGTTTTGGTGAAGAGGTTAGCGATGCTGCCGGGCCTACGGCTCGCGAGGATCGATCCCGGCAATTACCGCATTCAGACGGTCAAGTTCGTTCCGGAGGGCCTGACGCTGGAGATCGGATATGCGTCGCTCGCGTAAGTGCGACTTGGCATCGACAGCCGCGCGTTCCCATGCCGGCCTATGGCGCGCGGTGATGCAGGCATTGGGGCAGCGGGTCGGCTCGCATAGCGCGGTAAGCGGCTGCGAGGGATCGCGGGTCGTCACGCGCTTAAGACAGAGCGCCGTCGCAGGATCGAAGAAGCAATCGGCGAGCTGCCCAACATGGAGGGTACGCGCGACGCTGGCGAGCATCACACGTAACCTTGCTCGGTCGGCGATCATGGCAGGCAAAGGACCGAGTGCGTCCGCGGCCTCGTCGAGAGTCCGCGCGATGCGCGGTCCTGCCGGACCGCCAAGCGATGCGCCGCCTCGCCGTCGGTCGAAATAATCCAACAGGTCATCAAGCTGCCCAAGCTGGCGCTCTGCCTCGACTTCGGCGCGAAACCCGGATCTGCTGGTTCCGGAATAGCCATCGAAAGCGGCAACCGAGGCGTGTTTATACTGGATCATGCCGGCGATGGTGCCGAAAGGACGGTTAGCGATATGCCACGCGATGGTGCGACGAAACTGGCGCGGTGTGATGTGCCATGGCTTGCCATCGGGTCCGGCCGGGACGATCGGCATGTCGGCGCTGCCGAAGGCGGTGGTGACGTGATCGCGAAACGCGTTGAGATGGCGTATCACATCAACTGACAGATGCGTCCTGCCGGAACTGGAGCGTAATGCTGGCCAAAGCGTATCGCTGCCACCGGAGCGTGTCGACCTTGCCGACGCCAGGCGTTCGAGCACCGCTATGGCGTCTGCTACCGGCTCTATCGTTACCCAGCTTGCCGCCTCACCTGTGGTTGCGCGACGCTTATAGATGGTCGATCGAATACGGAATCGCTCGAGCAGGCCGTCCTCGCTGCGCTCAATCGAGAGGCAACCGAGCCGCATCGCCTGGACCTCGGAGTCGCGCATGCCGGTGAGATAGGCGCACACTATATAGGCAGCGACCTGAAGCATCTGCTCTTCACGTGCGAGAGTCTTCACGTCGAAGCGCGCGCACCAGGGCTGACCACTGTCGGGATCAATTGAGATCGGCGTGTCCATTCCGCCTGTTTCGACACCGAGGTTGGCGACGGCAGCCGCGATAATGGCGCGCGAACGCCTGTCGATTCGGAAGCTCATGGCCGGCTCCGCCGCAGCATCGACACAGGCGTGAAGCTCGAGAAGATGGTAGTTAATCGTCGGCGTTGCTTTCTGCGCGCCGACGTTGCTGTTCTTTGCGGCCCAGATTTGCATACCCCAAATCGGCACGCCACGGCCTTGCCGCGCTCGGCGGGCGAGATGGCGCTCGAGGCGAGCATGTTGTCGCCGTCGCCGCTCCGAGTTCGGCAGTCGACGCTCGATGGCGAGCAGCCGGGTGCGGCGCGCCTCGAGACGATCGAGCGCCTCTCGAGCCGCCAGGATGTCGTAGGCGAAGATGCTGACGTAGCGCAATGACCAGGCGAGCAGCGCGGCGATAACATTCTCGGGAAATCGCGGCGTGCGGTTCTCAACGACGTACCGGTGGCCTGCGACGCGAGCGGGTGCCTGTCCGGCCCAAGGTTCGAAAGCGAGACCACCGTTGGGCAAGTGGTCGCGATAGTGATAGAGATGGGAGACTGATTGCAGGTGTTGGCCGACTACTTCGGGTAGGAGGGCGAGATCGTCACGAAGATGACGGGCGTAAGCATCGACTAACGCCGGATCGATGCGTGCAAGATCAAGCCGTTTGAGCTTCAGGCGAACGAAGGCGAAGAAACGGCGTGCGCGGTCGAACGCGTGACGGATACACGTTGGCGGCAACTTTGGGGCGTAGCCGGGAAGATCGACGTTGAGGCGCGCATAGAGATAGGCGCGCATGGCGGCCTGCATATCGGCATGTTCGAGCAAGTCGAAATGCACCATCATCTGGGTGCGCTGGGTGTTCTCACGAAAGATAGCGGGACCGAGATCCCAGCTTGGATCGCCGACGCGCGATAGCTCCTCGCGGGTATAGCCCGGCTTCAGCGGCGCGCTCGCCAGCACTGGGCGATCGTCGAATGCCAGCGCGCGGACATGAGCGGGCGCGGTCATCCTTGTGCCTCCGGCGGCAAATAGAGCCGCTCGTTCTTCATCTGCTGGCGTGCATCGGTGATTACGATATCGGAGAAGGCCGGCAGGATCTGGCGGGTAATGCGGGCATGGACATGACCGAACTTGACCGCCCAGTCGCTCGCCAGCAGGCCCCGTCGCTGCTCTTCGACGAACGCGAGGAAGGCGAGAATGGCGGGAAGCTTGCGCGCGGTGATGACGGCGTTGGGACAATCGAGGCAACCCCAGAAGGGCTGCACGCACGGCGATCCGGCTTCGGTGAAGGGGCTACTATAGAAGCCTGCGCAAGCTGCGAGCCAGACATCCTGCTCGCCGTCGAGTAACGAACCCACTGTACCCGCCGGCGTCAGCGGCAAGGCCTGTGCGGGCGCTTCGCGCAGCGCCTGTTCGGCTGAAGGCGCAAGGACGATCGGCATCGCCGTAGCCAGCGCTTCGCGGAACGCATCAGCGACGGTCGCCTCATGCAGGGGCCGGAGCGATGGGAGATCGGCATAGTGCCGCGCGGCGACCTCACGGGAGTGTCCGACAGCGAAGCGAGCCATGTGGCCTTCAGTTTTGGTGTACCACAGCGCCTTGTGGGTCTTGCGGAGCCGGGAAAGCAATAGGTGGAGCGGTTTGCCGTCGTCATCGACAATATTGTGCCGCGCGGCCCAGGCCGTGACGCGCATGTTCCCAAGAGAGATACCTGTCCGAAGGCCTCCCTTTTGATGATAGGTCCAGAGACAATCGCCGGGCAGGTGCTTACGAGCGGCGGAGGTGATGTCGATCAGGCGGCGGATCAGCCCGCCGGGCGTTCCGCTACCGCCGTCGCGGACGCGCATACTCTTGTGCGCAGCGCCGCCCGCGCGGCGCTTCAGGTAGCGCAGTTCCACAGTGCCGGCACGTGCATTGGCGAGACAGTCCACGGTCAGCGCCGTTAGGCACTCGGGCTCTAAACCGGTGTCGAGCGTGAGCATGACGAGCAAAGACGGTAGATCGGAGCCAAGTAAATGATGCCGGCCATGAATGTAAGCGCTGAACCCGTCGGATGGCAAACCGTGTCGTCTGTGCAAGGCATATAGGTTTACCATGTCGCGCTGGTCGGTCAGGATAGAGCCATCGCGAGCGATGATCGCTTCAACGTTGGCTCGCGCACTCACGATTGCTGGCTTGTCGTCGTCGGTGCGATCCTCAACGCGGAGACGACGAAACATTGCTTCGACGTCAATCCGGGCTGCGTCGCGCAGTGCTCGCGCTACGAATGGGCTGTACGCATCGCGCGGGGTCGAACAGCCGACCGAGGTGGCCAGAATATAGCGTAGCCGCTTTTGCAGATCGGGCGCGATCCAGTCGCGCCCGTCGGCTTCGATTACGCGTAGCGTGTTGACGATCATGCTGACCGTTCCGTGACAAGTTCCCGCGCGTATCCCGCTCCGTTCGAGCGCTTCCGCGAAGCCATCGATGTGGATCGCACGCAGATCACCGGGACCGACCACCTCGGGAGCTTGGTCACCCAGCCAGGCGAAAAACCGCCGATAGCCATACCCATACTGTCTGACAGTCGTGGCGGCTCCCAAGGGGCCGCCGAGCGCGGCCAATCGTCGCAGTGCGCCGGCAAAGGCGATCGCTAGCGGGCGAGGATTGAACCTTGTCATATCGACCAGGACCGTGCCGCCATATCGCGCCTCGATGGTGAACTTAAGGCCGAGTACCGGATCGGGCTTCTGTGGCTCCGGCGTGATCGACGCGAAGATCACAGGACGGCCCTTTCGGGGACGCCCGCTCATGCGCCCTGCTGTCCCGGCAGCAGCGCGAGCAACTCCTCGACGGCAGCATCCACCGTATCGGCGCGGGTCGCTATATGGTCGAGGTAGATATAGGTGGTGGTGAGGCTCGCGTGGCCGAGCAGGCGTTGTACCTGTTGCAGCGGATCGCCCAAAATCAGCCGATAGCTCTCCATTGGTCCCGCTGGCAATGCCGCTTCGCGCAGCCGCTGCTGGATCAGCAATGCGAGCATATGGACGGCGAAGGCGTGGCGAAGCTGGTGCGGACTGATCGACAGCGGGAAGCCATTCTCCGCGCACCGCTTGCAGGCGCGGGTGAAAATCACCTCCCACGAGTTAGGGCGGACAGGCTGCCCGACCTCGGTCAGCCATAGCGCCGCTGGCTCGCAGGGCGTTCCATCCTCGTCGCACAGGATTAGGCGGCATCGTTCCTCCGGTGTGCAGACATCGCGCATGCGGTCGAGACCGGCGCGGGTGACAGGGATCGGTCGGGCGAACTTGGTGACACCGTCGCGCGCGGCGAACTTGGCCAATCCCGAGGCACGCTCGATGGCGACATAGGCTGCGATCTGACGCAGCAGCCGGCGCGGAACCAGAACGCTGCGTCCTCGGTCGCCCTTGGTGAGCGGCGGCGGGAGAGGCAGCCAGAGCTGCTGGGCCCGGTTGCCGTCGCGGTCGATCGAAGGAAGCTCGGCAGCGAGCAGGCACGACGCCTCTTCGAGGCGCAGGCCGGTGGTGACGAGAAGATCAGCAAACAGCGCGTTGCGCAGCCCGTTACGATCGCGAGCACCGGGGCGCTCCGTGCCGTCAGAGGTAAGGCCGCGCAGGCCGATCTCGCGGAAGACGCGGTAGTCTTCCATCGTGACGAACCGCACGTCCGATCGCTTGGCAACACGTTCATAGGCGTCGTTGCGCGCCGCGATCATGCCGCGCCGGCCTCCCTGGGCCGGTCGCCACACGGCGCGCCGGCTGAACGGCACCTCGGCGATCAGACCATGTTCCTCGCCCCAGCGGTAAAGGCGATCGAGGCTAGCCACAGCCCGGTTCCAACTTGCCGCCATGATCCGGTGATCAGCCTCATCGAGTCGTCGCTCACGATGATAGGCGGATACATCATCGCGGGTTGCTTCCCACACCGTCTTCCCACAGGCATCGAGAAAGCGAAGCCAGACCGCGACATCATAAGCATAGGCGCGAAGCGAATGACGCGAACGGACCCCCGACAGCGGTAGGTCGAGAAAGAAGCGATCCAGATCGCGATCATAGAGCGCGTCACCACACAGGATCAGTGGCACATGCGCGTCGAGACCCTTGGCCGCGCGGCGCTCGCAAACAATGATGGTCGACACCGGCGCGAAACCCTCCCCCCGGACCCCCCACCCGGAAGCTGACCTTCACACCGATGCACCCGATGGCCCGGCAGTAATAAGGCTGGCCTTCGCCAGCTCTTGGGTCAGCGCTACGGCCAGCCTGATTACTGCCTACCGTGGGCGTCCATCACCGACCCTACTACAAATTTGCGGTCGGCGCAGACTGTCCAGATAACATCATGGTACTGAATATCTACGAATCCTGCCGGGCTTCGTTCGCGATCGGGCAGGAAGCAAAAGGTCACACGGCGGCCGTCGCTGGTTCGGGCAGTGATGGTGTATTCGCCATCGGGAACGTCGATGGGCTTGTGCGGCACGTCGTTGAAGCCGGCGAAGCCGAGCGCAACGGCCTCGGCCTGGGACATGACGGGGAAGTCCGTGGAAGCGGTCATGACAGTATCCTTTCGCGTTGGATCAGGCGGCTCGGCGCTGGGCGATGAGGTCGGCAAAGCGGTCCCGCACGGCGCGGGCGGTCGGAAAGCGGTTGGCAAGCTCGTGGCGCGCGAGGATCGGCGCGCGGGCCTCGGCAATGGCCGCGGCCTCGGGCAATGTCGGCAGGCGCGGCGGCCAGCCCCTGACGTATCGCAGGCCCTTGGGCATCGCGCCTTCGGCCTCGCGGCGCCGCTGGGCATCGATCTTGGCGGCGGCGATGCGGATCTGCAGGTCTGGCGGCAAGAGATCAGGTGCGGTGTCCGCGAGCCAGCGCGCGGGCTGAAATGAGAACGTGGACGTCGCCTCGAGGTCGCACAGGTGGATCAGAGCATCGCGGTTGGCGGGAGCGCTGGCCGATGCGCGGGCGTCGGCGATCGACTGCAGGACGCAGAAGCGGCAGGAAAGCCGCGAACTGGAGTAGCAGGTGTAGGCTTCGTGAAGCGGGATGCCGAGATGATGGTGCGCAGTGAAGACTTCGGCCGTCGTCCATTCGACGATGGGGTGCCAGAGCATCATGCGGGTGCCATGGGCATTTCCGGCACCGGCGTAGCGCGTGTCCGCCTTCCATTCGGGGGCCCTGGAACGCGCGGTGCTTTCATCACGGCGAATGCCAAGGACGTTGATGATGGTTTCACCGCGCAGCGTTCGCGCAAGGTGCGGGCCGATGACATGGGCCTTGGCCTCGGAGGTGCAAAAGCGCAGCGAAGCCGATGACCATGGACCGATCAGGTTGAAGGTTTCGAGGGCCTCGTAGCGCCGCTTGCCGTTTTCGAAGCGCTGTGCCCAGCGGTCGAACAGGTCGCCGGCATTACGGCGCACGACGCAGAGCGGTAGATCCGCAAGCGCTGCGAGCCGTTCGACCATGGCAGGGGTACTGTCCCATTCGGCGCGGCCGAGGTCGGCATGGATGACCAGGCGACGGTTACGGGGATGGCCGAGCTGATCGAGCACGATCGAGACGGCGAACATCGCGGCCGAGGAATCCTTGCCGCCCGAGACGTTGAAGACGATCCAGGCCCCGGCCTTGATCGCGGCGCGGATCTCGGCAGGCAGGGCGAGCGAAGGCAGTCCTGCCGGCGTGGTGCCGGCAGGCTGCAGATGCTGATGCAGCATGGGATCAGCGCGGCGTCAGATGGGTGGTGATCGCAGTTTCCTCGACGACGGGAAGCCTGCTGGCGAGGTCACGCGCGATCGCTTCGCGGTAGGCGACCGCCATCCACATTTCGCGGGGGTGGCCTCTGTACTCCTTGCCGACCAGCTCGATCTTGTCGCCATACTGTTCGATGCGCTGCCCGTTGTAGCAGACCAGGATTTCCCATTGGGTGACGCTGAAGCGCTTCTGTTCGATGGTGACAAGGGCGGGATCGAAGACCGGCCTGGGTGTCTCGGAAGGACCGGCGCCCGTTCCGAGCACGCGGCCGATGATGCCGGTGGTGCTGTGAAAATCGATCCCGGCTTCGGTGATGATGACGCAGCCGCCGCCAAATTCGTCAGGCCGCAAGGCATCGCAGGTGTGCGCCCATGAGAATGCGCAAGGGAGTGCGGATTTGCAGGCGGTGAAGATCAGGTTGGCCACCTGATCGACGCCGAACTGGTTGCCGCTGAAGCTGACTTTGCAGTGTCCCTCGGCATCGACTTCGCTGATGACGATGCTGCAGTCGAACGAGGGGAAGTCGGGATCGTCGAAGAGGTCGAGGAAACTCCCGAAATCGTCCCCGTCCTTGGGCGGGAAGAGAGCGGCGAAGCGCGGGCCGAGGTTGTCGTATTCGAGGTCGCGGGGAGTATCGCTCGCGAAATCCTCGACGATCTCGCTCGCGCGCAGCGCCAGCCTGACCATTTCGGCATCCTCGGCGGTCATCTCGAGGATGAAGGAACTGGAGAGGTAATTGTTTGCCATGATGGATCTCCTGAGCGGTCAGGCAGCATCGCCGGCGAGACGCGCGCGGGCGGTCTCGGCGAGCTTGGGGAATGCGGCCGAAAGGTTGGTGTGGATCGTCTCGAATGCGGGGATCGCGAAACGGCCGTTGGCGCCGGGGCGCGTGGTCAGCAGCGCGCCGATCGTCACTTCGTCGAGTTCGGGCTGGGGAATGGAGGCGACGTTGCCGTCATATTCGACGGGACAGGCAATCGCAGCCTCGATCCAGGAGCCGAGCCCCTCTTCTACGGCCTCAGCGTAGGCGACGACGGCAGGATCGTCTTCATCGTCGATATGCAGGACGAGGGTACGATAGGTGCCAAAATCATGCCGGTTAGGCTTGTTGGTGAGGCGGCATCCCTGCGGAGGAAGGCCATGGATGGCGATGATGCCGATCCGATATGCGTCGATCTCGAAGCGATTGACCCGCTCGAAGTCGGGGGTCTGGCCAAGCTGGGCGCAGTCGGCGTTCGCGGGCGCTGCGCCAATGTCGATGGTGTAGGACAAGGGAACCTCCGTCGATCCTCCATGGATCGCCCGTCCCCTTCCCCCTCATCTCAAGGGGCATCAGGCTCGATGGTGAAGTTCCAGCCATGGATATGGAGCATCTCGTTCGCGTCACGGTCGAAGGCCAGGAAAGTGTCATCGAGGTCGGCTTCGGGTTCGATCAGCAATTCGAGGGTATGGTGGGTACTGTCCGCGATGACGGCGCGCGTGTAACCGGCCTCGCGGGCTTCGGCCTCGGTGTGGATCGGCGGAGGCGATGCCTGGATGAAGGGCTTCGCAGCCTTCTGGGCAGGCCCATCGAAAGTGCCGAGGGTCTTCAGGCGATCGGTTTCCAGCGTCGCGCCAAGATCCTCGGGCAGATCGGCATATTCGGTCGCGACCGTGATCGCGGCCGCTGCAGTGGGAAGTTCGCCGGGGGCAGCGCCTTTCCAGATGTAGGTCGTTTCCTCCCCGTCGATACGGGGATGGGGCTGCATGACCTGGACGAAGAACGTGGCCAAAGGCCGGTCCCATCCGATGGCGACGCTGCTCGCAACGCCTTTTCCGGGAAAATCGTAACGGCTCATGAGGGTGGATCTCCGTTCAATTCGCCAGTGCGAGCCATTCCACATGCCAAGGGCGCGGGAACGGATTGTAGCGGATGAAGGCAGGGACAAGGGGCATGCCCATGGCAGCAAGGCTTTCCGTCATGGAAACCCGCTGGAGGGCTTCGGCAAGGTCATCTTCCAGCATCAAGTCCAGCATGGCAGCTTCGTGGACCTGTTCACAAGTGAGCATTGTCCAGTCCAGCGCATCGAGGAAACCCTCGCGGCGCTGGGTGAAGCGTTCGATCCGTGCGGCATCGCTGCGAACCTGATCGATAACCTGTTGTGTCGTGAGCATGGGATGTCTCCCTAAGCGGCGATGGGTTCGCGGCTGATCGGCGCCGTGGTCTCGACGGGCGCGGGCGATGGCACGATGGCATCGAGACGTAGATCGCGACGGATGCGGGCGGCAAAGCGGGCACGGCGGACAAAGTCGCGCATGGGCGCAAAGCGCAGCTTGTGGCCGGCTGCAGGACCGCGTTTGGCGAAGTATTGCACCTCGTTGCCCTCATGGAGCGGGCCGACGCTGAGCATGATCGAAATGTCATCGCTCGACAGCGCGACATATCCTGCGATCGCGGGATCGCTGGGCGTGGAACTGATGGTAAAGCTGCCGGGGGCGAGGCCGATTTCCAGGGCAAGCGCTTTCATGGCCTTGCGCCCGTCGGCGTGGAAGCGCTCCTTGGCAACCCGGTCATGGGCGACGCCGCGCACGGCCAGGGTAAGAAGCGCAGGGAAGCGTTCGAGTTCTGCCATGCGGCGGCTGCAGGAGAAGCGCAGGCTGTCATCATCGGCGCGGTCGGCGGTGACGGACGAGAAATGCCGCGCGAGAAGCGCGATCGCCGGGTCGTGATCGGGATCGACGCCGGCAACGCGGCAATCTTCCATGGCCCGGTTGAGGGCGTGGAGCGTCGCGGTGATGGTGGTCAGGCTGCTGGGGTCGATCGCCTGCATGTGACGGAACGGGACGTCGTAGGTCATGGTGGGGCTCCGGGTCAGACCGAGCGCATTCCCGCGCTCGATTTTCCCTTCCCCCTCCCCTTTTCAGGGCCTTGGTGCCTTCAGGGTGACTGGATAGTCGCAGTTAAAGCCAAAACTTGGGGTCAGAAGTTCAGACGATCTCGCTTAGAAACTCGAAAACGGTAGCAACTTCCTTCTTGGGTTCTGTCCCATTCCTGATGCTGTTTTTGTAGCAGGTGCAGCTTATTTTTCGTATCAATGTTGGCGTTAGCTCGATGCCTCTATCCAACGCTTCGGTCATTACCGCCTCGATGGTGTCGCCGATGAACTGGACGATCTCTTCGGAGGCGGCCGACGATTCACCTTCGATAAGCCAGGCCAGGTTCGTATCAAACTGCTGGCAAAACCTTTGTGCGACCGGAATTGGCAGATCGCGCAGTTCCAGTTCGTAATTTTTGTAGGATTTATCTGCAATTTCGAGAATTTGGGCTGCGCGTGCCTGCGAAATTTTTAATTTCGCGCGAACGCTGGCCATTCGTGCACCAATACCGGATGTTGCTTGATTGCTCACTAACTGGCTCCACAAATCCTGTATGTTCAGCGATGTGTCAAACATTAGGTGGTTTCGGGAAACCAGTCGACCTCGGTGGCCGTGCCGGTGGCCTCCAGCGCCTCGATGTCGGCGATTGTCCAGCATTTGCGGTCGGACATGCTGAGGTTGGCATAGCCGGCATAGTAGCGGCCCTTGTGCTCGATGAACTGCGTGTAGACGCGCTGCACGACAGCTTCGCTGACGAACCATCCGGGGCTGAAGCGGCTGTAGATGGGAGGCAGGATGCCGAGCATGTGCTCGTAGAAACGCTCAGTGACGCGCGTGAGCGGAAACTTCGCCATCGTGCGCTCGACTTCGCCCTTCAGGTAGGCTTCGCATGTCATAAGGAAGGCTTCGGGATCTTTCTGGCGATAGTCCGCCAGAGCCTTGGCATGGTCGATGCCTTCCGCGACATAAGTCTTTGGGTACTCGCTGCTGGTGGTCATGATGTAGTGATCGGACATGTCAGGTCTCCATTGCGCGCGTGGCTTGCGCGCAAATCCCGTTCCCCCTCTCCTTTCGCGGCCTCGGGTTTCAGGCAGCCTTGGGGCGACCGCAGTAGAGGTCGGCCGCCCACGTCTCGATCCAACCAGAGGTCACTTCATCGTGGGCCAGATCGCCGGTTTGTATAAGCGCGCGGATCTCGGCCTGTGCTTGCTGGATGGCGGCTTCCCATGGATCGGAGGGAATTTGTGAAGGTGCCGGTTCTGTTGTGATCGTGAGCGGGCGATGAGGTTCGTGCAGCCGGTCGAGCTGGGCGATAGTCCATCTTTCCATGTGGTCGGCCGCGAAGACATCGGTCTTCGACACCTGCCGGCGCAGGGCATCGCGGCGCGCGGCCGCGCCCCAGGCCTGGGAATCGAGTGAGGCCACGCGATGCGCATAGGGCTGAAGGTAGGGGATGGCCGCTCCCTTCACGCCGAAGAGGTGGAGGCGGGGGCCGGGGTTTGGCAGCACCGCGTCGAGGTGCGCGACAACAGCGATCAATCCGTCAGGGCCATGGATGTCGCGGCGACACATGGAGCCGACGCCGACGATCGTGCCGGGATTCATCGACCACGCCAGCATCTCGGCGCAGCGCTCGTAGTCTTCTGGATAGCGGCCCTGAAGGACCGGCATGAAGCGGTCGATGATGCCAAGGTCATAGGCGCGCGATCGGCATTCGCGGTTCGTCGCCACGGTGCGGGCGATACGGTCGAGGACTTCGGCGCGATCGGTGGCGATCTCGGCTTCGCAGCAATAGTCGGCGGCCGCGAAACGGCGGAAGGGATAGGATGCGGCGAGCGCCATGTAGTCGGCGATCGACCATGGATAGCCGCCATATCTGGACATCAGGACATAGCCTGCGCTGTCCAGATCGAGGCTTCTGAGCCCGTGGGCGTTCGCAAGTTGGCTAGTGCGCCAGCCATGCCATTCGCGCCAGCCCCCTGAAGCGGTGCGCCAGCGCGACAGGCAATTCGCGGAAATCAGCATGGGCTGCTGCATGATGCGCGCGCGTTGAAGGATCGGCCCTTCGTTGAGATGGGGCAGGCCGACGATCACCTCGATCGTCATGACAGGATCTCGGCGTCGAGTTCGTCGAAGCTGATGACGCTGCCTCGTGCATCATACCGGGCGGCATCGACCAGGGCCTTGAACACGGGGTCGGTGTATGTCGGACGGGCCAGATGATCGACGCTGGCGAGGCGATAGCCAAACACGCCGACCTTGCCGCTCGGCACCCAATCCGCCCAATCGCCATAGGCGGTGGTCACAACAACCTGACCGATGCGGGCCTCGAAGGCTTCGCGCTCGCGCCGGACATGGCTCTGGCGGGGTTCGATGGCCTCGCCGGCATAGGCTTCCCATCGCTCGGGTCGCCAGCTTTTAACGGTGCTGGTGGCGAGCGAGAGTTCGATGTCGAAGAGCGGATCTCCGGCAGCGGCAAACTCGGTCTGGAACGCCAAGATCACGAGCGACCAGTCAACGTCATGCTCGTACTCGGGTTCATCCAGACGCAGCGCCTCGGGCATGGCGGCCTGACGTGTTTCGGACAGGACAAACCCGCCATGCGATGCGGTCGTGACACGCCAGATGCCGGGCAGGCGCTGCGTGGCAGTGACGGTTTTGCCCCAGCGGGTCATCTCCGGTGCGGGGGAGGAAGCGAATGCGGGCATGTGTCTTCTCCTCGATCGTTCGCTTCCCCCTTCCCGCTCCCCTCATTCAGCCTCGGAAAGCCAGGCTGCCATGTTCTGGACGACGGGGCGCCGCTCGCAGTGCCGCCGAGCGCCCTCGGCGCTGTTGATGGCACTGTGAAGGCGGCCAGCGGCCTTGGAGGCCCCGGCCTCGCGCAGCAGGCCGCGCGCACGGCGCATGAGCTTGAGGGCGTCGTCGATCTGTTGTTTGGAACGGGGTGTTGCGGGTTTCAGGCGGGGCATCTCAAGTCCTCCTGTCTCTTGAGGGCAATGCGCGCTGCGACTTCGCTGGCCGTAAGATCGGCACGCTCGATCACACGCCAGGGCTGGATGGCATCGCCGGGGGCGATCATGACGGCGATTCCGGCCTGCATCATGCGCTGCGCGACACGGATGGCATTCTCGCGGCTGCAGAGGCGAGCCCGCAGCGGCGAGAGGCTGGATGGGGGCGTTACATAGAACGGGCACAGATATACGCTAGCGACCGTTGGTGTCGGAAAACACCTGTTTGCCGTACAGTCCCGCGAATGACGTGGTCTGGGACATTCCTGCCGGTCGGCGCCGCGACTGGGAATGTCCTCTGTGGATGGCTCCCGCGTTGCAAGCATAAAGTGATGATCTGACGTTCCGTCGGGTGCAGTCGTCTGTCCGGCCTGTTGATGCAGTCGGTGCAGACTGCTGGCCCTGATGGGGTCCGCGAACAAGGTCCGATCGGGTTTGCAGGCTATTACGCCTATGACATTCCTTGGGTTGTCCTTGTTCCCGGTCCGACCGGTTTTGCCATCACATCCTTCGCTCTCACAACCTCGTGAAGCTGATCTCCTCAGCTAAACTCTTGATCTATGCTGCCGCCAGCATCGGCGCATGCCCGCGTTCGAAGACGCCGCCGCGCGCCATGACTGCCCATGCGATCCGCGCCATCTTGTTGGCGATGGCGACCGAGGCGACACGCGCGGGCTTTCTGGCGAGCAACGCGACGAAGCGCGGATCGACCGTGCTGGGTTTCTGCTTGGCGTATCGGACAAGCGCGGTTGCGCCGACAACCAGGAGCTGCCGCAGATATCGGTCGCCCATCTTGGTAATGCGCCCCAAGCGTTCCTTGCCGCCACTCGAACTCTGTCGCGGGGTCAGCCCTAGCCAGGCGGCAAACTGCCGCCCTGACGAGAACTGGCTTGGATCGGTCACCGACGCGGCGAGTGCGGTCGCGCCGATCGGCCCGATACCAGGGATCGTCGCCAGACGCCGGGCCCGCTCGTCGCTCCGCTGCAGAGCGGCGAGACGCAGGTCGAGCTTGCGTAACTGGGCGTGAAGCTGGAGCAGTTGCCCTGCCAGCATGGCAACGACGTTGGTCGCCTCGGTCGGCAGATCGATCTTTGACTCGCCGTCGACGATTTCCCGCGCCATCTGCAGTGCCTTCACGATCCCGACCGGGATGGCGACGCCCAGTTCTGCGAGCACGCTGCGCATCATGTTCACCAGCTGCGTGCGCTGTTTGATCAACAGCTGGCGCACGCGGTGCAGCGACAACGCCGCCTGCTGCTCGCGCGACTTGATGGGCACAAACCGCATCGTCTGACGTGTAACCGCTTCGCAGATTGCCTCAGCATCGGCGGCGTCGTTCTTTCCGCGCTTTACGTAAGGCTTCACGTAAGCCGCCGGCATCAGCCGAACCTCATGACCCAGCTTGGTCAGTTCGCGCGCCCAGTGATGCGACGTCCCGCAAGCCTCGGCGCCTACCAGGCACGGCGGCAGCTTCTCGAAGAACGGTAGCATCTGCGATCGTCGCAGCGCCTTGCGAATGACGACCTCACCGGTCGCGCTGATACCGTGAACCTGAAAAACGTTCTTGGCCAAATCGAGGCCGATCGTGCTAATCTCCATGGCGGGTGGCTCCTTCTCGGGTTGCATGACAGCAAACCCATCT
>Ga0209024_1001261_pt1 | contig 23604 bp, 22 predicted proteins | sample AutmiccommunBRH5_FD_187380 | JGI IMG/M metagenome (GOLD analysis project Ga0209024, IMG submission 187380) | Deep subsurface microbial communities from Mt. Terri, Switzerland - Autotrophic microbial communities BRH/5 (SPAdes) (version 2) | ecosystem: Environmental > Aquatic > Deep subsurface >...
CTCGCGGTCCAAAGTCGCATTTGCTTTTGCGGCAGCACGCTCACGATAGATTTGAGCCCGATCATTGTAAGAGTCGGAAACCAGTCGTCGCACCGCCTGTTCAGACCCATCTACAAGCTGTCTCCGCCCAGCTTCGGTGACGACCCAAATACCGCGACCACCGGAGCCGAGCAGTCCGGCCATCTTCAGGTAGCTGCGCGCCCAAGAAATCCGGTCAGGGATAATCGGTACCCCGCTTTTTTCGTATACCACCGACAAGGCTTCCTCGGGCAGCACCATATCGGCAATAACGCGATCATCGATTTCAGAGATGGTTCCAGACCCACCCAATGCGTCAACGGCTTTGAGGGTTGGCCACAGAATATCATCATATCGCGGTAAGTCTTCAGGCCCCATCCTACAAACGCCTCATAAATTAATGCGCATCACAAAAAGGGGGCAGGTCCTGACATGACAGTTCCCCCTCCCTTCTCTCCGCCCCCTACACCCCCGCCGCCCGCGCCAGCGTGACGCCGAACTGCGCGGCGGCGTTGCCGCCCAGCATTCTTGCGATGGTGGCTTCGTCGACGCCGGCGCCGGCCAGTTGGTCGATGGCGTCCCAGGCGCTGGTGGTGTCCTGGCGGGGATAGTGCGAACCCCAGACGACTTTTTCAGCAAAATCCCGCGGCAGTTTCTGGACCAGGCGTTCTTCGGCGTCAAAGCCCAGCATGACCTCGCCTTCTTCCCAGAGCTCTTCCGGGTCGGTGGTGACCGGATAGGTGTGCACCAGCGGGAAGGTCAGGGCCGAGGCCTCCATTTTCTCCAGCACTTCCTCCATCCATGACGCCTTGCCATGCGCCATGACGACCTTCTCTTTCAACAGAACCTAAGATGAATAAAGTTTATTGAGACGTGTCTGCTGTTCCTCCTGCGACACATCTTCGACGTGAGTAGAAAGAATCCACGTATAGCCAAATGGGTCTTTAACCTTACCCTGACGGTCGCCGTAAAACATGTTTTCCAGAGGCGTAACTTCGATTGCCCCGGCAGCAATAGCCCGGGCAAAAAATGCGTCTGAATTCTCGACGTACAGATGAATGCTTACTGGTGAACCACCAAGAAGTTGCGGGCTTTTGAACCCCATGCCGGGAGATTCATCGCCCAGCATAATAACAGAATCACCAATCCGGATTTCCGCGTGGCCGATTTTGCCGTCCGGCATGACAAGGCGCGTATGTTCAGTTGCGCCAAATGCTTTTTTATAAAATTGGATCGCTGCTTCAGCCCCTTGCACAATGAGGTAGGGAGCAATGCCCCGATATTCATCAAGAATATTCTTCACTGTCATAATCAATCTCCTATTTGATGAGGGTTATTGGGGACAGGTTATTGGGGGTTACATTATTCGGACAGCGAAAGGGGGTCAGGTCTTGACATGACAGTTTTCGTCGCCCCCCTTCTCCGTCGCCCCTACACCCCCGTCGCCCGCGCCAGTGTCACGCCGAATTGCGCGGCGGCGTTGCCGCCCAGCATTCTGGCGATGGTGGCTTCGTCGACGCCGGCGCCGGCCAGTTGGTCGATGGCGTCCCAGGCGGTGGTGGTGTCCTGGCGGGGATAGTGCGAACCCCAGACGACTTTTTCGGCGAAGTCCTGCGGCAGTTTCTGGATCAGGCGTTCTTCGGCGTCGAAGCCCAGCATGACCTCGCCTTCTTCCCAGAGTTCTTCCGGGTCGGTGGTCACCGGATAGGTGTGCACCAGCGGAAAGGTGAGGGCCGAGGCCTCCATTTTTTCCAGCACTTCCTCCATCCAGGACGCCTTGCCATGGGCCATGACGACTTTCATTTTCGGATAGCGGTCCATTACCGAAAAGCCGAGCAGGGTGGCGGCGACAAACATGTGGTTATCGAGCCAGGGGGAAATGATTGGCGACATCGGATGCCCCAGATCGCCGCTGGGCCCGAACACCATGCCCGCCGCGCCGCCGCCGCCGCCGGACTGCGGCCCGCCGCCCGCTTCGCGGAAAAAGCTCTGCGTCCCCAGACGCCGGTTCATTTTTTCGATGAACTGTCCGTGTGAGGTCCATTCCGGGTTCCACAACCCGCTGGCGGGATGAACGGCGGCGGTGATTTGCAGTTCTTCCAGCGCCGCCCAGAGCGCATCGAAATAGCGGTGTGTGAAATAGCGGTCCTCAATAAACATGGGGCGGATGAAGGCGCCCTTGAAGCATGGGATTTTGGCGATACGGCGCAATTCCGCAATGGCGAAATCCATGTTTTGGAGCGGGACCATCGCGGTGGCGAACAGCCGGTCCGGCGCGGCCGCGCAAAAATCGGCGATCCAGTCATTATAGGCGCGCGCCAGCGCATAGGCGGTGTCCGGGTCTTCCACCATGTGAAAGCCCTCGGCGAACCAGGTCGGATATAACAGGGTCTGATCCACCCCCATGGCGTCCATGTCGCGCAAGCGGGCCTGCGGGTCGCTTGCCCCTGCGGTTTTGGCGTGGCGGATATCGGGGTCCAGTTCGCCGACCTGCTCCCACGTCTGGCCTGGTTTCCAGATGGCGTGGCGGGGAATATTCGGGTTCATGGAATCGCGGAATATCTTGCCGTTCACCTTGAGATAGGAGCCGGTCTGGCCATCCTCCCGCCACAGGGCGAACTTCGCCAAAGTGCGATATTCGGGGTCGAGATATTTTTCCCAGACGGCGTGGGGTTCAACCACATGGGAATCGCTGTCGAAAACCGCGAAGGCTTTGTTGCGGGTCATGATTTTGCACCCACAGCCTTGCGCCGCGGCAGCAGGGACGCCTCGGCGGTCATCGCATAGGCGACCTCGTCTTCGGTCGGCCACCAGTCGGGGCGCTCCAGTTCCGTCACCCGTTCGGTGATGAAGGTGCGGGGCGCCTGGATATTGTAGAGGCGCCGCGCATTGCCGCCGAGGAATTTTGCCTGACGGTCGGGTGACAGGTTGCAGCCGCGCATGGTTTCCAGGGCGCGCCATACATCATCGCCATCATGGTGATACACGTCCGATGACCACACCAGAATGTCCTCGTAGAATTCCGGCAGCCGCGAGGGCGGCGCTTCGTCGCCTTCAAAGCCGGTCATGCAATGCTCGAAAAACGTCTCGCTGGGGAGTTTCTTGAGCGCGCGCATGGTGCGTTCATTGCGGTACAGTTTGTAGTGCTTGTCGCACTCGTCCAGCACAAAGCTCAGCCAGGTGCTTGAGGCTTCGAACACCGCCGCATTCAGCTTCGGGAAACGCTCAAACAGGCCGGACATCAGGGCGGATACGACCCACACGGCCGCCTCCGACTGAAAGTTCTGTACGTTGGTCAGGAAAGAATGCGAAATTCTGGCCGACGACACCGTGCGGTTGATCAGCTCCGACGGGGAATGCTGCTCTGTATAGCCCGGCGGCTTCAGCGCGCCGAAGGCCGGGAACGGATGCATCCCGTACACCATGCCGGTTTCCTGCATGGCCGCCCACAGCCCGTCAAATTTGGGTTGCAGCGGATAATTGCCCATTGCGTCGATGGGGCGCACCAGGCCGACCCGGCAGCCCTTTTGCGCCACCCGGTGCACTTCGCGTATCGAGGCAACCGGGTCCTGCAGAGGTATCAGGGCGGCAAAGTAGAGCCGCTCCGGGTCTTCCTGGCAAAACTCCCAGGCCCATTCATTATACGCCTTGCACATGGCCGCAGCGCCCAGACCGTTCGCCAGCCAGGGATAGGTGTCGACATCGGACGGGATCAGCATCACCTGATCGATGCCCTGGAAATCCATATCCGCCAGCCGCGCCTTGGGCAGGAACGCGCCCTTGTGATCGATATAGGCGGATTGTTCCTTGGTCAGCGCGGTTTTCGGGTTCAGATTGCGCACATTGAAAGTGCGCTGAATGGAATGTTTCATGCCCGGCCCGGCGACGCCGATCAGGTTCATGGCGCCTGCGCGCCCCTGTCCCTCGTTCGATCTTATTCCCGCGCCCACAATGCCATTGACTGTCATCTGATTGGTTGTGGGGTCGTACCACATGGTGGTTTTCAGGGCGGCCAGTTCGTCGCGTGTGAGATATTCTCCAGCACGCTCCCAAATGGCATTGGGCTCCGCGACGTGTGCGTCACAGTCAAAGCTCGGAAAATCCTTGCGCATAGGCGGAAACTTTTGAATGGGCATGACGTTTCTCTCCCAGTTTTTGCTGTTCATTATAGAATAGCTGAATTTCCCCCCGGGGCCAGAGGAGATTTAAGCCCCGCCCCAAGGGTCTATTCTTGCTGCCTTACATCATTTCCTCGTTTTTTAGTTTTATGCGTCCAGAGAACGCACTGTTCAGGCCGCCGGGGCCGCCGTCAATACGGCATAGGCGATCAGGATGGTGCCGGTAAGCGCGACCGCAAACGCCGCGGTGCGGACGCCAAGGAACGACAGACCCGCCACATAGGTTATGGCGTGTGCCAGCCTGCCGACCAAAAACAGTTGCGCACCCAGAATGGTCAGGCTGCTATGCACATTGGCCAGATGCGCGATGAGGACAAAGACCCCAAACAGCAGCAAGTTTTCCAGCTGGTTGTTTGCCGCGCGGCTGGCGCGTGCGCCCCATCCGGTCACGGCGGATGGCGTGTCGCGATTTCCGATGCCCCAGGCAAAGCCCATGGTCAGCAGATTGGCGTTGGCCGACACCATGATCAGGACGATCAACAGCACGGCATTCCAGGCAAGCACAGATAGTTCATAGGTCATGTTTGTTTCCCCCTTTAAACCCTGTTGGATTGGGTTATTGGCCGCGCATCCCGCAGCATCAAGAGCATGCCTGTTTATTGTGCATTCGTAAATGGCTTGATGTCAGCCGTTGCATGGACGGGGTATTGCATATTAGACTGCCTGATTCCGAGGGGAGCCCGCAAGGGTTGAGATGCCAGATGGCAGACCCTTTGAACCTGATCCGGGTAGAACCGGCGGAGGGAACGGAAGCAGCGCCGGTATAGTGTTAAATCCGGTTACGTGACGTCCCCCCGCGCACACATGCTTACACAGGGGAAACGCGCCATGAATATCCACGCCAAAGACGCCCGTATATCGGTGACCACCGGGCCGCTGCCCGCGTCACGTAAAGTCTATGTGGAAGGCAGCCAGACTGGCGTGAGCGTGCCGATGCGCGATGTCGATCTGCATGAAAGCGCGAAGGAGCCGCCGGTGCGCCTCTATGATACGTCCGGCCCGTATAGCGATCCGGCGGCGGTAATAGATATCTATAAGGGGCTGGCCCGCCCGCGTGACGTCTGGGTGCGGGCGCGCGGCGATGTGGAAGAATATGACGGCCGCGATGTGCGCCCCGAAGACAATGGCAACGCGGGTACAGCGCTGGCGGCGGAATTTCCTGTACGCCATCGCCCGCTGCGCGGAAAAGACGGCAAGGCGGTAACCCAGTTCGCCTACGCGCGGGCAGGCATTGTCACAGCGGAAATGGAATATGTGGCGATCCGCGAAAATATGGGCCGCGCCGCGCAAAAAGAAAAACTGCTGCGCGATGGCGAAAGCTTCGGCGCGGAAATCCCGGACTTCATTACGCCGGAATTCGTGCGCGACGAAATCGCCCGTGGCCGCGCCATCATTCCGTGCAACATCAATCACCCGGAACTGGAGCCGATGATCATCGGGCGCAATTTCCTGGTCAAGATCAACGCCAATATCGGCAACAGCGCGGTGGCGTCGTCCGTTGCCGAGGAAGTCGATAAAATGGTCTGGTCGATCCGCTGGGGGTCGGATACGGTGATGGACCTGTCCACGGGGCGCAATATTCACAATACACGCGACTGGATCATCCGTAACTCGCCGGTTCCTATTGGCACGGTGCCGATTTACCAGGCGCTGGAAAAGGTTGACGGCGTTGCGGAGGATTTGACCTGGGAAATATACCGCGACACGTTGATCGAGCAGGCCGAGCAGGGGGTGGATTATTTCACCATCCATGCGGGCGTGCGTCTGGCCTATGTGCCGCTCACCGCCAAGCGGGTAACCGGCATCGTCAGCCGCGGCGGCTCTATCCTCGCAAAGTGGTGCCTGGCGCATCACAAGGAAAATTTCCTCTATACGCATTTTGAGGAAATCTGCGACATCATGCGCGCCTATGATGTGAGCTTCTCGCTGGGGGACGGCCTGCGACCCGGCTCCATCGCCGACGCCAATGACGAGGCGCAATTCGCCGAACTGGAAACCCTGGGCGAGTTGACCCGCATCGCCTGGGACAAGGGCGTTCAGGTAATGATCGAAGGCCCCGGACACGTGCCGATGCACAAGATCAAAGTCAATATGGACAAGCAGCTGCGTGAATGCGGTGAGGCGCCGTTCTACACATTGGGGCCGCTGACGACCGATATTGCGCCTGGCTATGACCATATCACCAGCGGTATTGGCGCTGCGATGATCGGCTGGTTCGGCTGCGCGATGCTATGTTATGTGACGCCGAAAGAGCATCTCGGGCTGCCGGATCGCGACGATGTGAAGGTTGGCGTGATTACGTACAAGATTGCGGCGCATGCCGCCGACCTCGCCAAGGGGCACCCTTCGGCGCAGGCGCGCGATGATGCGTTAAGCCGGGCGCGCTTTGAATTCCGCTGGGAGGATCAGTTCAATCTTTCGCTTGATCCGGAACGCGCGCGCGAATTTCATGATCAGACCCTGCCCAAGGACGCGCACAAGGTGGCGCATTTCTGTTCCATGTGCGGGCCAAAATTCTGCTCCATGAAAATTACGCAGGAAGTACGTGATTATGCTGCCAGCGGGATGGCGGAAAAGTCAGAAGAATTCCGTAATGCAGGCGGCAAGATTTATCAGGACATCGCGAAGACCGAGGAAAAGCAGTCGAACGAAGCGCTATAGCCGCGGCCTACCCCGATGTGGCTGCGGGTCACGTGGATGCTGGCCATGCTTGCCTGGGTATGTTCTGCTCAGGCTCAGGCGGCATGGCTGCAATCCAAAGGTGAAACGTTATTCATCAGCACACTGAGCAATTATAGCTCCGATGCGCGTTTTGACGCATTGGGCCATCGTGCGCAAGACAATGCGTATCGCAAGCAGGAACTCTCCCTCTATGGCGTGTACGGGTTGATGGATGGGGTGACGCTTGGCGCGCAGCCGGTTTTTTTTCGCTTGCGGGCCCGGCCGGGGGCTGGAGCTGCCCGTGAAAGCGTCCGCGGTCTCTCAAGCATGGAAATGTTCGCCAGGATCAGGATTCTGGTTGGCGATTACTGGATACTGTCTTCGCAGGCTCTGGTTAAATTGCCTGGCGCCAGGGCGGTGGACCGCGAACCATTGCTGGAAAACGCAAGCAGGGACATAGAGGGACGCGTGCTGTTCGGACGCAGCGGGCGGCTTGCCAGACAGTTTCTGAATCTTGAGTATTTCTCTTCTTTTGAAGCGGGGTACCGGGCCCGGGACAGACACGCTGCGGATCAATGGCGCGGGGACGCAACGTTTGGTTTTCGTCCCGCCCAGGATTATCAAATCATTTTCCAAAGCTTTAACACAATTTCCGTACAAAATCCGGATGGTTCGGATCCAACCGCCTATGATTTATACAAGGCGCAAATATCTTTGGTGAGGGATTTACCGCATGGCCTGGCTGTGCAGGCAGGGGGCTTTACCGAATATGCCGGGCGCAATACCGGCGCGGGAAATGCACTGTTCGTGTCAGTTTGGACACGTTTCTGATTTGAGGTTTCCCGGATGACGGAAAGCAAAACCGCAAAACCCGTTCCAGATATTCCCGTATCGCTGTTTGCAGCGGTTATGGGAATCGCAGGACTAGGCCTTGCATGGCGCAAATCGGCTCCGATCCTTGGGGTTGCGCCATGGATCGGGGAAGTACTGATATTCGCGGGTGTACTGGTTTTCGCCGTGATTGCTGCGGCCTATGGCCTGAAGATCGCGCGCGCGCCACAGGCCATGCGCGATGAAGCCAATGATCTTAAACGGGTCGCGTTTTTCGCTACCGTTCCGTTAAGCCTGCAGTTGCTGGCGGCCGGGGCGTTCCCGCTGGATCACGCGATTGCCACATTGATGTGGGTTGTTGGCACAGCGGCGCAATGTATCCTTTTACTGATCATTCTGATGCGCTGGATGCAGGGGGGGCACCCGCGGCGGATATTTCAGCCATCTTTATTTTTACCGTCTGCGGGTTTGCTGCTTGGCCCGGCGACGGGGTATCATCTGGGCTTTGTCGAGCTTGGCTGGATGATGTTCACGCTGGGTTTGCTGTTGTGGCTGCTGTTTTTGGTGATGCTGTTCGAGCGGTTGTTTTTCGATATGCCGCTCACGGATGAAGAGCTTCCGCTGCTTGCCATTCCGGTTACCCCTCCCGCGCTGGCGTTCATGTCTTACGTTGCGTTGAACCAGCAGGTGATCGACGGGTTCGCCCGATTTTTGTTTTACGCCATGCTGCTGTTTCTGATTTTAGCGCTTGCGCATGCCAGCCGCTTCGCGCGTGTGCGTTTCAGTCTTGGCTGGTGGTCGTTCACGTTTCCTGCGGGCGCGGCGGCGGGCGCGGCGATGGAATATAGTGGCGCCATCGGGACAGATTTTCCCGCAATCCTGTGTATAGCGATGCTCTTGCTGACGACAGGGCTTGTCGGCTATTGCGGGGTGAGAACGATCATGGGAGTGCGCGAGGGCAGCCTGTTCAAAATAATCAGCTGACTATTTTGACTAATGCACCGCAGGCTGGGGTAAGTGCTGTCCAGGCTTCCACATTGCAGTCGAAAACAGCAAGGCCGCCGACCGGCAGGCCGTGTGAAAAAGCATCGGGGGTAGCCATATTGGGCTGATTCAGCAAATCTGCCAGATCACTTATCCCTGGCGTGATGCTTACCATCATGACGCGCTCAAATCGGGCCTCTATTTCATGCAGCCGTCGTAACATCGCCTCGCCGCGCATTAAATGGATGCGGTAATCATGAACCAGTTCGGGAGGATTCCCGTTGGCGTCGTGCAGATGAGGCCACGCATTCGCCAGTGTCTGGCGGGTGCGAGTAGGCGCGGCGCAGATCACGAGATCAGGGGTATAGCCATTTTTTTGCATGGTCTTGCCCATGGAAATGGCGGCCAGTTCACCGCGCCGCGTAAGGGGCCGGTGATAATCCGCCAAACTGACATGACCGGTGGTACGATGACGGGTGCTGCGTAACAGATAAAGCCGTTTCATTTATCAGCGCCGCGCAACTTATCTTGCGCAAGTGCGTTGGTGATCAGCTTGCAGGTTTCCGCTATGCCATATAGCGCGATAAACGAACCCATGCGTGGCCCCTGGCTTTGCCCAAGCAGCACTTCATACAACCCCTTGAACCAGTCGCGCAGATTGTCGAAGCCGTGCGCCTTGCCGGTTTCAAAAACCAGGGTTTGAATTTGCTCCGCGCTGGCGCCGGCGTTCAATGCAGCAAGCCGCCCCTGAAGATCCGTCATGGCGACTCGTTCCTGATCCGTAGGCAGACGGTATTGTTTGGCCGGAAGCACAAAGTCATGGTAGTAGGCCACCGCATAATTCACCATCCGGTCAAGAATTGGATGCGCGGCGGGCTGAACGCCGGGAAGATAGCGCGCGATAAAGCCCCATAACACGCTGCTATCATTGCTGTTGCTGGCGCTGGCAAGATTAAGCAGCATGGAAAAGGAAATCGGCACTTCTTCCCTGGGCGGCGTTCCGCGATGAATATGCCATACCGGATTGGATAGCTGTTCCGTTGGTGACTGGGTGGAGAACGCAGCAAGATGCGCGATATATTCGTCCACCGCTTTGGGAATCACATCGAAATGCAGCCGTTTTGCCGTGCGCGGTTTTTGAAACATATAAAGTTGCAGGCTCTGCGGCGAGGCGTACCGCAGCCATTCGTCAATGGTCAGGCCATTGCCGCGCGACTTTGAAATGCGCTCACCATTTTCATCCAGAAAAAGTTCATAACTCAGAACTTCCGGCGGCCGGCCGCCTATGGCCTTGCAAATGCGGCTGCCCATTTGCACCGAACTGATCAGATCCTTGCCGGACATTTCATAATCGACGCCCAATGCCGCCCAGCGCATTGCCCAATCGGGGCGCCATTGCAGTTTGCAGCGCCCGCCCGTGACAAGCGTCTCTACCAGAGCCCCGTCCTCGTCGCGATATACGATACTGTCCGTCTCCGGATGCACTTCAACTACAGGCACTTCCAGCACGCGGCCCGTTTTGGCGCATACAGGCAGAAACGGGCTATAGGTCTTGCGGCGCTCCTCGCCCAGTTCCGGCAGTACGACATTGATCACCGCGTCGTAATTCTTCAGAACATTGCGAAGTGCGGCGTCAAATTTTCCTGAACGGTACATTTCTGTGGAACTGAAAAATTCATACTGAAACCCGAAGGCGTCCAGAAACGCGCGCAGCCGTGCATTATTATGCGCCCCAAAACTGCTGTGTTCACCAAACGGATCGGGAACATCGGTGAGAGGTTTCTTCAGATGCGGCAACAGTATTTCGCCGTTGGGTATGTTATCGGGCACACGGCGCAATCCATCCATATCATCGGAAAAACAGATCAGCCGCGTCGGTACGTCGCTGATTTGCTCAAACGCATACCGGACCATGCTGGTGCGCGCCACTTCGCCAAACGTGCCGATATGCGGCAATCCGCTTGGCCCGTATCCGGTTTCGAACAGCACATGCCCTTTAGCCGGCATTTTGCCGCCTATCCTGGCGACGACCTTGCGGGCCTCTTCAAACGGCCAGGCTTTGCTGGAAAAACATAAATCGCGTGAAATGCTCATGAAAATTGCTCGTTTGCGGTGCAGATGTACGTATGTATCTGATCAACAGGCCGATTGAGCAAGCCTTAATAGCGGTGGGGATACCCTAAGAAAGAGATGACCCCCGCCCATGGGCGATGGGAGGGGGCCTGGAGACATGTGCGTATCGGAGAGTACAGAAAGTATAATCGTGCGCTAAAACGGCGCATTGGCGGCTGAAATAAGGCTTTTTTGTGTCATTTAGTGATAGTCGTCACACCTCCGTTGAGTACGCTTTCATCAACCGCTTGGCGGAGGCGCAGATACATGCTTACCTATAGGCCATGAGGCTTAATTTTATATATTCCGTGTGGGCAGGTACGGTTTTGGTAGTATTGTCTTGCCTGGCGGCGCCCGCGCAGGCGGACCAAAAGAACCCGAAACTTGGCCCATTGTTTGCCGAGCTGCGTAATTCGGACCTGGCTCCGTCGGAGGCCCGCGCGATCGAGGGCCAAATCTGGACGTTATGGCAGGCCTCTGGCAGCGCGACGACGGACCTGCTGCTGACGCGCGCGGACGCTTTTTTGAGAGAGGACGCCTTTGATCCGGCGATTCATCTGCTCACCGAGATTGTCGGCCTGTCGCCGGAATATGCTGAGGGGTGGAATAAACGGGCCACCGCCTACTATTTGCGGAATGATTATAACGCGGCGCTGCGGGACGTGGAGCGTACTTTGCGCCTTGAGCCACGGCACTTTGGCGCGTGGTCCGGTCTTGGAACCATTCTTTTGGGGCTTGGCGAAGACGCCAGGGCACTTGAGGCCTATCGCCGGGCGTTACAGATCAACCCGCATCTGACCGACATAGCGAAGGAAGCACAGCGCCTGGAACTGACGGTAAAGGGGCGCGGGATTTAATCGCGTGAGTTGGGTAAGGGGCAGGGGATTGTTTTCTTTTATAGTGCTTTTATCAGTCCTGGGAGGCGGTTTGCTGGGATATAGCAGTTATGCGGCGAGCGACGCTGTCAGATCATATCCCCCCCTCGGCCACTTTGAAGTGATTGACGGCGTGAAGCTGCATTATCTTGATAGCGCGCCCGGAGAGGCTGGCCAGTCCACGCGGCAGACCATTGTGCTGCTGCATGGCGCCAGCAGCAATTTGCGCGACTTCGCTATCAGCATTTATCCACCCCTGTCCCTGCAGTACCGGGTGATCGCGATTGATAGGCCTGGATATGGATATAGCGGCCGTCCGACCAGCAATGGCGCAGACTGGATAAACCCGGCCGTGCAGGCCAGGCTTGTTCATGACCTGCTGGAAAAAATCGGGGTGCGCAATCCGGTAATGGTCGGGCATAGCTGGGCGGGCTCGGTCGTGCTTGCCTATGCGCTGGATTATCCGCGGGAAACCGGCGGCGTCGTGATGCTCGCAGGGGCATCGCATCCCTGGCGCAGCGAGCCATCGTTTCATAATCGTTGGCCGGCTGTCCCTGTGCTGGGTGACATTTTTCTGCATACGCTTGCGGCGCCGGGATTTGCGCTCGTGTCGTCACAGGCGGTGGCGCGTAATTTTGCGCCAAATATTCCGCCCACGGACTATGCGGAACGCGCAGGGCTGTCCCTGCTGGTACGTCCAGACAATTGGCGGGCCAATGCCGAGGATATGCGTAACCTGTCAGCGTTTCTGGCTGTACAAAAAAGCCGTTATGACGAACTGCACACGCCAATGGCGATTATTGCAGGAGAGAATGACACGTCGGTAAGTCCCGGGAACCATGCGAAGCGTCTGCACAAACAGGTTGCCGGATCAAAACTGATCATGATTCCAGACACTGGCCATTCGCCGCACCATGCGCATCCCGATATTGTAATCGACGCAATCAGCGACATTGCCCGTCTGGCTAAATCAGATGCAGGCGCCAGGAACGCGTCGGAAAATATGCCGTAAACTCTCCGGTTAGGGAATCTCCAGGCGCTGGCCGCTGCTGCCGACCATGGCGATATGCAGAACATTGGTGGCGCCAGGCGTGCCGAACGGGACGCCGGCCGTGATAACGATACGCTGGCCACTGCGTGCAAATCGTTCACGAAAGACCAGCCGCGACGCCTTGTCCACCATTTCGTGAAAGTCAGTAACGTCCACGGTGCATACGCAATGCAGGCCCCATGCCAACGACAACCGCCGGGCCGTTCCTATGCGGGTGGTTAAAACCATTATCGGCGTCAGCGGCCTGGTGCGCGCAACACGCAAGCCCGTGGAGCCGGAATTGGTGTAACTCACGATGGCGGCGGCATGTACCGTATCAGCAACCGTATGGGCGGCCTCGGCAATTGCATCTGCCGGTGTGGACTGAGGGGGGGTGCGTAAGCCTGCGACCGCAGAAGGATAATTTGGATCGCTTTCGACACGGCAGGCAATGCGATTCATCATGGTAACCGATTCGATGGGATATTTCCCGGACGCGGATTCCGCCGACAGCATGATCGCGTCTGCGCCATCGTAGACAGCGGTCGCGACATCGGACACTTCCGCGCGCGTGGGAATGGGCGCTTCGATCATTGATTCAAGCATTTGTGTCGCGATGACCACCGGCTTGCCGGCGGCGCGGGCCGCGCGGGTGATTTGTTTTTGCCAGCCGGGAACATGTTCAACCGGCAATTCAACGCCCAGATCACCCCGCGCGACCATAATGGCGTCGCTGGCTTCTATGATCTTTGCCAGATCTTCCAGTGCGGAAGGCTTTTCAATTTTCGCCAGTACAGCCGCGCGCCCCTTAATCAAGCGGCGGGCCTCAACCACGTCTTCGGCGCGTTGCACAAACGATAGGGCGATCCAGTCAACCCCAAGTTTTGCAACATGCTCAAGATCTGCGTGATCCTTGGGCGACAATGCGCTGAGCGGCAGCACCACGTCGGGCACGTTGACGCCCTTGCGCGACAGCAGGACGCCGCCAACAGCCACCGTGGTTTGCGCGCGGTCAGCCTGAACGGTTTGAACCGTCAGCCGGATACGCCCATCATCAATCAGCAAGCTCGAGCCATGCTTCAGAGCCTGAAATATTTCCGGATGCGGTAGCGGCGCGCGCATGGCGTTGCCTGCTTGCGGCTCAAGGTCCAGCACAAAACTTTGCCCCGCGGTCAGCACAGCGGAAGCGCCGGCGATTTCTCCGATACGCAATTTCGGCCCCTGCAGATCAGCCAGGATACCGATGGGACGGTCAAGTTCCGTCTCGGCCGCGCGGATCATCTCGTACATCTGGGTGGCCGCGTCATGGCTGGTATGGCTCATATTGATGCGAAAGACATCAGCGCCAGCCAGGAACAACTTACGGATCATTTCGGGTGTCGCGCTGGCAGGCCCCAGGGTCGCCAGGATTTTTACTTTCCGGTCGCGGTGCATAAGAGGCTACGACTCCAGTTCAAAAAGCCAGTATAACGCATAGTATGGTTAGCAGATTATTACACCTCTATCGGCCATCGAATCGTGTAAATTATTCCCATGTCTGAAATATCCGACGAATCCTCACCGTTTAGCATGCTGAATCGGGGCGGAGACCCTGGTGTTCTGCTGGTATGTGATCACGCCAGCAATTATATACCACCGCAGCTGAATGGCCTGGGCCTTCCGGCGGCGGCGTTTGCACGGCATATAGCCTATGATATTGGTGCGGCAGCCGTTACCGCGGCCTTGTCACAGCAACTCAATGCGCCCGCGGTGCTGGCGGGTTTTTCCCGGCTGCTGATTGACCCGAACCGTGGCGCCGATGATCCGACCCTCGTAATGAAGCTGTCGGACGGCGCAATCATTCCCGGCAATCGTGGTGTGGATGCAAAAATCATCGCGGATCGCATCGCGCGTTATTACCAGCCTTATCATCAGGCGATAGCTGAGTGTATTACGGCAGCCCGCACGATAGGCGTTGCGCCCGCGATTTTGTCGCTACACAGCTTTACGCCGGTGTTTCAGAACCGCCCACGCCCCTGGCAGGTGGGTATCCTTTGGGATAAGGATGGGCGTATCGCTTTGCCGCTGCTGGCAAGCCTGCAGGCGGATAGCAATCTGTGCGTTGGCGATAATCAGCCTTATTCCGGCGAACTGGTTGGCGATTGCATGTACCGGCATGGTACCCAAAACGGGTTGCCCCATGTATTGATCGAGCTGCGTCAGGATTTGATTGCGGAAAATAGCGGGGCGGAAAGCTGGGCGGAATTGCTGGTGTCGCATTTGCGCCCTATATTGAAGGCAATAGAGAGGTAATCCGATGGACAAGCAAACCCAAACCGAACTTGAAGCGGCCGCATTTCGCCGTCTTACCCGGCATCTGGCGTCACGCACGGATGTGCAGAATATTGATCTGATGATTCTGGCCGGCTTTTGCCGCAACTGTTTGTCCGACTGGTATCAGGAGGCGGCCACGGAAAAGGGCTTGAGCCTGACTCGCGACGAAGCGCGTGAAACCGTCTATGGTATGCCGTTCGCGCAGTGGAAGGCGAAATACCAGACCGAGGCGACGCCAGAACAGTTGACCGCAATGGCTGCGGCGAAAAAGCATGATTGAGATTTTCAAAGGAGCATAAATTATGTCTGACGGAGGCGTGATCGCAGCCGACCATCTGAAAGCCTTCATTGCACGTATTGAACGGCTGGAGGAAGAAAAGGCCACAATCGCAGGCGATATCAAAGAGGTCTATGCCGAAGCCAAGGGAAATGGTTTCGATCCCAAGATCATGCGCCATATTGTACGCTTACGGAAAATGGACCGCGACGATTATAGCGAGCAGCAGGCGCTGATCGAACTGTATGCTGCGGCTGTCGGTCTGCCGGGGGTGTAAAACGCTGTCACTACGGCATATATGGGAAACGTATTATGGGTCAGGTGTGGGCGGTATGAAGAGAACACGGATACTGGCGGCGATCGTGGTGCTCTTTACCGGTTCGGCCGTAGCCGAACCAGCGCCATCTGGCCAAACGCCCCCACTTGCGGCGGAGGAAGCTTTGCGTGGCGCCGCCGATCAGATCATGAATGGGGTGCGCATGATGATTCTTGCGATACCGCAATATGAAGTGCCCGAAATGCTGGAAAATGGCGATATTCTGATCCGCCGCAAACGGCCTGAGCCGGTTGACGCCGTACCCGATAGTGACACGCAGACAGATCTGTAATTTTAATTCCGGAGGGTATGCATGAGCGATGTACAGGCCAGCGGTTTGGGTGTTTTGCCGGAATGGGATCTCGGCGCGCTTTATGCCGGTATTGATGATCCAAAGTTTGCGGCGGATTTCGCCGAGGCAGAACAAGCGGCGAAAGAGTTTGCGCAAACCTGGCAGGGAAAACTGGCCGGTCTGGACGGCGCCGCGTTTGGCGCGGCGATCCGCGCTTACGAGGCGCTTGAGGAAAAGCTTGGGCGGATTTTGTCCTATGCCTCGCTGGTGTATGTTACCCGCATGGACGATCCCGATCTGGCGCGCTTTCAGGCCGACGCCCAGGCGCGCGCAAGTGAGATTGGGTCCATGCTGGTTTTCTTCACACTGGAGATCAACCGTATAGACGATGCGCGAATGACGGAGCTGCTGCGTGACCCGGCGGCGCAGCGGTACCGCCCATGGGTCGAGGACTTGCGCGTATACCGGCCGCATCAGCTTTCTGACGAACTAGAGAAACTGCTCGTGGAAAAAAGCGTCACGGGCCGTGCGGCCTGGAGCCGTCTGTTCGACGAGACCGTGGCCGGAATGCGTTTCACGGTGCGTGGCAAGGAATTGACCGAAGAGGAAACCCTGCATCTGCTGAGCGAGCCTGACGCCGCATTGCGGGCGGATGCGGCCGCGGCCCTGTCGGATGTTTTCGCGCGCAACATAAAATTGTTCGCGCTGATCACCAATACCCTGGCCAAGGACAAAGATATCGAAGATCGCTGGCGGCATTATCCGGACCCGGCGACCTCACGGCATTTGTCAAACCAGGTGGAACCGGAAGTGGTTGCGGCGCTGGTAAGCGCGGTGCGTGACGCCTATCCGCAATTGTCGCATCGTTATTACGCGCTGAAGGCGAAATGGATGGGCAAGGACCGGCTTGCATACTGGGATCGCAACGCGCCGCTGCCGGATCAAAGCGACCGGCGCATCGGCTGGGAGGAGGCGCGCACCACTGTGCTTTCTGCTTATGCGGATTTTGCCCCGGAAATGGCGGCGATTGGCCAGCAGTTTTTTGACAGGAGCTGGATTCATGCGCCAACCGTCGCCGGAAAAATTGGCGGGGCGTTCGCGCATCCTACCGTGCCAAGCGCACACCCGTTTGTGCTGATGAATTATCAGGGCAAACTGCGCGATGTCATGACCCTGGCGCATGAGTTGGGGCACGGCGTGCATCAGGTGCTGGCGGCGGACCAGGGGGCGTTGCTGGCGGACACGCCCTTGACGCTGGCCGAAACCGCCAGTGTGTTTGGTGAAATGCTGACCTTTCAGGCGCTGCTGAAAACCGCCAAATCACCCGTGGAACGCCACGGCATGCTGGCGTCCAAGGTCGAGGACATGTTGAACACCGTGGTGCGGCAGATCGCGTTTTATGAGTTTGAACGCCGCGTGCATGATGCGCGCAAACAGGGCGAACTGACGCCGGAGCAACTGGGTGAAATCTGGCTCGGGGTGCAACGCGAAAGCCTTGGCCCGTCGATCGATCTGGGCGCGGGCTACGAAAATTTCTGGTGCTATATTCCGCATTTCATTCATTCACCGTTCTATGTCTACGCCTATGCCTTTGGCGACTGTCTGGTGAACTCTCTGTTTGCGGTTTACGCCAACGCGGAGGCCGGATTTCAGGAGAAATATTTCGCCATGCTGCGTGCGGGGGGCTCCAAACGCCATGGCGAATTACTCGCTCCGTTTGGTCTGGATGCCAGCGATCCGGCCTTCTGGCGCGGCGGACTTTCCATGATCAGCGGTTTTATTGATGAACTGGAAGCCGGTCCGGGGTAGGGCGCGCCTCATTCAGACATAATATTTTTCGGTTCCCGCCCACCTCGCTCCCCACAAAGGGGAGGGAGAAGAGACGAGCCCGGTGGTAAAGCCCCTCCCCTTGATGGGGAGGGATTTGATGACGTGGAGATGAAGCCGGTTCGGCTACGTCCATCTAAAGAAACAGAGTAAGCACTTAGGGATCAATCCGCGCGGTGGCGCTGCCGTTGATCACCTCCTGGTCCTTCTGATTGCGGGTGCTGATGGCCAGATCAACATAATGCTGGCCGCCTTCTTCGCGGATCGCTTCGACGGTGGCGGTTGCGGTCAGATCATCGCCGGGCCACACCTGGGTTGAAAAGCGCACCCCATATTTGGTCAGCCGCCCGTCGCCCACATAATTGGTCAGCATCTTTCCGGTCAGTCCCATGGACAGCATGCCATGCGCAAACACCGAAGGATAACCTGCGACCTTGGTGGAGAATATTTCATCCGAGTGCAGCGGATTATAATCCCCCGACGTGCCCGAATACATGACCAGCTGGGTGCGGTGCAGGTTTTCCACCACCTGTTCGCTGTGGGTGTCGCCCACTTTTAATTTTTTGGCGCTTAATGGCATTTCAGCCTCCCCTATTTCTGTTCAACGACGCGTTCGGTCTGAACGCCGACGCCGCGCGCGGTGATTACCAGCTCGCCTTTTTGATCGCGATATTCGCTGATGGTCTCGGAAAATTTCAGCTTGCCGGACCGCTTGCCCTCTTTTTCCCATTTCTTGCCGGGTTTTACGGTAACGCTCAGCACATCGCCGGGGCGCAAATGGCGGTGATATTCAAAATGTTGCTCCGCATGCAGGCCACCGCCACCACCGCCGCCTTCTTTTTTCTCGCCGCCGGACGGGGCTTTTGGTTTGAGGCCGGTCGGTTCGCGCCCGGATCCCATCCAGGGCTGGCCAACTTTCGGGCGCAGGAAAAAGTCCGGGTCAAACTGTGCGCTCGCCTGCGCGAAAGTCGGGGGCGCGATAATGCCGCCCACCTCGGTGGTCTTGGCGTATTCCTCATCATGATAGATCGGATTATCATCGCCCACGGAGCGGGCAAACATCATGATATGGGTATATTCCACGGGAAATTTCTTCGCCGCCATCTGGGTCTCCTCCCTGTTCTGGTTTTAGTAGCCGCTAGTGTAGGCGAGACCAGTCCTATCGCTCAAGCAATGCTTTTCGCCAGCGCATCGAACGCCATCAGCGTAGTCAGAAGTTCCGGCATGTCTTTCAGGTGCACCATGTTCGGGCCGTCAGAGGGGGCGTGGTCGGGATCCTGATGGGTTTCCATGAACAGCCCGGCCACACCCACGGCCACTGCGGCGCGCGCCAGCACGGGCACGAATTCGCGCTGGCCGCCGCTGGTGGCGCCCTGGCCGCCCGGCTGTTGCACCGAATGGGTGGCGTCAAATATTACCGGGCAGCCGGTCTGTTCCTGCATGATCGGTATCGCGCGCATGTCCGACACCAGCGTATTATAGCCAAAGCTGGCGCCGCGCTCGCACAGCAGCACATTGGGGTTGCCCGCGCCCAGAATTTTATCCGCTACATGGCGCATGTCCCACGGGGCCAGGAACTGTCCTTTCTTGACATTGACCGCCTTGCCGGTGGCAGCCGCCGCCAGCAGCAAATCCGTCTGTCTGCAGAGGAACGCCGGAATTTGCAGCACATCGACAGCCTGCGCCGTGCGGGCGCATTGTTCCGGCAGATGCACATCGGTCAGCACCGGCATGCCAAACTTCTCGCGCACCTCGGCCAAAATCGGCAGCGCCGCATCCAGGCCAAGCCCGCGTGGTGTGGCCGCGCTTGTGCGATTGGCTTTGTCGAAGGAGCTTTTATAAATCAGCCCGACGCCTGCCTTGGCGGCGATTTCTTTCAAAGCCTGCGCCATTTCCAGCGCATGGTCGCGGCTTTCAATCTGGCACGGGCCGGCAATCAGGATCAGCGGCAGATCATTGCTGATGCTGAGCGAGCCCACCCGCACCTGGCGTTGTGCGACCATCAGACCAACCGTGACTGGTCAAGCGCCGCCTTGACAAAGGACGCAAACAGCGGATGCGGCGCGAAGGGCTTTGACTTTAACTCCGGATGAAACTGCACCCCGACAAACCAGGGATGCGTAGGGATCTCCACAATCTCGGGCAGCAAACCATCAGGCGAAACGCCGGAGAAAATCATGCCGCCATTTTCCAGACGTTCGCGATAGGACATGTTTACTTCATAACGGTGCCGGTGGCGCTCGCTGATATGTGTTTCACCATAAATTTGTGCTGCTTTTGATCCAGGCGCCAGCACGGCGTCATATTTGCCAAGGCGCATGGTGCCGCCCATATCGCCATTGATGTTGCGGATTTCGCGTTCACTCTCGCGCATCCATTCGGTCATCAGGCCGACCACCCGATCCTGACAGGGGCCAAACTCGCTGGAGCTTGCCGCCGGTAATCCCGCCAGGTTGCGGGCGGCTTCAATCACGGCCATCTGCATGCCAAAACATATGCCGAAATAGGGCACCTCATGTTCGCGGGCAAACGTGACGGCGGCGATTTTGCCCTCCGCCCCGCGTTCGCCAAAACCGCCGGGCACCAGAATACCGTGCACGTCCCCCAGATGGCTGACGCAATCTTCCTGTTCGAACAATTCGGAGGCCAGCCATTTCATGCGAACCCGCACCCGGTTGGCGATGCCGCCATGGGCCAGCGCCTCGGCCAGCGATTTATAAGCGTCGAGCAGGCCGGTATATTTTCCGACCACAGCAATCGTGACCTCGCCATCGGGCTGACGCACCCGGCGCACGATCTCCTGCCATTGTTCTATGCGCGGGCTGGGCGCGTCGTGAATGCCAAACGCGCGCAGCACCTGTGCGTCAAACCCTTCGCGGTGATAGGCCAGCGGCACGTCATAGATCGTATCCACGTCCAGGGCCTGAATGACGCTTTCCGGCCGCACATTGCAAAACAGCGCGATCTTGCGGCGCTCCTCAACAGGAATTTCACGTTCGCAACGGCACAGCAGCACATCGGGCTGGATGCCGACACCGCGCAGTTCCTTCACCGAATGCTGGGTGGGTTTGGTTTTCAGCTCCCCCGCGCTGGCGATAAACGGCACCAGGGTAAGATGGACGAATGCGGCGTTCTCGCGGCCCAGCTCATTGCCCAGTTGCCGGATCGCTTCGACAAAGGGCAGGCTTTCAATATCGCCGATCGTGCCGCCAATTTCGCACAGTACAAAATCCACATCATCGACACCGGCAAGAATAAACGCCTTGATCTCGTCGGTAACGTGCGGAATGACCTGGACCGTCGCGCCAAGATAGTCGCCCCGGCGTTCCTTGCGGATGATCTGCTGGTAGATGCGCCCGGTGGTGATGTTGTCGCCCTTGCTGGAAGGCACACCGGTGAAGCGTTCATAGTGCCCAAGGTCCAGGTCCGTCTCCGCGCCGTCATCTGTGACGTACACTTCGCCGTGCTGATAAGGGCTCATGGTTCCAGGATCGACATTCAGATAGGGATCCAGCTTGCGCAACCGCACACTGTAACCACGGGCCTGAAGCAACGCGCCAAGCGCCGCCGAAGCCAACCCTTTGCCGAGAGAGGAAACCACACCGCCAGTGATGAAGATAAACCGCGCCATGGAATTGCAGATTAGACGGTTTTGCCCCCGAGCAAAAGCCACCTATTTCACAAATGTGAAAAGCGCCAGTTTCCGGCGGCTATTCGGATGAGGGGACGGACGGAGTTTCGGGTTTGGGCGCCGATTTTTCCACCGCCGGTACCGAATCAAGAATCGAGGGCGTCGTTACCGTGCCGCGCGCCAGTATGGTAAGGATGATTGAGGTGGCAAAAAAACCCGCGGCCAGAACAGAGGTCACCCGGGTCAATAAATTGGCCGCGCCTCTTCCGGTCATAAAGCCCCCCATCGTGCTGCCACCGATGCCCAGCGCGCCGCCTTCGGATTGCTGCAGCAGCACGGTGACGACCAGGGCGATGGCCAGAAGCAGGTGAATGACAATAACGACGGTTTCCATAGGCCTAGCTGATCCTTGAGAGTAAGGCGGCGAGGGAGATTTTATCCTGACCTCAAAACGCCAAATATCAGCCATACATACACAAATAGCCAATTAGGCGCAATATCCGTCCAAAAATCGCCAATAGCCTGTTAAAATGAATTTATGTACGGAATTTGCAAGGAAATATGAACCATGGGCGTATTTGCAGTTGGTCAACCTTACCGGCGCAAGGAAGATGATCGTTTCATCACAGGAAAAGGCCGTTATGGCGACGATGTAAATGTGCCCGGTCAGGCCTATGCCTGTTTCGTGCGCTCGCCCTATGCCCATGCGCGCATCCTCACGATTGACGTGGAGGAGGCACTGGCGTCGCCCGGCGTCCTTTCCGTATTGACCGGAAAGGATCTGGCGCAAGCCGGACTTGGCGGCATGCCGTGCATCGCCGTGTTGCCCGGTCGCGACGGAACCCGCAGCAATGTAACGCCGCACCGCACCGCGCTGTGTGCCGAAATTGCGCGCCATGCAGGCGATCCGGTCGCCATGGTGATCGCCACGACATGGCAGCAGGCGCGGGACGCCATGGATCTGGTGATGGTGGAGTATGAGGAGCTGCCGGCCGTTACCGATGCGGTTGCGGCGCTTGCGCCGGATGCGCCGCAAATCTGGCCCGAGGCGCCAGGTAATCTGGTAGTGGACTGGGAGCAGGGCGACAAGAAGGCCACCGACGCGGCGTTTGCCGGCGCGCATCATGTGACGCGGCTGCGGCTGGTAAATAACCGCCTGGTGGCCAACCCCATGGAGCCGCGCATGGTGATCGCGCAATATGATCCAGCATCGGATCAGTATACGGTGCATACCCCAACCCAGGGGGTGTTTCGCTGGCGCGGTTTGACCGCCGAGGCCGTGTTTCACATCCCGCCGGAAAAGATGCGGGTGCGCACCTATGATGTCGGCGGCAGCTTCGGCATGAAGGCGTTTTTGTATCCCGAACAGATCGCCACACTATGGGCTGCGAAACATATTGGCCGTACCATAAAATGGACGGCGGACCGCGCCGAAAGCTTTTTGTCCGACAATCAGGGCCGCGATCAGGTGAATGACGCTGAGCTGGCGCTGGACAAAGACGGCCGCATGCTGGCGGTGCGCGTTCACACCACCTCTAATGCAGGGGCCTATGCCTCGGTGATGGGGCCTGGCGTGTCGTGCCTGGGGGCGGGCGGCCTGCAGGTCGGCGTTTACGCCATCCCGGTGATGTATCTGAATGTGACGCCCGCCTTCACCAATACGACGCCAACGGACGCCTATCGCGGCGCGGGGAGACCGGAGGCGGCCTATATTATCGAGCGTCTGGTGGATGCCGCTGCGCATGAAATGGGCATTGCACCCGATGAATTGCGTGCGCGCAATTTCATCCGCCCGGATCAGATGCCCTATACCACCGCCGGGGGCTATATCTATGACAGCGGCGATTTTCTGAATGTCATGAAAGAAGCCAGGCGTCTCGCGAAATGGGACGATTTTGCGGCCCGCAAGCGCGAACGCGTGGCCAAGGGCGAGCTGTCCGGAATTGGCATGGCCTATTATGTGGAAAAGGCCGGCGGCCCGCCGATGGAAACCGCGCGCGTGGATGTGCTGCCCGACGATTCGATCCGCGTGTTCATGGGCAATCAATCGAACGGCATGGGCCACGAAACGGTCTATGCGCAAATCATTGCCGATGCGCTGGGCGTGCCGTTCGAATGCATCCGCGTGACCAGCGGCGACACCAATGAACTGCCCGCGGGCGGTCTGTCGGGGGGCTCTGGCTCCGGTCTGATGGGCAGCGGCGCGGCCAATCTCGCAGCCGGGGCCGCCATCGCCAAAGGCAAGCTGACCGCCGCGGA
>Ga0209024_1001262_pt1 | contig 23604 bp, 25 predicted proteins | sample AutmiccommunBRH5_FD_187380 | JGI IMG/M metagenome (GOLD analysis project Ga0209024, IMG submission 187380) | Deep subsurface microbial communities from Mt. Terri, Switzerland - Autotrophic microbial communities BRH/5 (SPAdes) (version 2) | ecosystem: Environmental > Aquatic > Deep subsurface >...
CCCGCAAGCGGGAGGGGAGAAAAAGTGACCGAGCCCTCGGTAACCTCATAACCGGGCCGCCCACCGAGGACATAAGACAAGGTCGACTTGCCCGCGCCATTGGGCCCCATGATCGCATGGATTTCGCCCGCATTGATGCTGAGCGACAAGCCTTTCAGGATCGGCTTGTCGGCAACGGTGGCGTGGAGATTATTGATTTTGAGCATTATAAATCCGCAATAATTCAGGGTTTTGTTTTAGGTGGCGTGCGAGCCGCACGTCGCGAAGGCGTTTCACTAATCGGTGGATGTAGAAGAAGGCGAGCAATGCGCCGACCGAGGCTGCCGTCGGATTATCCCCAGCGAAGCCGAGATAGCTGCCCGAGCAGCAGAGCAGGAGCATGAATAATGCAAACCAGAACTCGCTTCCGAGGTTTTCGGGCAAATCGTTGTTCACCCAACTGACCCCTCAAGGCTGATCCCCAGCAACTTCTGCGCCTCGACCGCAAACTCCATCGGCAGTTGCTGTAGCACTTCCTTCGCAAAGCCGTTGACGATCAGCGCCACCGCCTCTTCCGCATTCAGCCCGCGCTGCATCGCGTAGAAGAGCTGATCGTCGCTGATCTTGCTCGTCGTCGCTTCATGCTCGACGGTCGCGGTCGGGTTGCGGACTTCGATGTAGGGGACGGTGTGGGCGCCGCACTGATCGCCGAGGAGCAGGCTGTCGCACTGGGTGAAGTTGCGGACGCCCTCGGCATTCGGCGCGACGCGAACGATCCCGCGATAGGTGTTGTTCGATTTGCCCGCGCTGATCCCCTTGCTGACGATGGTCGAGCGCGTGCGCTTGCCATTGTGGATCATCTTGGTGCCGGTGTCGGCCTGCTGGAAATTGTTCGTCACCGCGACCGAGTAAAATTCGCCGACGCTGTCGTCGCCGTTGAGCACGCAGCTCGGATATTTCCAGGTGATCGCGCTGCCGGTTTCGACCTGCGTCCACGACACCTTGCTGCGCTTGCCCTGACACAGCGCGCGCTTGGTCACGAAATTATAGATGCCGCCCAGCCCCTCGGCATTGCCCGGATACCAGTTCTGCACGGTGCTATATTTGATCTCGGCATCGTCGAGCGTCACCAGTTCGACCACCGCAGCGTGGAGCTGATTTTCGTCGCGCATCGGCGCGGTGCAGCCTTCGAGGTAGGAGACGTACGCGCCCTTGTCGGCGATGATCAACGTCCGCTCGAACTGCCCCGTATTTTCGGCATTGATGCGGAAATAGGTGCTGAGCTCCATCGGACAGCGCACGCCCTCGGGCACATAAACGAACGTGCCGTCCGAAAAGACCGCGCAGTTGAGCGTCGCGAAATAATTGTCGTGCATCGGCACGACCTTGCCGAGCCACTTCTTCACCAGCTCGGGATATTCGCGGATCGCTTCCGAGATTGAGAGAAAGATCACGCCCGCGCGCTTCAGTTCCTCGCGGAAGGTCGTCGCGACGCTGACGCTGTCGAAAACCGCGTCGACCGCGACCTTGCGCGCGCCCTCGACGCCCGCGAGCACCTTTTGCTCCTCGATCGGGATGCCGAGCTTCTTGTAGACCTCGAGAATCTCGGGATCGACCTCGTCGAGGCTGCCGAGCTTGGGCTTCGGTTTCGGCGCCGCGTAATAATAGGCGTCCTGATAGTCGATTGGCGGCACGTTGAGCTTCGCCCAGTCGGGCGTTTCCATCGTCTGCCAATGACGAAACGCCTTCAGCCGCCAGTCGAGCATCCACTCGGGCTCGTTCTTCTTCGCCGAAATGAAGCGGACCGTATCCTCGGTCAGCCCCTTGGGCGCGAAGTCGGTCTCGATGGGCGAGGACCAGCCATGCTCATAATCGGCGACCTTCGCCGCGGCGTCATGCGCGGCCTGGTCTTTCACGGGGAGGTCTGTGTTGTCGGTCATATCTCTAACTCGTCGCCCCCGCGTAGACGGGGGCCGCTATTGTTTTACCCGGCCTCGCAGGAGCAAGGCCTCCAGCGGTCCCCGTCTGCGCGGGGGCGACGGTCAAGGTCGCCAGGCTGATCTCTTGCAACGCCCCGCGTACCGCGCCGTTCACGACGCCCCAATGCGGCTGCACCTTGCAGCTGCCCTCTAGCGAGCAATCATGCCGTCCTTCGGCAACGCAGGAGGTGAGGGCGATCGGTCCTTCGACCGCTTCGATGATATCGGCGACGCTGATTGCCGCTGCGGGCCGCGCCAGCCGCACCCCGCCGCCGCTGCCGCGCGAGGCGACGAGCAGCCCGGCGCGCGCAAGGCTGCTCACCAGCTTCTGCGCGGTGGGCCCCGGAATCCCGGTCTGTTCGGCTAGCATGCCTGCGTGAATCGGCCCGGAACCGTAATGGGACCCGCATTGGCGCGCGGCGGCGCTCATCAGCACCACGGCATAATCGGCAAGGTTGGACAGGCGCATTGTTCTTTTCCGTCGCAGTTGCGAACGATTCTTAACTGGAGTAAATCACTCCACTTACATAGGCGCGCGTCGGTCGCGACGCAAGCAATCGCGAATAGGCGCGACGATAGAAAAGCTGCGCCAAAAAAAAAGGCACCCATCCGGTCGAAACCAAATGAGTGCCAAGATGAAGGTCTCGTCCTCGTCAAAGGAAGAGCTCTTCTGGGTCGCAAGGGGGAATTATGCCGACGCGATGATTCGCGATTGGATGAAAACGCCAAAACGACGGGACAACTAATTTTCGAAGGTTAACGCGGCCGCGTGCGGGATACCCGGCAATCCCGTCGTCATTGCGAGCGAAGCGAAGCAATCTCCAGCTACCGGCCTTGCGTGACGTCGACCGCTGGAGATTGCTTCGTCGCTACGCTCCTCGCAATGACGGCGGGGTGGAGCCTCAGGTCTCGGAAACGAGCGGGCTCACCTTTCCGGCGAGCTGCTTGCGGCCTTTGGTGGTCGCCTCGGTATAGCGCGTGGGCGTGCCGAGCTGGCCGGGGGTCGCCCCGGCAAAGCGCTTGATCTCGCGGATCAGGTGCGACTGGTCGTAAAAGGCATCGCCCAGCTGCGCCGATTCGAGCCCTTCGCCGCGTGCGAGCGCCGATGCGGCGCGCACCGCGCGATATTTGCGCGCCAGCATCCGCGGCGGCAGCCCGTAATAATGTTTGGTCATCCGCTCGACCGAACGGATCGACATGCCCGTCGCCTCGACCAGTTCGGGAACCTGTGGCGAGGGCGACGCCGTCAACCACTGATCGACGGTGCGGATGAACCACATCGGCGCGGGCTCGTTCCGGGTGAGCACCTCGCGCGCGAAATTATTGCCGATGACCAGCCGTTCCTCGACATTCGCGGCGTTCTCCAGCGCCGCCGCGACCTCGTCGATCCATGGGCCGAACAGGTCGGCGGCGTCCATCGCGCGGTCGGTCAGCTTGTCGGCATCGTCACCCATCAGGGCCGCCCAGCCTGCGGGCAACATGCCAAAACCGAACATCTGGGTCGGGCAATTACTGATCGCGCGCACGCGTCCGCTCGTCGGTCCGACGATCGTCGCCCGGCAGACCGGCGCGCGATGATCGTCGGCGAAGACATATTCGCCGTCGGCGGCGGTCACGAAACGGAACTGCGGGCGGTCGGCGCGCTCATATTCGTCGAAACGCGGCATGTTGACGCGCGCGAAATAAAAGCTCGACACCATGTCCGCCAGATCGGGATCGGGCGGGAAATAGTGAAGTTCGAACGGCGCGCTGCCGTCCACACCCCCAGGCGAGGAAGAAACATCCGACATGAGACCCAGACCTTTGGCAGCCGTGACCCGGTTTGCCTTATTTTCTGGATTAAATCATTTGCGTTTCATTCCCGCGCGTCAAGCGCCAATCGTCAATTTGCTTCACCCTTCTGCGCCGTGATCCACACATCGACGCGGCGTTCGAGTATGTCGAGCGGCACTGGACCCGATTCGAGCACGACGTCGTGGAAGGTGCGGAAATCGAACTTGTCGCCCAGCGCCGCCTGCGCGCGGCCGCGCAATTCCATGATCTTGAGCTTGCCGATCAGGTAAGCCGTCGCCTGGCCCGGATAGACGATATAGCGTTCGATGGCCTTTTCGATGTCGCCATCGGGGTTCGGCGTATTGTCCTTCAGATATTGAATCGCCTGCTCGCGGCTCCACCTTTTGTCGTGGATGCCGGTGTCGACGACGAGGCGACACGCGCGCCACAGCTCCATACCGAGTCGGCCGAAATCGCTGTAGGGATCGGTGTAAAAGCCCATGTCCTTGGCGAGCTCTTCGGTATATAGGCCCCAGCCTTCGGTATAGGCGGTGAACCCCCCGAAGCGGCGGAACGGCGGCAGGCCGGTCAGCTCGGTCTGCACCGCGCGCTGCAAATGATGCCCCGGAACCCCCTCATGATAGGCGAGCGCCTCAAGCTCGGTCTTCGACATATCGCGCAGGTCATAGAGATTGACATAATAGGTGCCCGGCCGCGACCCGTCGGGCGAGGGTGACTGATAGAATGCCTTGCCCGCCGATTTCTCGCGAAACGCCTCGACCGCCTTCACCTGCAGATGCGCCTTGGGCAGCGTGTTGAAAAAGGCCGGCAACCGCGCCTCCATCGCCTTCACCTTGGTGTCGACGTCGGCGAGATAGGCTTCGCGGGTCGTATAATAATATTGCGGGCTGGTGCGCAGATGCGCGAAAAATTGCTGCAGCGTGCCCTTGAAGCCGACCTGCGCCATGATTTTCTTCATCTCGCCATGGATGCGCGCGACTTCGGACAGGCCGAGGTCGTGGATCTCGGTCGCGGTCATGTCGGTCGTCGTATAATTGGCGAGCAGGGCCTCATAATAGGCCTTGCCGTCGGGCAGGCGCCACACGCCATCCTGCGTCGGCGCGCTCGCCTGCTGGCGCTTCATTTCGGCGAGCAGGCGGCCATAGGCGGGGCCGGCGCTTTCGCTCCATGCCACCTTGGCCGACGCGATCAGCCGCGCCTTTTCGGCATCGGCGATCACAAGCTTGCCGACCTTCGCGGTGATATCTTCGATCACCGCATTGTCGGGTTTCTGCAAATTGTCGATGTCGGAGATAAGATAGGCATAGACCCATTTCGGCGGCTGGATGCCCTTCTTCGCGCGCTCGGCCGACTGCGCCGACAGCGCGTCGAGGATTGGGCCAAGCCCGCGGATGCGTTCGACATAGGCTTCGGCTTCGGCGGCGCTCGCGACCCGGTGAATGTTGATCAGGAACGCGGGCATCTGGCTCTGCGCGCCGTTCATCTGGTCGAAGACATAGCCATGGTTGCGATAGGGAAACAAGCGAGCCGCACGCGCCGCCTGTGCATTGAACAGCTCGAACGACAGCGCGTCATCGGCGGACATCGTGCCGGGATCGAAGCTGCCGCGCATCGCTTCGGCGGTCGCTTGTTGCAGCTTCTGGCTCGCGACCGCGGCTTCGTCGCTGACATCGTTCCATTTGCCATAATCGGCGTCGCGAATACCGCGATAGGCCTTGCCCTGCGGGCTCAGCGAAAGCTGCGCCGCGTCATAATTTTCAAAGAATTGCGCGAGGTTCGCCCCCGCCGGGGCGGCTTCGGGGGCGGGGGCCGATGCCGCAGTGGCAGGCGCGTCCTGTACGGCGGCCGGCGCGCAGCCAGCGACGACGAGCAGGGCGAGACTGGTGGACAGGCGAGCGACGACTTTGAGATGCGACACGAATTTCTCCCGGTTTTTCCGATGCGCCCGGGGCTTGCCATAGCGCCGCCGTGCGCGCAATGGCGGGCCATGTCGCTCTTCGCCTCGCTCACCGACGCCGCCTATGCGCTTGTTCGCCCGATCGTCCACGCCACCGATGGCGAGGCCGCGCATAACCTCACGCTGAGCGCGCTCCAGCCGCTGCCGCGCGCGCGCCATGCGCTGACCAGCCCGGCGCTCGCGACCGAGCTTGCCGGGCTCAAATTCCCGAACCCCGTCGGCCTCGCGCCCGGCTTCGACAAGGATGCGCGCGTCGCGCATGCCATGCCGCATTTCGGTTTCGGCTTTGTCGAGGTCGGGACGCTCACCCCGCTGCCGCAGGACGGCAACCCGCGCCCGCGCCTGTTCCGGCTCGTCGAGGATCAGGCGGTGATCAACCGCATGGGGTTCAACAATGGCGGTCAGGCGAAAGCGGCCGAGCGCATCGCGTGCCTTCGCCGCTATGGCCTGCCGGTGCCGCTCGGCATCAATATCGGCGCCAACAAGGACAGCGCCGGCGGCGATGCCGCCATCGCCGATTATGCGAAGGGCACCGCAGCGATGGCGCCGCTCGCCGATTATCTGACGGTCAATATCTCATCACCCAACACGCCCGGCCTCCGCGCGCTTCAGGACAAGGGCGCGCTCGAAGCCTTGCTCGACGGCGTTGCCGCAGCACAGCCCGCAGGCGCGGCCAAGCCGGTGTTCCTGAAAGTCGCGCCCGACCTAGAACCCGCCGACATCGACGACATCGTCGCGGTGGCGATGGGCAAGGGGCTTGCGGCGGTCATCGTATCGAACACCACGATCGCGCGTCCCGCACTCGCATCGCGCCATGCCGGGGAGACCGGCGGTCTTTCGGGCGCGCCGCTCGCCGGGCTGGCATTGCAACGCGTCAGGGATTTCCGCACCGCGAGCGGCGGCAAGCTGCCGCTGGTCGCGGCGGGCGGCATCGCGTCGCCCGAACAGGCTTGGGATCGCATCCGCGCGGGCGCCAGCCTGGTCCAGATCTATTCGGCGATGGTCTACGAAGGTCCGGGCTTAGCAGGCAGAATTGCGCACGGCCTTGAAAAGCTCGCAGCGCGCGATGGCTTTGCACGTGTGGCCGATGCGGTTGGCACCGCGCACTGACGGGGTTGCCTTGAACCGAGGCGCACGCCAATGTCGCGCGCATGTTGAAAAGATTCATTCCGCTCGCCGTCCTTCTTTCCGTCACTGTCTCTTCACCCGCGATTGCGCAGGGCGTCACTTCGTCCGCCGATCCGCGCGCGACCGAGGCGGGGCGCGAGATTTTGCACGAGGGCGGCACAGCCGCTGACGCCGCGATCGCGATGGTCGCGGTGCTGACGCTGGTCGAACCGCAGTCGAGCGGCATCGGCGGCGGCGGCTTCATGATCCACCACAATGCCAAGGACGGCAGCATCTCGACGATCGACGGCCGCGAAATGGCGCCTGCGTCGGCGAAGCCCGAACGCTTTCTCGGGACCGACGGCAAGGCGCGCGGGTATCGGGACGTCATCCCCGGCGGCCTGTCGGTCGGCGTGCCCGGCAATGTGCGCCTCATGGAAATGGCGCACAAGAAATGGGGCAAGCTCGAATGGAAGGCGCTGTTCCAGCCCGCGATCAAACTGGCCGAAGAAGGTTTCCTCGTCACCCCGGCGCTCCACACCTGGCTCGTCCAGTTCGAGCCGATGTGGAAAGAATTTCCCGCTCCGCAGGCGATCTATTATGTCGACGGCAAGCCGGCCCCCGTCGGCACGCGCATCAAGAACCCCGCCTATGCGAAGCTGCTGCGCGACATCGCGGCGCGCGGTCCCGAGGCTTTCTATTCTGGCGCCAATGCCAAGGCGATCAGCGACGCGGTCGCCAACGCGCCGCGTCACCCGAGCCAGCTCACCGTGAAGGATATCGCCGCCTATCAGGCGAAGGAGCGGCCCGCGGTCTGCACCACCTACCGCGTCTACAAAGTGTGCGGCATGGGTCCGCCCTCGTCGGGCGCTACCACCGTATTCGGCATCCTCGGCATGATCGAGGGCTGGGACATGAAGGCGATGGGCAAGGATAATCCGATGAGCTGGCACCTGCTCGCGGAAGCGATGCAGCTGTCCTACGCCGACCGCGCCGCCTATCTCGGCGACGGCGATTTCGTCGAAGTTCCGGTGAAGGGGCTGCTCGACAAGAGCTATCTCGCCGAGCGTCGCCGGCTGATCTCGCCCTTTGGCGCGGCGGGCAAATATGAACCCGGCACCCCGCCGGGCGCCGAGCCGCGCGCCGCCGCGCCGCCGGTACAGGAGCAGGGGACGACGCATTTCGTCACCGTCGACAAGGACGGCAACCTCGTCTCGATGACCTCGACGATCGAAAGCATCTTCGGCAGCCAGCTGATGGCGAACGGCTATTTCCTTAACAACGAACTCACCGATTTCGATCTGGCGCCGACCGAGGGCGGCGTGCCGACCGCGAACCGCGTCGAAGCGGGCAAGCGTCCCTTGTCCTCGATGTCGCCGACGGTCGTTTACGGCCCAGACGGCAAGGTGGTGCTGGCGGTCGGTTCGGCGGGCGGCAAGCGTATCATCATGCATGTGACGAAGGTGCTGGTCGGCGTGCTCGACTGGGGGCTCGATGCCAAGACGGCGATGGAGCTTCCGAATCTGTTCTTCGGGCGCGACGGCGTGCTGATCGAGAATAACGAGGCGGGCAACGCGATCGCCGCGAAGATGAAACCTTTTGGCTACAGCTTCACCGCCACCAGCCTTGGCTCGAAGCTCAACGCGGTCGAGCGGACCGCCGAGGGCTGGCGCGGCGCCGCCGACCCGCGCGGACCGGGCAGCTCGTCGATCGACGGCGCGCCGGCACAGAATTGATCAACGATAACAAAACAGACGTTACGAAATCTCCCTGGAGAGAGGCAGAATGAAGCTGACAAATCCCCATCTCGACCATTTTCAGAGTCTGGTCGCGATGTTCTTCGACCGTGCGGGGCGCGGCGGCGAAGATCCCTTTCTGTGGCGCAAGGCCGACCGCATATGGCATCCGCTGAGCTGGCGACAGGTCGCGAACCAGGTATCGGCGCTCGCGCATAATCTGCGCGAACTGGGGCTGAAAGACGGCGATCGGGTGGTGTTGGTCAGCGAGAACCGGCCCGAATGGTGCATCGCCGACCTCGGCATCATGGCTGCGGGCTGCGTCACCGTGCCGACCTATACGACCAACACCGAACGCGACCACCAACACATCCTCGACAACAGCGGCGCCAAGGCGGTGATCGTCTCGACCGCCAAACTCGCGCGGACACTGATGCCCGCGGTGATGCGATCCGACGCGCATATCGTCATCAGCATGGAAAGCCTGCGCGTCGGCCAACAGGGCGATGTCGCGGTCCACGACTGGGATTCGCTGGTGCAGGGCGGCGAGGCATATATCGAGGAAACCAAGGCGCGGGGCGACGCGATGACGCGCGACGACACCGCGTGCCTCATATACACCAGCGGCACCGGCGGCGCGCCGCGCGGCGTGATGCAGCATCATGGCGCGATCCTGCACAATGCCGCGGGCGCTGCCGAAGTGCTCGTCAATGATTTCGGGATCGGCGACGAAGAGGTGTTCCTGTCCTTCCTGCCTTTGAGCCACGCTTATGAACATTCGGGCGGGCAATTCCTGCCGATCATGGTCGGCGCGCAAATCTATTACAGTGAGGGGCTCGAAAAACTCGTCTCGAACATCGAGGAGACGCGCCCGACGATCATGGTCGTCGTGCCGCGCCTGTTCGAGGTGATCCGCGCGCGGATGATCAAATCGGTCGAAAAGCAGGGCAAGCTGGCGAACTGGATGCTCAATCAGGCGCTCCGGGTCGGCGAAAAGGATTATGAGCGCCGCATGGGCGTGCTCGACCGGCCGGTCGACCTGATCCTCGACAAATTATTCCGGCCGAAGATCCAGAAACGCTTTGGCGGCCGGATGAAGGCGCTGGTGTCGGGCGGCGCGCCGCTCAATCCCGAAATCGGGGTGTTTTTCCACTCGATCGGGCTGACCCTGCTCCAGGGCTATGGCCAGACCGAGGCGGGGCCGGTGATCAGCTGCAACCGCCCGAGCGCCGGCATCAAGATGGACACCGTCGGCCCGCCGCTGATGAATACCGAGGTGAAGATCGCCGACGACGGCGAGATACTGGTGCGCGGCGAGCTGGTGATGAAGGGCTATTGGCGCAATGACGCCGAAACCGCGCGCGTGCTTGTCGATGGTTGGCTGCACACAGGCGACATCGGCCATATCGATGCGCAAGGCCGCATCGTCATCACCGATCGCAAGAAGGATTTGATCGTCAACGACAAGGGCGACAATGTCTCGCCGCAGCGCGTCGAGGGCATGCTGACGCTCCAGCCCGAGATTTTGCAGGCGATGGTCTATGGCGACAAGCGCCCGCACCTCGTCGGCCTGCTCGTCCCCGATCCCGAATGGATGGGCGAATGGGCGGAAGCCGAGGGACTGCCGAAAGATCTGGCGCGGCTGCGCGAACATGAAAAATTCCGCGCCACGATCCGCGCCGCGGTCGATCGCGTCAACGGGCAGCTGTCGGTGATCGAAAAGGTGCGCAAGTTCGACTTCGCCGACGAAGCCTTCACAATCGAGAATGAACAGATGACACCATCGATGAAGATCCGGCGCCATGTGTTGAAGCAGGTTTACGCGGACAAGATCGCAGCCTTGTATAAGGCTTGATGCCCTTTTCCCTTAAGGGGCGGGTTGGGGTCAGGCATATCGAGGTTGCGCTACCCGATGAACCCCACCCCTCTCCCAAAGGTTAGGGTTTGATTATAGCAGGCGGGGTTGCGACCCGAAGAGCTCGGCACAAACCGGTCCCCGCCTGCGACTGAACTCAAAGGTTCAGCCTTTGTCCCCCGCCGGTTTGCGATAGGGGACGAACTCGCCGAAAACGCATGTCGGACCGCGGATCCCGCTCGACCTGTCGACCAGGTGAAAGAAATCGCCTTCGCAAGTCGATGACCCGAACTGGCGTACCACCATGATGTCGCTGTCGCGGGCAAGACCCGGGCAACTATTTTTCAAGTCATTACGGTATACCAGATTGCCGCCGGAACGATAGAGCAAGATGCTGTCAGAAACGCGAATAGTATCATTACTTCGGTAATTCGGGAGGCAGCGGACTGGTTCGCCCGGAATCTTGCCTGCGAGCTGCTTGTCGAGCCGTTCCGCCTGCTTGGGGGTGAGCGCAGCCGCGCCGGGTTCACCCGAACCGGCGGGGGCGCAGCTCGCGACCAGCGGCGCGGCCGCGGTCAGCAGTGCGGCGGCCATCAGGTTCAGCTTCGCCATGAAAATGCTCCTTGAATTAAGCCCTTATGGCTCCGACAGATGAATGGGCGCTGAAGCGGCATCATGCCGCATCCTTGAGCGCGCGGATCCGGCCGAGCTCGGCGGCGGTCGGCGCGCGCAAAAAGGGATTGGTCGCGCGTTCCTCGCCGATGCTCGTCGGCACCGTCGCTTGGCCCGCGGCGCGCGCCGACTCGACCGCGGCGAGTCGCGCGGCCAGTGCCGCATTGAAGGGGTCGACCGTCACCGCAAAGCGCGCGTTCGACAGCGTATATTCGTGCGCGCAATAGACGCGTGTTGCATCGTCGAGCGTGCCGAGCTTCTGCATGTTCGCGAACATCTGTTCGGCGGTGCCTTCGAACAATCGGCCGCAGCCCATCGCGAACATCGTGTCGCCGACGAAGATCGCCGCGTCGCTCGCGAAATGATAGGCGATATGCCCGGCGGTATGCGCTGGCACGTCCCAGACGTCGGCGACATGTTGGCCGAGCCGCACCTGATCGCCGCCCTTCACCTGCACGTCGAGCGTCGGAATGCGTGCGAACTCCGCTGCGGGGCCGGTGATCGTGCAGCCGGTCGCGTCCTTGATTGCCGCATTGCCGCCGGTGTGATCGGGGTGCCAGTGGGTGTTCCATATATCGGTGATCGTCCAGCCGCGCTCCGCCGCTGCCGCTAGTACCGGCTCCGCGACCGCTGGATCGACGACCATCGTTGCGCCGCTTTCGGAATCATGGACCAGCCAGACATAATTGTCGCTGAGGACGGGAATACGGACGATGTCCAGCGCAGCCATGATATCTCCTTTCCAGCGTCTCGCCCCTCCAAGACGGAGCGGCGGCGCCGGTGCCTTGGTCCGCCTGCTCAGGTCACGAGGGCGTCATAGCCCTGCTGATTGAACTCGATCAGGCAGAATCCGTTGCCGAAGGGATCGGCGAACATCGCCTGTCTGCCATAGGGCAGGTCCAATGTCTCGCCCTCCTGCACTGCACCCGCGGCCAAGGCCCGGGCGACCGCGCTGTCGAGGTCGTCAACCGAAAAGTCGGGATGCACCGGCGTCCAGTGCCGGTTGTAGCGGCGAAAATCGCCGCCGCCGGGACCGATCGCCGTCCCCGCGCGCTTGACGATCAGATAGAGGGGTGCCTCGCATCCGATCAGTTCGACGATATCGTCGTCGAACCGCCGCGCCGCGGTCAATCCCAGCGCGCTCGTGTAGAAACGCTCAGCGGCAGCAAGGTCGGGCACGTCGATGTTGATCAACAGGCCCGGCATCGCGCGGCTCCTACCAGGCGCCGGTATTGGGCATCGAGGCCCAGGGTTCCTGCGGGGGCAGACGGCCTTCCTGCAACAGCTCGACCGAAATGCCGTCGGGCGAGCGAACGAAAGCCATATGGCCGTCGCGCGGCGGGCGGTTGATCGTCACTCCGGCGTCCATCAGCCGCTGGCACGTCGCATAAATGTCGTCGACCCGGTACGCGAGATGCCCGAAATTGCGCCCGCCGCTATATTCCTCGGCCGGCGAGCCGTCGGCGGGCGGCCAATTATAGGTCAGCTCGACCTCGGCCACATCGCCCTGTCCGGGCGCGGCGAGAAAGATCAGCGTGTAGCGGCCCTTCTCGTCGTCGAAACGGCGCGTTTCCTCCAGCCCGATCAGCTTGAAGAAGCGGGCGGTGGCGTCGGGATCCGACACGCGGATCATCGTGTGAAGATATTTGATCATGGCGCCATATTAGGCGCGAAGGGCGCGATCTTCAAACGCTTCGAACAGGAATAGGAATTCGTCCGGCACCGGTGCCGGTGCACCCTGCGCCTCGGCGACATGGACGTAGATCAGTTGCCCGTCGGCGCGCAGATCGTCTTGCCCGGCGCCATGGAGTTCGAACAAATAGGTCATCGAGCTGGTGCCGACGCGCGAGGCGCGCACGCAAATGTCGATTTCCTCGTCGAGCAGGATCGGCGCGCGATAATTGACTTCGGCGCGCGCGACGTGGAACTCGGGGCTGCTATGCGCCGGCCAGCGGTCGTATACACCGGCGGCGCGCCAGTATTCGGTGATCCCGATGTCGAAATACTCAAGGTAGCGGCTGTTGAACACCACCGCCTGCGCATCGATCTCGGCATAGCGGACGCGCTTTCTGACGCTGAATTTGAAGTCGCTGCGGGCCATGGTGATCCTCTAGTTCGTTACGAGCCGCGCGACGGTGTCGACCAGCAGCGCGATGTCGGTATCGCGCGACAGCCGGTGATCGCCGCCCTTGACGAGAGTGACCTGCACATCGTCGCTCGCCAGCGCCGCCGACAGGCGCAGGCTGATGTCGGACGGCACATCGCCATCCTCCTCGCCGTGGAGCAGGCGGACGGGGCAGGTTAGCGGGATTTCGCTTGTCAGCAGCCGATTCGCTTCGCCCGACTGAAAGAAACCGCGCGTCGTCACATAGGGCTGGTCGCTGTAGGGCGTTTCTTCGATCAGCGCGCCCTCGGCGAGGATGATCGCCTTCTCGGCGTCGCTGAAACCCCAGTCGGTGAAATCGGGCGCCGGTGCGATCCCGACGAGTCCCGCGACCCGGCCCGCTCCGTCGCGCTGCATCAGCGCCAATGCGGTGAGCAACATCAGCCACCCGCCCATCGACGATCCCACGACAACCACCGGCCCGTCGGCCTTCGCATCGATCAGGTCGAGCACATCGCCGCGCCAGTCGAGCAAAGTCTGGTCGGCGAACAACCCGTCCGACAACCCGCACCCCGCATAATCGAGCAGCAGGCATGCATGCCCCTCGGCCGCCGCCCAGTCGAACAGCGCGGTCGCCTTGCCCCCCGCCATGTCGGACATATAGCCCGGCAGGAAGACGATCGTCGGGCCGGTACCCGGCGTATGCCGATAGGCGAGCCGCGGGCGGCCCGAACGCTCGAGAAATGACGCTGCGGGCAATAAATAGGGACTGTCCCTATTTATGAGGCCATCGCGTCCGGTCGCGGGCAGTTCATTGGTCATAAATAGGGACAGTCCCTATTTATTGGAGGCGCAGCGAGTCATCAGATGACCCAGTCGATCGTGCTCATCTGCATCACGGCCTGCCCCTTGGCGCGCCGCTTTTCGACCATGATATGGTTGAGCCGCTGGATCGTATCGCTGCCCGTGGTGATGCACCAGCCGGGCACCACGGCGTGGACGAGGGCGCAGAGGCCGCCATAGATCATCGTCACCCCGAATTTCGACGCGACGCCGAAATGTTCGATGTAATTCTCATCGACGCTCTTCGGGTGGTCGACGAACAGGCGCTTGAGCGACTTGATCATGGGGGGAAGGCTCCTTTCCGGCTGGAGGGTGCCCTAGCCGTGGAGGCCATCTGCCGCAAGACCGGCGCGCGATCCGGGCCGATTATCCCTCCCGCAGGAAGATGTCCTCGATCGGTAGGCCAAAAAGGTCGGCGATGCGGAAGGCAAGGGGGAGCGAAGGGTCATATTTCCCCGTCTCGATGGCGTTGACCGACTGGCGCGATACCTGCAAATGATTGGCGAGATCGCTCTGGCTCCAGTCACGTTCCGCGCGCAGTACCTTCAGGCGATTTTTCATGGGCAGCTGCCGATCGTGCCCAAGGTGATCCTGTTATAGACTGCGCCCAAACCCAGCCCGACGAACCAGAAAAAAGCGGCGCCAAAACCCCCATTACCCGCCGGAACCAGATCGTAATTCTGCAGAAACTCCCAGACCGTCATCACCATCAGGCAAAATCCCGTTGCGAACAGGCACTGCCTGACATGCAGCATCCGGACAAATTCGTCGCTTTCCTCAACCAGCAGACGCATCACGGCCCAGAATACGCCTATGATTGGCAAGGCCGGAGTGATCGCCAGCACATAGGCCGGGAGTCCCGCAATAGCGCTGTGCCGAAAGGTCCAACCGGCGGCGAAGATCAGGATGACATACAGGCTCATCAGAACCGCGAGGCGGATGGTGTAGCGCCGGATCGCGGGGCTTTTATAGGTCGACATGTCAAGGGTGCTCCATAAAGTGACAAGTGTCCTTTACTGAGCGCCCTATTGAATGTCAAGGAAACCATACATAATGACAAGCGTCTTATTTCAAGGAGACGCTCAACCCACCAACGGGCTCGGCCAACCGACGCGCACCAGCGTCTCGTCGGGGTCCGACAGCGCGAATTCATACATGCCCCACGGCTTGTGCGTCGGCGCCTTTTCGGGACCGAGGATCGCATCGCGCACCCGTTCGGCCAATTCGTCGACGCGCTCGGAATAGAGATAGAGGCCGAACGGGTTCTGGTCGCGTTCGGGCCATGTCGGCTGCGATTCATTCGTCAGGTGTAGCTGCCAACCTTCGCCATCTTCCAGCAGGCGATAGCTGCCATGGTCGCTGACGACCGACAGGCCGAGCCCCTCATAAAAGGCGGTGCTCGCGTCGAGGTCGGAGCAGGGCAGGATCGCGGCGATGCTATGCGGCGGGGCGTCGTTCATGCCGCCAGTTTATGCCCGCCGCCGCGATGACGCCAGCGCCAGTTGACGAGGTGCGCGGCGGCGAGCGTGAGCGCGCCAACCGAGGTCAGCAGGCGGTCGGCGGCCTCGGGATCGCCGGTAGCGATCCAGCCTTCATGCGCGGACAGGCCCAGCGCAAGCAGGCCCAGCCCCGCGACCGCGAGCATCGCGGGCATAATCCGCCGATGCCGCCGCCACCCATCGCGCATCGCGATCGCCGCAGCCGGAACCGCCAGCAGCATTATCGCCGCATGCACCCCCTCCGGCAGTGCGATCCATCGGCTGAGCGCCGGGGCCAGAAGCAGGAGCAGGGGCAGGGCGAGGCAATGGATCAGGCAGGTGAACGACAGGACGATCCCCGTCAGGTCGGCAAGGCGCGGGCGCGCGGCGGGGAGGCACATGGGACTTCTTTCGCGGGAGGGGCTCAGATGCCAGATAATGATACATTATCTCATTGCAAGTCCTGTTGTGAAACCGCCCCTTGCCGCCCATATCGCATGCTGGCAAAGGGGCGCGGCAATTTTGCCCAGAAAGGCTGTATTTTCGATGTCCGAAATGATCCGTGTCACCCTTCCCGATGGCTCTGCCCGTGAAGTCGTGCGCGGCACTACCGCGCTGCAGATCGCGGCCGACATCGGACCCGGCCTCGCCAAGGCCGCGCTCGCGGCAAAGGTCGATGGCGAGTTGCGCGATATCATGCGCCCGCTGGAGGAAGACACCAACCTGTCGCTGGTGACGAGCCGCGACGAGGCCGATGCGCTCGAACTCTTTCGCCACGACTATGCGCATGTGCTGGCAGAGGCGGTGCAGAACCTGTTCCCGGGCACGCAGATCACTTTCGGCCCGTCGACGGGCGACGGCTTCTATTACGACTTCGCGCCTGCCGCCGATCGCGGTCCGTTCCGTGATGATGAACTGCCGCTGATCGAGGAGGAGATGCGCAGGATCATCGCCGCCGACCTGCCGCTGACGCGCGAAGTGTGGGAGCGCGACAAGCTGATCGCCAAGTGGCAGGCCGATGGCGAGACGTTCAAGGCCGAATGGGCCGCCGAACTGCCTGAAGGCGAGGAGCTCACCATCTATCGCTCGGGTGACGGCTGGATGGACATGTGCCGCGGCCCCCACCTCGCCTCGACGGGCAAGCTCGACCCCGCCGCGTTCAAGCTGACGCGCGTGTCGGGCGCCTATTGGCGCGGCGACCAGAAAAATGCGCAATTGAGCCGCATCTACGGCACCGGCTGGCTCAACAAGAAGCAGCTCGCCGAACATCTCGTCCGGCTGGAGGAGGCCGCCAAGCGCGACCACCGCAAGATCGGGCGCGAGATGGACCTGTTTCACCTGCAGGAGGAGGCGCATGGCAGCGTCTTCTGGCACCCCAAGGGCTATCGCATCTATCGCGAGCTCGAGGCCTATATGCGCCGCGCGATCGACGGCGCGGGCTATCAGGAGGTCAAGACCCCGCAGGTGATGGACGCCAAACAGTGGGAACAATCCGGCCACTGGGGCAAATATCGCGAGAATATGTTCGTCATCCCCGACGAGGTGCCGAACATCGAGGACGAGGGCCCGCTGGTGTCCGACGATGCCGAGTGGATGGCATTGAAGCCGATGAACTGCCCCGCCCACGTCCTGATCTTTCGCCAGGGGATGAAGTCCTACCGCGACCTGCCGCTGCGCATGGCCGAAATGGGCTGCTGTCACCGCAACGAGCCGCATGGCGCGCTGCACGGCATCATGCGCGTGCGCCAGTTCACGCAGGACGACGGCCATATCTTCTGCCGCGAGGACCAGATCGTCGAGGAAGTGCGGTCGTTCTGCGAACTGCTCGACCGCGTCTACAAGCAGCTCGGGTTCGAGAAATATGCGGTGAAGCTCGCGCTGCGCCCCGACATGCGCTTCGGCACCGAAGAGATGTGGGATAAGGCCGAGGCCGAGCTTCGCGAAGCCGTCGCGCGCGCGGGCATGGCGAACGACGATTATGGCTGGGAAGAACTGCCGGGCGAAGGCGCCTTCTATGCCCCCAAGCTCGAATTCCACCTGACCGACGCGATCGGCCGGACGTGGCAGTGCGGGACGATCCAGTCCGACCGCGTAATGCCCGAACGCCTCGACGCGAGCTATATCGGCGAAGATGGCGAACGCCACCGCCCGGTGATGCTCCACCGCGCGATCCTTGGCACTTACGAGCGCTTCATCGGCATATTGATCGAGCATTTCGCCGGCCGCTTCCCGACCTGGCTCGCGCCGGTGCAGGCCGTCGTCGCGACGATCGTGTCCGACGCCGACGTTTATGCCAAGGATGCGGTGGCACAGCTCACCGCGGCGGGTATTCGCGCCGAAATCGACGTTCGCAACGAAAAGATCAACTACAAGGTCCGCGAACACAGCCTCGCGAAGGTTCCGTACCTGCTCGTGGTTGGCAATCGCGAGGCCGAGGAAGGCACCGTCGCGATCCGCACCCTCGGGCAGGACGGCCAGCGCATCATGCCGCTCGCCGAAGCGATCGCGATGCTGAAGGGTGAGGCGACCCCGCCGGATCTCCGCGCCGGGTGACGAGCCTTTCTCAGCTGGTCGGCATCGCACCGCTGACGCTCGCCGGCGCGGCGGCGATGACGTTTGGCGCGGCCTATGTGCGCGGGCTGACGGGCTTTGGCATGGCGATCATCCTCGTGCCTTTGCTCGGCCTCATCATCGCGCCGGGCGAGGCGGTGGTGCTCGGCATCCTGCTGCAATTGCTGATCGGTCCGGTGGGCTTGAAAGTCATCCTGGACGACGCCGACCGCAGCACCGCCATGCCCATCGCCTTGCTCGCGATGCTGGCGACCCCGGCGGGAATGTTCGCGCTCGATGCGACGACGCCCGACGTCGCGCGGCTGCTCATCACGCTGATCGCGGTCGGTGCCTTTGTTGCCGTCCTGCTGCCGAAACAGCCCGAGGGGCACCGGCCGGGGCGCATCGCGATCGCGGGGACGGGCATCACCTCGGGTATCCTCACCGGCTTTGCCGCCATGCCCGGCCCGCCGGTCGTGCCTTTCTACCTTCGCCGCCACCTTGAACCGAAAGTCGCGCGCGCGTCGATGATGCTGATCTTCTTCGCGACCGCGATCGCGGGGACGCTGGCCGCGCTGTGGGTCGGCATCGCGACTTGGCGGCTTGTAATCCTGTCGCTCGTCCTCTTCCTGCCGATGTGGCTCGGCAACCGGATCGGTGGGCGCCATTTCGGCATCGTGCCGCCGCATGTCTGGCAGGCGATGGTTGCGGTTGTGCTCGGCGTCGCTGCGGTGTCGGCGGTGGTGCGGATTTTGAACTAAAGGCTGCGCAAAGCCTGCGCGGGTTTCGCCGAGAGCAACGGCCAGCTTCCCGCGATACCGATCAGGAACGACAGTCCCGCTCCGCCGATCAACGTCGCGCCGACAATCAGCGGGTCGGGGGCGAAATCGAATTCGAACAGCTGCGTCACCACATACCAGGCGCCTGCGAGCCCGAGTCCGAGTGCGAGCATCGCCAGGATCGCTGCGAGCACTGCATATTCCATGCCCTGCGCGCCGAGTATCTGCCCGCGCGTGGCGCCGAGCAGCTTCAGGATCACGCTGTCGTAAACACGCCGTTCGCGGCTCGCCGCAATTGCGCCGATCAGCACCGCAATGCCCGCAAGGATCGCGATACTCGCCGCTGCCGCAATCGCCTGGCTCATCTGCGTCAGCAGCGTCGTGACCTGCGACACGACATCGCGCACCGCGATCAGCGAAACCGATGGGAAGGCGCGCGGGATGCTGCGCGACAAGGTGGTTTCGGCCTCAGGACCGACGGCCACCGTCGCGACCATATTATGCGGCGCGGCGTCGAAGGTGCCGGGCGAAAAAACGAGCACATAGTTGAGCCCGAAATTGTCCCAATTGACGGTGCGGAACGATGCGACCTTCGCCTGCACCTCGACCCCCAGCACATTGACCGACAGCGTGTCGCCCAGCTTCAGCCCGAGCGATGTGGCAACCTCCTGCTCGACACTGACCAGCGGCGGCCCCTTATAGTCTGCCGCCCACCACTCACCGCCGACGAGTTCGCTGCCGTTGGGTAGGACGGGACTGTAGGTAAGCCCGCGGTCGCCGCGCAGCACCCACGCGCCCTCGGGCAGTTCTGCAAGTTCGTCGACGCGCTGGCCGGCATATTCGGTGACGCTGCCGCGCAGCGCCGGGATCATGTTGACCTCGGCCTTGGCGTCGGCCCCCTTCACCATCGACTGAAAGCGCGCGGTCTCGGTGCGCGGCACGTCGAGCACGAAGAAGCTCGGCGCACGCTGCGGCACCGTCGAGCGGATTTCGGCGGTGATGCTCGTCTGGATCGCCGCCAGCGTCACGAACAAGGTCAGACCGAGCCCGAGCGCGACGACGAGCGCCCCGGTTGCGGCGCCGGGACGGTGCAGGTTTGCAAGCGCGAGGCGGAACAGCGGGCGTTTCGGCCGCGGCAGGCGGCTCGCGGTGCGGCGCACCAGCCAGCCAAGCCCGACGAGGATGAGCAGCAGCCCGATCGCGGCCCCGATGAAACTCAAGGCGAACAGAGGCTCGCGCGCGGTGCCGACCGCCAGCGCGATGATCGCGGCCAGCGCGGCGGCGACCGCGATAACCGTCTGCCGGTCGATCCGCGCCGCGCCGCTTACCGTCGCGCGGTAAAGCCCGGCGGCGGGAACATGCCGCGTCGCTGCGAGCGGGGGCAGGGCAAAGGCGATCGCGATGAGCAGGCCATAGGCGGCGCTGACCGCGAGTGGCAGCGGGTAGATGGCGACGCCGGGTTTGACGGGCAGCACATCGCCCGCAATCGCGCCGATGATCGCGGGCGCCAGCGCCCCGACGATCAGGCCAGCGACGATGGACACCGCCGCGACCGCGAGAATCTGCAACCCATAGATGCGTGCGACCGTGCCGCTGTCGGCGCCGAGCACCTTCAGCGTCGCAAGGCCGGGGCGCTTGCCCGCAAGATAGCTCGCGACGCCGTTGCCGACGCCGATCCCGGCGATCACCAGTGCGGCCAGCCCGACGAGCGACAGGAACTGCCCCATGCGCTCGATGAAGCGCCGCGTGCCGGGCGCGCCATTGCTGCTGTCGGTGATGTCCCAGCCCGCGTCGGGAAATTCGGCGGTCAGCGCCTTGCCGACCGCTTCGGGGTTTGCGCCTTCGGGCAGGCGGAGGCGATATTTGCTCTCGTAGAGGCTGCCGGGCTGGATCAACTGCGTCGCGGGCAGGTCGGCGAGGCCGATAATCGCGACGGGGCCGAGCGTGAAGCCTTCGCCCAGCCGGTCGGGCTCCTCGGCAATCACGCCGTCGATCAGGAAGCTCGTCTCGCCGAACTTCACGCGTTCGCCGACCTTGAGGTCGAGCCGCGAGACGAGGTCCTTGCCGATCCAGATGCCGCCCGGCGGCGGCGGTCCTTTGCGCGCGCCGCTTTCCAGCCGCATCGTACCGTAGAGCGGGTACGCGCCGTCGACCGCCTTCAATTCGGACAACAAAGCCTCGCCGTCGGGATCGTTCGCCATCGCGCGCAGCCGCACGGTGGCCGAGGGTGTGCCGACGCGGCGGAATCCCGCCATCTCCTCAGCTGTCGCCTCGCGTTGCGGCAGGCTGAACTCGACATCGCCGCCAAGGATCGTCTGTCCGCGCACCTCGAGTTCGGACGTGATGCCGCGCGTCAGGCTGCCGATGGCCGCCAGCGTCGCGACGCCGAGGAACAGGCAGACCGCGAGGAGGCGAAGACCGCGGATGCGTGCCGCGAGATCACGTCGCGCAATGCGCCAGAGCGTGGCGAGCGGCAGCACCTAGGCGGCCCGCTCTTCGATTTTTCCGTCGTGCATCACGACGACGCGGTCGCAATGCTCGGCGAGTTCGGGGTCGTGGGTGATGATCAGCAAGGTCGCGCCGAGCGCCGCGCGGCGCGCAAAGATCAATTCGATGATCGCCTGCCCGGTCGCGGTGTCGAGATTGCCCGTCGGCTCATCGGCAAAGATGATCGCGGGCGAGCTTGCCATTGCGCGTGCGATCGCGACGCGCTGCTGCTCGCCGCCCGACAATTGCGCGGGATAATGCGTCAGCCGGTGGCCGAGGCCAACCGCTTCGAGTTCGGCCGCGGCGCGTCCGAAGGGGTCGGCAATCCCCGCTAGTTCGAGCGGCACCGCGACATTTTCGAGCGCGGTCATGGTGGGGAGCAGGTGGAAGGCCTGGAGCACGATCCCGATCCGTCCGCGCCGCGCGCGCGCCAGATCATCCTCGTCCATCGTCGCGAAATCGAGCCCTGCCACGCGGATACTGCCGCCATTGGCGCGTTCGAGCCCGGCCAGAACCGCCATCAACGAACTTTTGCCCGATCCCGACGGCCCGAGCAATGCGACCGAGGTTCCAGCGGGCACTTCCAGATCGACGCCGCGCAAAATTTCGACAGGGGCCTTGTCGCTTCCCAGCGTGAGCGTCACATTATGGGCGGCGATCGCCAGGTCTGGCGAAGGTCGAGGCGCGTCGGTCAAGAAGGGACCCTTTGAAATGAGAACGGCCGGATGGCGCTCTTACGCTTTATATGGTTGCGCGATCGCGCTTTGCCAACCGCTCGCCGCGTGCGGATCGGCGGAAAACCCGTCGGCTTCGACCAATGACAAGGTCGCGGCGAAAGCGGCGCCCGCAATCCCCGCCGACGCGCCGCTCGTCATTGCCTTCGGCGACAGCCTCTACGCCGGCTATCAGCTCGGCCCGAAAGAGGGGCTCGCGCCGCAATTACAGGCCGCGCTCGCCAGCGATGGCATCGTCGCGCGCGTCCAGAATGCCGGCGTTTCGGGCGATACCACCGCTGCGGGCCGCCAGCGCCTGACCTATGTGCTCGACAATGCGAAGGTGAAGCCCGCGCTCGTCCTCCTCGGCCTTGGCGGCAACGACATGCTGCGCGGCATCGGCCCCGACCAGACGCGCGCCAATTTAGACGCGATGCTCGCCGAATTGAAGAAGCGCGAGATTCCGGTGCTGCTCACCGGCATGATCGCCGCGCCGAACCTCGGCAGCGACTATGCAAAGCAGTTTAACCCCATCTATCCTGAGCTCGCATCGAAATATGCGGCGAGCTTCTACCCGTTTATCCTCGACAATGTCGTGACCGACAACGCGTTGATGCTGGCCGACAATATGCACCCCAATGCCAAGGGGGTGAAGGTGGTGGCGGACGGGCTGGCGCCGCTCGTCGAACAGGCGTTGCCGAACGCGGGCTAGTTGGCGCGCGGGCCGAACAAGATGATCGCCGCGCCGCCGAGGCACATAGCGGCGCCGATCAAATCCCAGCGGTCGGGCTTCGCGCCTTCGACCGCCCACAACCAGATCAGCGCCGAGACGATATAGACCCCACCATAAGCGGCGTATGTCCGCCCCGCATGCTCTGCGTCGACGAGTGTGAGCAGATACGCGAACAGCGCGAGCGACGCCATGCCGGGGAGGATCCACCACACCGACTTGTCCAGCCTGAGCCACGCCCAGAAGGCGAAGCAGCCCGCGATTTCGGCGAGCGCCGCCCCGATATAAGCCAATGCCGTCATCACCCCACCGTGGCGGGATCGCGGGCAAAAGAAAAGGGGCGGCCCGCAGGCCGCCCCTCCTTTGTCATTCGCCGTTCCGAAAGATCAGAAAGCGAAGCCGACGCCAGCGACGAAGGTGTCGAAGTCACCGAAGTTCTCGATGAACTGGTGACGATATTCGCCCTTGGCATAGATGTTCTGGCCCAGCTTGTGCTGATAGCCGGCACCGACATACGGATCGTCGATGTCGCCGAAGGTGTAGCCGCCGGTGGCATAGAGCTTGCCGTTGGCGCCGATCTTGGCGCCCGCACGGCCGCCAGCCGAGAACTGGACGTTCGCGCCGTCGACGAGGACCTTGTCGCCCGCGATTTCGGCACCGACGAAGGTCGAGCTGCCGAGGTCGAAGTCATAACCGGCAGCAAGGCCGAGCGTGCCTTCGTCCTGGCCATTGCCGGTGATCAGGCCGCCGCGAACTTCCACGCGGCCTTCGCCGCCGGGGGCCGCAAGGGCGGGGGAGGCGAGGGCGGCCGAGAGGAGAGCGGCTGCAACTGCGAATTTTT
>Ga0209024_1001264_pt1 | contig 23557 bp, 25 predicted proteins | sample AutmiccommunBRH5_FD_187380 | JGI IMG/M metagenome (GOLD analysis project Ga0209024, IMG submission 187380) | Deep subsurface microbial communities from Mt. Terri, Switzerland - Autotrophic microbial communities BRH/5 (SPAdes) (version 2) | ecosystem: Environmental > Aquatic > Deep subsurface >...
ACCCATATCGCGCCTGATCTACTCGCCCACGTCTCGCCGTTGGGATGGGAACACATCAATCTAACCGGGGAATATCGCTGGCCCAAATCCTTAGCGTAGGATTCCGCCCCCTCCCGCAAACGCCCCCTACTGGTCGCAGCTGGTCGGCAATTTCGCGTGGCGTGCGCGTCCAGCGCCGATCACGTCGCTCAACTTCTCGGCCTTTTCACCGTTCCACACATTTCCTGCTGGGCATGAGGATGGCAACCATTGGGGGCCTGCTGTCGCCTTGCTCAAGACAAGCGCGCGTAGCCCTTACTATTTCAATTTCCATTCGGCTGATTTGGGCCATTCGATGGTCATCGGACCATCGGGCGGCGGCAAGACGGTGCTGGTCAACTTCTTGATGGCGCAGCTCGAAAAGTTCAACGCGCGCCACATTTTCATCGACAAGGATCAGGGCGCGGAGATTTTCGTTCGCGCCAGCGGCGGCACATATCTGGCTTTGCGGAATGGCGAGCCTACGGGCTTCGCGCCACTTAAGGCGCTCGACAACACGGCATCGCATCGCGCGTTCCTGGGCCGCTTCATCCGCCAACTGGTGAAACAGGAAGGCGCACCGATCAGTGTGCAGGAATCGCACCTGATCGACGATGGCATTGAATCGGTGATGAAGCTCCCTCGCGAGCATCGCTCGCTATCGGCGCTGCGCACCATGCTCGGCATGTCGGATGCGGGCGGCGTCGGCGCGCGTCTCGTCAAGTGGACAGCGGAGGGCAACCTTGGCTGGGTGTTCGACAATGTGGAAGATTCCATGTCGCTCAACGCCCGCTTCGTTGGCTTCGACATGACGGATTTCCTTGAAAATGCCGAAATTCGCACGCCGGTCATGCTCTACCTGTTCGAGCGGATTGATGCGCTCCTAACCGGCGAGCGCATGGTCATAGCGATTGATGAGTTCTGGAAGGCCCTGGCTGATCCGGCATTCACTGCATTCGCCCAGGACGGCCTCAAGACCTACCGCAAGCGCAACGCTTTCCTCGTTTTCGCAACACAGTCGCCTGCCGATGCGCTGCGCTCAACGATCAGCCATTCAATCTTGGAACAGGTTGCGACGAAAATCTTCCTGCCCAACCCGTTCGGCCAGCGCCGCGATTACATCGAAGGGTTCTCGCTATCCGAGGCCGAATTTAAGCTGGTCCGCGAAGAGCTGTCGCCAGAAAGCCGCAAATTCCTCGTCAAGCAAGGCCATGACTCCGTTGTGGTCGGCCTCGATCTCATCGGCATGGATGACGAACTGGCCGTGCTGTCGGGCCGTGCGGAGACAACGGGCGTGGCCCGCGAAGTGATTGCCGAACTTGGCAATGATCCGAAGCTCTGGTTGCCGGAATTTCACCGGCGCCGGCGCCCAAGCTGAAAGGAGTGAGATTATGAAGCAGCTAATCTTGGCGGCTGTGTCGATCGGGAGCCTTGTGGCCGCGACGCCAGCCAGTGCGCAGGGCATTCCGACATTCGATAGCACTGCGGTGCTCAAGCATATCGAGCAAATCCAGAAGACCATGCAGATGATTGAGCAAGGTCGCCAACAGATTGCAGAAGCGCAGAAGCTCTACAATGATCTGAACAAACTAACCGATGTGTCCTCGATCGCCAATCAGCTCAAGACGGACTCGCTTCGCACGTTGAATGTCGATGTGAACTCGCTCGAAAAAATGGCGCGCGGCGATTTCGGTGGTGGTGGCAGCTACGGTGGGCGCTCCGACGCCATCTATCAGGACATGCTCGAACGCCTTGGCGTGTCGGGCAATGGCGATCAGGGCGACGTTCGCTATCAGTCGGCCCGCTCGATCGCGATGGATAAGGCCATGGCCGAAGGCATGGGCGAGGCTGCGACCTCGCGAGGTGAAGGGCTGGAAGATCTGCGTGGCCGACTGGCGACGGCATCGACTGCCAAGGAAGTTGCCGATCTCCAGGCACGCATCCAGCTCGAAAGTGCGTCGATGATGAACGACCAGCTTCGCATTGATGCCATGGAACGCGCTCGGCGTGCGGAAGCTGCCGCTCGAACAGCGGAAGCCCTCTCCGATAGGTCGCGCAAGCAGGATGATCAGATTGCTCGCGCTAAAGCAGCTGTGGGAAGTTAACGATGAGCAAAGCAGCTCTTGTTGCCGCGATCCTCGCAACCGGCCTTTTAGCAGGTTGCGAGAAAGCGCCAATATTCCCTGAAATTCTGATGACTTACCGCGATATGGATTGGCTCAAAGCCAATGAAGATCAAATCCCGGCGATTGTCTCAGAGTGCGACAAAATCATGAATAGCGAACTCAAGCAATCTGACCTTCCGATCCCGGTCGCTAGAAATTGCGGCGGCATAAAATCAAGCATCGCATTCATTGAGCGAGGGCGGAAAATGGACGAACAAATCAAGCGGGCCAAGGCAGCCGCATCACGATAACAATAGATCGCACTACAACTAATAAATACTAGGCGGAGCGGCCCATTGGAATACGATCTATTCACGACAGCCTACACAGGCTTTGTTAACGAACTCAATTCGGTCGTGGTGTCCAACTACGCCGGGTTCGTCGGATGGATTTCAGGTCCGCTCCGCACCGGGATTGCGATCTATATAATCTTGCTTGGTTACGCGATCATGCGTGGCGCGGTGCAATATCCGTTTCGCGAATATGTCTATCGCTCGCTCATGCTCGCGGCACTCTATTGGGCCGTGACAAGCCTTTATGGCGCATCGATCGCGCAGATGATCGTAACCGGCCTGCCCAATGAATTTGCCTCGATCATTGGTGGATCGCCTGATGGCGTCGGCGCGTCGATGGATAACATGTACGCCAGAGTCGATGGCGCGTTGATCGCGATGCAGAAAGCGACGGAGACTTACGCGCAAGAACACGCAACATTAAGCGACATTCCGGGCGCACTAACAGCAATCATGCTTTGCATTGGCGCGACAATTATCATTCTCCTGACAGCTGTAGCAGCACTGTTCGCGCTCGCTGTCGGATTTGTCATCGTTCTCTACGCGCTCTTTGCGCTGGCATGTCTGGCTGTGGTCGGCCCGATCTTCATGGCCGCTTTGCTTTACGATTCCACGAGAGGCTATTTCTTCTCCTGGCTCGGTGCCGTCCTCAACTTCCTAATGCTATCCTTGTTCGCCCTGCTGCTGGTGCTGATCGTCGCCAATGTCGCGGAATCTGCAACGGCAGAATTTGACGGCGACTTTGATAACATCTGGGGCACATGCGTCCGAATTATAGCCTTTTACATTCTGGCCTGCTTCTTCTTCATTCAGATCCCCGGAATTGCTGCCTCGCTTGGCGGTGGAGCGGCGGCGATGGTTTCGCAGTTCGGTAATGCCGTTGTGAGTGGCGGCAAAGGATTGGCCTCTGGCGCGAACCAAACGGCAGCGGGGGCCTACAGCACTGGCCGTTCAATAGGCGCTGGAATTGGTCGCGGCGTCTCGTCCGCGATGGGCCGCTTTCGCGGCGGAAACTCAATCAGAAACGCGTGAAGGTGAGAAATATGCACAAGTTGCTTGGACTCGGAATCTGCCTGGCGCTGGCAGCCTGCGCTGGTCAGCCTGTCAAAAAACCTGCCAAATGCTCGGGACCAATGCGGCCTGCAAATCCGCATGGTCTTACGCTCCCATCGCAGCCTGAACAGCCAACCGCCCCGGCCAATGTCGATGTGTTCAAGCAGAACGCGCCGATCGCGCCGGAAGGCGCTGCGGATACTCAACCCGAACCGGGCAATGAGCAATCAAGCACCGGGCAGGCCGCCGAAGTGCCGCGCCTGAGCGCGTCTCTGCGCGGCCAGACTTTCTCGAATTGCTGAGGTGTTAAGATGGCAAGTGGTATCCCCAAAGATGAGCTGAAAGCCTATTTTGAAGAGGCTGCAAGCTGGGAACGTGACAGGCTGGCGGCGGCAGAGCGCTCCAAAAAGCTGGCGTGGGCCGTCGCTGGTGTCTCTGGCGCGCTCGCTATCGCTGGCGTTGTGGCAGTTGCAGCCCTGACGCCTCTCAAGACCGTTGAACCATACGTTATCACGGTGGACCGTAATAGCGGTGAAGCCGCGATTACGGCCAAGCTGAACGGCGATGCGTCGATCACGTATGACGAGGCTGTCCGCAAGTATTTCCTCGCCACCTATGTTCGCTATCGCGAGGGCTGGATTTCTGCGGCACGGAATGAATATTTCAGCGCGGTCATGGTCATGTCGGCCCGACCTGAACAAGATCGCTGGGCGCGGTTCTACAAGACCGACAATCCTCAAAGTCCGCAAAACATCTTGGCGAACCGCACCGATGTTTTCGTGGAAGTTAAGCGAGTGTCCTTCCTCGGTGGCAACGTCGCTCAAGTCTATTTCACCAAGGAGGCGGTGACAGGCTCAACCGTTGCAAAAACAGATGCCGTCGCAACCATCAAATTCAAGGTCGATGGCACGCCTAGCCAGGAAGTGGACCGCTTCAAAAATCCGCTTGGCTATCAGGTTGAAAGCTATCGCGCTGACGTGGAGGTGCCCCAATGACCTTGTTGAAATGGAGCGCACCAGCGGCGCTTGCGATCGCGCTGGCCGCTGCCCCGGCAATGGCTGAGGAAACCCCTCGTGCCACAATGCTGGATCATCGTGTCCGTGAAGCGAATTACAATGACCGGCAGGTCTATGAGATTCCCGGCGTGTTCCGTGTCGCCACTGAAATCGTGTTCGCAAAGGATGAAGTGGTCGAGCATGTGGCGCTGGGCGATACCGTGTCCTGGGAAGTCGCCCCCGCCGCAAATTCGTTGTTCATCAAACCGCGTGAACAGGCAGGCCGCACCAATCTGACGGTCATCACTCGCTCGCGTTATGGCCCGCGTAGCTATCGCTTCGCGCTTTCGCCTACGCAGCGCAGCAGCGGGTTCTACACGGTCGTATTTCGCTATCCTGAGCAAGAGGCCGCCGAAGCACAGGCGCAAGCGGCAATGGCGCAGCTGGCCCAGCTGCAAGCATTGGAGCGCGGGGCAGTTAAGTCCGCGCTCGATATTGGCGTGCTGGAAGGCAAGCGAAACGCCGATTACATCATGCAAGGATCGACCGCTATTCAGCCGTCGGAAGTCTCGGACAACGGCCAGTTCACGGTCATGCGCTTTCCGAACCAGCGTGAGTTGCCAGCGTTCTTCGTCGTCAATCCAGATGGATCGGAAGCCATCGCTCCCTTCGATGTTCGCGATGAATATGTGGTGCTGCACGGCATCTATCAGACCATCCGGCTTCGCCGGGGTCTGGAAGTGCTCTGCATCCATAACCAGACCACCAACTATTATGGGCGCGATCCCAAAACCGACACGGCCTCCGGGCTAGTCGAGCGAACCACGGGGGGTCAGTAACATGGCTACGAACGATCATGACAGCACGCCGAAGGGCGACAATGGCATTTCACAGGGCGAAGCGGTCGATCCTCGGCCTCTTGCCTCTCAGCCAGTCCCTGCGGCCGATGAAATCGAGCATCAAAGCGAGCGCCAGGCCAAGATCGCCGCGCTTCCAAACAGGTCGGTTGACCCCAAGAAAGCCATTGTGTTGGCCGCCATCGCGTGCGGTGCGGTGGTGTTGGGTTTCAGTACGATCGACGCACTTCGCGGCGATCCCACAGCGACGGCCGACAAGGCGGAAAAGCCCGATGATAGAAACCTTGCGGCCTACGATCCCAAGACGATCATTGCCCCCACGCTTGCCGATGCAGCGAATGATCCCAATGCGCCGGTCACAGGGACCGAAGTGCCCTCGCTCGACGGAAGCCAACAGCCGCGCACTGGCGGCGCGAATGGGCGTCCGCAAAAATCTGAACGGCAAGTCATTGCAGAGGCGCAGCGCCGTGCCGGTATCATGGCATATGGCGGTGAAAACGGTGGCGGTATGGGTGGGGCGGTGGCAGCTGCCACCGGGTCAGCTGGATCGCTCTTGGGAGGTGGCGCGGGGCCTGGCTTGGCTGCTGGCGATGAAGGTGGGCAAGGCGGTTCGCGCCGGACCAACCTCGAAAATCTGCGGCAAACGTCGCAGATTGATCGCGTGTCGGGCACCGACGTTGGCAACCGGGATATGCTGATTTTGGCCGGTTCGTTCATTCCATGCGTGCTGCAAACAGCAATGGATTCCAGCCAACCGGGCTATGTCAGCTGCATCGTTCCACGCGACGTATATTCGGACAACGGGCGTGTCGTTCTGCTCGAAAAGGGAACGCGCGTCCTGGGCGAATATCAAACTGGCGTCCAGCGCGGGAAGTATCGTCTCTTTGCGGTGTGGAACCGCGCGGTCACGCCACGCGGGGTTGCGATCGACGTGGGTTCACCTGCCAGCGATTCCCTCGGGCGGTCCGGCATGGCTGGCGGAGTGAAGAACTTCTTTTGGGAACGCTTCGGGGCTGCGCTGTTGTTCAGCTCGCTCAACGATGCGTCCTCGATCGCCGCCTCGGAAGTGTCCGACGCGGATAATGTTACGCGAGTTCCTAGCCAAGCCTCCGACACGATCCTTCGCGACACGCTGCAAATTCAGCCGGTGCTTCGGATCAATCAAGGCGCGGAAGTGGGTATCATGGTCGCGCGGGATTTCGACTTCTCGAAAATCTATGGTCTACGTCTGAGGCGGCCTCAATGAGCAATACGGCGGTTCTCGAGAACGCCTTGCTTCCGTTGCGTCCTTTGCTCGCGCGTGAGGACGTAACGGAAGTGGTGATTAACCGCGCCAGCGAGGCCGCCATCGAAACCCGTGACGGTTGGACTTGGATGGACCTTCCTGAACTGACGGAAAAATCGCTGCTGTCACTTGCGCGTGCGGCGGCGGCATTCACCCATCAGGACATAAGCGCGACTAACCCGATCTGCTCAACAATCCTGCCCAGCGGTGAGCGTGTGCAGCTTGTGGTTCCCCCTGCGGTGCCTGCGGGAACGGTGTCCATCACCATCCGCAAACCGTCCTCTGTGACGATGACAATGGAAGACTTTGAACGCGGCGGGTTGTTCAGCGAAACAAAGGTCGCTGACCGCCGCGTGTCGCCAATTGACGTTGAACTGCGCGAACTGCTCGACGCGGGCAAGCATGTCGAATTTTTCCGCAAGGCAGTCGAAGGGCGCAAGAATATCCTGATTTCAGGGGCTACCGGATCGGGAAAGACTACGATCTCAAAGGGCCTGATCCAGCTGATCCCCATGCATGAGCGGTTGCTGACAATTGAGGATACGCGCGAACTGGTGGTGCCGCATCGCAACGTGGTCCACATGCTCTATGCGAAGGACAAGCAAGGCACGGCCAAGATTTCCGCAAAGGATCTACTGGAATCGGCACTTCGGATGAAGCCTGATCGCATTCTCTTGCAAGAGCTGCGCGACGGCACGGCCTTTTTCTATCTGCGCAACGTCAATTCGGGCCACCCCGGTTCAATCACGACGATCCACGCGGATTCGGCAGAACTGGCGTTCGAGCAGCTGACCTTGCTCGTCAAGGAAAGCGAAGGCGGGGCGGATCTCGCCCGCGACGACATTCGCAGCTTGCTGAAGCTGCTGGTTGATGTGGTGGTCCAGACCAAGAAGGTCGATGGCCGCTTCCGCGTGACGGAGATTTATTTTGACCCAGACAACAGGCGCTAACCGGTTCACGCTTTTCCTCGTCCTTGTGCCGGTCACGCTACTGCTGATCGGCTTGCTGACCGGCACCGCGGCCTGGTTCTTTCTAAAGATGCCCGCCTCGGCATATGATCCGCTCAAGCTGCCCGGTTTCTTTTGGTATTATCGTCATGATCCGGTCGTGATCGAAGCCCTTTGGCGGGCCTCTGTCATTGGCGTGCCGCTGCCGGTGTTGCTCATGATCGTCGCGCTTAAGCCCAAAAAAAACCTTCACGGCGAAGCCCGGTTCGCACGCGAGGGAGAAATTCGGCGCGCCGGCCTTCGTGCAAAGAAGGGCATTGTTCTCGGTCGCGTGCGCGGTCGTTTTCTCATGGTCGGGAAGATGGAGCATGTGTTGCTCGAAGCCCCGACTGGTTCGGGCAAGGGCGTCGGCATCGTCATCCCAAATTTGCTCCAATGGCCCGATTCAGTCGTCGTGCTGGATATTAAGCGCGAGAACTATGAGATTACAGCGGGCTTTCGCCGTGCAGGCGGCCAAAAGGTCGTGCTGTTCAATCCTACCGACAAGGAAGGGCGCACAGCGCGCTATAACCCCCTTAGCTACATCAACCGGGCAGATGAGATTGAAGTCCTCGTTGAGCTGCAAAAGATTGCGACAATGCTCTTCGTACCCCCGGAAAAGGGCGAAGCGTTTTGGACAGAATCGGCTCGCACCGGATTTGTCGGCATAGCCGCGTGGATCGCGTCAAAGCCTGAACGTCCGTTCTCAATTGGTGAGATATACCGGACGATCACGATGCCGGGGATGAAGGCATTCTTTGCCAAGGAAGCGGTCGATCGCGGGCTATCCGAAGGATGCCGCGCGGCGCTAGCTGATTTCACGTCCAGCGCCGACAACACGTTTACAGGCATCGTCCAGACCGTCACCTCCAAGCTGAACCTCTGGATCAATCCTATTGTCGATCGCGCTACTGCTGAAAGTGACTTCTCGCTGTTCGACCTTCGCCGCGTTCCGACCTCGATCTACCTCGGCGTCTCGCCAGACGAATTGGATCGCGTTGCGCCGCTCTACAATTTGTTCTTCCAACAGCTCATCGACCTCAACACAAGGAACCTGCCCGGCGAAGACGAAAAGCTGTCGGTGCTGCTGATCCTTGACGAATTTGCGCGGCTTGGCCGCGCTCAAGTCATTGCAAACGCCTTTTCGTATGTTCGTGGCTACGGGCTTCGTCTCTTGCCGGTCATCCAATCACGGTCGCAGCTGCGCCAGGTCTATGGTGAGCATGGAGCGGACGAAATTGTGTCGAACTGCGGCGTTGAAGTAGCATTTACGCCCAAGGAATTGCGTGTCGCCAAGGAACTGTCGGAACGTCTCGGTTATCTTGGCCAGGAGGCAGAAAGCCGGTCACTCACGATACACGGGATGCTCGCCAATCGGAGCAAGACGATTTCCGAACAGCGCCGCGCGCTCATGCTCCCGCAAGAGTTGATGGAAATGTCGGAGGATGACATTCTGGTGGTCCGTGGCGGTATCCCGGTCATTCGCGGCCAGAAAATCCGCTACTTCAAGGAAGGCGTGTTCAAAAAGCGCCTTCAACCGGCGCCAGAAGTTGCGGCTTTGCCAAAGCCGGTCGCGCCGGTGGCTCCGGACGATGACCTGACCGATGAAGAGCTGGCAGCATTCAACGACTTTTCGGCGCTCGATGACGATCAGGTGCAGGATATTCCTGATGACGTTCTCGCGCTCGATCGCGACGCTCCCAACCTCACGGTGAAGGATGGGACAGGCGCATTCGGTTTGATCGACATGGACGACATTCTCGGCCCGGACCCAACGAAAGAGGAATGGGAGGGGCAGCGCCGTAGTTTGGTTTTAAGTGAGGGAGAAGAATATGGCCGATAAGGGCACCACCGATCGCGAGGCGGCACAATCGCCCTCCTTCGAGATTCATGGACCGGGCAACAGCAAACAGCCATTCGCGAATTTCCCTGACGCGATGCAGGCGTTTGCCAAGCTGGAAAGACAGCATGACCATGCGCTGACGATGCAGAAAGGCGGAAAAACCGCCGTTCTAGCGACCACAGACTGGCAGAATGATGGTTCAACGCCGGTAGCGAAATATCTTACCCCTGCCGTCGAAGAGTACCACAAGGCTCTCAAACGGGGAGGATCGTCCGACGAACTGCAAAGCCAAGAGCGAGCAGCACAAGCCGATGTGGCCGCTTGGCCTCGGACAGTGAAGCGCGAAGCAACACCGTCCGCCCCGGCTGAAAAATCGCTCAATATTCAGGAAGGCGAGCGGGCCAGGTCGGAACGCCCAGAGGCGGCACAGCCCGCTCGTTCTGATCCCCCGTCAAAGTCGGCGCAGAAAGAAACCAAGCAAGTCGATGATGGCCGTATGGCGCTGCCTTCGCAGATCGAGCGCAAATATCTGCGCGTCGGTGATGACCTCTTTCGTAGCGGCCGCGATGAAAAGCCCGATATGTCGATCAAGGGACAGGACGGCATTCGCATCAACAAGGACCATGCCATTGGCGATGCAATCGCCATTGCTAAACACAATGGCTGGCAGTCGATCCGCATCAATGGGAGCGACGATTTCAAGAAAGCGGTCTATCTGGAAGCGGCTCGGTCAGGCGTCGAAGTGAGAGACTTTAAGCCGTCTGCCCAGCTCAAGCTCGAAGGTGAGAGACTGGCCGCACGCGATAAGGCCCGTGATGCGCAAGACCCAACAAAGAGAGCGAGCATGTCAAAGCAAGACCCCTCGGAATCACGTTCCGCCGCCGATCAGTTTCGGCGTAACTCGCACCGTGAGAACGCGACCAATCCGCAATTCAAGGCTGCTCAATCCCACGTCCTGGCGGCGTCGATCGAAGCCAAAACCCGCTTCACGCAAAAGGACGACAGGGACCGATTTATAGAGCGAGCCAAAGAAACTGTGGCCAAGCGGATTGAAACCGGCGCGCCGGTTCCTGCGGCTCGCTTCGAGCAACAGCGCCAGAATGAGGCCACACGCATTGCGCGGGAGGACATAACGCTCCGCCAGCAGGAGAAAAAGCCGAACCGGTCGCGCTAAGCGTGGCATGTGCCGCGAAGGAGAAGGAGTCGCATGATGAACATCCTACGGCTTGATCCGCCGTCATCGAAGGGCGCACGCGCCCTCGATGACCATATCGAAGCCCTGCTTCTTCTGATCCATTCCAAAAACCTCGCCCTTTCCGATCTGAGCGAAGTGGAAAACCGGCCAAGTCGCCCTCTATCGGCCGCCGAACATTTGCTCGCATCCGTTGGCGAAGACGCCCACCAGATTGCCCTTGCGGTGGAAACCCTAATCGACGCGCTTCGCGCCCAGCGCTACCGTCGAAGAACACGCTTTGGTTCTATCCTCCTGCTAATGGTGCCGGTGCTGTTCATAGGAATGCTTCTGGGTGCCGCATATGGAATAGATGAAGGCCGCGCGCGTGAGCGCTATGACCAAGAGCACCCTCCGATTGCCTTGCCGATGTTAGATGCCGAAGTGCTCAAAGTAAGATAGGGAGGGGTCGGTGGTGGCAGCTGCCACCACCACAACACGCCTGCGATCCGCGACGTTACATAAATCGGGATGGGTTCGGCCTAGCCGGTGGCAGCTGCCACCGGCTTTATCGTTTGCGCTGTGTGGGCGAACGTGGCGGCACTGGTTGGGGGTTGAGTAGCAACGGAACAGAAAACCTACATAAGGCGCACCTTCAGGCATCGTCGATACCCACTGCACCGGGGTCGCGTAGCGGCCGAAGTTCGCCGCGCGCCACCATGTCGGGGATGGTGAAGGCGTAGCGTCCGAGCATGTTGATGTGCTTGGTTCCGAGCGGCGAAAGGCGGGCGACGTCCTCGTCCAGGATCACATGACCTTCGGCGCGGAGCTGGTTGAGCGCGGCATCGATGTAGATCGTGTTCCAGAGCACGACTAAATTGACGACCAGCCCGAGCGCACCGAGCTGGTCCTCCTGTCCCTCGCGGTAGCGCTGGCGAAGTTCACCGCGCTTGCCGTGAAAGATGGTGCGGGCAAGCTGATGGCGGCTCTCGCCGCGGTTGAGCTGGACGAGGATGCGGCGTCGGTAGGGTTCGTCGTCGATGAACCGCAGCATGTAGAGCGACTTGATGAGGCGGCCGAGTTCCTGGAGGGCGCGCGCCAGCCTTGTCGGGCGATCGTTGGTCTGGAGGACACGGGTAAGTCCGGTCGCGCGCACGGCGCCGAGTTTCAGTGACCCGGCCAGGCGAAGGAGGTCATCCCAGTGCTCGACGATAAGCCTGGTGTTGATCCTGTTCGCCGCGAGGTCATCCAGCACGCCATAATCGGCCTTGCCATCGACACGCCAAAACCGCGCGCCGCCTATATCGGCGATGCGCGGCGAGAACTGGAGCCCAAGCAGGTGGAAGACGCCGAAGATTGTGTCGGTATAGCCGGCCGTATCGGTCATGATCTCGCTTGGCTGCAATTCGGTTTCCTGGTCGAGCACGACCGCCAGCAGATGGAGGCTGTCACGCAGCGTACCGGGGACCGTCACGGCATTCAGTCCGGAAAAGCGGTCGGAAACCAGATTGTACCAGGTGACGCCACGTTCACGCCCAAAATAGCGCGGGTTTGGGCCGGCGTGGATCGTGCGGACCGGCACGGTAAAGCGTAGCCCATCGGCCGAGGCGACCTCGCCGCCACCCCAGGCGCGGGTCAGTGGGATCCTGTTGTGCGCGGCGACCAGGGGGCCGGCTAGAGGATGTTCGGAATCGTACGCTAAGCGCGACCGTCCCGATTGGGATCGAGTTTTGGGAAACGCGGCCTTCAAGAACCTTGGTTCGGCGAGATGGCGCTGGTGAGCGATGAAGGGGACGATCGCCAGCTAGCTTGAGGTGTAATGGCTAAGGTCAGCCGTATGCACGGCCGATGCGTCGGTGATCGTGCGGTAGTTATATGCAGCACAGTCCGCATGTGTCGCAACGCTGAACTTCGTCTGCGATCGTTCCAGTACACCCTTGGATGGCCCGTCCGAACCGATGCCAGCACGATGGACGATCCACTCTATATCACGAGCCTCGGTCGCCAAATACGCCATCACCGCTTCATTATCCTGGTGCTGGCCAAGGAAGCCGCGGGCAAGGGTATGCCGGATTGCCCAGAAGAGCGGCGGAAGATGCCCGCCATGAGGGCGGCTCAGGCCCCCAGCCTGGTAGAGAAAGCGCTTCACACCTTGCCGTCGCATCGACGGCACGAGCCGCTTCACGAACGCCGTGTTGATCTTGGTGTCTTTCTGGAGGTTCTTGTCTCCGAGCATCGAGACGACGAAGTCAACGCCCGCCACGAGCCCATCGGTGTCGATCAAATCCGTGATCGAACCGTGCAGCACCTCAAGGTTCGCGGGTCGCGCCGGCAGCTTCTCCGGTGATCGGACCAGCACTCGTACCTTGTGCCCGTCTGTCAGCGCCTTGGCGACGAAGTGCTTCCCAGTTCCGCCGGTCGCGCCTAGCACCAAGAACGTCGATTGCCGAGCCATCCTGAAATCCTTTTCTACCTGCCAAATTAATATGGGCCAACGTCGTCGCTCCGACGAACGGTCGGTCGTCGCGGGTCAGACTGCGTAGTTCATCCTGGAGAGATCTTGGATCAGCCCTGGGCCCTCCGGCATCCAGCCCAAGGCTTTCCGGGTCAGCTCGCTTGAACCATGAAGGTCAATGCTGACGAATTGCGCGATAGGCCCAAAATGTGCTTCAGCCTCTTGTGGGACGAGCGATACTACCGGAACACTCAACCCCTTGCCGATCGCCGTCGCGATCTCCTTCAACGACACACCCTCTTCGGCAACCGCATGGTAGGTCGCGTTGGTTGCGTTCTTCTCGAGCGCGAGGCGATACAAGAGCGCGGTGTTCGCAAGCGAGCAAGCCGCCCAGCGGCTTGCGCCATCCCCGACATAGGCGGAGATGCCCTTTGCCCGCGCGATCTGAATCAGAAACTGGACGATTCCCTGTTTGCGGGTGTCGTGGATCTGGGACATCCGTACGATCCCGACGTTGAGCCCCTTCGCTGCTTGCAACTGCACGGTCTGATCCGGCCGGCGCGGGATCGAGGGCGGTGTGCCGGGCGGGTCCATCTCGATCGGCAGCCGCCCTGGCTTGCTGATGACGGCGGCGAGGCCGGACGTCACGATCAACAGCTTGCCCGCTTCCAGCGATGATCCTAGCGTCTCGATCGCCTTGATCTCGGTCGCAGCACTCTCGGCGAATTTCGCCATGTCGAGGCCAAAGGCGAGGTGCGCCACGGCATCCATGCCGCTGGCACCGTCCCACAGGCTTGCTGCATCCTCCAGGCTCCCGCGATGCGCTTCAGCACCAGCGTGGCGCAATTGGGCCGCACCCGCGTCGCTGCGCGCAAGACCACGGACCTGGTGCCCGGCCTCGACGAGCTGCTTGACGAGCTCCGAACCGATAAAGCCGGTCGCTCCAGTTACGAATATGCGCATTGCCGATCCTTCCAATCTCCTTGGAATTGGGCCAGCAGTGCCGTACATTCTATATCATGAAGTCCAATTTAATATCGCGATCGTCCATTCTTGGCATCGATCCGCTCTCAGATGTCCTGTCGCTTGTGAAGAGCAACGGCTTCATGTCCGGCGGGCTCGATATTGGTGGTGAATGGTCCTACAATTTCGACGCGGATGGCGCGTTCCGATGCTTTGCCATGGTCTCCGGCTGCTGCTGGCTAACGCTGGCCGATGGATCGGAGCCGATCGAGATTAACAAAGGCGAGTTCTTCGCTCTGCCGCACGGCCGGCGCTTTTCACTGGCGAGCGATCCGGCAATCACGCCTATTGACATGTATCGCGAGATGGATGGCCCGCTGAACGGCCGCGTTCTGTCGCTCCGGGGCGGCGGTAGTGCTTGCCTGTTTGGCGCGCTTTTCACGTTCCGACCGGACTTTGCAAAATACCTGACCGATGCCCTTCCAGCCGTGTTGCATATCGGCGACGGGGCGGACCGCGACGCATTGCACCTCTATCTCGACCGGGTGATGGCGTTGCTCAGGCGTCCACAGCCGGGCAGTGTGCTCGTAACCGCGCACCTGGCCGAGACGATGCTGATCGAGGTTCTGCGGCTGCACCTCACGAAAGCTACAGGTGGAGACGTGGGCTGGTTGTTCGCGCTTTCGGACGACCAGTTGAGCCGGGCCGTGACGGCAATGCACGAACAGCCGGGCCGGCGATGGACTGTCCAGCAGCTTGCGGAGCGCGCGAACATGTCGCGATCGGCCTTTGCTCTCCGCTTCAAAGAAAAGGTCGGCGTCGCGGTAATGGAGTATCTAATCCGCTGGCGGATGTTGCTTGCGGCCGATCGCCTTTTGGTTTCGTCTGATCCGGTCGGGGCGATTGGCGGCTGGCTAGGCTATGAGTCTGAAAGCGCCTTTGTCTTCGCATTCCGGCGAGAGATGGGGTGTACGCCTCGTCAGTATAGCCACCGGTCGGCCTTTGCCGCCTGAGCTCGTGCTGGTGTGGACGGCCTCTCATCCCAACGGCATCAAGACGCGGTAGCGTCGCGAGCCAGATGAGAGGCCGTCCACACCAGCACATAGGCTTCGGCCTTGGCTATGGCCCCTTTCGCACCTTCCCGGAATTGCGCCGGGCGCAGGGCACAACGGGCTGCAAAACCAACGCCACCGGCAATCTGACGCCGCACCAAATCAAGTCAATCGGACCAGGAGCGGCACTTCCGGATAGGCAGCGCTTACCCACCAGAACCATCCCAAAGCTCATTTACCCATAGACCAGCGCGTGGGGCCCGCGGGTTCCTGCATTGGAGGCTTTCGTACGCAAGCGCCCGAAACCCTTCACAAGACCAGTGATTCATGGTCGCAGGCCGCGAACAAGCGCGCAAGCGCATTGCGGCCGAGCTGAGGCTTTTCAAAACCGGAAGGCCGCCTTTAGCCAAAAACTGTTCCCTTGCGTGCGATTGTCTGAAAATATTTCATGCTGCCACTGTGCAGTGATAGGAACCTTACCAAGCTGGTAACGGATCAACGGTCCCAGCGCCAAGGCCTCACCCTTATTGCCATCCGCACCGACTTTGAGGCCATCCTGCTTATCGTCAGTGGTTTGCTTGAAGTAGTAACCGGTCACACCGATCGTGACCGGATTGAAATTATACGATGTCGCAAAGTCGACATGAGCGGCTTGGCCCGAACGGTAATCCGTAGCCTTATTCTTCGTGTTAAAGTCGTACATGAGCTTTACCGAAAGTTCGGGGCCACCTTTTGGATCGAAATGCGAGAGAGCCAGGACCGGCTCAAACGTCCAGACATTGGTGCCGATATTTGCGAGATCGGTGCGCTTGTAGCGGCCGGTTGGAACGAAGGTGTCCATGGTAAGGACGAGGAAGTTGTTCCTGTGGTTCCATTGTTGAGTTGCACTGAGAAGTGACCCGGGAGGGTTATAAGTTTTCACTGAGAATTGACCCATGTTTTCCTCGCCCCTGGCTGACAGTCAGGAGGCATCGGAGTGATCGACATGGACCTACTCAGTGTGATCCGCCGCTGGCATTTTCGGCAAGGCATCCCCATTCGCGAGATCCGGCGGCGGACTGGATTATCGCGCAACACGATCCGCAAATATCTGCGCGATGACGCGGTGGAGCCGACGTTCAAGGTTCCCAAACGGCCGAGCAAGCTTGATCAGTTTGCAGAAAAACTGACGACGTGGCTGCGGGTGGAATCTGGCAAGTCGCGCAAACAGAAGCGAACAGCCAAGCAGCTACATGCAGATCTGGTTAAGCTGGGCTACGAGGGATCATACAGCCGTGTTGCCGCCTTCGCCCGCTCGTGGAAGACCGAACGCCAATATGAAAAGCAAACCAGTGGGCGCGGCACATTCGTACCGCTGATCTTCCAGCCCGGTGAGGCCTTTCAGTTCGATTGGAGTGAAGATTACGCCCTTCTGAATGGCCGGCCTACCAAGCTGCAGGTGGCCCATACCAAGCTCTCCCACAGTCGGGCGTTCATCACGCGAGCCTATCTGCTGCAAACGCACGAGATGTTGTTCGACGCACTGACGCAGGCCTTCCGGGTGCTGGGCGGCGTGCCTCAGCGTGGAATATTCGACAATATGAAGACGGCTGTAGACCGGATCGGCCAGGGCAAAGTCCGACAGGTCAATGCGCGGTTCGCTGCCATGGCCAGCCACTACCTGTTCGAAACGGATTTTTGCAATCCGGCCTCAGGCTGGGAGAAAGGTCAGGTCGAGAAAAACGTTCAGGATGCGCGTCGACGGTTATGGCAGCCAATGCCCAACTTCCCAGATCTTGATGCCCTCAATGCCTGGTTGGAAGAGCGGTGCATCGCACAATGGGGAGAAATCCAGCATGGCGTCCTCCCCGGCACAGTTGCCGATGTGCACGCCGTTGAGATTATCAGCCTGATGCCGATGGGGCGGGCCTTCGATGGCTTTGTCGAACATACCAAGCGCGTGTCGCCGACCTGCCTGATCGCGTTCGAGCGCAATCGCTATAGCGTTCCTGCATCCTTTGCGAACCGGCCAGTGAGCCTGCGGGTCTATCCTGATCGGTTGGTCATCGCGGCCGAGGGGCAAATCTTGTGCGAGCACAACCGGATTATCGACCGTTCTCACCAGAAGCCGGGGCAGACGATCTATGACTGGCGGCACTATCTGGCAGTTGTTCAGCGCAAGCCTGGCGCTTTGCGCAATGGGGCGCCATTCCTCGAAATGCCCGAAGCCTTCCGGCAACTGCAGGGGCATCTGCTCAAGCGGCTCGGTGGTGACAGGGAGATGGTCGAAATCCTCGCCCTTGTTCTACAGCATAACGAACAGGCTGTGCTCAGCGCCGTCGAACTGGCCCTCGAAGCTGGGGTGCCGACCAAAACCCACATCCTCAATGTTCTGCACCGCCTGATCGATGGCAAGGCTCCACCGGCATCCCCAATCGATGCCCCGCAGGCCCTGCGCCTCGCCCAGGAGCCTGTTGCCGATGTCGAACGCTACGACACGCTGAGGGCGTTACGCCATGCGTCATGATCCGGCCAGCGCCGCTGTGGTTGTCATGCTACGTGGCCTCAAAATGTATGGCATGGCGCAAGCCGCTGGTGATCTGATCGAGCAGGGCGCGCCAGCCTTTGATGCTGCCGTTCCGATCCTCTCACAGCTTCTCAAGGCGGAGATGTCCGAGCGGGAGGTCAGGTCCATTGCTTACCAGATCAAGGCAGCCCGGTTCCCGGCCTACAAGGATCTGGCAGGCTTCGACTTTGCCGTCAGTGAGGTCAACGAGGCGCTCGTGCGTCAACTTCACCGTGGTGACTTTATGGATAGCGCCGACAACGTCGTACTGATCGGCGGACCAGGCACCGGCAAAAGCCACATCGCGACGGCTTTGGGCGTCCAGGCGGTTGAGCATCACCGCAAAAAGATCCGCTTCTTCTCCACCGTCGATCTGGTCAATGCGTTGGAGCAGGAAAAGGCCGCAAACAGAGCGGGCCAGTTGGCCGAGCGTCTGTTGCGCCTCGACCTCGTCATCCTTGATGAGCTGGGATATCTACCCTTCAGCCCTTCAGGCGGGGCCATGCTGTTCCATCTGCTCAGCAAACTCTATGAGCGGACCAGCGTTGTTATCACCACCAACCTGAGCTTCAGCGAGTGGTCCAGTATCTTTGGCGATGCCAAAATGACCACCGCCCTGCTGGATCGCCTCACGCATCATTGCCATATCCTTGAAACCGGCAATGACAGCTTCCGCTTCAGAGCCAGTTCCGCCGCCCCAAAATCCAGAAAGGACAAATCACCCGCTTGACCCTGCTCGTCGCAGGCAGTACATCATCCACGCCCACCCGGGTCACTTCTCAATGAAAATCCCGGGTCACTTCTCAGTGCAACTCAACACTGATAACCCATTGCGAGCAGAGCGGACAGAGAGGAAGTCGACATGAACGAGCAGCTTTTCAAGTTATCGCCATCCAACGTGACGGTGGAAGCGGGTTTGTCGACCGGCCCGGTATCGGTCGAATCCTATATCTCGCCCGAACATTATGCGCGGGAAAAGGAGCAGGTGTTCCGTCGCGCCTGGCTGCTGCTGGGCCGGGAGGAGGAAATCCCAAATGCGGGGGACTTCGTCACCCGCGACATCGATGTCTGCGATGCGAATGTCCTGATCACGCGCTCCAAGGGAGGCCATGTGCGGGCCTTCCACAATGTCTGCTCGCATCGTGGCAGCCATGTCGTCCTCAAGCCATCAGGCAATGCCGGGAAGTTCGTCTGTCCTTATCACAATTGGACCTACAAGAACGACGGCAGCTTGGTCGGCGTGCCCGATGAGTCCTCCTTCTTCAATTTCGACAAGAAGAACTGCGGACTTACCCCGATCGCAGCCGAGGTCTGGGAAGGATGGGTCTTCATCAACCTGTCGCCCGAGCCGCAGGTTTCGTTGCGAGAGTTTCTGGGTCCGCTCGCTGACCTGATGGCGGGCATACCATATCCCGCCGCAGGCCATCCGATCGTCATCCAGGTCGATATCGATGCCAACTGGAAGGCGATCTGCGATGCCTTCATTGAGACCTATCACATCCCCGTGATCCACGCCGAGACGATCGGGACGACCTACGCCTCTCCCGAAAACCCGTTCGCGCACATGCTCGATGCGCGGATGCTCGGCGCGCACAGGCTGATATCGACCTATGGCAACGCAAATTATGCTGCCAAGCCATCGAACAAGGTCGAACGGCTGGGGCAGGATACGCATAGCACCGCGAGCGTGACCTCGTGCAGCAACGATCCTGCCTTGGTTAGCTTTCTCGAGCATCCGGCGGTCAATCCCACCAAATCGACGAGTTGGGCGCAGGACGTCTACCATGTCTTTCCGCACGTCCATATCGACGTCGGGCCGGGCGGTTTCTGGACACATCATTTCTGGCCGACGTCGCACAAGACCACGCGGTATGAATCGCGCTTCTACGTGCCGCCTGCGGCGACCGTTGCCGAACGCTTCCGGCAGGAGCTTTTCATCAGCCGGATCGTCGAGGTGTTGCTCGAGGATCTGGCCAATGTCGCCCGTACCCAGAAAGGCATGCAATCGCGCGCAAAGGGCTTCATGTATCTGCAGGAAAATGAGGTCGCCATTCGCCATCTCCATTCAACCCTCGATAAATGGGTGAAGGCGAGCACCGTGCGGGAGGCGCTGGCATGACCGACGCGAAGATCGCGACCACCCTGCCCGCCGGGTTCAAGGATCTCGAGCCGCTGGTGGACCGTTGGGCGGGGCGAACCATCGAGGCGCGCACCAAGGCGCGCTGCGAAGCTTCGATGGAAGACATCATGCTCCTTTACGACGTCATGGTCGAGCGCGCGCCAGCGATACTCGATTATCTCAAACCTTTTCCGCTGGATGCGATCGAAGGCGAGAACGCGACGCTTTTCTGCCTGCTGCTATCGCTAGGACAAGCGTCGATGGCGGTGGAGGTTCACGGGCAGCCGCAAGCTCCCAACACGCCATTCCCGCATGGCATCCGCGTGCTGAGCGGCGTCGCGCCGTTCGGCTGAGGCACAAAGTTTTTCGGGAGGCTGTTCGGCGTCAGCACCTATGGCCCAGAAAAGGGGTTGCGGATAATGGAGGGATTGGGTCTCGTCGAAGTGACGTAAGGAACGCAGATGAGACCCAATCCCTCCAGCCCAAAATCGGCTGCCAAGCCCACCAAGAAGCCCGCAGAGGCGGTGGTAAAGGACATTCGCCGTGCCACGCGCCGACATTTCTCGGCCGAGGATAAAATCAGGATCGTGCTCGAAGGGCTGCGCGGCGAGGAGAGCATCGCCGAACTGTGCCGCCGCGAAGGCATTGCCCAGAGCGTGTATTATTCCTGGTCGAAGGAATTCCTCGAGGCCGGCAAGCGCCGTCTGGCGGGCGATACCGCCCGGGCTGCCACCAGTGACGAGGTCAAGGACCTGCGCCGGGAAACGCTGGCCCTCAAGGAATGTGTGGCCGACCTGACGCTCGAGAACCGCCTGCTTAAAAAAAGTTTGACCGCGGATGGGGGCGAGCAGGAATGAGGTACCCCGCCCCAGAGAAGCTCGAGATTATCCGCCTCGTCGAGCAATCCCATCTGCCCACCCGCCAAACGCTGGAGAAACTGGGCATAGCCCGGCGCACTTTTGCCCGTTGGTATGCCCGCTATCTTGATGGCGGGCCTGAAGCGCTGGAAGACCGCCCTTCGGCGCCAAGCCGGGTGTGGAACCGGCTGCCCGATGATGTGCGCAAGCAGATCATCGACATGGCGCTGGAGAACAGTGAGCTCTCGCCGCGCGAACTGGCCACAAAATTTACCGATGAGAAGCAGTACTTTGTCTGCGAAGCCACGGTCTATCGCCTGCTCAAGGCGCAGGATCTGATCGCCAGCCCGGCCTATATCGTCATCAAGGCCCGCGACGAGTTCCACACAAAGACGACCCGGCCCAACGAGATGTGGCAGACCGATTTTACCTATTTCAAGCTGATCGGTTGGGGCTGGGTTTACCTCTCGACCGTGCTCGACGACTATTCCCGCTACATCATCTCGTGGAAACTCTGCACCACCATGACGGCGGGCGACGTGACCGACACGCTGGATCTGGCGCTGGCCGCATCCGGCTGTGACAGCGCCACTGTGCTGCACATGCCGCGCCTGCTGTCCGACAACGGCCCAAGCTATGTTGCGGGCGAACTGGCCGCCTATATCGAAGCGCAGTCCATGAGCCATGTGCGCGGCGCGCCCTTCCATCCGCAGACACAGGGCAAGATTGAACGCTGGCACCAGACCTTGAAGAACCGCATCCTGCTGGAAAACTACTACCTGCCCGGCGATCTCGAAGCCCAGATCGAAGCCTTCATCGAGCACTATAATCACCAGCGCTATCACGAAAGTCTGGGCAATGTGACGCCCGCCGATGCCTACTTCGGGCGCGATCGGCAGATCCATGCACAGCGTGCCGCCATCAAGAAGCAGACCATCGAACATCGACGCTTGCAGCACCGCAACCTCGCCGCCTAAAAGCAAACCCCAGTCGAGGCCTGCTCTCCGTTACCGCCACGCCAAATCTGCGCCAAATGTTTCGACGACGGACAATCAGCTGCGCGATAACGGGCGCGATCCATACACCGTCAATGTCGCCATTCCTGCCAGTAACAGCGGAGGAAATCGCGGACTCGGCCCTGCGGGCTGCCGAGGCGGGCGCCGCGATCGTCCATCTCCACGCGCGCAATCCGGAGGACGGGCGCCCCGACCAGAGCCCCGAGGCGTTCGAGCCGATATTGCGAAGGATCAAACAGGAGTCCGATGTCGTCATCAACCTGACGACCGGCGGTTCGCCCTATATGACGATGGAAGCGCGGGTGAAGCCCGCTGCAATCTTCAAGCCCGAGATCGCCAGTCTAAACATGGGATCGATGAATTTGGGCCTGTTTCGCATGCTGAAACGGCACACCGAGTTCAAATATGACTGGGAGCCCGCGATGCTGGAGGGCTCGCACGACCTCGTGTTCCGCAACAGCTACAAGGACATCCGCTACGCGCTCGATACGCTGAACGAGACTGGCACGCGCTATGAGTTCGAATGCTACGACACCGCGCACCTGCACAACCTGAACTATTTCTTCCAGGAAGGGCTCGTTACCGCGCCGCTGTTCATCCAGACCTGCTTCGGCCTGCTCGGGGGCATCGGGGTCCATCCGGAAGAAGTGCAGCATATGCGCCGCACCGCCGATCGGCTGTTCGGCGATGCCTATCACTGGTCGGTGCTCGGTGCGGGCCGCAGTCAGATGGCGATCGCCGCGCAGTCCGCCGCGCTGGGCGGGCATATCCGGGTCGGGCTCGAGGACAATCTTTGGGCGGGCAAGGGCAGGCTCGCCGAATCGAACGCTTCACAGGTCCGCCAGGCCGTGCAGGTCATCCACGGTCTCGGCCGAGAGGTCGCGACCCCGGACGAGGCGCGGGCAATATTGGCGCTGAAGGGGTCGGCCAAGGTGAACTTCTAATCGCATCGACGAGGTTCGGCGCAAAATCACACAGGAGCGTAGACCGGCTATGACATCCACCAAAGCCGTGGTCGGCGAGTTCATGCGACGCCTTGAGGCGATCGATTTCGCCGGCGCGTTCGGCATGCTGGCCGAAGATGGGTGCTACACGATCGTCGGCCAGACGCCGGCATCCCGAACCTATGTCGGCGCACGCGAAGTGCTCGAGACACTGGTTCCGGCGCTTGCGACATTCGCGCATCCCCCGAAGCTGACGTTCTCCACACCGATCATCGAAGGCGACCGCGCCGTCCTGCTCGCCGCCGGCCGCGGTGTCGGGCCAACTGGCATTGTCTACGACCAGCCGCATTGCGCATTCGTCACGCGTGTCCGCGACGATCAGCTCGTTGAGATCGTCGAGTTCGTCGACACCGCGATGCTGGAGATCGCCTTCTTCGGCAATAAGATCGTACCGGCCGACATGTGATTTTCTGTGGCCCCCGCCTGCCGGCACGGCAGGCCGGCATATTGGCGAAAATAAAGGACAAAGCGCCATGAAGTTCATCACCTTCGACAACGCAGGAAAGCCGGCGCTTGGCGTGCAATATCGGGATGCGGTGATCGAAGTCGCTCGCCTTGGCCCGCAATTCCCTGCGTCGATGGCATCGCTGATCGAGGCGGATCGCGATATCCTGCCCGCGATCGCCCAAGCGTGCGCGGCGGCGCCCGAGCATCTGCGGCTGACCGCCGCCACGCTGACTCTGCTTCCGCCCATATCGAATCCCGGCAAGATCATATGCGTCGGCCTCAATTACGCCGACCACCTCAGTGAAGCGAAGGTCGGCGAAGCGCCGGCCTTTCCCGGCCTGTTCCACAAGGTGCCCTCTTCGCTCGCCGCGCATGGCGCCGCGTTGCTTCGGCCCGCGACGTCGTGCCAGCTCGACTTCGAGGGTGAGCTGGC
>Ga0209024_1001266_pt1 | contig 23457 bp, 17 predicted proteins | sample AutmiccommunBRH5_FD_187380 | JGI IMG/M metagenome (GOLD analysis project Ga0209024, IMG submission 187380) | Deep subsurface microbial communities from Mt. Terri, Switzerland - Autotrophic microbial communities BRH/5 (SPAdes) (version 2) | ecosystem: Environmental > Aquatic > Deep subsurface >...
CCTGGATCGTTCAGCTCACCGAGCCGGTCATCGAACTGTTCGGCAATGCGTTTTCCTGGAAGGACATGATTCTGATCGCCGGCGGCCTGTTCCTGCTCTGGAAGGCCACCAAGGAGATTCACCACAGCGTCGACCCGACACCGGGCGGCGACATGTTCGAAGGCAAGCAGCTCGACAATGCCGTTACGATGGGCTTCAGCGCCGCGATTACGCAGATATTGCTGCTCGACCTGGTGTTCTCGGTGGACAGCATCATCACTGCGGTGGGTATGACCGATCATGTCGCGATCATGGTCATTGCCGTGGTCGTCGCGGTAACCGTGATGCTCCTAGCGGCGAACCCGCTGGCCAAATTCATCAACGAGAACCCGACCGTCGTGATGCTCGCGCTCGGCTTCCTGCTGATGATCGGCATGACCCTCATCGCCGAGGGCTTCGGTGCCCACGTACCAAAGGGCTACGTGTATGCCGCGATGGCATTCTCCGCCGGGGTCGAGGTGTTGAACATGATGGCGCGTCGCGCACGGCAGAAGCAGCTCGGTCTCGCTCAAGAGCAATCGAAATAAACTGACGGTGGGCCTGCATCAGCGAACAGGGGTCACGCTGGAGCAGGCCCGCCGCACCGAAGCTCTCATAGCCATGCCGGCATAGAGACCGGCTCGGTCTCGCACCGCCCCACCCCGCGGTTTTAGCCGCTTGCGGCTGGCATCGACTGCAGTTGCCGAGCTCGCCGCCCCTCATCGCCAGCATTGTCAGCCCGACAAAAACCGCCTGAACTTTCGCCAGGGAGGACGGTCAGTCAGCTGATGCACCCGCGGAGCAACTTCATTTTCGTGCCGTTTGCACGTCAGGCTCCGATCTGTGGCTGCCACCGCGTCCGGCCACTAAAAGCGGTGCTTTTCTCTGCGGCTGGCCCAGAGTCTCGCGTGCCAGATGCAGTCGACCTCACCACCCCACGCTTGGGTCCTATTCTTCCAATAACGCGAACTTTTCATGTCCATATCTCTTCATCTTTTTGCCTTGCTCTCCCGGTTCAGCTTTTCCCAGCCGCGCCAAGTCATCGGCGCCAGTCTGTTCGGTGCCCTGCTCATTGCAGGGCCTGTGGATGCCCAGGAATCGTCCGATAACGCGCGCTGGGTCAGCGACAGCCTGAACACTTACGTGCGCAGCGGCCCCACGGATGGCTATCGCATCGTCGGCACGCTGACCTCAGGGCAGAAGGTCGAGCTGATCAGCACCCAGGGCGATTACAGCCAGGTACGCTCGGAGTCCGGCAGCAACGTCTGGATTCCCAGCAAGGAACTGCAAGATGTCCCCGGCCAGGCCGAGCGTCTTCCGCAGCTCGAACAGCAAGTCGCTGAACTGAGCGAGGAACTCAAGACTATCGACGAAAGCTGGCAGGTGCGTGTGCAAGGCATGCAGGAAACCCTGGACTCGCGCAAAGCCCTGATCGACGAACTCGACGCCCGCCGCATCGCCCTTGAGGCGGAGCTGACCGAAGCACAGTCGGAACTGCGTACGACCCAGGCGCGGCTCGGCGACGAGAACAAGCAGGTGCTCATGCAATACATGGTCTATGGCGGCAGCATCGCCGGTGCTGGGCTGCTGGTGGGCCTGATCCTGCCAATGCTCACCCGCGGCCGTAAGCGTAACGATCGCTGGTTCTGATTCGATCAGCCGATGAGCGCTGCCGCTGTGTAGTAGAGCGCTGCACCGAACAGCATGCTGCCAACCAGACCGACTCGGCCGCTGATGGCGAGCAGCGCGACACCCAATAGTGACGTCGCAGCAGCAGCCGGTGCAGCGCTGATTTCGCTGTATGCGACGTAGACTGCGAGATTGATGAACACGGCGGTCGGCAGAATCTGCCCGACTATGCGTAGACCGCCCGCGCCGAGCGGTATGCTGACGAATACTGGCACGACTCTGACCAATAAGCTGGTGATCAGCAGCGCGGCGGTGGCAATCAGGACCGCCTCGTTCATGCTCGGACTCCGTTCAATAGCAAGGCTACGAGCAATACGCCGGGAATCCAGAAGTACACAGGACCAAGCGCCAGGATCAGGCCGAGGGAAGCTGCGGCACAAAGACAGATCAAAGCTGCCCCGGCGACCTGATGACGCCGAATGTGCGCTCGCCGTGCCTTCAGCTGCGACAAGGCGAGGTAAAACAACACAGCGCTCGCCGGAAATCCGAGGTTGAAATCCTTGCTGAGCCAATCTTCAGGCAGGACCCCACCGATCGCAGCGCCAAAGGCTCCTGCCAATACCCCGGTTAGAAATATCGCGCTGCGTATCTGCAGCATCCGGTCGATCGGCTCGTCGTCCCGTTCACAGGCGTAGGCTTCGTCGCCTAGCATGTGCGCACTGCAGGCGCGCGCGAATGCAGATCGAGGCATCCGTCGTATAGTTGAGATCGCCATCGGCAGGTAACGACAATTGATCGATGCGGTTACAAGCAGCAGCGTAAAGAACCCCGTGCCATTTACGGAAAGCGGCAATGCTGCAAACTGCCCGCTGCCCGTGAAACCTAGCAAGCCGAGCAGTAAAACATCCAGTACCGACCAGCCGGAGCGTGCGGCAAGCACGCCGAACAGCATGGCAACCGGCATGACCGAAAATGCCGCCGGAAGGGCCTGTTTCAAAGCGCTGCCGGTTACGAGCGGGGGCGCCGCCGGGTCCGCGTTCTCTACTATTTCTGACAATTACTCCACTCCGAACTGCGCGATGACATGCACTGCGAAGTGTGAGTAGTGCCGCCGAAGGATTCTTGTACGATCGTGCAACCGCGCGCTGACTTCAGCTCAGCCGCATCAGCCGTGCCCAGTGTGCAGGGGTAAGTCCATAGGCTTGTTTGAAGTGGCGACTCATGTGGCTCTGGTCGTTAAACCCCGAAACGAGCGCGGCGTCGGCCACTGATATCCCGTTCGAAAGCAACCGCCGAACATGATCTAGGCGGCGTAACGTCAGGTAGCGGTATGGGCTGGTGCCATACAGGGCGCGAAAATCACGCGACAGGTTCCAGCGATCCCGGCCGGAAACCCGCTCGAGTTCGTCAAGGCTGAGAGCTCTATCCAGATGGTGGTGCATGTACTCCCGAGCCAGTTCGGCGGCGCGGAAGTCGGCTCGTCGTCGATTGACTCTTCTCCCGGCTACGACGGACATGACCTGGGCCAGGTCAAACAGCGCATCCTGCTGCTCCAACTCTTCTATCGGGTTGTCCAGGCAAGACAGCAGCGCCCAGACGACACGCCGCAAGCGTGGATCACGGGATATCCCGTCATTGATGAAAGGCAATGGCTGCCCACCGAGCGGCCCCTGCAGCATCGCAGGCTGGACATAGATTATTCGGTAACGGAAACCCGCCTCGCTCCCCGCCTCGCCGTCGTGCAACTCGTCGGGATACACCACGAAGGTATTTCCGGGGAGGCTGTAGCGGGCGCTCTTGCGGTAGTTGAAACGGTGCACGCCGGCGAGCGTACAGCCGATCGCATAAGTGTCATGCCTGTGGGGAGCGTAACCGTAGCCACTGAAGTAGGCCTCAAGCCGCTCAAGGGGGCTGGGCTCGTCAGGGCGCCGTATCCAATCGTTATTGCCCTTCATTACTACTCCCAAGCCCCGAACGATGCACGTCTCACAGTAGCGGTCCACAGCTACGACGAGCAACTCACCAAGCGCCCCACCGCCTCCGCTTCAAGGCTCGTGCTTGAGCCGCTCCGTTCGTCAAACCGCCATCGCTTAAGCCGTGCGGGCGAACTATGCTTGCCGTAGAGCACTGCTAGGAAGCCAGGCACACATGGGCGCAGTATGGCGGTCCGACAATACATCCCAGGATGGGCGTAACAAGCGCGCCCCTTCCCCGAAATCATCCCGCACATCAGCTAAAGGCCGTCGCAAGACGGCACGCCGATTGGCGCTGCTCGTCGGCATTTCGCTGCTGGCAGGCGGTGGCTATCTCGGTTGGCAGGAGCTGGACAGCGCCCGATGGCAATCGCACTGGTTAAGCCGCTATGCGGCCGATCTGGACTACGCGGTCAAACCCGGGCCGAGCCCACGCATTCAGTTCCCCGAGGACGGTCCGTTCGACCGCCGCCTGGGCTACGTCGATCTGCCGCGCTTCATCCAACAGCTGTCACAGCGCAACTTCAGAATCGAGGAGCAGGCACGCTTCTCGCGGGCACTGCTGGATTACACCCACCGCGGATTCTTTCCGCCCTACCCCGAGGATTCCCAGGCCGGGTTGACCATCAACGACTGCCGCGGCGTGCCGATCTACACCAACAGCTATCCACGCCAGTATTACGAGCGCTTCGAGGACATCCCACCGCTGGTGGTGATGAGCCTGTTGTTCATCGAGGACCGTGGCCTGCTGGACGCCAGCCGCCCCCACGCCAACCCGGCGGTGGACTGGCCGCGCTTCACCAAGGCGGCGATCAGCCAGATGGAGAAGCGCCTTGGTCTCAGCGGCCAGGCCGCCGGCGGCAGCACCCTGGCCACCCAGGTCGAGAAGTATCGGCATTCGCCCGAAGGCCGCACTGGCGATCCGCAGGAAAAGATCCGGCAGATGATCTCCGCCAGCGTGCGTACCTATCGCGAGGGCCCGCAAACCCTGGCCACCCGTCAGCGCATCGTGCGCGACTACCTAAACAGCGTGCCGCTCTCGGCGGCGCCCGGACACGGTGAAGTGCATGGCATCGCCGATGGCTTGCGACTGTGGTTCGGCGCCGACTTCCGTGAAGTCAATCGCCTGCTCGATCCACGCAGCGCCGACGAGGTCGATCCGCAGGCGCGCGGTCTGGCGCTGCGTCAGGTGCTGTCGCTGCTGATCGCACAGCGGCGTCCGTCGTACTACCTGGGTGCCGGCCGCGAGGAAATGGCAACGCTGACCGACAGTCACATCCGCCTGCTGGCCAACGGCGGCATCATCGATGCCGGCCTGCGCGACGCAGCGCTGGGCCAGCGCGTCCTTGGACAAAGCCCGAGTCGCGACTCGGCGATCCGGCAGGTGGACGCCACCAAGGGCATCACCGTCGCGCGCATGCGCCTGGCCGGACTGCTCGGCTTGCCGCTGTATGACCTGGATCGCCTGGACCTCACCGCCAGCACGCCGCTGCAGGGTGATTTGCAGGCACAGATCAGCGAGTACCTGGTGCGCCTGGCCGATCCCGCTTTCGCCGAAACGGTCGGGCTGTTCGGTGATCGCATGCTGTCCCCGGAGAAGACCGCCGCCGTGCGTTACAGCTTCACGCTGTTCGAGCGCGGCGAGGAAGGCTTCCAGGTGCGGGTGCAGACCGACAACACCAACCAGCCGTTCGACATCAACGAGGGCAGCAAGCTGGAGCTGGGCTCGACCGCCAAGCTGCGCGTGCTGACCACCTATCTTGAGGTTATCGCCGAGCTGCACCAGCGCTACTCGGACCTCACCCCGGGCGAGCTGCGCAAGATCGACACCAAGGCCAATCTCAGCCGCTGGGCCATCGATTACCTGGCCACGCACAGCGACCGCAGCCTGGAGCGCATGCTCGACGCCGCGCTGGATCGGCGCTACTCGGCCAGCCCCGCCGAACGCTTCTTCACCGGCGCCGGCATGCACCGCTTCGGCAACTTCCGCCGTGAAGACGACGGGCGCATCCCCACCGTACGCGAATCGCTGCGCGAATCGATCAATCTGCCCTTCGTACGGCTGATGCGTGATCTGGTGAGCTACAGCACCTACGAAACCATCAACAGTGCCGAGCTGCTTGGGGACGACAAGGACCCGCGCCGCCAGGAATACCTGACCCGCTTCGCCGATCGTGAGGGCTCGGTATTCCTGCAACGTTTCTGGAAGAAGTACCGCAACAAGAGCGCCGAGCAGCGCATCGAAACCTTCCTGCAGGGCATGCGGCCGACACCGGTGCGCCTGGCGGCCGTGCATCGCTACCTGATGCCGGATGCCGAGCGGCCGGTCTTCGACAGCTTTCTCAAGCAGCATCTGCCGGATGCCGATCTCAACGACAAGAAGCTGGATGCGCTCTACACCCGCTATGGCCCGGGCGCCTACAGCCTGCCCGATCAGGCCTACATCGCCCGCACGCACCCGCTGGACCTCTGGTTGCTCGGCTACCTGATCGCCCACCCGCAGGCAACGCTCTCCGAAGTGGTCGCCGACAGCCGCGCGCAGCGCCAGGAAGTTTATGGCTGGCTGTTCCGCAGCCGGCACAAGAGCGCGCGAGACAGCCGGATTCGCATCATGCTGGAGGTCGAGGCCTTCACCGATATTCATCGCCGTTGGCAGCGGCTGGGCTATCCGTTCGACAACCTGGTGCCTTCGCTGGCGACCGCGCTGGGCAGCTCGGGTGATCGACCGGCCGCGCTGGCCGAGCTGATGGGCATCATCCTCAACGACGGCGTCCGCCTGCCCAGCGTGCGGATCGACAACCTGCACTTCGCCCAGGGCACGCCCTATGAAACCCGCATGGGCCTGGTCGCCGGGACCGGCAAGCGGGTGATGCCGGTCGAAGTCGCCAGGGCGCTGCAGGATGCGCTGGCCAATGTCGTCGAAGGCGGTACTGCGCGGCGTTTGCAAGGCAGTTTCGTGCAGCAGGACGGCAGCGCTTTGCGAATGGGCGGCAAGACGGGCACCGGTGACAACCGCATCCAGAGCGTCGGTGCTGGCGGCCGGCTGATCAGCTCGCTGGCGCTGAACCGCACCGCCACCTTCGTCTTCTATCTCGGGCCCAACCACTTCGGCACGCTGACAGCCTATGTGCCAGGGCGCGCCGCCGACAGCTTCCGCTTTACCTCAGCGCTGCCCGTGCAAACGCTCAAGGGCATGGCGCCCATCCTGCAACCCTACCTGCAAGGCCAGAACACGCTGTGCCGACCGGAAAACCTGCCGGCACTGACCAGCGGCATGCTTTCGGCCGAAAAGTGATCCCCAAACGCCCGCATCGGTGCCCTTCCCGGCGCCGATTTCGGCCCACGCACCGGCAAAAACTGGACGTAATCCGAATTCGTTTGCGACGCTTCGCCTGATTGCCTGTCGAATACCCCGGTCCTGGAACCAATCTGGAGTGCACACCTGATTGCCGAACTGATCGGCCATAACGGGAAACGTCATGATCGAAGGGATACTGCTGCTCACCACTGGACTCTTTGTGCTCGTCACACTCCTGCCGCTGTGGCGGCATCGCGCCTGGTGGGTGCGCGTATGGGAGTTTCCGCGCCTGCAGCTCGGCGCGCTGCTGGTCGCCCTGCTCGTCGCTCAAGGCATGCTGCTCGACTACAGCCAGCCCTGGCATTACCTGATCTCCGCCCTGGCCGGCGCCTGTCTGATCTACCAGCTCGCATGGGTCGTGCCCTACACACGTCCCTGGCGCAACGAAGTGCGCCGGGCGGAGACAGATGCCGCAGGGCCGCGCATCCGGGTGATGTCATCCAATGTGCTGGGGCCGAACCGACGGTCCGATCGGCTGCTGGCGCTGGTTCGCGAGTACCGCCCGGACGTTCTGGTGACGCTTGAATCGGATCAGTGGTGGGAAACGCAGCTCGAGCAACTCGCCGAGCAATACCCGCACAGCATCCGCTGCCCGCTGGACAACCTCTACGGCATGCATGTCTTTTCACGTCTGCCGCTGGAAGAGCCGGAGCTGTGCTTTCTGGTGGAGGACGACGTGCCCTCCATGCATGCTCGGGTGCGCATAAGCGAAGATCTCGCGGTGCGCATGCACTTCCTCCATCCAGCGCCGCCCAGCCCGACCGAGAACGAGGAATCCACCGAGCGCGACGCAGAGCTATTGGTGGTCGCCAGGAGCATTCAGGGCAGCGATGACCCGATCATCGTCAGCGGCGATCTCAACGATGTCGCCTGGTCGCCCACCACGCGCCTGTTCCGCAAGATCAGCGGACTGCTCGATCCACGGGTCGGCCGCGGCATGTACAACACTTTCCATGCCCATCACTGGTTTCTGCGCTGGCCGCTGGATCACTTCTTTCACAGCGCGCATTTTCGCTTCATCCGCATGCTGCGGCTGCCTGATATCGGCTCCGACCATTTCCCGGTGTTCATCGAGTTGCAGTACGACCCCAAGCACACTGAAGAACAACATGGCCTCGAAGCCGACCGCGAGGACGAACAGGAGGCCGAGGAAACCATCGACGAGGAGCCCGTCACCCCGGGCGAGGTGCCGCAGCCTGCAGCCGGCCCGCGACGCTGAGCCGCCGGCCATCTGCCGCGGCGATCGGCCTATGCTGGAAAACACCGTGCGCCCAGTTCAGACGAGAGAGCCCGCATGACGCCTGCATCCGAACGCTCCGCCATCACCCCGGAAACCCTGCGCCAGCTCGCCTTTGACCAGTCCATCCGCTGGACCAGCCAGAACGATGACCTGTGGCAGCTTATCGATAACGACCTGTGGCAGCTCACGCGCAATCCCAGCCTGGTGCTCAGCACGGTGCCGCTGCAGAAGCTGGAAGCACTGCTGCAGCGCGCTGAATGCCATCGTCTGGTGGAGGGCATCGTCGAAGCTCAGCAGGCACGCCTGGAGCGGGCGACCTGGTTCGCCAGTCAAGGTCACGGTGACCAGAGTTACAGCGAACAACTCGCGCGAGTCGCCTATTTCTCCATGGAGTACATGCTCAGCGAGGCGCTGCCGATCTACTCCGGCGGGCTCGGCAATGTCGCCGGCGACCAGCTCAAGGCCGCCAACGACCTCGGCGTGCCGATAACCGCAGTAGGCATGCTCTGGCAGCACGGCTATTTTCGCCAGAGCATCGGCCCGGATGGTCGCCAGCAGGCGCTCTACCCGGTCAATGACACCCGGCAGATGCCCATCGAACCGCTGCTCGACGCCAGCGGAACAGCATTGCGTTTTGCGATCCAGCTGCCCGGCGTGCAGATCTGGCTGCGCGGCTGGCAGGCCAGGGTCGGCCGCCACCGCCTGCTCCTGCTGGACACCAACGACCCTGCCAACCCGCCCATCGCGCGACTGATCACCAGCGAACTCTACGGCGGCGACAACGAAATGCGTCTGCGCCAAGAGCTGGTGCTGGGCATCGGCGGCTGGCGGCTGCTCGAAGCCGCCGGCCTGCAGGCCGACGTGCTTCACCTGAACGACGGCCACGCCGCATTCGCCGTACTGGAACGCGCCCGCAGTTACATGGCCAGGGAGCGCGTGTCGTTCGAAGTGGCGCTCCACGCAACCCGCGCGGGCAATCTGTTCACGACCCATACGCCCGTCGAAGCCGGCTTCGACCGCTTTCCGCCGGAGCTGCTGAGCAAATACCTGGAGCGCTATGCCGAGTACGAACTGGGCATCCCGCTGCAGGCTCTGCTGGCCATGGGACGCAAGCATGTGCACGACCCACACGAGCCATTCAACATGGCCTACCTGGCAACGCGCGGGGCCGGGGCGGTCAACGCCGTCAGCCAGCTGCATGGCCGCACCAGCCGCTACATCTTCCGCGAGCTTTATCCGCGATGGCCGCTCGAGTCGGTGCCGGTCGGTCATGTCACCAATGGCATCCACCTGCCGACCTGGGTATCGCCGGACGCCGAAGCGCACTGGTATGAGCTGCATGGCGATGAAATCCCCTGGCGCGGCACCGACCAAGCTTCCGTGGACGACCTGCTGGCGCAGGTCGATGACCGCTGGCTGTGGCAGATCCGCCAGCATGCCCGTGGCGAACTGCTCAGCTTTGTACGCAGCCACCTGGCCCGCAGCCTCGCGGTGCACGGCGCCTCGCCTGCGGAGATCGAATTCGCCGGCTCGCGCCTGCACCCGCAACGGCTGACGCTGGGCTTTGCCCGGCGCTTCGCCGCCTACAAGCGTCCCAACCTGCTGCTGCAGGACCCGGAGCGGCTGGCGCGCCTCCTCACCCATCGCGATTACCCGGTGCAGCTGCTGGTTGCCGGCAAGGCGCACCCCGCCGATCGCGCCGGCCAGGCGCTGCTCAGCGAATGGCAGCAGTTCGCCGCGCGCCCCGATATTGCCGGCCACGTGGTATTTCTCGAGGACTACGACATGCGCATTGCCCGGCACATGGTGCAGGGCGTGGATGTCTGGCTGAATACTCCGCGTCGCCCGTGGGAAGCCAGTGGCACCAGCGGCATGAAGGTCCTGGCCAACGGCGGGCTGAATCTTTCACAGCTCGACGGCTGGTGGGCCGAAGCCTATGCCGCGGACCTCGGCTGGGCGGTCGGCGACGGCCTGGAACATGAACCCGAACACGATGCCGCGGACGCCGAACAGCTGTATCGGCTACTCGAAGAGCACGTCGTGCCCTGCTTCTACCAGCGCGACCAGCAGGACATCCCCACCGCCTGGGTGAAGCGCATGCGCCGCAGCATGAGTGCTCTGGTGGAACGCTTTTCCGCCGACCGGACGGTGCGTGAATACACCGAGCGCTATTACCTGCCTCTCTCCGGCCGCTACCGACAGCGCTGCGCGGATGGTTCTGCGTTGGCCACCGAGATGTCGCGCCGAATCACCAGCCTGCGCAGTTACTGGCACGAGCTGGCCTTCGAACAGCTTGAGTGGCGGCGCGAGGGCGATGCCCAGCACATTGAGGCTCGCCTGCACCTCGGCCGAATCGAACCGGAGCAAATTGCCGTGCAGCTGTTCGCCGAATCGCAGGGAGCGGAGCCGGCCAACGTCCACACGTTGCAACTCCAGCACCACGAAGGCTCATACGCCACCTACCGGACCGAGCTGAGCACCCAGCGCCCTGAGGCCGACTACACGGCACGGGTCGTCCCCAGCCCCGCGCTGGGCCTGGCGGTGCCGCTGGAGCTGCCGCTCATTCTCTGGCAGCGATGAACAGCCGGAACGCTACCCGCACGCCGCAGTCATCTATAAACCACCCGCATAGAGGATGCCGCGTCATGATCAAGCAAATGTTCGACAAAACCGCCCCACAGAACGTCCACGGCTGGGAGCGCGCCGCGTCGCTGGCGGGCGGCCTGGTGATGATGGGCAAGGGGCTACGCCGTGGTGGATTGATCGGGATCGCCGAGCTGGCCATGGGCGGTATGGCGCTGGCTCGTGGTATCAGCGGTCGCTGCGAGGCCAAGCGCATGCTCGCGGAGATGGAAAGCAAGCCGGCGCTGCCGAGCCAGCGCTACAGCCATATGCCGATGGATTCCGAAGTGCACAGTTCGGACTTCACCGATACCAGCGTACAAATGCCAGACTCCACCCCCATGGGTAACGAAAGCCGCACCACGCCGCGCGTCTGATCGACCGGGCAGCGCCTCGATGATGCGCTGCTCGCTAACAGCCTCCACAAGCCCAAAAATGCAAATCTCACGGCGCTCTAGCGGCGTCGTGGCTGTAATGCGGTCAATCATCGATAACTACTGGCCCAACAATCGGTCCTGATTCTGCTGCGCCATTTCCTTCAGGTAATCCCAGGTCGTGCGCATGCGCGCCAGGTCCTTGAACTCGATCGGCATCAGCATCCAGAAGGTGCGGGTAAAGCTGACCTCCTCCGGCAGCAGCAGTCGCAGCCGTGGATCGGCGTCGGCGGAAAAAGCCGGCAGGATCGCAATCCCCGCCCCCATCGCCACTGCTTCCTGCTGCGCCAGCAGGCTGGTGCTGCGCAGGCCGATGGAGCGGGCGTCGGCGATGCCATCGAGAAACAGCAGCTCCTTGCTGAACAGCAGGTCATCCACGTAGCTGACGAAGCGGTGCGCGGCCAGACCCTCGCGGCTGCGGATCGGCGGGTGTTCGTCGAGATACGCCGGCGACGCATACAGTCGCAGCACGTAGTCGGTGAGCCGGGTGATGATGAAAGGCCCGCGCTCCGGGCGTTCCAGGGTGATGACGATATCCGCTTCGTGGCGCGACAGGCGCACCGCCCGCGGCAACGCCAGCAGGTCGATGATCAGGTGCGGATAGCGCCGACTGAGCCCGGTGAGCTGGCCGGCGAGCATCACCGTGCCGTAACCCTCCGTCGCGCCGATACGTACCTGCCCGGAAAGGCCGTCACCCATGCTCGGCAACGAATGCTCGATGGCCACGCTGGCGCTTTCCATCGCTTCCACTCGCGGCAGCAGATTGCGCCCGGCTTCGGTGAGCTTGTAACCGCCGGGCTCACGCAGGAAGAGCTGCAGGCCCATGCTTTTTTCCAGCGCCTGCAAACGACGGGACACGGTGGTGTGGTCGACAGCAAGCCGGCGCGCCGCGGTCGTCAGCCGCCCCGCTCGGGCGACCTCGAGGAAATAGCGCAGATTGTCCCAGTCCATGGTTGAAGCCTCCATTAGCTCCTGTGCATTTATGCAGAACGACTCTGCAGTCGATCGCATTGTAATGTGGTTTTTTGCATTGCTACATTCGGTGCAACTGGTCGCAGCCGTCCGCGAGCCATAACAACAACAGTGCCTTCTCAGGCGGAGAGCCTTATGACAACGTCCAGCTCCATTCCTACCGTCAAATTGCTGATCGACGGTGAATTTATCGAATCGACCACCCAGGACTGGCGTGATGTCGTCAACCCGGCGACCCAGGAAGTCCTGGCGCGCGTGCCTTTTGCGACTGCCGAGGAAATCGACCGCGCCGTCGCCAGCAGCCAGAAAGCCTTCAAGACCTGGCGCAAGACACCGATCGGCGCGCGGGCGCGCATCTTCCTCAAGTACCAGCAGCTGATCCGCGAGAACATGAAGGAGCTGGCGGCGATCCTCACCGCCGAACAGGGCAAGACCCTGGCCGATGCCGAGGGCGACGTGTTCCGCGGCCTGGAAGTGGTCGAGCACGCCGCCGGTATCGGCAACCTGCAGCTCGGCGAGCTGGCCAACAACGTCGCCGCGGGCGTCGATACCTATACCCTGCTGCAGCCGCTGGGCGTCTGCGCCGGCATCACCCCGTTCAACTTCCCGGCGATGATCCCGCTGTGGATGTTCCCGATGGCCATCGCCACCGGTAACACCTTCGTCCTCAAGCCGTCCGAACAGGACCCGATGGTCACCATGCGCCTGTGCGAACTGGCGCTGGAAGCCGGCGTGCCACCGGGCGTGCTCAACGTGGTGCACGGCGGGCCGGACGTGGTGAACGCAATCTGCGACCACCCGGATATCAAGGCGGTGTCCTTCGTTGGCTCGACCAGGGTCGGCACCCATGTCTACAACCGCGCCAGCCAGGCCGGCAAGCGCGTGCAGTGCATGATGGGCGCGAAGAACCACGCCATCGTGCTGCCCGATGCGCACAAGGAACAGACCCTCAACAACCTCGCCGGTGCCGCGTTCGGTGCGGCCGGCCAGCGCTGCATGGCGCTGTCGGTGGTGGTGCTGGTGGGCGAAGCGCAGGCCTGGATTCCCGATCTGGTAGCCAAGGCGCAGACCCTCCAGGTCAACGCCGGTGTCGAGGCCGGCACCGATGTCGGTCCGCTGGTTTCCTGCGCGGCGCTGGATCGCGTCAGCGGGCTGATCGAACGCGGCGTACGTGAAGGCGCCAAGCTGGAACTGGACGGCCGCAACCCGAGTGTCAGCGGCTACGAAAAAGGCAACTTCGTCGGCCCGACGATCTTCTCCAACGTTACCCGCGAGATGAGCATCTACCAGGAAGAAATCTTCGGCCCGGTCCTCTGCGTCATGGCGGCAGCGACCATGGACGAAGCCATCGCGCTGATCAACGCCAACCCCAACGGCAACGGCACCGCCATTTTCACCCGATCCGGCGCCGCTGCACGGCACTTCCAGGAAGAGATCGACGTGGGCCAGGTCGGCATCAACGTACCGATCCCAGTGCCGGTACCGATGTTCTCCTTCACCGGTTCGCGCGCTTCCAAGCTCGGCGACCTCGGCCCCTACGGCAAGCAGGTGGTGCAGTTCTACACCCAGACCAAGACCATCACCGAACGCTGGTTCGATGAGAACGAGGTCGGCGGCCCGGTCAACACCACCATCAATCTGAAGTGACATCACCCACCGGGCCGGCGGACGCGCCGGCCCTCAAGGACGCTGAAATGACATTCGAAACCCTGCTCGTCGACATTCAGGAGCGCGCCGCGCTGATCACCCTCAACCGGCCGCAGGCGCTCAATGCGCTAAACGCCCAACTGATCAGCGAACTGAACCAGGCCCTGGGCCAGCTCGAGGCCGATCCGCAGATCGGCTGCATCGTGCTCACCGGCTCGCCCAAGGCGTTCGCCGCCGGCGCCGACATCAAGGAAATGGCCGAGCTGTCCTACCCGCAGGTCTATCTCGATGACCTCTTTGCCGAAGCCGACCGCATTGCCACGCGCCGCAAGCCGCTGATTGCCGCCGTCGCCGGTTACGCGCTGGGTGGCGGCTGCGAGCTGGCATTGCTCTGCGACATGATCTTCGCCGCCGACAATGCGCGTTTCGGCCAGCCGGAAGTCAACCTCGGCGTGCTGCCAGGTATTGGCGGCACCCAGCGCCTGACCCGCGCAGTGGGCAAGGCCAAGGCGATGGACATGTGCCTGACCGGTCGCCAGATGGACGCCGCCGAAGCCGAGCGCGCCGGCCTAGTCGCGCGCGTATTCCCAGCCGAAAGCCTGCTGGAGGAAACCCTCAAGGCCGCCCGGGTGATCGCCGAGAAATCCCTGCCGGCCACCATGATGATCAAGGAAAGCGTCAATCGCGCCTTCGAGACCACGCTGGCCGAAGGCATCCGCTTCGAGCGTCGTGTGTTCCACGCGGTGTTCGCCACTGCTGACCAAAAGGAAGGCATGGCCGCGTTCAGCGAGAAGCGCAAGCCTGAGTTCACCAATCGCTAAGCCGCATCTGGCCATAACAACAAGAGGAAGCACGCCATGCATATCGGATTTATCGGCCTGGGCAACATGGGCGCGCCCATGGCCCACAACCTGCTCAAGGCAGGCCACCAGCTCAGCGTCTTCGACCTCAACGTCGCGGCCGTCGAAAACCTGGTCGGCGCCGGCGCGCTTCCGGTCGACTCTCCGACCGCCATCGCCCAGGGCAACGCCGAGCTGATCATCACCATGCTGCCGGCCGCAGCCCATGTGAAGAGCGTGTACCTGGGCGCGAACGGCCTGATCGCCCACAGCCGCGCGGGTGTGATGCTGATCGACTGTTCGACCATCGATCCGCACAGTGCCCGCGAAGTGGCCAAGGCCGCCGCCGAGCATGGCAACCCGATGCTCGACGCACCGGTCTCCGGCGGCACCGGCGGTGCAGCAGCCGGCACCCTGACCTTCATGGTCGGTGGCAGCGACGCGGACTTCGACCGTGCGCAGCCGATCCTCGCGGCCATGGGCAAGAACATCGTGCACTGCGGTGCAGCCGGCAACGGCCAGGTGGCCAAGGTCGCCAACAACATGCTGCTGGGCATTTCCATGATCGGCGTGGCCGAGGCGATGGCGCTGGGCGTCGCGCTGGGCATGGATGCCAAAACCCTGGCTGGTGTGATCAACACCTCCAGCGGGCGCTGCTGGAGCTCGGACACCTACAACCCCTTCCCTGGCGTGCTGGACAACGTTCCGGCCTCGCGCGGCTACAGCGGCGGCTTCGGCAGCGATCTGATGCTCAAGGACCTGGGCCTGGCTACCGAGGCCGCCAAGCAGGTGCGCCAGCCGGTGATTCTCGGCGCCCTCGCCCAGCAGCTCTACCAGAGTTTCAGCGCCCAGGGTCATGGCGGCCTGGACTTCTCGGCGATCATCAATCAGTACCGCAAGGACACCTGACCATGAGTGCAACCGAACGCCCCGTGCTGGCCGCCGTACGCAACCACGTCGGCCACCTCACCCTCAATCGCCCCGCCGGGCTGAATGCGGTGACCCTGGAAATGGTCCGCCTGCTGCAACAGCAGCTCAGCGCCTGGGCGGCCGATCCGCAGATTCATGCCGTGGTGCTGCGTGCCAATGGTGAGAAAGCCTTCTGCGCCGGTGGTGACATCCGCTCGCTGTACGACAGCTTCCAGCGCGGCGACACCGAGCACGAAACCTTCTTCGAGGAAGAATACGCCCTCGACCAGTACATCCACGCCTACCCGAAGCCGCTGCTGGCGCTAATGGACGGTTTCGTCCTCGGCGGCGGCATGGGCCTGGTCCAGGGCGCATCGCTGCGCGTGGTCACCGAGCGCGTGCGCATGGGCATGCCGGAAGTCGGCATCGGCTATTTCCCGGATGTCGGCGGCAGCTATTTCCTCTCACGCCTGCCGGGTGAGCTTGGCACCTACATGGGCGTCACCGGCCTGCAGATCCGCGCCGCTGATGCTTTGCACGTTGGCCTGGCGGACTGGTGCGTCAGCCACGACCAGATAGCAGAGCTGGATCGCTGCCTGGACCGTATGAGCTGGTCGGTCCATCCGCAGGAAGCGTTGCGCACCCTGGTGGCGACGCTGGGCAGCAACAAACTGCCGGGTTCCGAGCTGAAGGCGCTGCATCAAGCCATCGACGAGCATTTCGGTAAAAGCGACGTGGCGGCGATTCGCGCATCGCTGGCCGCCGAGGCGCGCCCGGAGTTTGCCGACTGGGCCGAGGAAACGCTCAAGGTGCTCGACAGCCGCTCACCCCTGGCCATGTGCGTCACGCTGGAGATGCTGCGTCGCGGCCGCGAGCTGCCGATCGCCGACTGCTTCGCCCTGGAGTTGCATCTGGATCGTCAGTGGTTCGCCAAGGGCGACATCATGGAAGGCGTGCGTGCGCTGATCATCGACAAGGACAAGTCACCGCGCTGGAACCCGCCGACGCTGGCAGAGGTCACGCCGGAGCGCGTCCAGGCGTTCTTCGACGGCTTCAAGGCCACCACCGGAAAGGCACGCCGCAGCGCCACGGCCTGAACCTCTTTTGCAGCACAACAACAAGAAGAGACCGCGCAATGCATGACCTCGAACTCAGCGAAGACCAACGCATGATCCGCGACATGGCGCGCGACTTCGCCCGCCGCGAGATCGCCCGCCATGCACAGGCCTGGGAAAAGGCTGGCTGGATCGATGACGCCCTGGTCGCCCAGATGGGCGAGCTTGGCCTGCTCGGCATGGTCGTCCCGGAAGAATGGGGCGGCAGCTACATCGACTACGTAGCCTACGCCCTGGCCGTAGAGGAAATCTCCGCCGGCGATGGCGCCACCGGCGCGCTGATGAGCATCCACAATTCGGTAGGCTGCGGCCCGGTGCTGAACTACGGCTCTCAGTTGCAGAAGGACGAGTGGCTGGCGGAACTGGCCAGCGGTCGCGCCATCGGCTGCTTCGCGCTCACCGAACCGCAGGCCGGCTCCGAGGCGCACTACCTGCGCACCCGCGCAGAGCTGGTGGACGGCCAGTGGGTACTCAACGGTAGCAAGCAGTTCTGCAGCAATGCCAAGCGGGCGAAGTTGGCCATCGTTTTCGCGGTGACTGATCCGGACCTAGGCAAGAAGGGACTTTCCGCCTTTCTGGTGCCCACCGATACCCCCGGCTTCGCGGTGGAGCGCAGCGAACACAAGATGGGTATCCGCGCCTCGGACACCTGCGCGGTCTCGCTCAGCGACTGCCGAATCCCGCAGGCGAACCTGCTTGGCGAGCGCGGCAAGGGCCTGGCGATTGCGCTGTCGAACCTCGAAGGCGGCCGTATCGGCATCGGCGCGCAAGCCCTGGGTATCGCCCGTGCGGCCTTCGAAGCCGCCCTGCTCTATGCCCGCGAGCGCGTGCAGTTCGGCAAGCCGATCGCCGAGCACCAGAGCATCGCCAACATGCTCGCCGACATGCAGACCCAGCTGAATGCGGCACGTCTGCTGATTCTGCATGCCGCGCGGCTGAAGAGCGCCGGCCTGCCATGCCTGTCCGAAGCCTCGCAGGCCAAGCTGTTTGCCTCGGAAATGGCGGAGAAGGTCTGTTCGCAGGCGGTGCAGATCCACGGTGGCTACGGCTATCTCGAGGATTATCCGGTCGAGCGCTATTACCGCGATGCCCGTATCACGCAGATTTACGAGGGCTCGAGCGAGATCCAGCGCCTGCTGATCGCGCGGGAGCTGGCGAACTACGCGCTGTAAACGCCACTGCGTGCTGGACGAATGCCGTGCTGCAATGTGACAGCTCGGCATTCGTCACAAGGGCGCCGTAACTCGCACGGCAAAGCCAGCCTAGCTGTATCGAAGCCCACTCAATTACACAATCAATGCCCACAACGCCTGACAGCGCGGCCGCTGTCTTGCGGCCCAAATAAAAAGGGGAGCCGCTAGGCTCCCCTTCAGGTCGTGTTGCTTTGTTCTTCTTCTGCTGACGGGCTTGTTGTTTTTGTTGGCAGCCCGGTCGGACATCGTCCGAGTAGCAGTCCCATAAGGGACATAAAGAACAAACGGATTATTTTGGTCGCTGATGTTGCCACTACCCTCGCGGGCTCAACCGGTTCTGGAGCTGCCTCAAGGCAGTTTTATTGTTCTCGGTCCGGTCGACAGGAAACCTGTCGGGCAATTCCTCTCCAAAAGAATCAGTTTGCTACGTCTCCCACCTGCTTGTTTTTATTGTGTCGGAGTCGCTACGTGTTGTTTTTGTTATTGGATGTGCTTTCTTGTTCTTGTTATGCCAATAACAAAGCATTCGTCGTGCCAGTTTCGATAACTCCATATTTTTCAATAGGTTACGATTTACGCATGCACAGAGAGCACAGAATTCGCGCCTGATTCGTTACCGCCCACCTCAGTGACCGTTACGCTGTACGAAAGGAGTAACACCTTTGGGTAACCGCCTCTGTGCGCGGCGACGTGCAAAGGCGCGATAGTGATATGAAAGGGTCTGCCAGCCGATTCGCGGCTGCATAACGCAGGACACCCCGGCAGTGGTTCACTGTCAGGGTGTCTATCGCTCGATGGGCATAAAAAGGTTCTTCGGCTGGTTAGCGCCTGTGTCGTATCAGGCGTCTGCTGTCTGCACAGCAGTTTCCTTGCGTCTCGCTAGGTAATCGCAGGCCATGATGGCGAGCAAAGGGACGACACCTACACTGAGGGCAGCGTGCCAGGATCCGACGAGGGCCACAAACAGCATCCCCACGACAACGATCGCAGCGACGCAGTGGGCCAGGAAACGGCACAGTTCAAGTGCAACTACTTGTTGTTCGGCATCATTAATCATGACGTTGTACTCCCCGTTTTTGTTGTAATAAGCAGCCTCCGTTTTCATAGTAGTCAGCTGGTGCCAACTCGCAAACCAAAACCGACGTGCGGCACGTCTAGGCCGCGCTTTACGGGCGCTGCACACTACTTTGGTCGACCCCGAATGATTACTTTGAACAGTGTTGCGATATAAGCGTTATATATTCAGGAATCATTTTCCTGACTGCTTGCCCAATAATGGACGCGCTTTTTTTCGCAGCATGAAAATCGTCGACTTCGATACTCGCGCGCAAGCCTGCGTGCGTCGTAACAGTGCTTACCGTCAGCTGCGCAGCTCAGTCCCACCCCTCCTCCGCACCGCAACGTAACGTCCGCCTCGCCTTGCCTGGCGTGCGGGAAAAACGCGGAGCCGGTGCTGCCTGCAACACCCCCTCAACGTCCTGGTAAACGCCACGCTGGCGCAAATGCGGGTGCTGCGCCGCTTCTTCCAGTTCAAGCACGGGCGCGAAGCAGGCGTCGCTGCCCTCGAGCAAGGCGCACCACTCGGCTCGCGTGCGGGTCGCGAACAGCCGCTCCAGCAGCTCGCTCTGCACAGGCCATTCGCCCGGATCGACACAGCCCGCCCAGAGCGCTTCCGGTGCGTCTATTCGCTCCAGCAGCTCGTGCCAGAACTGTGGCTCCAGCGGCCCGATTGCAATCTCGCGACCATCGGCGCAGCGATAGCAACGGTAGTTCGGCGCAGCGCCAGCCAGCGGATTGCGTTCGCGTTGCATGTCGATCCGCCCGCTCGGCAGCAGGCCGGCGAAGAAGGCCATCAACGACGACACGCCATCGACGATCGCCGCATCGATCACCTGCCCCTGCCCCGAACGTTCGCGCTCCCACAGCGCGGCGAGGATGCCGACGGCGAGATAGAGCGAGCCGCCGCCGAAATCGCCGACCAGATTCAACGGCGGAATCGCCGTCCCGCTCTCGCCGCGGATTGCCGCCAGCGCACCGGTCAGGGCGATGTAGTTGATATCGTGACCAGCTGCCTTGGCCAGCGGGCCGGTCTGGCCCCAACCGGTCATGCGTCCGTAGATCAGTTTCCGATTGCGCTGCAGCAGCTCCTCCGGCCCGAGCCCCAGCCTTTCCATCACGCCGGGCCGATAACCCTCGATCAGCACATCGGCGGTCTGCGCCAGCTCAAGGCAGCGCGCACGCCCTGCTTCGCCGCGGATATCCAGCGTCAGCGTCTTGCGCCCACGGTCGACCACAGGGTTCGGCCAGCCGTTACCACCCTCGCGTTCGATGCGCAGCACTTCGGCGCCCATATCTGCCAACAGCATCGCGCAGTGCGGCCCTGGGCCTATCCCGGCAAACTCCAGCACGCGCAGCCCCTGTAGCGGGCCCTGGCGTGCATCGACACCTTCGCTCATCTGTATTTCTCCTGATCCGCGCGCGCAAGAACGCCCCGCGCCGACGGCACGGGGGCGTTCTTGCTGAACGGTTACTGGTTTACAGCGCTGGGCTGGTTCTCGACCAGATGGTTGCGATAGCGCTCGCGCAGCACCTTCTTGTCGATCTTGCCGGTAGCGGTCAATGGCACCGCGTCGAAGATCACCGCGTCCGGCATCCACCACTTGACGATGTTCGGCTCCAGGTGGGCGAGGATCGTATCTACGGTGACCTCGGCATCGACATGCGGCTCGATCACCAGTACCGGGCGCTCCTCCCATTTGGGGTGGAATACGCCGACCACGGCTGCCACCTTCACCCCGGGACAGGCCGCCGCGACGTTCTCGATATCGATGGAGCTGACCCATTCGCCGCCGGACTTGATCACGTCCTTGCTGCGGTCGGTGATGCGCATGAAGCCATCGGCATCCAGCGTGGCGATATCACCGGTGTCGAACCAGCCATCCTCATCCAGCGCGCTTTTTTCGCTGCGGTAGTAGCGCTCGACCGTCCAGGGGCCGCGCACCTTGAGGCTGCCGGAACTGACGCCATCGCACGGCAGCTCACGTCCTTCCTCGTCGACGATCTTGAGTTCGATACCGAATTGCAGGCGGCCCTGACGGGTCCAGATGGTGTCGTTGGTGGCCTGCTGGCCACGTTCGGCCAGCTTTGGCGTCGGCGTTGCCACCACACCCAGCGGGCTGGTCTCGGTCATGCCCCAGAGCTGACAGACCGCAACGCCGTACTTGGTCTGGAAGGTTTCGGCCATCGCCCGCGGGACGGCGGAACCGCCGATCACCAGCCGCGCCAGGCTGCCGGAATCCTCACCGCTACGTTCCAGATGGGCGAGGTACATGGTCCAGATGGTCGGAACGCCGCCGGACAGGGTCACGCCCTCGGTCTTGATCAGTTCCTGCAGGCTCGCGCCGTCCATCTTGTCGCATGGCAGCACGAACTTGCAGCCATTGATCGCCGCGGCGAACGGAATGCCCCAGGCAGTGCCGTGATAGAGCGACGAGCACGGCATGATGCAATCGAAGGCGGACAGGCCGAACGCGCCGGACAACCCGGCGGCCATCGCATGCAGCACCACCGAGCGGTGGCTGTAGAGCACACCCTTGGGGTCGCCAGTGGTGCCGGAGGTGTAGCAAAGCACCGCGCCTGCGTTCTCGTCGAACTGCGGCCAGTCCAGCGGCTGCTCGTCGGCGATCAGCTGCTCGTAGCCCAGGACATCCTCTAGGCCAGAACTCGGTTGCGCAGCCAGTTCAATGAAATGGCGGATATTGCCCAGACGTGGCCGCAGCCGGGCGACGCACTCGGCAAAGCTGCTGTCGAACAGCAGCACCTGACTGCCGGCGTGGTTGATGGTGTAGACGATCTGTTCGTCCGACAGCCGCGGGTTGGCCGTGTGCAGCACGGCGCCGATGCCGGGCACGGCGAAGAACAGCTCGTAGTGACGGTGAGTATTCCAGGCCAGCGACGACACGCAATCGCCGGGGCCGATGCCGAGCTTGCCCAGCATGCTGGCGGCCTGCGCCGAACGGGCGGCGAGCCCGGAATAGTCGTAACGCCAGAGGGGTTCGTCGACCAGCCGCGAGACGATTTCGCGATCACCATGCGCACGGGCGGCGTGGGTGACGATGCTGCTGATCAACAGGGGGGCGTTCTGCATCAATCCTGGTTGCATGTTTCCTACCTCTATCTTGTTTTTATTGTGCAAGTGCCGGTCGAGGAAACGGCGTTCTACCGACACCACTGAAATCACGTATCGATGCGCCGCATGGCACGCAGGCGCAGCGGGTTCAGGTCAGGCCGGCCCCCCGAGGTTGCGCGCGATGACCAGGCGCTGAATATCGCTGGTGCCTTCGTAGATCTGGCAGACCCGCACGTCGCGGTAGATGCGCTCCACCGGGAAGTCGGACAGGTAGCCGTAGCCACCCAGAGTCTGGATCGCTGCCGAGCAGACCTTCTCCGCCATCTCCGAGGCGAACAGCTTGGCCATCGACGCCTCCACCAATGCCGGCCGTCCGGCTTCGCGCAGCGCGGCGGCGTGATGCACCATCTGCCGTGCCACGGCGATCTGGGTCGCCATGTCGGCCAGGCGGAAGGCCACGGCCTGATGCTCGATGATCGGCTTGCCGAAGGTCTCGCGATCGCGAGCGTAATCACGCGCCGCTTCGAACGCCGCGCGCGCCATGCCCACTGCCTGGGCGGCGATGCCGATGCGTCCGCCTTCGAGATTGGCCAGGGCAATGCGGTAGCCCTCGCCTTCCTCGCCCAACCGGTTGGCCACCGGCACGCGCAGGTCCTCGAATGCGATCTGGCAGGTATCCGACGCGTGCTGACCGAGCTTGTCCTCGACCCGTACCACCTGATAGCCCGGGCTGTCGGTCGGCACGATAAAGGCACTGATACCGCGCTTGCCGGCGTCCGGGTCGGTCACTGCAAAGACGATCACCGTGCCGGCATGCTTGCCCGACGTGATGAACTGCTTGGCACCATTGAGCACGTAATGATCACCCTCGCGCCGGGCGCGGGTGCGCAGGCTGCTGGCGTCGGAGCCGGCTTGCGGCTCGGTGAGGGCGAAGGCGCCGATCTGCTCGCCGCGCGCCAGCGGACCGAGGAAGTCGCGCTTCTGCTGGTCGTTGCCGAAACGCAGGATCGGCACGCAGCCTACCGAGTTGTGCACGCTCATGATGGTCGAGCAGGCGCCGTCACCGGCGGCGATCTCTTCCAATGCCATGGCATAGGCCAGGTAGCCGGTGTCACTGCCACCCCACTGCTCTGGCACCAGCATGCCGAAGAAGCCGAGCGCGGCCATCTCGGCAATCGCCTCGGCGGGATAGCGATGCTCGCGACTCCACTGTTCGGCGAAAGGCTTCAGCCGCTCCTGGGCAAACTGGCGGGCCATCTCGGCGATCGCGTTTTGATCTTCATTGGGCAGCATGGATGCCTCCTCAGATCAGTTCGACGGCCATGGCCGTGGCTTCGCCGCCGCCAATGCAGATCGCCGCTACGCCACGGCGCAGACCA
>Ga0209024_1001270_pt1 | contig 23411 bp, 25 predicted proteins | sample AutmiccommunBRH5_FD_187380 | JGI IMG/M metagenome (GOLD analysis project Ga0209024, IMG submission 187380) | Deep subsurface microbial communities from Mt. Terri, Switzerland - Autotrophic microbial communities BRH/5 (SPAdes) (version 2) | ecosystem: Environmental > Aquatic > Deep subsurface >...
AGACACCTCATACGTTCGAGGTGAACCCGAACACGCCCGAGGTGCTCTCATGACGCAGCGACCGCTCAACATCCCCGACTGGGCTCCGGCAGCCGCCGCGGCGGCGTTCGTGATCTGGGCCGTGAGCATCTGGTGGATGGTCGCCACCCTCCCCTCGGGTGGCGACACCGGCGCTATCGAGGAAGTCCTCGACGCGGTCGTCGCTGAACTCGAAACCGCCAATACCGAGATCGAGACGCTCAGCGGCCAGATCGCGGCGATCGAGGAAGAGCGCAGCGCCCTCGTGGCCCGGATCGACGATTTCGAGTCTCGGGGGCCGGTCGAGGGCGCGTTCCAGATGTCGGCGGACGAGGCATCCGAGGATGGCGAAGACGCGGAGGCGACTGAAGCCAGCGCATCGCCCGAGAGCAGCGCGTTCTTCACGGACGGCGCGGACCGCTACAACTGCCGTGACTTCGCCTCGCACGCCGAGGCGGCGGAAGCCCTCGAGGTGAACGGGCCGAGTGACCCGAACCGCATCGACACGAACAAGAATGGCCTCGCGTGCGAGGACTTCAAGTACCCCACCGCCCCCGTACCCACGCCGACCGTCGGCACGTCAGGCGTCGCTGCGGAGTAGTCCCAGCCACCACGCGCTACCGGACGTTCGCGAGGCCGGAGCGGATCGCGCTCGCGATCTTCACGGCGTCCGAGACTTCGGCGACGTCGTGCACGCGGACGACGTGCGCGCCCCAGTACGCAGCGAGCGAGTTGAACGCGACGGTCGCCTCCAGCAGGCCGTCCTGGTCCTGCCCGTAGGGCTGACCCATCAACTCCGCAAGGAAGCCCTTCCGCGACGCGGACACCAGCACCGGGTACCCCTCTGCGACGAGGGCCGGCAAGCCGCGCAGGAGTTCGGCGTTGTCGGAGGCGGAGCGTCCGAAGCCGAAGCCCGGGTCGAGCCACACGTCCACGCCCTGCGCCTTCAGCGTCTGCGCGCGCCGCACGAGGTCGGTGCGCACCTCGGCCTCGATGTCCTCGTACTGCTGGCTCACCTCGCGGTGGCGCTTCGGGTCACCGCGCATGTGCATGATGCAGCCGGGGAGGCCGAACTCGCGGGCGACCTCGACCATGCCGGGCTCGACGAAGCCGGTGACGTCGTTCAGCAGGTGCACGCCAGCCTCGGCGGCGGCGCGCGCCACCGCGGGCGTCCACGTGTCGACTGAGGCGATGAGCCCCGCCCGCACGACGGCCTCGATGACCGGCGCGACGCGCTCGATCTCCTCGGACGGTGCGAGGTCCTTCGCCCCCGTCGCGGTGGAATGCGCGCCGATGTCGATGATTTCGGCCCCCTCGGCGGCGAGGGCGTGGGCGCGGTCGAGCGCCTGCTCCAGGCCGACGCGCGAGAACGCCACGGGCGAGTCATCGGAGACGTTGAGGATGCCCATGACCGCGGTGCGATGCGTCACGTCGATCCGGCGGTCGCGGAGCTTGAGGATCATCGGGCCTCCGGCAGCGTCGAGGGCACAAGTCGAGGGCAAGAGTCGAGTGTAGAAGCGTTGCCGGTGGCGGTCGCTCCCGCCTACGCTCGCCGGGTTCGCTGCTGGCCCCACAGACGGCCAGGAACGCCCTCAGACGCACTGACAGGCCCCGCATGACCGACGAGACCGCGCCGAGCACGCCAGACACAGTGCCACTGGCCGTCGATGGCGGGACGCCCGTGCGCAGCGCCCCCTGGCCCGAACCCTCCGAGGTCACACCCGCCGATGATGCCAACCCCGTCGCGGCGTTCGAGGCTGAGCTCGCGGAGCGCCTCGAACTCCCCGCCAGCACCGTGATCATGTGCGCCGACACCGCCGAGGCATACCGGCTCGCGCTCTCGATCCTTGAGATCGGCGCTCCAAACGAGGTGGTCATCCCGAGCCTGATGGAGCGGGACGCCGCTGATTCCGCGCGTGCCCTCGGCTGGACCGTCGTGCCCGGCGAGGTCGATGCGGACACGGCAGCGCTCTCCGTGCGCGGCATCGCACGCGCCACGGGCGAGCGGACCGCGATGGCCGTCGTCCGTCACCCCTTCGGCCACCCCACCGTCATGACCGAGATCAACCGACTCGCCACCGAGCACAGTCTCGCCGTCGTCGAGGACATTTCGGGCGCCCTCGGAGCCTCGTTCCGCGGTGCGAGCGCCGGTCGCATGGGCCACGCCGCCGTGTTCGTGGGGCGCGAGGGCGATCCGATCACGCGAGGGGCATGCATCGTCGTCTCAGACGGCCCGACGGCGGACCGGTTGCGGGCGTCGGCGACCGCACCGCGCGTGGAAGACGCAGCGATCGCCCTGGCCGAGTTGCGAGCCCTCGACGAGACGCTGAAGCAGCGTCGCCACCTCGCCTGGGAGCTGACGTACCGGATGAATCCGCGCGGCGGTGGCCCTCGCGGCATCACGCCGCTGCCTCACAACCGCTGGATCCGGCACGCCTACGCGCGCTACGTCGTGCGGCTGCGCAGCCTCGTCTGGAAGCGCTCGCTGGAGGACACGATCGCGGCGATCCGCGCCGAGGGCATCCCGTGTGAGCGGGCATGCGACGAACCGCTCCACCTCGACCCCGCGATCCTCGAAGCGCTGTCCGATGACGTGCGCGTCGGAGAGGATGTGTTCCCGATCGCCACGCGGCTGCCGGGCGAGCTGATCGCGATCCCGCTGGCGGGTGATCTGACCTCGAAGGACATGGACCAGGTGGCGGACGCGCTACGGAAGATCGAGGCGAGGAGTCTATGAGCGAGCCTGAGTCCGCAATCGTCGGGGTCGACTTCACCCCGACCACGCTCCGCCTGATCCTCAGTGAGCTCGACGGCGAGATCCTCCGCCAGGAGGAGCACCCGCTCCCCGAGCTGGACGACGAGGTCGCGTGGGCGTGGGAGGTCGGCGGACGCATCTCGACGCTGTTCGCCTCCGAGGGCGGGAAGCGGTACGCCCTCGGCATCGGCGTCGCCTGCCCCGGCACCGTCGATCCCGTCTCCGGACGCATCGAGGAGTGCCTCGCCAACGACGAATGGGAGGGGCTGAACGTCGTCGCGTCGCTGCGGCAGCACATCGACGCCCCGGTCGTCGCCCTCGCGCGCGTCGAGGCAGCCCTGCGCGGTGAGGCCGCCCTCGGCAACGCCGCCGGCACGTTCGATGCGATGTACGTGTCGCTCGTCGACGGTCCGGCTGCCGCGATCCTGACGAGCGGACGCATCCTCGGCGGAGCGCACCATCGCGCGGGCGGGCTGCCCGCGTTCCCAGAGCTCGAGTCGGACCGGCCGCTGATCGGCGAGGACCTGGAGCAGGCGACCGCCCTCCTCGCCGACCTCGCCTGCCTCGTGGATCCCAGCGTGGTGATCATCCACGGCCTGCCCGAGCACGCCGACGCCCTGCGCCCGGTGCTACAGCGCGTCCTGAACGAGGTGCTCCCGGGCGCGCAGGTCGCGCCGGGTGCCCTCGGCGACCGTGCCGCCCTCATCGGCGCATTGAAGGCCGCGGCTATCGTGGCGTACGAGGGAGAACGCGCCGATGACGAGTCCTGAGAGCCGCAGCAACCGCGCTCAGCCCGTCCACCTGGAGCTCCGCCGGCCGGACGCTGGCACGCTGCTCGGCTCGATCGCGTGGGTGATGGGCGCGCTGCAGATCATGCGCGACCGCGCGCACGCCGAGGGCGAACACGGCGGCACCGAGTACGACATGCTCTACCAGAAGTTGCAGCCGCGCCTCGAGCGGATCGTCGACCAGATCGCGAAGTCGCGTGAGGCCTCAATGACGCGGCCGGAGTTCGAGGAAGGCGTCGAGACCGCCTACCAGGAGATCCGCGAGGCGTTCGAGAAGTGGATCCAGCTCACCGCGATCGACACGCTCGGCGCGGCCGTCGCGTCACACCTCGACGAGGATGACGAGCTGGAGTTCGACGGCGAGGACGACGAGGACTAGAGCCGCTGGATGCCTGGCCTAGTAGCCGCGGTACTTCGAGGCCAGCGGCAGCCGGCGATCCCGCCCGAACGCCCTCGGGGTGATCTTCACGCCGGGCGGTGACTGGCGACGTTTGTACTCGTTGCGGTTGATCATGTCGATCACGCGCCGCACGAGGTCCTCCGGGAACCCACGCGCCACGATCGCCTCGACCGACAGGTCTTCCTCGACGTATCCGACGACGATCGGGTCGAGGACCTCGTACGGGGGCAGCGAATCGGTGTCGAGCTGGTCAGGGCGGAGTTCGGCGCTCGGCGGCTTGTCGATCGAGTTCTGCGGGATCACCATCCCCAGCGTGTTCCGGTACCGCGCGAGGTCCCACACCAGGGTCTTCGGGACGTCCTTGATGACGGCATAGCCACCGACCATGTCGCCGTAGAGCGTGGCGTAGCCACAGGCATACTCGGACTTGTTGCCGGTCGTCAGCACCATCGACCGCGGTCGGTGGTTCGAGAGCGCCATGACGAGCATGCCTCGGGCGCGCGACTGCACGTTCTCCTCGGCCAGCCCGAGCGCCTCCGCACCGAACTCGTGCTCGAGCGTCTTCAGCGCGCCGGCGTGGATGTCTTCGATCGGGAGGGAGAGCAGCCGCACGCCGAGGCGTTCCGCGAGCTCCACCGCGTCGCCCACCGAGCCCTCCGAGGAGTACCGCGACGGCATCGAGACGCCGGTCACGTTCTCCGCGCCGAGCGCGTCGACCGCGATCGCCCCGACGATCGCGGAGTCGATGCCGCCGGACATGGCGACGAAGACGTGGTCGAAGCCGGTCTTGCGGACATAGTCGCGCGTACCGACGACCAGCGCCTGGTACGTCTCCGCGATGTCCGAGGGCCGGTCGAGATCCCTCGGCGGGAGCGGGGTGCGGTCCTGCTTTTGCTCGTCGGCACTGGAGATGTGCACCCGGCGCGTCCGAGGCATCCCGGACTCGCGCATGCGGCGCAGGCGGCTGTCGTGGAGCTGGAGGCGGATGACCTCCTCGACGATGACGTCGAAGACGACAAGGTCCTCCTCCATCGACTTGCCGCGCGCGACGATGTTCCCGAGCGGGTCGACGACGAGCGAGTTGCCATCGAAGACGAGTTCGTCCTGGCCTCCCACCTGGTTCACGTAGGCCAGTGCGACGGTGTTGTCCCCGGCGCGCGTCGCGATCATGCGCTCGCGGAAACTGGTTTTGCCCGCGTGGAACGGCGAGCCGTTGATGTTCACGACGACCTCGGCCCCGGCGACGGCTGCGTCGCGCACGGGCTCCGGGTACCAGGCGTCCTCGCAGATGGTGATGCCCACCTCGACGCCGCCGATGGTGCAGACGAGCGTCTCGTCACCGGGGTAGAAGTAGCGCTCTTCGTCGAAGACGCCGTAGTTCGGCAGACGCTGCTTGTGGTAGCGGGCGAGGACCGCGCCGCCGTGGATCACAGCCGCGGTGTTGTACAGGTGGTCGGTGAAGTCGAGACAGCCCACGACCAGTGGCGGGAGTCCCGCCGCCTCCGAGGCCAGCGCGAGCAGGTGCTGCTCCGCCTCCTGGATGAACGCGGGCCGGAGGAGTTGGTCCTCGGGCGGATAGCCGGTGACGACGAGCTCGGGGAACGCGACGAGGTCGGCGCCGTACTCCTCGGCGCGTCGGGCGGCCTCCAGGATCTTGGCTCGGTTGCCCTCGAAGTCACCGATCGTGCTGTTCACCTGGGCCAGGGCGACGCGTAGCGTCTGCATGGGAAGCCTCGCGTCCGTTCGATCCGACCCTCGAGTAAGTGTACGAAATACACAAAGTCCGACGCGGACGATGGTACGGAGCGCCTCGATCGGGCGTCAACGTTCCTCACCGCCGCGGCGAGTTGCGCGTCCTGCCGAACTCGGGACGTATGCGGGGATGCGCGAGTCACGAGGACGCGGGACACTCGTCACTACCGGAGGCGCTGATGTTCATCCCCGTCCCCACCGGCATCCCCACCGCCCTGCCGTCGCACGATGTCATCGACGAAGGCGCGGACTGGTGGACCGCCTGGAACTTCGATCTCCAGTACCTGATCCCCCTCGCCCTCGTTGCGTACCTCTACGCTCGCGGCCTCTCGAGGTGGGAGAACCGTTCGCGCGATCACGCGCCCTGGCGGATCGCGTCGTTCTACGGCGGCCTGCTGCTGCTCGCGCTGATCTACGAGTCGCCCCTCGACCGACTGGGCGAGCACCACTTCAGCATGCACATGATCCAGCACAACATCGCGATGATGTTCGTGCCGCCGCTGATCTACCTCGGCGCGCCCACGACGCCCGTCCTCAAGGGACTGCCACGGAGCTTCCGCAAACGCTTCGTCGCGCCTGTCCTCCGCTCGCCGGTCACGAGGTCAGCGTGGGGCTTCATCACGCACCCGATCATCGCGATCCTGCTGTTCGCCAGCAGCCAGTGGATCTGGCACATGGGCCCGGGCCTCTATGACCTCGCCCTGCGGAACGATCTTGTCCACGACGTTCAGCACATCACGTTCTTCGCGGTCGCGATGATCTTCTGGTGGAACATCGTCGATCCGAAGCCGAGGCGGTCGCGCATCTCCTCGATGGGTATTCGCATCGTCTACTTCTACGGGGCGATGGTGCCCAAGCACTTCTTGGCGGCGTTCATCACTTTTGCCGACCACGTCTTCTACCCAACGTACGAGCGCGTGCGGCTCTTCCTGCCCGGCACGCCGCTGGAGGACCAGCAGATGGCCGGCCTCCTGATGTGGGTGCCCTTCGGGGAGATGGTGAACCTCATGGTCGCGGGCGTGCTCTTCGCCATCTGGTGGCGCCAGTCTGACCAGGCACAGCGCGAGGAAGAGCGAGCCCGAGACGCCGAGGCCACCGCGGCGGCTGCGCCTGGCGCGTAGCCCCCGATCCGCCTCTGCCGACAGCACCACACGCTCGAAACGACTGCACACGAAGAAGGCCCGTCCAGTGGACGGGCCTTCTTACTGCATTCCTGAGTGCCGGCTAGGGCTCGACGTGCTTGATGAACTGCACCAGCGCGTTGATGTCCTCGTCCGACAACTGTGGGCTCCAGGGCGGCATCGCCGTACCGGTGCGGCCATTCGCGATCGTGTCGTGGTAGAACTCGTCCGGCTCAGTCAGGCGTTCAGGCGTCAGCGCGGGCCCGACAACCCCCTGACGGTCGGCACCGTGACAGGCAGCGCAGTTGGCCTGGAAGAACTCGCCGACCGGCATGTCCTGCACGACCGCGGCCGCTGGATCGCCCGCAGGAGCGCCACCCTCGCCCGGAGTCGCCTCGCCCCCGGCGGCCGGGGTGCCCTCGTCACCGTGGTCGTCATCACCCGCCGCCGCGTGGGCAGCCACCGCACCGGGTGTCGCGTACGCGGCGACGGTGCGGCTCTCCTGGTGGTCGCCCCAGAAGAGCGCGAGGAGCGCGACGAGGATCGAGCCCGCCAGCACGAGGCCGAAGGCGAAGAGCCGCCAGAAGAGCGGGTTGTCGAATCGGAGGTGCATGAACAGCGCGACGACGATCGCGAACTTCACGGACGACAGCGCCACCAGCAGGATGACGAGCGTCCGGGTCTCGAGGTCGAACGCCTCGGTCAGTGCGAGTTCGACGACGGTGATGATCGCGAGGATCACACCGATCAGGATGTACTGACGGATCGTGGTGGGCGGATGCTCTTCGTGGTGAGCCGCAGCCTGCTGGTGTTCCATACGGGTGTCCCTCCGGCCGACCTACGGGATCAGGTAGACGAGCGTGAAGATCACGATCCAGACGATGTCAACGAAGTGCCAGTAGAGCCCGGCCGTATCCACCCAGAGCGCGCGGTCCTTGCCGAGGCCGTTCCGACGGGTGGAGCCGATCAGGAGGGAGATGAGGTAGAACACCCCGACGCCCACGTGCAGGCCGTGGAAGCCCGTCAGCACGTAGAACGATGCCGAGAATTGGTTCTGTCCGAGGCCCAGGCCGATGTGGTTGAAGTGCCGGAACTCGTAAACCTGGCCGCCCAGGAAGATGAGCCCCATGACGATGGTCAGGAGCAGCATCGCCTTCATCATGGTCGGCCGGCCGTGCTGTACGGCGTACACCGCCAGCACCATCGAGAGGGACGACATCAGGAGGATGAACGTGCTCGCCGAGGTGAGGACGATGTCGAAGACTTCCTCGGGCAGCGGACCGACGAGGGACTGCCCCTTGAAGATGAGGTAGGTGGAGATCAGGGTGCCGAAGAAGAGGCACTCCGACGCCAGGAACACCCACATCAGCATCTTCCGGTTGTCGACCCCGGTCGTGGTGTGGTGCTGAACCTCGTGTGACGCTGCTGACATGGACGCGTTCTCCTCGGTGACCGCGATGGTGTAAGGCCCTCAGCCTTGCTGCTGACCTACTCCGTGGGCTCCAGCGCCCAGCCCCAGACCCCGTAGACCACCACCAGCGCACCGGCGACCGCCACACCGAGGTGTGTCAGCAGACCGAGCCCGATGAGGGCCACGCCGCCCGCCAGGACCAGCGGGAAGTACGACGGCGGGGGCATGTGGATGTGCATGTGCTCCGGCCGCGGCGTCGGCTCGATGCCGTGGTCACGGTTGTACCAGAGCGGGTCGCGGTCCCGGACCTCCGGGATCACGTCGAAGTTGTGCTCGGGCGGGGGCGAGGTGGTCGCCCACTCCAGCGTCGAGCCACCCCACGGGTTGTCCGAGGCGGTCTGCGGCTGGCGCATGGTCTTGAAGAAGTTGATGAGGAAGATCAGGACGCCGAACGCCAGGACGTAGGAGCCGATGGTGGCGACCAGGTTCCAGGTGTCCCAGCCCAGGCCCGCCTCGTACGTGTAGATACGCCGAGGCATGCCCGAGACGCCGAGGAAGTGCATCGGGAAGAACGTGGCGTTCATGCCGATGAACATGATCCAGAACGAGAGCTTGCCCAGCGATTCGTCCAGGAAGCGGCCCGTGATCTTCGGGAACCAGTAGTAGATCCCCGAGAAGATGCCCATGATCGCGCCGCCGAAGAGCACGTAGTGGATGTGCGCGACGACGAAGTACGTGTCCTGGTGCTGCGTGTCCACCGCCGGGCTGGCGTGCATGACGCCCGAGATGCCGCCGATGGTGAACAGCGCGATGAACCCGACGGCGAAATACATCGCCGTGTTGAAGCGGATATTGCCGCCGTACATCGTGCCCAGCCAGTTGAAGATCTTGATGCCCGTCGGGATGCCGATGGCCATCGTGCTGGCGGAGAACACGACCTGCGGGACCGTGCCCAGGCCGGTGGTGAACATGTGGTGGCTCCACACGCCGAAGCCCAGCACGCCGATCGCCGCGCCCGCGAAGACGATCGCGGCGTAGCCGAACAGGGGCTTCCGGGACATGACCGGGATGACCTCGGAGACGATGCCCATCGAGGGGAGGATCAGCACGTAGACCTCGGGGTGGCCGAAGATCCAGAAGATGTGCTGCCAGAGGATCGGGTCACCGCCGGTCGCCGGCACGAAGAAGCTGGTCCCGAAGTTGCGGTCGAAGTAGAGCTGGATCAGGCCGACCGTGATGACGGGCAGCGAGAGCACCAGCAGGAACGCGACGACCAGCGTCATCCACATGTAGACGGGCAGCCGCATCATCGTCATGCCCGGAGCCCGCATGTTGATGATCGTCACGATGAAGTTCAGGGAGGAGATCAGCGACGACGTACCGAGGATCAACAGGGACACCGTGTAGTAGTCCATGTTGCGGCCGGGCGAGAACGCCTCGCTGCTCAGCGGCGCGTACCCGAACCACCCGCCGTCAGGCGCCCCTCCGAAGAAGAACGAGAGCGTGAGCATCACGCCACCGGACAGGTACATCCAGTAGCCGAGCGCGTTCAGTCGCGGGAAGGCAACGTCCCGTGCACCAATCTGCAGCGGGATGAAGTAGTTAAAGAACGAGGCGCCCAACGGCATGATCGCCAGGAAGATCATGGTCAGGGCGTGCGTGGAGAACAGCTGGTTGTAGAGGTCCGCGTCGATGACGGTCCCCTCGGGCACCGCCAACTGAGTGCGCACGAGAAGCGCCTCGACACCGCCGACGAGGAAGAAGAAGAACCCGGTCACACCGTAGAGCGCCGCGATCTTCTTGTGGTCGACCGTGGTCATCCACCCCCAGATCTTGGATTGCTCGGTGGTCTGGCCGACCGTTCCGACAGCAGTGGCCATCTAAAGACCTCCTGACAGGCGCCCCACCGCGGGGTGCGCCGTCAACGTGTTCATTCGACGCGCCGGCCGAGTCCTACTGCAGCGTCTGCAGATAGGCCACAACCGCCTGAATGTCCTCATCGCTCAGTCCGGTGTCCGGCATCAGCGAGCCCGGCTTCACGGACGCGGGGTCCGCGATCCAGTCCGCCATGTTCTCCGGCGTGTTATCGAGCCAGCCTCCGGCGAGGGTGCTGCGCGAGCCCACCTGCGTGAGGTTGGGGCCGATGTCACCGCTGGAGACGCCCTCGATGGTGTGGCAAGCCATGCACTGCGCCGCCGGACTCGAGAAGATCTCGAGTCCTCGCTGCGCGAGCTCGTCCTCGGGCTCGGCGGCAGCCGCCTGCGCGCTCTCGACCCAGGCTGCGTAGTCCTCGGGCGAGTGGACGATGACGCGGAAACGCATCTTGGCGTGCGAGAGGCCACAGAACTCGGCGCACTGTCCCAGAAAGACGCCGGTCTCCGTGGGGGTGAACCACAGCTGGTTCTCGTGGCCGGGCATCATGTCCTTCTTGCCCATCAGGCGGGGTACCCAGAAGGAGTGGATGACGTCATCAGAGAGCAGGCTGACCTGGACCGGTCGCCCCACCTGCAGGTGCAGGTCGGTCGCGGTGACGATGCCCTCTTCGGGATATTCGAACTCGAACCACCACTGGTGACCGATCGCGGTCACTTCGTGCGCACCCTCGGGCGCATCGCCCTCGGTCTGGACGATGGCGTCGAAGGTGGGGACGGCCATGATCACCACGATGATGACCGGGATGAAGGTCCAGAGGATCTCCAGGCGGGAGTTGCCGTGCGTCTGCACCGCCTCGACGCCCTCTTGCTCCTTGAACATGAGCGAGAACGCGAGCGTGAGCGCCAGCACGCCGACGAACACGGCGCCGGCCAGCCAGAAGATCAGGATGTACACATCCTGAATGGTGTCGGCGTTGTCGGACGCGGGCTCCATGGTGCTCATGAAGTCGCTACCGAGCACCGCGGACTCGCGGAACCAGTAGTAGAGGATGGCCGTGACTGCGAGGGTGATGCCCAAGGACACCACCAGGGCGATGATTCGCCCCGGACCTGACCTGCCCACGCGCGCCTCCCGTGCACTGGACGCCGTCGCGCGTACATGGCGCGCGATCACTCCGCCAGCCGTGGCTGGCCCACGTGAATTAACCATCGGTCAGATTGAGGGTCAAGGGAACGCGCCACTTCGGGACGTTCGTCCCTCCGAGGCGATCGACCTGCGCCGGACCGGCGGCGCTCGATCCCGCGTCCCAGGACGCGCACGCGCTCGTTGAATTCAGATGCTTCTCGCGGATAGCGTGGATGGGCAATGGTGAACACACGCACCGCACGGTTGGCGGCGGCCGGCATTGGCGGGCTGCTCGGACTGCTGCTGCTCATCCTCGCGCTCGCGATGTGGCAGGGCGTGGGCTCTGCCGAGGAGGGCCGCGAGGAGATCGGCGGCACCCTGGCGCCCGACTTCACGGTGACGCGCTTCGACGGCGAGACGTTCGCCCTTGCGGACTACCAGGATCAGCCCGTCTTCCTCTACTTCTGGGCCTCATGGTGCGGCCCCTGCGTCGAGGAAGCCCCCAACATCGAGGCGCTCTGGCCCGAGTACCGTGACCGCGGTTATGTATTCCTCGGGCTGAACATCTGGGACATCGAGTCCGACGCGGAGGCATTCATCGACGAGTTGGGGCTGAGCTTCCCGCTCGCTCGGGACAGTGAGCGCTCCGTCTATGTAGACTATGGAGTGCAGGGCCTCCCGGTTGCGTTTTTCCTGGAACCGGGCCTCCAAATCCACTCCCGCTACACCGGCCCTCTGGACGAAGAGACGCTCCGCGAGGAGCTCGACCGGATTGCGGGGGATGCGTCGTGAGCCACCACCTCACCACAGGCAACACCGGGGCTCACCGCATCGGAGTCCGCTGATGAGCCAACTCATGGCCAGCCGTCGAGCGCGCCTCGTGCTGCTGCTCGTCGTCGCCACCGCCGCGATCACCGTCCTCGCCGCGCAGGCAGCGGGCTCCTCGCTCTCGTACTACCTCGAGCCCCACGAGTACCTCGCCGACCCATCCCTGCAGGACACGCGGGTGCGCGTCGCCGGACGCGTCGACGGCGACAGCGTCGTCGAGGTGGCCGGACGGCCGGTCGCCTTCGAGATCTTCGGCGACAACGACGACCGCCTCTCCGTGACCTTCGAGGAAGGCGTCGTCCCGAACCTCTTCGGCCCGTTCGCCCTCGTCGTCGTCGAGGGACGCGGCGTGGAGGGTGGCGTCGACGCCGATTCCCTGATCATCAAGCACGAAGATGAGTTCTTCTCTGACACACCGCCGGACGACTCGATCTCCTCGCACTTCGTCGAAGAGACCCCGACCGCCGAGTCAGACGACTAGCCGAGCAACGCTATGAACTTCGTCGCGACGCTGGGTGCCTCAGCGCTCGTCGTTTCGCTCGCCTGCGCGCTCGTGGCCATCGCGGCGTCCGTGTACGGGCACCGGGCCGGGCGTCGCGACGCCCTCGCGATGGGTCGACGCGCGATCTACGCCGTCGCCGCGCTGAACACCCTCGCGATCTCGCTCCTCGCCTACGCGCTCCTGACGGACGACTTCTCGATCGCTCACGTCGCGAGTGTCTCCTCCAGCAACATGCAGACACACATGAAGTGGGCCTCCCTCTGGAGCGGACAGCCCGGGTCGTTGCTGTTCTGGACGTGGATGATGTCCGTCTGGATGGCCGCCTTCGTGCGGATTACCGTTCCGAAGATCCCGTGGGGAGCGCCGCACGCAGTCGCCACGGCGGGCGCGATCATTGCGTCGTTCCTGTTCGCCTCGGCGTTCTTCGCCTCGCCGTTCCGGATGAGCCCGGTCACCCCGGCCGACGGCCAGGGCCTGAACCCGCTGCTGGTCGACCCGGGAATGCTGATCCACCCCCCGTTCCTCCTCACCGGCCTCGTCTCGACCGCGATCCCGTTCATCGTGGGCGCCGCGGCCCTGATGGCCGGCAAGATCGACAACGCCTGGATCCGCCACGCCCGAGGATGGGCGCTGGGCTCATTCCTCGTGCTGAGCATTGGCAACGTGCTCGGCGGGTGGTGGGCGTACACGGTGCTCGGTTGGGGCGGCTACTGGGGCTGGGACCCCGTGGAGAACTCGGCGATCCTCCCGCTACTGCCACTGGTCGGCTTCCTGCACGCCCTCGTCGTGCAGGAGCGCCGAGGCATGCTGAAGGCGTGGAACCTCGTGCTCGTGCTCGCCGCGTTCGCCCTCGCGGTGTTCGGGACGTTCAACGTGCGCTCTGGCCTGGTCGCCTCCGTGCACTCGTTCGCACAGTCCGAGGTGGGCCCGTACTTCCTCGTGCTGGTGGGGATGGTGCTCGTCGCCTCGGTCGTGCTGATGGTGTGGCGACTGCCACGGATGCATTCCGACTACGAGTTCGAGTCGCTTGTGTCGCGGGAGACCAGCCTGATCCTGAACACCTACGTCATGGTCGCCATCGCGCTCGTGGTCCTCGGCGGGACGCTCTTCCCGGTCTTCTCGGAGCTGTTCCGCGACGTCCGGATCACCGTGGGCCCGCCGTTCTACAACGACGTCGCCGGCCCGCTGCTGCTCATCATGGTGCTCCTCATGGGCATCGGCACGATCCTCCCGTGGAGGAAGGCCGCGCCCGGCCTGCTCCAGCGCCGGTTCGCCGCGCCTGTCCTCGCAACCCTCGTCGCGACCGCGGCGCTCTTCGTCCTCGGCGTGCGGGACGTGTTCGCGATCGCCACCCTCGCAGCCGCCATCCTCGTGATCGTCGCGAGCCTGCGCGAGTACGCGGTCGGCACGAAGGCGCTCCGCACCGCCCGAGGCGCGTCGTGGCCGGCCGCGTTCGGCGGGATCTTCAACCGTGACCCCAGCCGCTACGGCGGGTACCTCGTGCACATCGGCGTCGCCGTCATGGCGATCTCAGTCGTCGCGACGAACGTCTACCAGGAGCAGCACCGCGTTGTAGTCTCGCCCGGCGAGACGTTCGAGGCGGGCGGCTACACCATGCGCTTCGAGGACCTCGTCGTGCGACGTCCCGGCGTCGATGGCATCGAGAGCGACATCGTGGCGCAGGTCACGATCCTCGACGGCGACCGCGTGGTGGACGTCATGGAGCCCGGGCGTCGGTTCTTCACGAACTTCCCGGATCAGCCGACGGCGATCGTCGACGTGGAAGGCAACCTCCAGCGCGACCTCTACATGTTCGTGCAGGGCTGGGACGAGGACCGGCTGACGGAGCTGCAGGTGTTCGTGAACCCGCTACAGCAGTGGCTCTGGATCGGCAGCGGCATCTTCGTGGCGGGTGGCCTGCTGGCGTTCGCGCCGTTCCGCGCGCCTCGACGCGTCGAGGTCACAGCCACCGAGACGCCGCCCGGGACGCAGCCCGCGTGAGCGCGACCATATCGCCCGGCACCCGCCTGGCCACGCGCGTCATCCTCGTGGCGACCGCCGCGACGATCGCGCTGATGGCGTTCGCACTGTTCGAGGCATCGCGCGCCCAGGCGCAACTCCCGGCGACGGAGGAGCAGGCGCTCGCAGTCGAGCGTCAACTGCTCTGCCCGGTCTGCACGAACGAGCGTCTTGACGTGTGCAGCACGGCAATCTGCCGGGACATGAAGCGGATCATCCGGGAACGCCTCGAGGCCGGGTCGAGTCCGGACGACATCATCCTGTACTTCGAGACGCGCTACGGCCCGAAGGTGCGCGCCCAGTTGGAGCCCAAGGGGTTCAACCTCTGGCTCTATGGGTGGATCGGTGCTTCGACGGCCGTGATCGCCGCTGTCGGCAGCTGGTTCCTGCTGAACCTCCGACGCAGTGCGCGTCCCAGCCCAGCGAACGGAGCCGACGGCCCGACGGCGCCGAGTCCGGGCGCACCGAACACACCTGACACACAGAGCGATGACGAGTGGCTAGACGCCCAGATCGCTGACGACGACGATCGTCAGCGCTAATGGAGTGGGTCGTACTCGCAGCCGTGGCGGCGCTTGTCGCCCTATTCGTCGCATGGCCGCGGCGCGGCGACGCTGATCCGCCGTCCGTCGAGGTCAGCGACCTCCGCGACGAGCGCCAGGCCATCCTCGACGAGCTCCGCGAAATCGAAGAAGACGCCCTAGCGGGTCGCATCAGCGCGGAAGACCGCGTCGAGGCACGGCGCGCGCTCGGGCAGCGGCTGCGAGCAGTGACCGACGCCCTGCGTGACCTCGGTGAACCGGCCGGGCGTCCATGAGCCGGGCATCGCTGGCTGTCCTTGCGGTGGCTCTCGTCAGCGCCTTGGTGGCGGGCTCCGCTTTCGCGCAGGATGCAACGCAGGGGCGCATCACGGGGGAACTCACCTTCGGTACGGCGGATGCGGAGATTGATCAGGCGAACCTCACCCTGGAGTTCATCGTGCTGGCAGGAGCTGAGGTCGCCGGGACCGTTCCAGTCACCGTCGAGGACGATGGAACGTTCAGCGTTGACGTGCCGCTCGACCCTGAGCGGCGGTACCTGCCGTCTGTGACCTACGAGGGCGTCCTGTATTTCGGTCAAACGCCGGTGACCGTGTCAGCTGAACAACCGGAAGCGGTGGCGACCACGCCGACGCTCTACGCGACCACGGACTCGCCGGAAGGTGTGCACATCACCACCAGTAGCGTGGCGATCACGCGCGTCGACTGGGCAACTGGCGAGATCATCATGCAGCGCACCGATGCCCTCAGGACTTCGGCCGATCGGACGTTCACGGGCGGCACGTCGAACGTAACCGTACGAATCCCACTGCCCGAGGGAACCACGAGCGCAGTGGGCGAATCGCTTCGGGGAGAACTGGAGCAGGACGTTGGCCTCCTGGTCGCCACGACTCCGATCCTCCCTGACGAGACGTCCACCATCGCGAGCACGTACGCGATCTCGTACGACGTCGCGGATGATGGATATACGCTCCGAGTGACCGTGCCCTTCTCCGCGGATCGAATCCAGGTCCGTATCCCCGAGGCATGGGCCAACGAGATCGAACTGGAGAGCGAGGGTCGAGAGGCTGAACCGACGCGCGGAACCCTGGAGGACGGATCTGAAGTAGCCCTCCGCACGTTCGTCCTCGACGACGCCGGGCCTGGAGACAGCCTCGTACTTCGCCTGAGCGGGTTCGCGCCCCGGACGAACGACAACCCGCTGGCCGAGCCGCCAGGGAGCATCATCGCCGGCGCGATCGCCCTCGTCGTGATCGGGGTGGCGAGTGCCTTCGCCATCACGCGAGGCCGAGGAGCCGAGGCGTGACCACCGAGGGCGGCGGCACCGCTGTCCCCGCCATCGATGCGCGCGCGCTGACGCGCCAGTACGGCGGCGTCACCGTCGTGCGGGGGATCGACCTCACGCTTCCGGCTGGGTCCAAGACCGCGCTGCTCGGCTCGAACGGGGCGGGCAAGACCACGCTGCTGAAGATGCTATCCACCCTGCTGACGCCGACCTCCGGCACCTTCTGGATTCAGGGTCACAAGGTGCCCTCGCCACGGGTCGCGAGATCGATCGGCGTCCTCGGCCACAGCCCGATGCTGTACGAGGACTTCACGCCGCTGGAGAACCTGCGGTTCTTCGCTCGGATCTACGAGGTCCCCGACGCCGAAGCCCGCATCGAGGAACTCCTGCGCCGCGTCGGTCTGTGGCTCCGACGGCACGAGCAGACCGCAATCCTCTCCCGCGGCTACCACCAGCGCCTCGCCCTCGCCCGGGCGCTCATCCACTCCCCTGCCGTGCTCATCGCCGACGAGCCCGAGACTGGGCTCGACCCCGAGGGCGTCGCGCTCCTCGACGAGATGGCGCTCGCCGCGCCGGGCCTCACCGTCCTCGCGGCGACGCACCGTATCGATCACATCGACGCGTGGGCCACGGGAGTCGTGCGGCTGGAGCGCGGGCGCGTGGTCGAGGACACCTCGAGCGTCGCGCCGCTCACCGAGGGAGCGACGGCATGAGCGTGCTCATGGCGGTCGTGGGGAAGGACCTGCAGCTCGCGTGGCGGAACCGCGAGGGGTGGCTCTCCGCGATGGCGTTCGCGACCATCGCAGTGCTCACCTACTCGTTCGCGTTCGACCTCGCGACGGGCGATGTGCGGCCGCTGCTACCAGGCGTCCTCTGGACCACGTTCCTGTTCGCGGGCGTGTTCGCCGCCGGTCAGTCGTTTCAGGACGAGGTCGACGACGGCACGTTCGACGCCCTGCTCCTCTCGCCCGTCGACCCCACCGTGATCTTCATCGGGAAACTCGTCGCGAATCTGATCGCGCTCCTGATCATCGAGTTTGCCCAACTGATCCTCGCGACTATCCTCTTTGATGTGGGGTTGCTCACGCCGCAACTGCTCGGCATCGTGCTCATCGGGACCATTGGTTATGTCTCGCTGACCACACTCCTCGCCACGATGGGTGGTCACGTGCGCGGTCGATCTGTCCTCATGCCCGTCCTCGCCCTGCCCCTGCTGATCCCGTTGCTGATCGGCGCCGTCCGCGCGACGGGCGCCTCGCTCGGGCTCGAAGCGGGCACCGGGCCGTGGATGCTGCTGCTCATGGTCTTCGCCGCGTGGAGCACGCTCGCCGCGGTGCTCCTCTTCCCGACGGCGGTCGAGCAATGAACGCCCTCGCCATCCTCCTCGCGAGGGTCTACGAGTGGCGGTGGGTCGTCCTGCCGCCCGTCGCAGGCGTCGCGATGATGGCGATGATCGTCGGCGCGCTGGTGGCGGCTCCGCGCGAGATCATCGAGGGCGAGGTGCAGCGATTGATGTACCTGCACGTCCCGTCCGCCGTGACGATGTATGCCGCCTTCGGCTTCACTGCGTTCGCATCCGTGATGTTCCTGTGGAAGCGGGACATGCGCTGGGATGCCGCCGCCCGCGGCTCCGCGGTAGTCGGCGTCTTCCTCTGCGGAATGGTGCTGGCAACCGGCGCGATCTGGGGGAAGCCGATCTGGGGCGTCTACTGGTCCTGGGACGCACGACTGACGACGACGCTAATCCTGTTCCTGATCTACTCCGCGTACCTCCTCGCACGGTCCGTCGCAGGCCCCCTCGACGAGCAGGCTGCGCGATTCGCGGCGATCTTCGCGATCATCGGCGTGGCGGACATCCCCATCATCCAGATGTCCGTCCGCTGGTGGCGGACGCTGCACCCTCAGCCCATCGTGTTCCAGACCAACCCTGCCTTGCCCGGTGAAATGCTGATCGTGCTGCTCATCGGATTCATCGCGATCTTCGCCCTCGCCACCTGGCTGATATCGCTACAGACGGACACGGAGCGCGCCGCCCAGCGGGTGAGCGCTCTCCGCGCCGAGGTCGACCACCGGGAGATCGCCTGATGGAAAACATCGAGTACCTGTTCGCCGGGTTCGCCGTCTTCTGGGCCGCCCTCTTCATCTACCTGCTCACCCTGCAGGCCCGCCTCCGCTCGCTGCACCGCGAGATCGAGCGCCTCGAGGAGCGTCTCGCGGAGTCCGAGGGCAAGCCAGCGCCGCGATCACGCACCGTCGGGAACGCGAGCAGCGCAGCCTCGGGCAGTGCGGAACCATCCGCCCCACCCGCGAACTCGTAGCACCCTCGGTCGGATTCGCGGCACCGTTCCACCACGTCCGGCATTCCATGGCATAAGACAATGACCACGATGGACGCACCCCAGGACCTACACGACGCCCCACGCCGCGCGGGCGGCGGCCTCCCCGACACGCGGGTCGCCTCGTCGTCCGTCGGCCAGGTGCTGCGCGACTACTTCATCCTCACGAAGCCGTCGATCATCCTGCTGCTGCTGATCACGACGGTTCCCGCGATGGTGATCGCGGACGGCGGCTGGCCCGGCTTCGGGCCGGTGCTCGCGACGCTCCTTGGCGGCATCTTCGCCGCGGGCGGCGCGGGCGCGGTGAACATGTACATCGACCGCGACATCGACGCGATCATGGTCCGCACAAGGAAGCGCCCCATCCCTTCCGGCCGCGTGCCGGCGCGACACGCGCTGATCTTCGGCATGGCCCTGGGGATCGCCTCGGGGCCGTGGCTGTGGGTCACGGTGAACGCGGCGTCCGCCCTCCTCGCGGTGGGCGCGTTCGCGTTCTACGTCGGGCCGTACAGCCTCTACCTGAAGCGCCGCACCGTGCACAACACGGTCATCGGCGGCGTCGCGGGAGCGCTCCCGCCGCTCATCGGCTGGGCCGCGATCACCAACTCGATCACGATCGAAGGCGTCCTGCTCTTCGCAATCGTGTTCTTCTGGCAGCCGCCTCACTTCTGGGCGCTGGCGATCCGTCTTGAACCCGACTACCGATCGGTCGGCGTCCCGATGATGCCGGTCGTCCTCGGCGAGCACGAGACGCGCCGCCAGACGGTGCTCTACGCGGTCGCGACGGTGATGGTCACGCTGATCTTCGGCGCCGTGGCGGAGTTGGCGTGGCTCTACTTCGCGGTGGCGGCGGTCTCGGGGGCCGGGTTCATCGTGGCCGCGGTCCAGATGTACCGCGGCCGAGGGCTGGACGGCACCGCGCCGATGTTCCGCTACTCGACGCTCTACCTCGCCGCGCTGTTCCTCGCGATGGTGGCCGACACGCTGCTCATCTAGCGCGCCCTCGAGGAGTCCGCGGCGAGGCTAGCCGTTGTCCTCGAGTGAGAACGTGAACCGCGCGACGACCGCCGTCCCGACGATCCACCCCGCGAGGATCAAGAGCTCCGGCCACTGCGAGATCACGCTCTCGCCCTCGACGAAGGCACGCATCGCTACCAGCAGATGCGTAAGCGGCAGCGCCTGGACGGCGAGCTGCACTGCCCCCGGCAACTGACTGACGGGGAAGAACGTGCCCGCGAGGAACATCATCGGGAGCGTGATGGCGTTCGCCGCACCCTCGACCGCCCCACGTCCGTGGACAAGGCCGGCGACGATCACCCCGATGTTGAGGAAGATGACCGTGCCGAGGACGGCCAGCACGAGGAAGGGGATGCCGCCTCGAAGGACGTTCGCGCCGAGGAGTTCCGCCACCACGGCGATGATGACGACCTGCAACGCCGCAACGACCATGTGGGCGAGGACCACCGAGCCGAAGAACTTCCAGGGAGGCAGCGGCGTCGCGCGGATCCGGCGCAGCACGCCTTCCTCGCGGTAGCGGGAGAGCGAGCCGGCGAGGCTGATCGTCGCGAAGTTCATGAGGCCCATGCCGATGATGCCAGGGCCCAGGAACTCGAAGAAGGTCGTGTCCTCTGCGTCCACACTGGCCGCGACGTACTCGATCGGGGGGCGCCCGCCCTGGAGTTGCAGGTTCACGTTGTCGACGACCGACGAGACGCCCGCCTCAATGACGGACGCGCCGATGGGGTCGGAGATGCCGTGGATGAGTTCCGCGCGTGCCTCGGCGCCCTCCGAGGTCAGCAGGACGACTGCGCTCGCCGTGTCGTCCTCGATCGCCGCTTCAGCGGAGGCGAGGTCCAGCGTGGACTCTGCCACCGTCACGTCGAGGAAGTCAGACTCCCCGAGCGCGGCGACTAGCGCCTGCTGAGCGGGGCTCGCCTCGTCCTGGACGGACACCAGGAGGTCGGTCGTTCCGAACGAGTCGAATGAGAAGAGACGGAACACGCCCAGGAACATGATCGGGAAGATGAGGGCCCAAAACAGCGCCTGCTTATCCCGCACGACCATCTTGAGGCTGGCACCGAAGAGTGCTCGCATCAGCCGCTCAACTCCCGTCCGGTGACTGACAAGAACACGTCCTCCAGTGTTGCCGGCAGCACCGCGAGGTCGATCACCTCGGTGCCCGCGTCATGGGCGAGGTCGGTGAGCGCCGTCACGGTGCGAGGGGCGTCCTGTGCGCGGAGCTCGACTACGTGGAGGTCGCCCTCGGTGGTGTGGCGCACCTCGGAGGTGCCGGGGAGCGCGGCGACGGTGCGCTCGTCGAGGGCAGCGCCGGTGGTGACGCGGACGCGATACGGGGCGTGCAGCGAGCGCACCAGCCCGGCTGGCGTGTCCACCGCGGCGATCTTCCCGGCGTGCATCAGCTGCACCCGGTCACAGAGCGCCTCGGCCTCCTCCATGTAGTGCGTCGTCAGCACCACCGTCGCGCCCGAGTCCCGCACGTCACGGACGATCTGCCAGAGGTCGCGGCGCGCGTCCGGATCGAGGCCGGCCGTGGGCTCATCGAAGAAGACGAGGTCCGGCTCGTTCACGAGCGCCGCGACGATCGAGAAGCGCTGCTTCATGCCGCCTGACAACTGGTTGATGCGCGCGTCGGCACGGTCCTCCAGGTGCACGCGCGCCAGCAGTTCGCCGGCCTCGGCTGAGCGTGGGTAGAACGAACCGAAGAGCTCGAGGATCTCGCGGAGCGTGAGGTACTGGTGGTAGGAGGACGCCTGCAACTGCACGCCGACACGCTTCTTGACCTCGCCGATCTGCGTTCGGATGTCGTACCCCAGCACCGTCGCGTCGCCGGCCGTCGGGCGGTTCAACCCTTCGAGGATCTCGACGAGCGTGGTCTTTCCCGCGCCGTTCGGCCCGAGGATCCCGTAGATCTCACCCGGCCGCACAGTGAACGACACGCCGTCGAGGGCGGTCAGTTCACCGTACTGGCGGGTGATCCCACGCGCCTCGATGACGGGCGGGGCATCTTCGTTCAGGCTCGATCCGGCGGACACCACGCAGCGCGGCCTCATCCATCGGCGTCACATGACGGGGGCCTCCGGGACGTCCCGTGAGGCCTCCAGCGGCGCTGCTATCCCTTGACGTCGACGATCTTGAACGGGATGGGGCCGGAAGGCGCGTTCACCGTGACCTCGTCGCCCGGGATGTGGTTGATAACAGCGAGGCCCACCGGCGAATCGATCGAGATCTTGCCGGACTTCGGGTCGACCTCGTTCTGAGCGACCAGTGTGAACTCCTGCTCACTGTTGGTCTTCAGGTTCTTGAGTTTGATGACGGAGCCGACGTTGGCCCGGCCGGCCTTCGTCTCCTCGTCGATGATCACGGCGTTCCGGAGTTTGCTCTCCAGGTCGCGGATCCGCATCTCCAGGTGCGCCTGCTCATCGCGCGCCGCGTCCAGCGGAGCGTTCTCGCGGAAGTCCTTGTCGGCCATGGCGTCGCGCAACTTCTGCGCGATGTCCGGGCGCTTCCCGCGCTCCTCCTCGAGCTGGATCTCGAGGCGTCGCAACCCATCGAGGGTGACGTAGAACGCCTTGCCGCCGAGCTCAGCCGCGGCGCCCTGACCGCCACGGGCGCCGCCTGCGGTCGGCCCGAGCTGGAGGTATGGCACCAAGTTCTTGGAGGTGAACGCGAGGCGCGAGCAGTACGCGAGGAACGCGCGCAGCCCTTCCAGGTCACCGGGGTTCTCGGGGGCGTTCTCGCGGACGAACGCCGCGACATCCTCGCCCTGGAGGTCTTGCATGGGCTGGTCGAGGCCGTACGACTCCAGGAACGACTCGATGACCGGCATCTCCTGGCGGAGCTTGTCGGGTTCAGTCGCCATGAAGCCTTCGAAGTGTGCGAGTGCTTCGCTCGCGGTAACAGGCTCCGCCACCGGGGGCCTCCTGCCTCGGCTCTGTCGTACCTATCCTTGTGACAGGTGTTGGCGCTGTCGACATAGATGCGCGCCTGAATCAGTCTACGGTGAGGACTGCGCGAGGTGTCAACGGTGATCAGTCCTGCACGCGACCGGACTGAGCCCTCCCACGCGCCGCCCAGGTGCGCCAGATGACCCCCACCGACCTCGCCCCGCTCGTCGAGGACCTCGACCGGCTCGGGCTCACCCTCGATGACGCCGCCCTCGACGCGTTCGGACGGTACCTGGACCTGATCCTCGAATGGAACGAACGGGCCGGGATCACCTCGATCTCCGATCCCGCCGAGGCCCAACACCGCCACTTCGGAGAGTCGCTCGCGCTCCTGCAGACGCTCCGTGGCGCCGGACTCCTCGCCGAGGGCATCCCGACCCGCATAGCGGACCTCGGGCCCGGCGGTGGCTTTCCCGGCATCCCCATGCAGATCGCCGAGCCCGCCCTCGACCTCGTGCTCGTGGAGTCGAGCCAGAAGCGCGCCGAGTTCCTCCAGGTCGCCGTGGACGCGCTCGCGCTCGAGCGGGTCGAGGTCGTCGCGCAGCGGATCGAAGATGCCGGCCGGAACCCGGCCCTGCGGGCGTCGTTCGACCTCGTCGTCGCGCGTGCGCTCGCTGCGATGCCCGTCCTCGTCGAGTACGCGTTGCCCCTGCTCCGGGAGGGCGGCGTGCTCGCCGCGCCGAAGGGAAGCC
>Ga0209024_1001272_pt1 | contig 23406 bp, 16 predicted proteins | sample AutmiccommunBRH5_FD_187380 | JGI IMG/M metagenome (GOLD analysis project Ga0209024, IMG submission 187380) | Deep subsurface microbial communities from Mt. Terri, Switzerland - Autotrophic microbial communities BRH/5 (SPAdes) (version 2) | ecosystem: Environmental > Aquatic > Deep subsurface >...
TATCAGCAGGTGCGCTCAGGCGCCGGCGAACAGTACCAGCAGCACCACACCGAGGATCAAGCGGTAGATCACGAACGGCAGCATGCCGACGCGCTCCAGCAACTTCAGGAAGATGTGGATGCACAGGTAGGCACTCACCGCCGACAGCACCACACCCAGCCCCATCGCCGTCCAGTCAACCGCTACCCCGCCTTCCACCAGGTCGAGTGTGCTCAGCCCGCTGGCAAGCACGATCACCGGGATCGACAGCAGAAAGGAAAAGCGTGCTGCGCCGGAGCGCGATAGGCCCAGCAACAGCCCGGCGGTCATCGTCACGCCCGAGCGCGAGGTGCCGGGAATCAGCGCCAGCGCCTGGGCGCAACCGATCAGCAAGATGTCCTTCCAGTTCAGGCTGTGCTCGTCGCGCGGTTGCGGGATTCGCCGGCTGACCACGTCCGACCACCACAGCAGCAAACCGAAGCCGATGGTCGCCCAGGCGATCACCAGCGGCGAACGCAGCTGGACTTCGATGAAGTCCTTGAACAGCAGCCCGGCGATGCCGACCGGAATCGTTCCAAGGATCACCGCCCAGGCCAGCCGGCTGTCACCGACACGCTCGCGGCGGGCTAGCGATGCGAACCAGTCGCGGGTCATGCCGAAGACTTCCAGGCGGAAGTACCAGACCACTGCGGCCAGGGTGCCGAGGTGCACCGCCACGTCGAATGCCAGTCCCTGGTCGTCCCAACCCACCAGGTGCGGGAAGAGGATCAGATGAGCCGAGCTCGATACCGGCAAGAACTCGGTTAGTCCCTGCACGATGGCCAGGACGATGATCTGAATTAAATCCATTGCTTGTTTCCTGCGATGTCTTCTGATGCACGCGCGTTGCCAAGGGCAGGCGTGCGTTGAGCGGATGGGTCTGCGCGAGGCGATGCCCCGAGGCCTCCTTCAGAGGCGCTCGACGGCGGATCGTTCCGGTTGGTCGGGCAATTTGCTGGATCGGTCACAGTGGCATTGTGGCAGCAGGAGGGGAGCATTGAGCAGTTGAGGGGTGAGGGAGGTACATCGTTTGGCCGTTCCTGGCGGTGCGGCGCTAGAATCACGACCTCGTTCGTCAAGGAGCCGCCTCATGTCCGACCTGCCAACCCTCGCTTTTGCCGGTATCGGCCTGATGGGCCTGCCGATGTGTCGACGCCTGCTGGCGGCGGGGTATCGTCTGGCGGTGTGGAATCGCTCGCCCGAGAAGTGCCAGCCGCTGGTAGAGCTGGGGGCCACGTCGGTGGCGACGCCCGCCGAGCTCTGTGCCGAGGCCGACATTGTGCTGTTGTGTCTGGCCGACACCGCCGCTGTGCGCGAGGTGCTTTTCGGCAAGGGCGGCATCGCCGAAGGTGGCAAGGCCGGCAAGCTGCTGGTCGATCACTCGAGCCTGGAGCCGACGGCAACCCGCGACATGGCCGCCGAGCTGGAATTTCGCAGTGGCATGCGCTGGGTCGATGCCCCGGTCTCCGGTGGAACGCCGGGCGCGGAAGCCGGCAGCCTGGTGATCATGGCCGGCGGACGCGACGAGGATGTCGAGCGGGTACGGCCGGTGCTGATGAACCTGGGCCAGCGCCTTACCCATATGGGTGGGGTCGGCGCCGGCCAGGTGACGAAGGTCTGCAATCAGATGATCGTCGCCTGCAATGCGCTGGTGATCGCCGAGGTCGTGGCCTTGGCCGAACGTGCCGGAGTCGACGCCAGCCTGCTGGCACCGGCGCTGGCCGGCGGCTTCGCCGATTCCAGGCCGCTGCAGATTCTTGCCCCGCAGATGGCAGCGAGCGAGTTCGAGCCGGTGAAATGGCATGTGCGCACCTTGCTCAAGGACTTGGACTCTGCGGTGAAACTGTCCCGTGAGCAGGGTTCGGCGACGCCCTTGAGCGGCCTGGCCGCGCAGCTGATGCGCCTGCACGGCAGCCAGGGCAATCTGGAGCGGGACCCCGCCACGCTGGTGCAGATGTACCGGGAGGGCGACCAATGAAGATCGCCGCCAATCTATCGCTGCTGTTCACCGAGCTGCCGCTTACCGAACGCATCCTCGCCGCCCGCACCGCCGGTTTCGATGGCGTGGAGATCCAGTTTCCGTACGAAGTGCCGGCCATTCGCCTGAAAGAGCAACTTGAGCGCGCCGGCATGCCGCTGGTGCTGATCAATCTGCCCGCCGGCGATCTGCTGCAGGGCGGACCAGGCCTGGCGGCGGTGCCGGATCGACAGGAGGCCTTCGACGCGGCTCTGCAGGAGGCGCTGACCTATGCGCTGATGGTTCGACCGGCCAGTGTCAACGTGCTGCCGGGCCGCCTCGCCGAGGGCGTGGACCGCGAGCTGGCGGTGGAGACGCTCGAGCACAACCTGTGGAAGACCGCCGACGCCTTCGACATGCTCGGCATCCGTGTGCTCTGCGAAGCGATCAACCCGCTCGACATGCCAGGCTTTCTGATCAGCAGCGCGGCGGATCTGGAGGCTCTGCTGCAGCGCGTCGATCACCCCAACTGCCTGGCGCAACTGGATTTCTACCATATGGCACGCCAGGAGCTGGACCTGCCCAGCTGCATTACCCGGCTGGGCGAGCGCATCGGTCATGTGCAGTTCGCCGACTGCCCGGGCCGCGGCGCGCCTGGTAGTGGTGAGCTGGACTTCAGCGCAGCGCTGCAGGCCTTGCAGGCCAGCGGCTACCAGGGCTGGCTGAGCGCCGAATACAAACCGGGGGAGCAGGGCACCGAAGCCGGCCTGGGCTGGCTGGCCGAGTGGCGCGGGCGCTGAGCCATCGCGGGGCATAAGCGAAGGTGATGTTCGGAGACAGGATCAGGCACAGACTCTAGAGTCATGGTCGAGTCCCGGCTGGTCTGCGGCCGGAATATAAGAACAATCGAGACCGACGTCATGCAGCCTTCCACCCAAGCATCCAACGCCTGGCGCGTGCTGTTTCTGCTCTTTCTGGCGAACCTGTTCAACTTCTTCGATCGCACCATACCGGCGATCATCGCCGAGCCGATCCGCCTGGAGTGGAGCCTCAACGATTTCCAGCTCGGCCTGATCGGCACCGCCTTCACCATCGTCTACGCCATTGCCGGGCTGCCCCTGGGGCGCATGGCGGACCTCGGTTCGCGGCGCAAGATCATGGGCTGGGGGCTCACCGCGTGGAGCGGCCTGACCGCGATTAACGGCCTGGCCTGGAACTTCTGGAGCTTCCTGCTGGTGCGCATGGGCATCGGCATCGGCGAGGCCAGTTACGCGCCCGCCGCCAACTCGCTGATCGGCGACCTGTTTCCGGCGCACAAGCGCTCCCGGGCCATGGGCATCTTCATGCTCGGCCTGCCGTTGGGCCTGTTGCTGGCGTTCTTCACCATCGGTTCCATGGTCGAGGCGTTCGGCAGCTGGCGCGCGCCCTTCTTCATCGCCGCGGTGCCGGGCCTGGTGCTGGCGCTGTTCATCTTTCTGATCAAGGAGCCCAAGCGCGGCGCCGCCGAGACCGTCAAGGTTTCCCAGGAGCCGGTGCAGCAGCCGATCCGCAAGGTGCTGTCGATTCGCACCTTCTGGTGGCTGGTACTGGCCGGCCTGGCATTCAACTTCGCCACCTATGCCTGCAACGCCTTCATGGTGCCGTTGCTGATGCGTTATCACGGTGTCTCGCTGGTACAGGCGTCGGTCGCCACCGGCGTGATCGTCGGCTTGACCGGCCTGTTCGGGTTGACCCTGGGCGGCTGGGTCGCTGACCGTATCCACCAGCGCTACGCCCGTGGTCGCCTGATCTTCGCCGCTGTGAGCATGTTGATCGCGACCATCGCGACCGGCTATGCGCTGCTGGCCGGCCGCATCGAGGTCGGCATGTTCGTCGCGGTGTTCAGCATTGGCTGGCTGTTCTCCTACAACTTCTATACCTGCGTCTACACGGCAATTCAGGACGTGGTCGAACCGCGCCTGCGGGCCACGGCCATGGCGCTGTTCTTCGCTGGCCTGTACCTGCTGGGCGGCGGCATGGGGACAGTAGTGGTGGGGCTGCTCTCGGACCACTTCGCCGAAGGGGCGATGCTGGCAGCGGGCGCCAGCGAGATGGCCGAGGCCTTCCGTGCCGAGGGTCTGCACGGGGCGATGTATCTGATACCGGCGTCGCTGCTGCTGACCATGCTGTTCCTGTTCCAGGCATCGCGGACCTTCTGCGCCGATGCCAAGCGCATGACTGCCGGGATGACGGCCGATGCGCCCGGCGCGGAGGCGGTGCCTGCCTGATACGTTTGCGTTATGGGGTTTGTGCCCGGACCAGCGATGGCCGGGCATTTTTTTGTCTGGAGAAAGCCATCGAGGGGCCAACCGACGATAGACCTGCATCGGCGGGCCGCCTCCTTTACACTGCGCGGCCGTTTTTTCAGTACCCGTGGAACACGCCATGCTCAACGCCTCATCCGCCCGCGCCTGCGGCATCGACTTCGGCACCTCGAATTCCACGGTTGGTTGGTGGCGCCCCGGCGTCGATCCGCTGATCGCGCTGGAAGGCGAGCAACCGACCTTGCCGTCGGTGGTGTTCTTCAATCTCGAAGAGCGCCGGCCGGTCTACGGTCGGCAGGCGCTGAGCGAATATCTGGAGGGCTATGAAGGCCGCCTGATGCGTTCGCTCAAGAGCCTGCTCGGCTCCAAGCTGCTGAAAAGCGAAACCACCGTGCTCGGCAGCGCCATGCCGTTCAAGGAAATCCTCGCCCTGTTCCTCGGCACCCTCAAGCAGCGCGCCGAAACGGCTGCCGGCCGGCCATTCGAGGAAGTCGTGCTGGGGCGGCCGGTGTTTTTCGTCGATGACGACCCGCAGGCCGACCGCGAGGCATCGGACACCTTGGCCGCTGCCGCCCGCAAGATCGGCTTCAAGGACGTGTCCTTCCAGTACGAGCCGATCGCCGCGGCCTTCGATTACGAGTCGCGTATCGAACGCGAAGAGCGCGTGCTGATCGTCGATATCGGCGGTGGTACCTCCGACTTCTCGCTGGTGCGGCTGTCGCCCGAGCGTCGGGACGTCGATGATCGACAGGCTGATATTCTCGCCACCGGCGGTGTGCACATCGGCGGTACCGACTTCGACAAGCAGCTCAGCCTGAGCGGGGTGATGCCGCTGTTCGGCTACGGCAGCCGGATGAAGAGCGACGCACCGATGCCGACCAGCACCCACCTCAACCTGGCCACCTGGCACACCATCAACGCCGTTTACGCGCCGGCCTCGCTACGGGCGTTGCAGAGCATGCGCTACGACATCGTCGACCCCACCGGTATCGACCGGCTGTTCCGCCTGATCGAGCAGCGCGCCGGACACTGGCTGGCGATGCAGGTGGAGCAGGGCAAGATCGAGCTGACCGAGGCGGAGCAGTTCGCCATCGACTTCCAGCGTATCGAGCCGCAACTGCAGGTCGAGCTGACCCGCCAGGGCTTCGAAGGCGCCATCGCCGCACTGCTTGACCGTATCGGTGGCAGTATCAATCAGCTGCTGGCGGATGCCGGCGTGCGCCATGATGAGGTCGATACGGTGTTCTTCACCGGTGGCTCGAGCGCCATTCCTGCACTGCGCGACAGCGTTGCCGGGCTGCTGCCTCGGGCGCGGCACGTGGAAGGCAATCGCTTCGGCAGCATCGGCAGCGGATTGGCCATCGAGGCGCGCAAGCGCTACGGTTGAAATGGAATCCCGGCGTTGCTGACACAAATCTTCACATTGCCGGGATAACACCCGGTGCGGCGTGCGGGTCTCAATACGGATGCTCCAGCGGAGCGTGTCATTGAGGGATAACGCAAATGGCCTATCGAATACGCCCAGCGCGCAATGCTGCCAAAGAGGTGCGCAAGGCCGCGCTGGGGCGCATCAACAAGGCGATCCAGGCGCTCTGTGTCGAGCCGTCCGAGCGGGCCGAGGGCGTGCACCAGGCGCGCAAGCGCTTCAAGGAATTGCGCGCGCTGCTGCGGCTGGTGCGTGAACCGCTCGGTGCGCGTTTCAACGTTGACAATCGTCGGCTGCGCGATGCCGGACGACGCCTGGCCGAGTCACGCGATGCCGCCGCCATGCTGGAAAGCTGGGACGCCCTGGCGCGCACCGATCAGCCACTGTTCGTCAGTGACGCGCTCCGCCAGATCCGTCTGCGCTTGCAGCAGCGCGCCGCGCCGGATGGTGAGGTGCATACCGGCTTCGATGTGGAAGTGACGCAGGTGCTGGGTGACCTGCGCGCACTGACTCGAGACGTGCAGCACTGGAAATTGCCGGGCAAAGGCTTCGGCTTGCTCGCCGCGGGCTTTCGGCGAACCTATGCCGACGGTGTTCGGGATCTCGCACGTGCGCAAAAGGCGGACTCGGATGAGTTGCTTCACGAATGGCGCAAGCGGGTGAAGGACCACTGGTATCACTGCCAGCTGCTGTCTCCGTGCTGGCCGGATGCGCTGGAAACTCGCGCGGAACAGCTCAAGCAGGTCGCCGACGCGCTGGGTGACGACCATGACCTGGCGGTGATGACTGAGCTGATGCAGGGCGAGCCCGAGCTGTTCGGTACACAGGATACCCGTGAAGCGGTGCAGCGCTGTATCGAACAGCGGCGGGCGCAATTGCAGCAGCGTGCGCTGCGCCTGGGCCGCCGCTTGTATGCCGAACCGCCAAAGGCGCTGGCGGAGCGGGTCGGGGCGTACTGGCGTATCGCGCGTAAGGAATCGGAATAATAGGAGCACGCCTCGACGAGGCCGTTCTCGGGGAAGCGCGGACCACCTCGTTCAGGTCGGGAACGAGGTGGTCCAACCGCTGGCGCGTTGACCTGAACGGATGGGTTGGACACCGCCTTCAGGACACACGGGCAAAGCGCTGCCGGCTCAGCCGGCGACCAGCACCCGTATTGCCTCCAATCGCAAGGCGGCCTTTTCCAGTGCTGCCAGGCCGTCTTCGCGCTGCTGACGCAGGGCTTCGATCTCGCTGTCGCGCACGCTCGGGTTGACTGCCTGCAGGGCTACCAGTCGCGCCAGCTCCTCCTCCAGGCCGGCCTTGAGCTTGCGTTGTGCCTCGGCAACGCGCTCGCTGTGGCGCGGCGCGATCTTGGCTTCGGCGGCGGCGATCTGGGTGGCCAGCACGTCGCGCTGGGCCTGAACGAACTTGTTGGCGCTGGCCCGCGGCACGCTTTCCAGCTGATCGTTAAGCGTATCGAAGGCCACCTTCGAGGCCAGGTCGTTGCCGTTGCCGTCGAGCAGGCAGCGCAGCGCCAGCGGCGGCAGGAAGCGGCTCAGCTGCAGTGCGCGCGGCGCCACCACTTCACTGACGAACAGCAACTCGAGCAGTACGGTGCCCGGCTTGAGCGCCTTGTTCTTGATCAGCGCGACCGCGGTGTTGCCCATGGAGCCGGAGAGCACCAGGTCCATGCCGCCCTGCACCATGGGGTGTTCCCAGGTGAGGAACTGCATGTCTTCGCGGGCCAGGGCCTGTTCACGGTCGTAGGTGATGGTCACGGCTTCGTCATCGCCCAGCGGGAAGCTGGCATCCAGCATTTTCTCGCTGGGGCGCAGTACCAGGGCGTTTTCCGAGTGGTCTTCGCTGTCGATGCCGAACGCGTCGAACAGCTGCTCCATATAGATCGGCAGGGCGAACTGGTCGTCCTGCTCCTCGATGGCTTCGACCAGCGCCTTGCCTTGTTCGCCGCCTCCGGAATTGAGTTCCAGCAGACGGTCGCGACCGCTGTGCAGTTCGGCTTCCAGACGCTCGCGCTCGGCGCGGGCCTCGTCGATCAGCAGCTGATAGGTGTCGTCGTCACCTTCTTCCAGCTGCCCCAGCAGGCGCTGTCCGAAGCGGTGCTGCAGGGCGTTGCCGGTCGGGCAGGTGTTGAGGAAGGCGTTCAGTGCCTGGTGATACCACTTGAACAGGCGTTCCTGCGGACTGGTTTCCAGATACGGCACGTGCAGCTGGATGGTGTGCTGCTGGCCGATGCGGTCGAGACGGCCGATGCGCTGCTCGAGAAGATCCGGGTGCGCCGGCAGATCGAACAGCACCAGATGGTGGCTGAACTGGAAGTTACGGCCCTCACTGCCGATTTCCGAGCAGATCAGCACCTGCGCGCCGAACTCCTCGTCGGCGAAGTAGGCCGCGGCGCGGTCGCGCTCGAGGATGCTCATACCCTCGTGAAACACCGTGGCCGGAATGCCGGAGCGCACGCGCAGCGCGTCTTCCAGATCCAGGGCGGTCTCGGCATGGGCGCAGATGACCAGCACCTTGTACTTCTTCAGCATCTTCAGCGTGTCGATCAGCCATTCCACGCGTGGATCGAACTGCCACCAGCGGTTGTTCGCCTCGCCGTCGTCCTGCTGGCTCTGGAAGGCGACCTCCGGATACAGCTCGGCATGCTCGCCCAGCGGCAGTTCGAGGTATTCGGCCGGGCAGGGCAGCGGATAGGGATGCAACTGACGCTCTGGGAAACCTTGCACGGCGGCACGGGTGTTGCGGAACAGCAGACGGCCGGTGCCGTGACGGTCGAGCAGCTCGCGGATCAGCCGGCTGCTGGCCTCGATGTCTCCATCGGTGGCGGCGGCCAGCAGGGCTTCGCCCTCGGCGCCGAGGAAATCGTGGATAGTCTGGTGTGCCTGCTGCGAGAGACGGCCCTCGTCGAGCAGCTCCTGCACGGCTTCGGCCACCGGCTGGTAGCTGGAGCTTTCGGCGCGGAAGGCATCGAGATCATGGAAACGATTCGGATCGAGCAGACGCAGACGGGCGAAGTGGCTGTCCAGACCGAGCTGTTCCGGAGTTGCAGTCAGCAGCAGCACGCCGGGGATCACTTCGGCCAGCTGTTCGACCAGTTTGTATTCGGCGCTGGCACCTTCCGGGTGCCAGACCAGGTGGTGCGCTTCGTCCACTACCAGCACGTCCCAGCCTGCGGCGAAGGCAGCGTCCTGGGCACGCTCGTCTTCCTTCAGCCATTCCAGCGATACCAGTGCCAGTTGGGTGTCTTCGAACGGGTTGCTGGCATCGCTCTCGATGAAACGCTCGGCATCGAACAGTGCGACTTCCAGGTTGAAGCGGCGGCGCATCTCCACCAGCCACTGGTGCTGGAGGTTTTCCGGAACCAGGATCAGCACCCGGCTGGCGCGGCCTGAGAGCAGTTGGCGATGGATGATCAGGCCGGCTTCGATGGTCTTGCCCAGGCCCACTTCGTCGGCCAGCAGTACGCGCGGGGCGATGCGGTCAGCGACTTCCTTGGCGATGTGCAGCTGGTGCGCGATGGGCTGCGCACGCACGCCACCGAGGCCCCACAGCGAGGATTGCAGCTGGGCGCTCTGGTGCTGCAGGGTGTGGTAGCGCAGGCTGAACCAGGCGAGCGGGTCGATCTGCCCGGCGAAGAGGCGGTCGCTGGCCAGGCGGAACTGAATGAAGTTCGACAGCTGGGTTTCCGGCAGGGTGCGGGCTTCGTTCTGTGCGGTCAGGCCGTGGTAGACCAGCAGGCCGTCGACGTCGTCGACCTCGCGCACGGTCATCTTCCAGCCTTCGAAATGGGTGATCTCGTCACCGGGCACGAAGCGCACCCGCGTCAGTGGGGCGCTGCGTGTCGCGTACTGGCGCGTTTCGCCGGTCGCCGGATAGAGCACGGTGAGCATCCGTCCATCCTGGGTCAGGATGGTTCCGAGGCCGAGTTCTGCCTCGCTGTCGCTGATCCAGCGTTGCCCCGGTAGATACTGCTGCGCCATGCTGCCTCCCGCTGTGAAAAAGCCGGCTATGGTAACGGAACGTCGCCATCAGAGCGACGGCCGATGGCGACTGCGTGACGCATGAAGTGTAGCGGTCCTGTTAAAGTTGGCCGGTGCCGCGCCGATTCATCGGTAAAGAGGGGTAACGAGCATGCTGCCACCCATCCCATCAGGCGTATTCCCGGTCAACGCCCAGCAGGACGTGGTCAAGCCGCGCCCGGAGATCGCACCGGTGGCACCCGTGCAGCCGAGCTCGGACGAAAGTGCGGTTACCCTCGACCGACGTCATCCGCAGGAGAGCGCCGAGATGCTGCGCGACGAGCAGCGGCGGCGTCAGCGCCGGGGTTATACCCCGGAGGAACTGGCGACCGGCGAGACTGATGAACAGGACCAGGCCGAGCTCGAAGAGCTGCCGCGCCAGGGACTCTGGGTTGACGTCGAGGTCTGAGGTGTTCACGAACGACCCGAGCCACGCTTCATCGATCGAGTTGCCGGACGCCGCACTGGACTACTACCCGGGGTGGGTCGACAGCGAAACCGCCGATGCCTGGCTGGAGAAGCTCGTCAGCGCCACGCCCTGGTCGCAACCCGAAATCCGAATCTATGGCCGCCAGGTTGTAGTACCACGCATGGTCGCCTGGTACGGCGACGCGGACGCCGGGTATCGCTATTCCGGCCTGCGACATGATCCGCTGGCCTGGACACCGCTGTTGCGCGACATCCGTGAGCGTCTGCAGCACGAGACCGGTCAGCGCTTCAACGGTGTGTTGCTCAACCTGTATCGCGACGGACGCGACGCCATGGGCTGGCACAGTGACGATGAGCCCGAGCTGGGCGACTGCCCCACTGTCGCTTCGCTGAGCTTGGGCGCTGAGCGGCGCTTCGATCTGCGGCGCAAGGGCAGTGGGCGGATTCAACACTCGCTCGTCCTCGCACATGGCTCGCTGCTGGTCATGAGGGGCACGACGCAGCATCATTGGCAACACCAGATCGCGCGGACCAGCAAGGTGCTGCAGCCGCGCCTCAACCTGACCTTCCGCCTGATCGAGACGAGGCCGAGCAAATGAGCAGCGACGAGAAGTTGATCGACTTTAGTGCAGAGCGCGCAAAGCGCATTCACGACCTCAACGACAAGCGCCTCGAGGAGATGCGCAAGACCTTCGAGCAGGTCCTGCCGCTGGGCAAGGCGAAGAAGAAGGGCAAACGTTCTCCGAAGAAGCGTTAATCGCGCCCCCCTTCAACATTGCACAGATCGATTCGCTATTAGCCGCTCGGCTCTCACCACACCTCTGCTGCTGCCCTGCCGTTTTTCGCCTCAAACACCCCCGTTTTCTTGACCTGGATCAGTCGTTGCTCACGGCTGTGCGCGCTGCTTTGTGGCCATTGACCCGGGTCAATTTTTTTAGGGGGGAGCGGGTTTAACTTGAACCCATCGAATAGCGAATCAGGTTTCGGAGGTAGGTCTCATGTTTGTCGATGATGTGGTGCTCGCAGGGGTGGTCACGGTCGGCCTGATGGTCGCCTTCCTCGGAGGCTTCGGATATTTCATCTGGCGGGATGCGCACAAGAAGTAAGCGATTCCCGGCAGATTCAAAGAGCACGCAAGGCATTTAGGCGACCTATGGTCGCCTTTTTTTTTGCGCGCGATTTACCGGCGTGTCTGAGGTTGGACGAATACGATCGTCGTGAACGCCGGTACCTCGAACTCCCCACTGGTGACCTTGGCCTGGCGGCTGATCGGGTCGACCGAACCCTTCAGCACCGGGTGCAACTCGTAGCCGTCCGCGCCCGGCAGGCGAACCGGCCTGTCCGAGGCATTGATCACCACCATCAGCGAGCTGTAGCGGCGGTCCAGATCGCGGCCGTCACGCGGACCATCGACCAGACTGAAGGCGATCACGCCGGGCTGCTGTTCGGGGCCAGTGTTGTGAAACTGTAGGCGCCGTTGCACCTCGCGGGCGCTGTCGAGCTGGAACAGTGCGCTGTCGCTACGGGTTTTCAGCAGCTCGAGGAAACGTCGTTTCGCCGCGACGATGTCGGTGGTGCCCGGTTTGGCCTGCGGGTCGACAATGATCCTGCGAATCAGCGGCCAGTTGTCGCCGTCCTTGTCCGCGCGCGGCAGGCCCTTATTCCAGTTGTTGTCCTGGTAGCTGAAATCCACCCCGTTGAACCAGTCGCCCGAATCGTAGCTGTCGCGCTGCATGGACTTCGATCGCAGGATGTCCGAGCCGAGATGGATGAACGGCACGCCCTGGCTGAACAGCGGCACCGACAGCGCCACCATGTGCAGGCGCACCCTGTCGGCAACCGACAGGCTGCTGGCCAACTTGTACTGGTTGTTGTCCCACAGCGTCTGGTTGTCGTGCTTGGAGACGTAATTGACGGTTTCCTGCGGATCCAGCGTATAGCCAGCGGGCTGGCCGTTGTAGTCGATCTCGCTGCCTTTGCGCGTGCTGCCGTCGGCGGTCACGAATTGGAAGTCGCGTAGCCCGCCAGCAATGCCGACGCGGATCAAATCGGTGGCGTGCAGCAGTTGCGCTTTTTCCTGAGCCCCGGCGCCGCTCAGCTCGTTGGGTCGCAGATAGAGCCCGTTGGCGAAGCCCTGGTTGCGGCGAATGCTGTCGCCGCCGTCGAAGGGGCTGCCGCCACGGACTGCATCACGTTGCCGGTCGTTGAAGGTACCTACGCCGGTACCGGCCATGTTCAGTTGATTGGCGTTGATACCGCGTGCGTTGCCGGCAACCTCGCCGAATTCCCAGCCTTCTCCGTAGAAATAGGTGTCGCGATCGATGCGGCGAACGGCGCGATACGCATCGACGATCTGCTCGCGCATATGGTGACCCATCAGGTCGAAGCGAAAGCCGGCGATCTTGTAGTCGCGGGCCCAGACCTTCAGCGAGTCGATCATCAGCTTGGCCATCATGCGGTGCTCGCTGGCGGTGTTCTCGCAGCAGGTCGAAGTTTCCACCGCGCCGGTCGTCGGGTTGCGGCGGTGGTAGTAGCCGGGTACGACCTTGTCCAGGACAGACTTGTCGGCCAGGCCGGAAGCGTTGGTGTGGTTGTAGACCACGTCCATCACCGTGGCGAGGCCATTGCCGGCCAAGGCCTGCACCATCTGGCGGAACTCGATGATGCGCTGCACGCCTTCAGCATCGCTGGCGTAGCTGCCCTCGGGCGCGGTGAAGTGGAAGGGGTCGTAGCCCCAGTTGAAGTCATCCAGGCCGCGCAGGTCGTTGTACAGCGATTGCGCCTGACCGCTGGCCGGGTCGAAGCCCTCTAGCACCTGACGGATGCTCGCCGCGCTGCAGTATTGCGCCCAGCGCTCCCGGGCCGCATCCGACAGGTCGCAGAGCTTGGCGAAGGGATCGTCCAGGTTGATCCGCCGGGCAGGGTCTTCGTCGATGGTCGCGATGTCGAACACCGGAAGCAGCTGCACGTGGGTGAGCCCGGCCTTCTGCAGGTCGCGCAGGTGCCGCATGCCGTTGCTGTTCTGGTGGGTAAACGCTGCGTAGGTACCGCGCAGCGCGGCCGGCAGGCTGGCGTCGCTGGCGCTGAAGTCTCGCAGATGGGTTTCGTAGATCACGCTCGCTTCGGGGCGCTCCGGATGTGGCGGATGCACGGCATCCCAGCCAGCTGGCTTGAGGTCGCCGGCGTTCAGGTCGACGACCTGGGCGTACTGGCTGTTGCGCGACAGGCTCAGGGCGTAGGGATCGCTGACGAGCGTCGTCTCGATCCTGCCGCTGCTTGGTCGGTAGGCGGTGACTTCGTACTGGTAGTACTGGCGATCCAGTGAGCGCGGGCCTTCCAGACTCCAGACGCCGAGCCGCTCCCGCATAGGCTTGGGATAACCGGGCAGCAACCGTTTGGCGGCATCGAACAGATGCAGGCGAACCCGCTGTGCGGTCGGTGCCCAGAGTTTGAAGGACACACCTCTGGCATCGAGCGTCGCGCCCAGCTCGCCGTTGTAGGCGAACAGCATGTCGAGGATGCCGGCGGTCTGCACTTCGGTGGCATCGATGACCCGGTCGTCCGCGTCGTAGGCGATTACCACCAGCTGGCTCATCACGGCGCGGCGCAGGTCATGTACGCCGGCCGTGATCCGGTACGCCGGGGCATCGGCCAGATGCGGGTGCCGGCGCTTGAGGCCATCGCGCAGGTTGGACGGCTGCATCGCCAGGGCCTGCCCGCCGTTGACGGTTCGCGCCTCGCTGTCGATGCGGATGCTGGCGTCGCTGGCATAGCGCAGTTCCAAGCGGCTGGCGCCCGGCGCACCGCCCACCAGAGCGAGCGTGAACGGATCGAGCCAGTGCGCCCGCGCGCCCTTGATCGCCACGGCGCTGCCGTTCAGCGGCGTGCTGGACAGCTGTGGGTTGCCGCTGACCGTGAAGACACGACGGCCCAGTTCGTCGAAGCGCCAGGTCAGGTCGCCACCGCCCAGGTCCTTTTCGTCGCCCTTGTGCATGATCAGATTCAGGCAGCTGGCATTGGCGCTCAGTGGAATGCGGTACAAGGCGCCGTACCGCGGGTCGGTATCCACCGCCGCGAGCGGTTGCGCCCAGCTGGTTTCAGTCGCACTTCCGCTGCAGTCGGTGGTGTTCCACAGGTGCGGACCCCAACCGTTGTAGTCACCATCGGCGCGCTGATAGTAGAGCAGGGCCTCGTCGGGGCCAGGGTCGAGCGGGGTAGCCGAAGCGGATTGCGTGGCCAGCGAGAAGCCGGCAAGGGCCAGCGCCGCCAGGCGCCGATAAGCGATCGAGCGAGTGAGCATGGGTGAGGGTCCCGTTGTTGTTCTTCTTGTACTGCTCGCTGGATGGTCGGCGCGGGGTATCCGATACGCATCCTCCGTTGGGGAACTGCTCGGGGCGTAGGCCAAGGCCGTAATGGCGTTCTGCTTGTCGCCTGTGCCGGGCAGGCGGAGGGATTGCTGGAAATGAAGAGGGCGCCAATCAGGCGCCCTCGGTTTGCCCCTCCATGAACGGCGAGGCGATGAACGTAGGGATGCTCAACCGATGGTGATCGGCGGCAACTCCTTCAGTTCTACGGTCTCCCGCTTGCGTGGCGCGAGCACTTCCGCCTCGCCATCGACCACCTGCTCATCGTTCTGGTTGAACACGCGGGTGGCGATGCGCACGCGGTTCTTCGGCAGCTTCTCGAGGATTTCCAGGCGCACGGTCAGGGTGTCACCGATCTTCACCGGACGGGTGAATTTCATGGTCTGGCCGAGATAGATGGTGCCCGGGCCTGGCATGGTGCAAGCCACGGCGGCGCTGATCAGCGCGCCACTGAACATGCCATGGGCGATGCGTTCCTTGAACAGCGTACCGGCCGCGAACTCGGCATCCAGGTGGACCGGGTTGCGGTCGCCGGACATGGCAGCGAACAGCTGGATGTCCTTTTCCTCTACGTGTTTTTCGAAGCTCGCCTGCTGGCCGACTTCCAGTTCGGCGTAGGGCGTGTTGCTGATGGTGCTCATGGACAGTCCTCAGATGCTGGGGCGGCGCGTCAACTGCTGCGCCTGATCGAATCAGGTTCCGCGCAACCGGCACAGCCCGGTACTTGCGCGCTGGGGCTGCATTCTAGAGGCATGCAGCACGATTGTCCCGAGTGCAGGCCGTCCCGGCAGCGTGACGAAAGATTCACGGCAGTGATTTGTGCGGCTTGGACTGTTGCGTCGCGACGCTGACCTGATAAGTTCGCCAGAGCCCGCTGTGCGCGGGCCAGACACTCTCAGGTAAAGAGGCCAATAACAATGCAGCCTGAATTCTGGAATGACAAACGCCCTGCTGGCGTGCCCAACGACATCGATCTAGGTGCTTACCGCTCGGTCGTCGAAGTGTTCGAGCGAGCCTGCAAGACCCACGCGGATCGCCCCGCATTCAGCAATATGGGTGTCACCCTCAGCTACTCCGATCTGGAGCGCCACTCCGCCGCTTTCGCCGCCTGGCTGCAGCACCACACCGATCTGCAACCCGGCGACCGCATCGCCATTCAGATGCCCAACCTGCTGCAGTATCCCATCGCGGTGTTCGGTGCGCTGCGTGCCGGCCTCATCGTGGTCAATACCAACCCGCTGTACACCGCGCGGGAGATGCGCCACCAGTTCCAGGATTCCGGCGCGCGGGCGCTGGTGTATCTCAATACCTTCGGCCACCACGTGCAGGCGGTGCTGCCCGATACCGCCATCGAGCACCTGATCGAAGTGCGCATCGGCGACATGTTGCCGCCGCTCAAGGGCGCGCTGGTCAATGCGGCGGTCAAGCACCTGAAGAAAATGGTGCCGGATTACAGCCTGCCGCAAGCCGTTTCCTTCAAGGATGTGCTGCGCGACGGCGCACGCCACAGCCACAAGCCCGCGCCGCTGGAACTCGACCACGTTGCCGTGCTGCAGTACACCGGCGGTACGACCGGTGTGGCCAAGGGCGCGATGCTGACCCACGGCAACCTGGTGGCGAACATGCAGCAGGTGCGGGCCAACATGCAGCAGCTGGACGATCAGGGCCACCCGGTCATCCGTGAAGGTCAGGAAGTGATGATCGCGCCGCTGCCGCTGTATCACATCTACGCCTTCACGGTTAACTGCATGTGCATGACGGTGACCGGCAACCACAACGTGCTGATCACCAACCCGCGGGACATCAACGGCTTCGTCAAGGAACTGCAGCGCTGGCAGTTCTCCGCATTCCTCGGGCTCAACACGCTGTTCGTCGCGCTGATGGCTCACCCGCAGTTCAAGAAGATCGACTTCTCCCGGCTCAAAGGCACCAACTCGGGCGGCACTGCCCTGGTTTCGGCAGTCGCCGAACGCTGGAAGAGCCTGACCGGCTGCACCGTCGTCGAAGGCTACGGCCTGACCGAAACCTCGCCGGTCGTCTGCGCCAACCCTCATGGCGAACATTCGCGCCTCGGCACGGTGGGGCTGCCGGTGCCAGGCACCACGGTCAAGGTAATCGACGACGAAGGCAACGCCTTGCCGCTCGGCGAGCGCGGCGAGCTGTGCGTCAAGGGGCCGCAAGTGATGAAGGGCTACTGGCAGCGTCCCGAAGCTACGGCCGAGGTGCTGGACGAGGAGGGCTGGCTGAAGACCGGCGACATCGCGGTGATCGACGAGGACGGGTTCGTCAGCATCGTCGACCGCAAGAAGGACCTGATCATCGTCTCCGGTTTCAACGTCTACCCCAACGAGATCGAGGACGTGGTGATGGCCCACCCGAAGGTCGCCGCCTGCGCCGCTATCGGTGTCGCGGACGAGAAATCCGGCGAGGCGGTCAAGCTGTTCGTCGTGCCCAGCGATCCGACCCTCACCCAGGAAGAATTGCAGGCTTATTGCCGGGAGAATTTCACCGGCTACAAGATGCCGCGGCACTACGTTTTCCGCGATGCATTACCGATGACGCCGGTGGGCAAGATCCTGCGCCGCGAGTTGCGTGAAAGCGCCTGATAACGACAGGTGCAGCCCGCAGAGGGCGGCTCAAATTGAGTGACCGGGATATGTGTTCCGGTCACTTTATGTCGAATCAACGCGTTCCGGACTCTGTTCGCTCCTGGGCAAAGCTGCTAACCTCGGGCACGCTTTTAGCCCGATTAGTGGTACAAAAGTTAACAAATCACAACAAAACAGCTGCCATCGCGCAGTAATAAAGCTGTTGCTTAGGAGTGGGGTTCATGACCGATAACTTCTGGAAGGATAAGTATCCTGTTGGTGTCTCCAGCGAGATCAATCCCGACGAGTATCAGAACATCCAGGCTGTGCTCAAGCAGTCTTGCGAGCGTTTCGCCGACAAGCCGGCCTTCAGCAATCTCGGCAAGACCCTGACCTATGGTGAGCTGTACAAGCTGTCCGGCGAATTCGCCGCCTATCTGCAGCAGAACACCGATCTTCAGCCCGGCGACCGTATCGCCGTGCAGCTGCCCAACCTGATCCAGTACCCCATCGTGGTATTCGGGGCCATGCGCGCCGGCCTCATCGTGGTCAACACCAACCCGCTGTATACCGCGCGGGAAATGGAACACCAGTTCAACGACGCCGGCGCCAAGGCGCTGGTCTGCCTCGCCAACATGGCGCATCTGGCCGAGGAAGTGCTGCCCAAGACCGGCATCAAGCACGTCGTCATCACCGAAGTCGCCGACATGCTGCCGCCGCTCAAGCGCATGCTGATCAACGCGGTGGTCAAGCATGTGAAGAAGATGGTCCCGGCCTACAGCCTGCCGAAGGCGGTCAAGCTCAACGACGCGCTGGCCCTGGGCCGTGGCAAGGCAGTGCGGGACGTATCGCCGAGCAGCGATGAAGTCGCCGTGCTGCAGTACACCGGCGGTACCACCGGCGTCGCCAAGGGCGCGATGCTGACCCACCGCAATATTGTCGCCAACATGCTGCAGTGCAAGGCGCTGATGGGGTCGAACCTCAATGACGGCAGCGAGGTGCTGATCGCCCCTCTGCCGCTCTACCACATCTACGCCTTCACCTTTCACTGCATGGCGATGATGCTCAGCGGCAACCACAACATCCTGATCTCCAATCCGCGCGACCTGCCGGCGATGATCAAGGACCTGTCGAAGTATCGCTTCAGCGGCTTCGTCGGCCTCAACACGCTGTTCGTGGCGCTGTGCAATAGCGAAGACTTCCGCAAGCTGGATTTCTCTGCGCTCAAGGTCACCCTGTCGGGCGGCATGGCGCTGCAGCTGGCGACGGCCGAGCGCTGGAAGCAGGTGACGGGTTGCCCCATCTGCGAAGGCTACGGCCTGACCGAAACCAGTCCGGTGGCCTCGGTCAATCCGATCGAGCACATCCAGATCGGCACCATCGGCATTCCGGTTCCTTCGACGCAGTTCAAGGTCATCAATGACGATGGCCAGGATCTGGCGCAAGGCGAGATCGGCGAGCTGTGCATCAAGGGCCCGCAGGTGATGAAGGGTTACTGGCAGCGTCCCGAGGCCACTGCCGAAGTGATCGACGCCGAAGGTTGGTTCAAGTCGGGCGATATCGGTGTCGTTCAGGAAGACGGCTACATCCGCATCGTCGACCGCAAGAAGGACATGATTCTGGTCTCCGGTTTCAACGTCTATCCCAACGAGCTGGAAGACGTGCTTGCCGGTCTGCCAGGGGTATTGCAGTGCGCCGCCATTGGCGTGCCGGACGAGAAGTCCGGTGAGGCGATCAAGCTGTTCGTGGTGGTCAAGCCGGGGGAGAGCCTGACCAAGGAGCAGGTCATGCAGCACATGCACGATAACCTGACCGGCTACAAGCGCCCGAAGTCAGTGGAGTTCCGCGACAGTCTGCCGACCACCAACGTCGGCAAGATCCTGCGCCGTGAGTTGCGTGATGAAGAGTTGCGCAAGCTGGGCCACAAGAAGTAGTACTCGTACCTCGACGAAAAACCCCGCCTCGGCGGGGTTTTTTCGTTTTTGCGAACAGCGTTCATTCGGCAGCGCCCGTCACAGCTTGAATTAGCGCTTGGTAGCGTTCTCCTCGTTATGTAGTCGGTGGCACAATGGCACTACTTAACCGCGTTTTTCATGGGGGATTTCCAGATGCTGTCATCACTACGGTTGCGAGTGAAACTGCTCTTGCTTGCCCTTGGCCCGATTCTGCTGCTCGCTGTCCTGCTCAGCGGCGTTGCGGTGATCGAGCTGCAGGATCTGGCTGACCAGCAGGAAACGCAGACCCGCGCCAGTCTCATCCGTGACCGACGCGCCGAACTCGAAAGTTACGTGCAGCTCGCCCGCAATGCGATTGCGCCGATCTATGAGCGCTCCGCCGAAGGCGACCTGCAGGCCCGCGATCAGGCCGTGGCGCTGCTGGAAGGGCTGACCTACGGCCGCGAGGGCTACTTCTGGGGTTACGACGGGCAGTCCGTTCGCGTGTTCCAGGGCGCTACCCGCGAGCGTATCGGTGAGAACTTTGCCGACTTCAAGGACCCGAATGGCGTGTATGCGATTCGTGAACTGGTCAAGGCGGGTCAGAACGGTAGCCACTACGTCGACTACAGTTTCGCCGTGCCGGGCAGCAATGCACTGGTGCCCAAGGTCGGCTATGCCGAGTACCTGCCGAAATGGAACCTGGTATTCGGCACTTCGCTGAACCTGGATGACGTCGAGCGCGATGTCGGTGAGGCTCGGGCAGCCTTCCAGGCGCGCATCGACAGTCTCACGCTGATCATGCTTGGGTCCGCGCTGCTGCTGCTCATCCTCGTTGCCGTGCTCGCGGTGCTGATGAGCAATGCCATTCTGCGGCCGCTGCTGCAGATCAAGCAGAACCTCGACGACATGGCCGAGGGCGATGGCGACCTGACTCATCGCCTGCCGGTTACCAGCCGTGACGAGCTGGGTGAGCTGTCGGCATCGTTCAACCGCTTCGTCGAGAAGATCCACGTGCTGGTGCAACAGGTCGCCGGAACCACCGCGCAGCTGACCGGCCTGGTGGGTGAAGTCGCCAACCAGGCGCAGCGTTCGGAGCACGCCATGGCCGATCAGCGCAGCGAAACCGACCAGGTGGCCACGGCAATCAACGAAATGTCGGCGGCTGCCCACGAAGTGGCGATGAGCGCCCAGCGTGCCGCCGAGGCCGCGCGCGAAACCGATCAGCAGGGCCTTGCGGCCAAGCAGGTCGTAGACCAGAGCATTCACCAGATTCACGAACTGGTGGGCGAGCTGCGCGGCAGCGGCGAGTCGCTGGAGGGGCTGCAACAGGACGTGAAAGGCATCGTCGGCGTGCTCGACGTGATTCGTGCCATTGCCGAGCAGACCAACCTGCTGGCGCTCAATGCCGCCATCGAGGCAGCCCGTGCCGGGGAGGCGGGGCGTGGCTTCGCGGTGGTGGCTGACGAGGTAAGGGCGCTGGCCAGCCGCACGCAGCAGAGCACCGGCGAGATTCAGGGCATGATCGATCGCCTGCAGAACGCAACTTCGAACACCGTCAGCACCATGCTGCGCGCCGGTGAGAAAGGCGAGAGTACCCGTGATCACGCCAATCAGGCCGGGGAGTCGCTGGATGCCATCTCCGCACTGATCGGCACCATCAATTCGATGAACGCGCAGATCGCCGCCGCCGCCGAAGAGCAGACCGCCGTGGCCGAGGAAATCAACCGCAGCGTGCACCATATCGCCGACGCGGTGGACGGTGTGGCCAGCGATGCTGCCCAGGGCGCGCAAACCGCACGTGAACTCAATGGTCTGGCGGAACAGCTCCAGCGGCTGGTGGGACAGTTCCGCATCTGATCGACAAGCCGCTCTAGGACGGGCCATCGCGAAACCCTGCCAGGCAGGGTTTCGTCGTTCATGGGGTAAAGAAAGATCCCGCCAGGTCGACAACCCGAAGGTACTTGCGCAATTGGTGCTTAAGTGGCGCCTGTTTTTTGTCGCAATTTCTCTTGCTACAAGTACCTAAAGGAATCGATCAGAATGCTCTCCAATCTTCGTTTACGAATGAAGCTGCTGTTGCTCACGCTGGGCCCGATTCTACTGCTCTCCATCCTCCTCAGCGGCATCGCCGTCTATGAATTGCGCGCACTGGCCGAACAGCAGGAAGAGCACACCCGCAAGAGCCTCATTCAGGATCGGCGTGCCGAGCTCAAGCATTACGTCGAGCTTGCGCGCAATGCCATCGGCCCGATCCACGAGCGCTCCGCCGCAGGCGACATGCAGGCGCGCGATCAGGCGGTGGCCATTCTCGAGCGGATGTCCTATGGCAAGGACGGCTATTTCTGGGGCTACGACTCCCAGGCCGTGCGCATCCTGCAGGGCAACACCAAGGACAAGATCGGCCAGAGCTTCTACGACTACCGTGACCCGAACGGTGTCTACGCCATTCGCGAGCTGGTGCGTGCCGGCCAGGACGGCAGCCACTACGTCGACTACAGCTTCGTGCTGGGTGACAGCAGTGTGCTGGTGCCCAAGGTCGGCTATGCCGAATTCCTGCCCAAATGGAACATGGTCTTCGGCACATCGTTGAACCTGGATGGCGTCGAGCGCGACGTGCAGGCCGCGCGGGCAGAGTTCCAGGAGCGCATCGACGGGCTGGTAGCCATCATGCTGGTTTCGGCGTTCGCGCTGCTGGCGTTGATGGCGCTGCTAGCCGTCTTCATGAGCAATGCCCTGCTCAGTCCGCTGCTGCTGATCAAGCGCAACCTGGATGACATGGCCCAGGGCGACGGCGACCTGACCCAGCGACTACCGATCACCAGCCAGGATGAACTGGGTGAGCTGGCCATGTCGTTCAACCGCTTCGTCGAGAAGATCCATTCACTGGTACAGCAGGTCGCCGGCACCACCACGCAGTTGAGCGGGCTGGTCGGTGCGGTGGCCAGCCAGGCGCAGCGCTCGGAACAGGCCATGGCCGACCAGCGCAGCGAGACCGATCAGGTCGCCACGGCGATCAACGAGATGTCGGCCGCGGCCCACGAGGTCGCGATGAGCGCCCAGCGTGCCGCCGAAGCGGCGCAGCAGACCGATCAGCAGGGCGTTGCGGCCAAGCAGGTAGTCGATCAGAGCATCCGCCACATTCACGAACTGGTGGGCGAGCTGCGTGGTAGCGGTGAGTCGCTGGAAGGGCTGCAGCAGGACGTGAAAGGCATCGTTGGTGTGCTTGACGTGATCCGCGCCATCGCCGAGCAGACCAACCTGCTGGCGCTCAATGCGGCCATCGAGGCAGCCCGTGCCGGTGAGGCAGGTCGCGGTTTCGCCGTGGTCGCCGACGAAGTACGTGCCCTTGCCAGCCGTACCCAGCAGAGCACCGGTGAAATCCAGGGCATGATCGACCGTCTGCAGAGCGCCACTTCCAACACCGTCGCCACCATGTTGCGCGCTGGCGAGAAAGGCGAGAGCACCCGTGACCAGGCCAACCAGGCCGGTGAGTCACTGGATGCCATCTCCGCACTGATCGGCACCATCAACTCGATGAACGCGCAGATCGCCGCCGCCGCCGAAGAGCAGACCGCCGTGGCCGAGGAGATCAACCGCAGCGTGCACCACATTGCCGATGCGGTGGACGGTGTGGCCAGCGACGCCGCTCAGGGAGCCCAGACCTCCCGCGAGCTGAATGGACTGACCGTGCAACTGCAGCAGCTGGTCGGTCAGTTCCGAATCTGATTCGACGTTCTCCGGCGGCAGGTGCAACGCCTGTTGCCGTTGATGAACGGCGCTGTTCGCAGCACCGTTCCGTCAGGCGCCACTGAAGCGCCTCGATGAAGTTCCCTGCAACCCGATCAACGGCGCTACCGGCGGGCGGCTGTCTCAGAACCGAGACGGCGGCCGTTCGGTCTAGCTCCCTATGGCCGCGTCCGCTGAAAGCAGTAGGGGACGATGGCGCAAGCCACAGGCGGCCTGCCCATCAATCCGTTGCAAGGATGAGTTACCCATGCACAAAAAAAACAATGCTGTTCGGGTAGTTGCTTCTCTCGCATTACTTACCGGCAGTGTCGCGTTTGCGGCGCCGCAGGTAGACACCCCGCAATTCAACGACTTCTGGACGCCGGACAAGCCCAACGCGGCGTTGTGCCGTTCGCCCTTGCTGGTCGGCACTCCGGTCGGTTTGCCGCGCTGCATGCAGGCGAGCAACGTCATGAAGCACCTGGAGGCGTTGCAGGACATCGCCACGATGAACGACGGCAATCGTGCGTCCGGTCAGCCCGGTTATCAGGCGTCGATCGACTACGTGCGCAGCCGCCTGCAGCGCGCCGGTTATCGTGTCGAAGTGCAGGCCTTCCCGTTCCTTGCGTTCTATCC
>Ga0209024_1001277_pt1 | contig 23267 bp, 25 predicted proteins | sample AutmiccommunBRH5_FD_187380 | JGI IMG/M metagenome (GOLD analysis project Ga0209024, IMG submission 187380) | Deep subsurface microbial communities from Mt. Terri, Switzerland - Autotrophic microbial communities BRH/5 (SPAdes) (version 2) | ecosystem: Environmental > Aquatic > Deep subsurface >...
TTGTCCGAACCGGTGAACCCAAGCACAACCGCGCCTCAATCCCCAATCCAACCCAGCAACACCTCAGCGCCGCCGGTGAAGGCGTATCTACGACCACTCAACAAAAGGCGCAAGAGCCTTTTTTCGCCAAAGTGAATTTTTTCCGTCGGCACGTTCACCCCCGACTTTCACGAGATTTTCGGCACGAACCGCTTGACCCTCCAGCAACGCCAAGTCCTAATTAACGGCAGGCCATCGCACCGGGAGCATCATTATGGACGCGCGAACCATCAGGCTGTTCGGCGATCAGGCCGATGCTTTTACCACCTCGGGACTGCAACTTGACGACGGGATGATCGACCCGTGTGACAGCCGCAATGTGCAGGGCTTTTGTCTGGCGACTGTCGCCGAGGCCGCCGCACGCAAGCTGCATCGCGTAACATTCGGAACCGCCCGTTTTTAGGCGGCGTTGCAATATCTGCCAGATCAGGGGGATCAACCCATGGAATTCACCACCGAACATATCGAACTTGGGCGCGCGATCGAGCGGTTCATCGCCGATGAGATCAATCCGCATGTCAACGAATGGGAAAAGGCCGGGATCTTTCCGGCCCATGAACTTTACAAGAAGATGGGCAGTCTGGGGTTTCTGGGCATTCACAAGCCGGTGGAATATGGCGGCATGGGTCTGGATTATTCCTATGCCATCGTCATGGCCGAGGCGCTGGGAACCGCCGATTGCATGGGGGTGCCCCTGTCCATCGGCTGTCAGACCGACATGGCGACCCCGGCGCTGGCGCGCTATGGGTCGGACGCGCTGCGACGCGAATGGCTGGCGCCCTCGATTGCCGGCGATCTTGTGGGCGCTATCGGCGTGTCCGAACCCGGTGCCGGCTCGGACGTGGCCGCGATCACGACTTCGGCGCGCTCTGACGGCGATGATTACATCATCAACGGCCAGAAAATGTGGATCACAAACGCCACCCAGGCCGACTGGGTCTGCCTGTTGTGCAACACCGCCGATGGCCCGCCCTATCGAGACAAATCGCTGATTGTGGTGCCGTTGGACAGCCCCGGCGTGACCCGGGGTGAAAGGCTGGACAAGCTGGGTATGCGCGCCTCGGACACCGCGCCCTTGTATTTCGACGATGTGCGGGTGCCCAAACGCAACCGGATCGGCGAAGAGAACATGGGGTTCATCTATCAGATGCAGCAGTTCCAGGAGGAGCGCATGTGGGCCGGCGCGGCGACGTTGAAGCTGATGGAGCGTTCGATTTCGGACGTGGTTGAATATACCGGCCAGCGCCCGGCCTTTGGTGCCACGATTCTGGACAACCAGTATGTGCAGTTCCGGCTGGCCGAATTGCAGACAGAGGTCGAATTGCTGCGCTCGATCGTCTACCGGGCCTGCGAACTTTATATCACCGGCGAGGACGTGACAACGCTGGCCTCGATGGCCAAGCTCAAGGTCGGGCGGTTGCAGCGCGAGGTGGCGGATGCCTGTCTGCAATTCTATGGCGGCATGGGATTTCTCAATGAAACCCCGATTTCGCGGTTCTACCGCGATGGGCGGCTGGCCTCGATCGGGGGCGGCGCGGATGAGATAATGCTGAAGATCCTGACCAGGAACCTCGGCATGACCCCGCCAACGAGGCGCGGCTGATGGTTCGGAACACCGCGCAGAGTCCATGTGAAAGACCGGAGTTATTCAGCGAACACGGCGTGGTCTGCCTGACCATGAATCGCCCGAAACAGCGCAGCCGCATCTGTTGCGGTCAGGGCCCCGCGCGAATTACCGACACGGGCAAGTTTCGGCTGAAACCGCATTCGCCCCGACAGCATACGAACAAGGAGGAACAAAATGGACCCCATCTTTCTGAACGGCAAGGAACGGCAATCAAAGCTGGGCACGCTGGAAGACGCCGCCGCGATGATCAGGGATGGCGCGCAGCTGGCCTTTGGCGGGCTGCATTCGCATAACGGACCGATGGCGCTGATCCGCCAAATCATCCGCCAAGGGACCAAAGACCTGCACATCATCGCCAATGTCTCGGCCGGGATGCCCGCAGATATCCTGATTGGTGCGGAATGCGTCGATACGGTCACGGTCTGCTATATCGGCATGGAGCATCTGGGCTTTGCCCCGCGGTTCCGCAAGGCGGCTGAGGAAAAGAAGATCAGGATCATCGACGGCGACGAGATTTACTATGTTCTGGGCCTCAAGGCCGGGGCTGTGGGCATGCCGTTCGTCCCGTATCCGCCCGGTCACGAGGCGCGCGACAATCCGATCTATGAAAAGACCTACAAACGCACCACCGACCCCTATACCGGCAAGGGAATCATCGTCTCGCCCGCCATCCGACCGGATGTGGCGATCCTCCATGTGCCGCGCGCCGACATCTATGGCAACGTGGTGCATCTGGGCTCGGTCGTGGCCGATGACCTGCTGGCCAAGGCATCGACCCATACGATCGTCACCTGTGACGAAATCGTGACCAATGACTCGATCCGCGCCGATCCGCATCGCACGACAATACCGGGCCATTACATAGACATGGTGGTTCATGTGCCATACGGTGCCCACCCGCTGTCGTGCCACGGCATCTACAACCACGACGAAGATCACATCAAGTCCTACGTCAAGGCGGACATCACCGCCTATCTCGACGAATATGTCTACGGCGTGAAGGGCCATTTCGAATACCTGGAGAAGTTCGGCATTGAACGCCTCATGGGTTTGCGTGAACAGGTTTAGGCGGGAGAACAGACATGACAGACGCACATAACAACCCCAACTATGCGATCGGCGAACTGATGGTTTCGGCCATCGCCCGGCAGATGGGCACCCATGACCACGACTGGGCCGCCGTTGGCGCCTATTCGCAGCTGCCGATGGCGTCGATGAAACTGGCGCGGATGCTCTATGCGCCCAACCTGTGGTGGCTTGCCGGCGGCGGCGGGGCGATCAATTCGACCTCGAAGCTGGTGCAGTCCACATCCGATCACCGGGTGATGCGCGGTGCCGAATACATGATGAACATGGAAGATATCGTCGATATCGAAATGTGGCGGTTCAACCGGGGCCGTGAAAACGTGATCGGCGTGGTCGGCGGCATCCAGATCGACCGACGCGGCAGTTGCAACATGGTCGCGGTGGGCGATTACGAAAACCCGACGGTGCGCGGGGTCGGCACCGTGGGGCTGGCCTTTGGCGTGTCGTTCACGCTGGTCTATTTCTTCACCATGCATCACAACAAGCAGGTGTTCGTGGACGAGGTCGATTTCGTTTCTGCCGCCGGTCATACCGAACGGCGGGCAGAATATGTGCCGCACGCCTGTATCGGTGCGCAAAAGGTGTTCACCCCGCTGGGCGTGTTCGATTTCGTGCCCGACAGCGACAAGACCAAAACCATGCGGGTGGTGTCGCTGCATCCCGGCGTGACCCTCGAAGAGGTGCAGGACAAGACCGGCTTCGATCTGATCATCCCCGATCATGTCGGCCAGACCGATGAGCCGTCCGAACAGGAGCTGACCCTGATCCGCGATGTGATCGACCCGGACGGCATCCTGAAAACCCTGCGGATTTCGCGATGAACCCGCACGAGAACGGGATGAGCACAGGCCCCTACCCCACGCTCATGAGCCCCGTGAAGGTCGGTCACACGGTTCTGAAGAACCGTGTGATCATGGGCGGGATGCATACGCGGATCGAAATGTCCGAAAACGCGGCTGAGCGGCTGGCGGCGTTTTATGGCGCGCGGGCGCGTGGCGGCGTCGGGCTGATCATCACCGGCGGCTATTCGCCGAACGCGGCGGGCGGATATGATGCCGATGGCCCGTTCCTGATGACCCGCCAGCAGGCCGCCGAACTGGAGCAAGTGACAAAGGTCGTTCACGCGGAAGGCGCGAAAATCTGCCTGCAGATCTCGCACACCGGGCGGTCTGCCCGCCATGACGGCCTTGTCGCGCCATCCGAAATCCGCTCGCCCATAAACCGGTTTACCCCGCGCGCCCTCAGCCATGGCGAAATCCTCGAAACCATCGACGATTTTGCCAATTGCGCCCGGCTCGCGCGCGGTGCCGGGTTCGACGGGGTCGAGATCATCGGCTCGGGCGGTTATCTGCTCAGCGAATTCACCACCCGGCGGGCCAACCTGCGCGACGACGACTGGGGCGGCTGTGTGGAAAACCGCCACCGGCTGCCGGTCGAGATCGTCCGGCGCATCCGTTCCGAACAAGGGCCTAAGTTCCTGATCACCTACCGGATCGGTGCCGCCGATCTGGTCGAGGATGGCCAGACCGGGGACGAGATCGACCAACTGGCCGCCGCACTGACCGATGCCGGGGTCGATCTGTTCACCGGCTATGTCGGCTGGCATGAATCGCGGATACCGACCGTGGCCTATCCGGTGCCGCGCGCGGCCTTTACCTACGCGATCGAGCGGCTCAAGCGCGGGCTGAAGGTGCCCGTCGCGGCCTGCAACCGGATCAACATGCCGCAGGTCGCCGAGGACATCCTGAGCCGCGGCGCGGCCGACATGGTTTACATCTCGCGCCCGTTTCTGGCCGACCCGGATTTCGTCGCCAAGGCGCGGGATGGCCGGACGGATGCGATCAACACCTGCATCGCCTGCAACCAATTGTGCCTTGACCACATCATGACCGACCGCGAGGCAGGCTGTCTGGTCAACCCCGCCGCTGCGCGCGAAACCCTGTTTGATGTGACCCCTGCAACCCGACCGCGCAAGATCGCTGTTATCGGCGGCGGCCCTGCGGGGCTGAGCTGTGCGACAACCGCCGCCGCACGCGGCCATGACGTGACCCTGTTCGAAGCAACGGACAAGATCGGCGGCCAGATCAATCTGGCCTGCGCCGTGCCTGGAAAAACCGAATACAAGGAACTGCTGCGCTATTACGGCAACCGCTTGGAAACGACCGGGGTGATAGTGCGAACCGGGACCGCCTTCGACGCAACCGCCCTTGGCGAACAGGGGTTTGACGCCTTTGTCGTGGCCAGTGGTGTAACGCCCCGGCTGCCTGGCCTGCCCGGAATCGCCGGGGATCCGCGCGTCGTGACGTATGACGAGCTTTTGACCGGACGCGCCGAGGCCGGACCCCGCGTTGTGATCATGGGCATGGGGGGCATCGGATTTGACGTGGCAAAGTTCCTGTCGATACCGTCGGAGGTGACCACCATACCGGCTGTTTTTCAGGCCTGTTACGGTCTCGACCCAACGCTTCACGAAGCTGGCGGATTGCTCAGCGAAGCGTTGTCTTTCCCTTCCGCGCGTCACCGGATCACCATGTTGCAACGCAAGGCCGGCCGACCGGGTGCCACTCTGGGTGTATCGACCGGCTGGATCGGGCGCGGGTTTCTGCAACGCCAGGGGGTCGAGATGCGAACCGGGGTCACATACCGTCGGCTGGACAGCGATGGCCTGCATATCGAACAGGACGGGAAACCGGACGTGATTTTCCTGGATACGCTGGTGATCTGTGCCGGACAAGATCCCGCCCCGGTCCACACCCCCGACGACCTGCCGGTTCATCTGATTGGCGGCGCCCATCGCGCCACGGAACTGGACGCCGCGCGCGCCATCGAAGAAGGCTGGCGGTTGGGGCTCGCTCTCTAGAGCACGTCGCGGTTCATTGGCCTCATAGCCTGCTGCGCTGAAGAAGTTGTGGCACTCCTCTTCTGAGAAAGGGTCACAGACCCGGCCGACAGCCTCACCAGCTTCCACAAGGGGATCGGGTCATGGGCACGAGTGCTTGCCCAGCTCTGAAACGGCGGTGGACGGGCGCGCATGGTTCGGCCCGTTCGGACCGGCCTGTTTTCTGCGTCCGTTGCCGGAAATTACGCCTGACGCGACGTGAACATCGCCATGCGCCAGAAGTCGGCGCTGGTGCTGCGGTCGCCCGAGTGGGTGCGATGCCGGATACTATGCGACGTGGCGCAAGGCGCAAGTGCAAACCTCGCGGCGGTCGGGCCATCGCCCGCGCGCCACGTCATCGCCCGAACCGAAAGATCCTGATCGGGGAGGATCTCAGCACCTGTTCGATCACCGGCGAGCTGTCTTCGCCGAAGCGGCCCACACTGTTCATCCCCGCCCCGATAAGCTGCACCACCTCGGGCGAGCCTGCAAACTTGGAATGGCTGCCCGTGGCCGAGTCGCTGATTTCCGACAGGTCGATCACCGTCAGGCCGAATTCCTCGAGAGACGCGATATCGGCCGCGCCGACCCTCGGCACGCCACCCGCGATGCGCGACGAGAGCCGCAACGCGCCGTCTTCCTTGGAGATGAGAAGGAAAAGCTTGCGCCGGGTTTCCAGCGAAAGCTGATCAAGCTGGGACCGGAAGAGGTCAATGTCGATATCGGGGGCGGCCAGGACGATGTTCTGGAGCAGCCGCTTCTTGGCGAGCGCTCCCGACTTGTGCAGATCGACAAGCCCCTCCATGGTCAGCAGGCTGCCCATCGAATGGGCGAAAACGGTGACGCCGGTGGCCTCGGTGCTCAGAAGGATATCGACGATCTCGGCGATCTTGCCACGGGCGACAAGGGTGCTGTTGAGGTCATAGACATATCGCAGGGGCCGCCCTGCGGATGCCCAGGTCAACAGCACGGGCACGCCCGTGAACCCGGTATCCTCGACGAATTGGGTAACCCGTAGCAAGGCATCGCTCGGCGTGTTGTTGAAGCCATGGACAAAGAGCAGAACCGTTCTGTGGTCGCGCGGACGCGCGAGGAGCGCGCGGTTGACCTCGCGGACGAACGCCGTCTCGCTCTCGTAGGTGACCGGATCGACGACGGTGAATTCGGTGCGCGGATCGGGTGGCAATTGCCGCGGTCGCCTGAGCTGACCGACCACATGCGTCGGCGGGATGGTCACCTCGACCGAAGCCAGCCCCAGATCCCGTGCGCGCGCGTCCGAGAGCAGGGCGCCAGGTTTGTCGGATGCCTCGCGCGTGGACGTGATGAAGACGCGGTGCTTCGTGAGACCGTCCACGGACGCCACGGGCACCTGTGGATTTTCGATGCCGATCAGTTCGGGCGGGCGGGTGCAGGCCGCCAGGACGATCACGGACAGGACAAGGGCAAACCTTGCCATGGTGCGAAGCTCTGAAATGACGGCCATGGAACAACTCTGGCTAAGGTGCGGATAATTCTGTGACTTCAGGTCGTGGCGGGGTCTTGTTTCCTTACCACGCTTGCTGACGGATGCGGCTATCCGATTGCCGGACGCGAAACGGAAACGTCGTCCCGCGCCAAAACTGCCACAACTCCGGTCCGGGCGACAGCCCGGACAACGGCACGCCCCGCCCCCGGAGCGGTGGCTTTCCGGCGCGCCGCACGCCGGGGGCATGGGCGGCCCGTTAGCGGGCGACGGCGACACGCGCCTTCAGGGTATCAAGCTGTTCGCGCGTCCAGCCGGGCGCGTCGGTCAGGGCCGCCCATGCATCGAGGTAATGGTCGAAGGCATAGACATGGCCGAAGCCCTTGGGCGGCAGGACCGCCGTCATCAGGTCGATGGTCAGTTGCAGGAAGGTGACAACCGGCAGCCAGATCATGTCGGGCGAGACATCCGGTCCGCGTGGAAATTTCATCCAGTCCGGTTGCCGCCAGATCGACATCGGATCATAGAAGGTGATCGCGTCGCTGGCATATTGCACAAACACCACCCGATAGCTGCCCCAAGGCGCTGTGGGGGTGTCCAGATGGTTTTTCTGGGCGGTGAACCGGATCACCGTGCCGTCGTGAAAGGTCGGCAACCAATAGGGCGAATCGGTGTTGCGCCCCCGCGTGGCTGTCGACCAGGTGCGGCTGGAAAAGGGTGGTCCGGCCCAGAGCGCGCCGTGATACGGCTCGGCGATGACCTGGTGCAGATCGTGGCTCAGGTCGGAATTGAACGCCCCGAGACTCAGCCCGTGCAGGAACAACCGCGGGCGCGCGTCGGGCGGCAGAGTGCGCCAGTGTTCGTAGATCGCGGCGAAGACCGCGCGCGCCGTCTCGACGCCGTAATCGGGGTTGGCGAGCAGGGCGAGCCAACTGGCCAGATAGGAATACTGCACCGCCACGGTCGCGACATCGCCCCGCATGAGATATTCCAGCGCCGTCTGGCTCTCCGGGTCGATCCAGCCGGTGCCGGTGGGCGTCGTGATGACCAGGGTGGCGCGCTCGAACCCGCCCACGCGGATCAGTTCGGCAAGCGCCAGCGCGGCGCGCGCTTCGGGTGTGTCGGCGGAATTGAGCCCGGCGTAGACGCGCAACGGCTCCATCGCCGGGCCGCCGGTCATGGTGGTGATCCGGGCCGCATCGGGCGCGCCCGCGACCAGCTCGCGCCCCGCCCGCCCGAGGCCCTCCCAACCGATCAGCGAGCCGGGCCCCCCGGTCTTGAGCGGATCGTCGGGGCGCGGGCTGTGTTCCTCAAAGCGGGCGTCAAGTGCCGCATAGGTGGCGTCGAACATGCGCATCGCGCCCTGCACCAGCACACCGTTGCCGATCAGCCAGAACAGCAAGGCAGTCGCCGCCAGCGCGATAATGGCCGCCTGAGGGCCGGGCAGACGGCGCGCCAACCGCGCCGATATCCGCCGCCAGGTGCCGCGGATCAGCCGCACCACAAGCACGAGCAAAAGGAACACCGCCAGCGTCACACCCAGCACCGTTGCCGGATGGATCGCCTCGATCGGCGGCATCTCCATCAACGCGCGCAGCCGGTTCTGCCACACCGCGGCCCTCCAGATCGTCACCCCCGCAAGCGCCGCGCTGACCGCAACCGCCACCAGAACAAAGAGGGTGCGCGCGCGCCCCTGCGGCGACGGAAGCTGCAAGGCGCGCCAGCCCCCCCGCAGCACCACGCCAAGACCATAGCCCGCCGCAAGGCTCATCCCGCTGAGCAGTCCCTGCACGGTTGCTCCGCGCGGCACAAGGCTCGGCGTCAGGGAGGCCGCGAAAAATACGGTTCCCAGGAGCAGCCCCAGCCCGGAAAAGGATCGCAGGACACCACGGCGCCAGGTTCCGGACATGGCCCAAACTCCAGATATTCGAGGTTCAGGCCGTTTCGGAGCGGCGCTGGCTCATCGCCATGTAGCCAAGTGCAGCCCCCACCGAGATCAGGTTGACGCCCAGAAGCAGACCGATCAGCCAAAGCGCGGTTATCGGCATACTGGCCCATAGGAGCACCGACAGCAGCACACTCAAGAGCCCGCTCGCCAGAACCCAGAACCAGTTTTTCAACGGCCGGATGGTCAGGGCAAAGACGATCTTTGAAACGCCCTCTATCATGAAATAGACAAGCAGAAGCAAAGAGATGATCAGCATCCCCTGGCCGACATGGCGCAGCAGGAGCACACCCACCAGAACAGCCAGAACGACCGACACCAGCTGCAACCAGAAATTCGGGGCGCTGCGTGCGCTGACAAGTCCGATAGCCTGGGAAACGCCGGAGATTATCAGCAGCCAGCCCAGCATGAGAACGAAAAAGGCGGACGAGAAAACCGGGAAGATGATCGCCGCCAGTCCCGCAACGATCAGGATCGCCGCCTCGATCATGTAGAGCAGCCAGTGCCTCTTGACCGCCGCGCGCGTCGCTTCCCGATAGACCTGAGCGGCCGCTTCAACACTCATGGACATCGCTCGTCTCCTTGATCAATCTGATGTGTCGTATGAACGGCTGAACGGTGTCGCTCAGCCCGCAAAATGGATCAAAGCCTGACCCGGCACAGCTTGAAGGCTTGTCAAAGGCTCATTACTCTGCCCCCAGCTTGGCGATACCGCGGCAAGCCGTCAAGCCGAGATGTTGCCATGCAATGCGTCCGGGCGTCATGAACAGGCCCCGAACCGGAAAAGAGCCTTGCCGGGAAATGGGTGACGGTGTTTGAGAAGGCGGCGTATCGTGGCGGACGATCAGGAGATCGTCGCGCGGAACGGTCGGCGGGGCCGAGGTAAGGACAGATGTCATCACGTCTCATGCACCGAATATGGCACACCGGATCACCGTTATCACCGTTATCACCGTTGAGAATCTCGTGTCAGGTGGCGAACACCAGCATGACGGCGCGCGGCATGCGAAAAGTGAACAAGTGCCGGTGATTCACGAGGCGGGGCAACGCCGGGGCAACGCGAACCGACCCGCCGCCAGTCCCGTAAGTGCTTGTTTTCGTGGGAAATGTGGTGCTGCTGGACAGGATTGAACTGTCGACCTCTCCCTTACCAAGGGAGTGCTCTACCACTGAGCTACAGCAGCCCGCTGTTTTCCAGATGGCTAGCCCGGGCGTTGTCCCGATGCAAGCGGGCCCTGGAAAAGCCCTTTGGTTCCGGTCGCCTGGCGCCCCGGAGCCGCCCCTTATCGGGGATTTGCTCCACCACTTGGCCACAACAGCAACTTGACGCGGGCTATTAGACGCTTCTCGAGCCTCACACAAGGGGGTAATACCGATGGCGCGCTCTGCGGCTGGCGCGGGATTGAACCGCGAATTGCGATCCGACCGGACAGGCCGCTAGCGTTCCAGCTTGCTGCGCAACTCGCGCAGGACGGGCAGGCTTGCGCGTACGCGATCCTCGCCGAGGTCCTGGATCAGTTCGGAGACCATCGGCGTTATCGCGGAAATCGCCACATCGCGCGCCTGACGGCCCGAGGGGCTGATCGAGACCATCTTGCGGCGGGCATCCTCCCAGTCGGGGCGGATATGGATGTAGCCGGCCCATTCCAGCTTCGACAGCGTGTTTGTCATCGCGCCGCGGGTGACGTGAAACGCCTTGGCAAGCTGCGCCGGGCTGCGCTCGTCGCCCAGACGGGCGAGGTGGTTGAGCACCGAGAAATGCGAGATCTCCATGCCCTTGGGCAGAACGCGGCTCAGCCGCGAGCGAATCAGCTGCTCGTTGGTGAGGATCTCACTGAACAGCGCGACGGCGAGGGAACTGCTGGTTGTCTCATCCATTCAGGGGCCGTCAAACTCTCGGTCATGGCGCAGGGAGGGCACACGTTTGCGTGCTTTTGCCACTTCCGAGAGGTCGAGATCAACCATGACGATGCCCGGCGCGGTGCCGCCATCGGCCAGAACCTCGCCCCAGGGGGCCACGGCAAGGCTGTGTCCATGGGTGCGGCGCGCCTTGCCCGTGCTGGCGGCATGGCTGCCGGTCTGTGCGGGCGCGAGCACGAAACAGCCGGTCTCGATGGCGCGCGCGCGCAGCAGGCTCTCCCAATGGGCGGCCCCGGTGACAGGCGAGAAGGCGGCAGGCACGGTGAGGATATCCGCCCCCGCCTGCGCGAGACGGCGATAGAGATGGGGAAAGCGGATGTCGTAGCAGATCGTGAGGCCCAGACGACCCCAGGGCGTCTGGGCCAGCACCGCGCGGGCGCCGGGGCGAAAGCCGTCGGATTCGCGGTAGGTCTCCTCGGGGGAAACCTCCACATCGAACATGTGGATCTTGTCGTAGCGGGCGCGAACAGAGCCTCGGTCGTCGATCACAAACGAGCGGTTGGCAAAGCGGCCGCGGGGATCGTCGGTCTTGAGCGCGAGCGAGCCGATCAGCAGCCATGCGCCAAGGCGCGCCGCCTCTTCGCGCAATCCGGCCAGAACCGGATCGCTTTCCTCGGGGCTGAGAACCGCGTTCTGACGGCGGCGGCTGGACGAGACGCAGTTGCTCACCTCGGGGGTAAGGATGAGCTCTGCCCCCCCTGCCCGCGCCTCGGCCATGAGGGCGCGCAGCGTGGCGAGATTCTCTTGGGGATCGTCACCGGAGGTGAGTTGCAAAAGAGCCGCGCGCATCGCCTCAGCCCTTCAGCATCGCGTCAAGCCTGCCCGCCCGGTCCAGCGCGTACAGTTCATCGCAGCCGCCGACATGGGTCTGACCGATGAAGATCTGCGGCACGGTGTGGCGGCCATTGGCGCGCGTCATCATCTCGGACTTGCGCGCGGGCTGCGCGAGGACGTTGATTTCGGAAAAATTCACGCCCTTATGTTTCAGCAGGCGCTTGGCCGCGTGGCAAAAGCCGCAGAGCGGCGAGGAGTAGATTTCGACGAGTTGCATGGATGCGCCTCCTGATCCTGTTCAACACAAATCTAGGGCCCCTTCTCCGCCCGCGCCAGTGCGAGAATGCATACATCTTCCGCGCCGGCGGCTTGGGCGGCCTGTGTCGCCGCCGAGAGCGTCGCGCCGGAGGTCATCACGTCATCGACGAGAATGAGACGCGCGCCGCGCAACGTGGCAAGGTGGCGGGGATTGGCGCGGATCGCCCCGTCGAGCGTGGCATGGCGCGCGGCCCGGTCGAGACCCTTGAGGCTTTGGGTCTGGCGGTGCCGGATCAGCAGGTCGGGCACGAAGGCCAGCCCCGTCTCGCGCGCCAGCGCCCGCGCCAGAAGCGCGGATTGGTTGAACCGCCGCGACAGCAGCCGCATCCAGTGCAACGGCACCGGCGAGATGATCGTGCCGGGGGCGAGAAGCGGCGCGGCGGCGCGGGCGAGCCATTTGCCCGCCGGGCGCGCCGCGTCGTGCCGGTCGCCATGCTTGAGCGCCAGCACCAGCCGCCGCCCGTTGGCCTCATAGCGCAGCGCGGCGCGCCCTCGCGACCATGGCCGCGCGATGCTCAGGCATTCGTCGCAATGCACCTCTGCGCTGCTCTCGCCCGGAAGCGGGATGCCGCACAGATCGCAGACCAGCCCGGTGATGAAGGGCGTATCGCGCCAGCAGGGACCGCACAGGCCGAAATCGTCGGCCACGGGCGCCCCGCAAAGCGTGCAGCGCGGCGGATAGACAAGCCGGACCGCCATTTGTAAAGCCGGATGCGCCACCCTATGCTCCTGTCCATGAGCCAGACCATGCTGACCGACCGCCCTGCCCTCTCGCGCCAGCGCGCCCGCGCCGCCAGCGCGCCCGCGCTGTTCTTGCAGGAACTCGCCGCCGACGAGATCGAGGATCGGCTGGGATTGGTTAACAAATCCTTTACAGAACCTGGAATCGTCAGCGGCTGGCCCGATTTCTGGGGCGCGCGCTTTCCGGGGGCGGTGGTGGTGCCCGATGACGAGGTGCTGGCCCTTGCCCCCGGCGCGCATGATCTGGTGATCCATGCGCTCTGCCTGCATTGGGCCAACGATCCGGTGGGTCAACTGGTGCAGGCGCGGCGCGCACTGCGGCCCGATGGCCTTTTGCTGGCGGTGCTGTTTGGCGGCGGCAGCTTGCAGGAACTGCGCGCGGCTCTGGCACAGGCCGAGGCAGAAGTGGCCGGCGGGCTCTCGCCGCGCGTCCTGCCGATGGGGGAAATCCGCGATCTTGGCGGGCTGTTGCAACGGGCGGGGATGGCGCTGCCGGTGGCGGACCGGCTGCCGCTCGACCTGCGATACCCCGACCCGCTGGCGCTGATGCGCGACCTGCGGGCCATGGGCGAGGGCAACGCGATGGCCGCGCGCCCGCGCGCGATGCTGCGCCGACAGGTGCTGGCGCGCGCCTGCACGGTCTATGCCGAGAGCTTCGCCCACCCGCAGGGCGGCATCCGCGCCACCGCCGAGATGATCTTTCTCACCGGTTGGGCACCGGATCCGAGCCAGCCGCAGCCGCTGCGCCCCGGATCTGCCGCGGCGCGGCTGGCAGATGCGCTCGGCGCGCACGAAACCCGGCTCGATGATTGACCTTTGGCTCCCAGCCGTTATGTCACCCCTGACCCGAGACCGAAGGACAGACCGACATGCCTGACGCCGCGCGCCCCGCCCACGCCCCCGCCGATCACCCCAAGGTGCCGCGCGCGAAAACCGGCGTGCTTCTGGCCAATCTCGGCACGCCGGACCATTACAGCTATTGGCCGATGCGGCGCTATCTCAACGAGTTTCTCTCGGATCGGCGGGTGATCGACTATTCCCCCTGGAAATGGCAGCCGCTCTTGCAGCTCGTCATCCTCAGCAAGCGGCCATTCACCTCTGGCGCGGCCTATAAATCCATCTGGAACGAGGACAAGGGCGAAAGCCCGCTGATGACCATCACCCGCGACCAGACAACGAAACTATCCGCCGCGCTGCATGAGCGTTATGGCGATCAGGTGATGGTCGATTTTTGTATGCGCTATGGCAACCCGTCCACCAGATCGAAAGTGCGCGCCATGGTCGCGGCGGGCTGCACGCGCATCCTGTTCTTTCCGCTCTATCCGCATTACGCGGGCGCGACCTCGGCCACGGCGAATGACCAGTTCTTTCGCGCGCTGATGGCAGAGACCTGGCAGCCCGTGGCGCGCGTGGTTGAACCCTATTTCGAGCATCCGCTCTATATCGAGGCGCTGGCGCAATCGGTCGAGCGCGCCTATGCGAAGCTGGACGCGCGGCCGGAAATCCTTGTCGTGTCCTATCACGGGATGCCGAAACGCTATCTGATGCAGGGCGACCCCTACCATTGCCAGTGCCAGAAGACGACGCGCCTCCTGCGCGAACGCCTGGGCTGGGAGGAGACCGCGATCACCACCACGTTCCAGTCGGTTTTCGGTCCCGAGGAATGGCTAAAACCCTATACGGTCGATGAGGTGGCGCGGCTGGCGCGCGAGGAAGGCAAGAAGCGTATCGCCGTGATCGCCCCTGCCTTTTCCGCCGATTGCATCGAAACCCTGGAAGAGATCAACGAGGAGATCCGCGAGAGTTTCGAGGAGGCCGGCGGCGAAGAGTTCACCTATGTCCCCTGCCTCAACGATGATGACGCGCATATCGCGGCGCTCTCGGCGATCGTCGAGAGCAATCTCGGGGGCTGGCTGGACTGAGGCCGTGACCGCGCCGAAACTGAAAAAGGCAGCGATGACGGCTGCCCTTTTCCGATCGCCCGCAACCCGGATCAGTCAGCGACGATGACTGCGGCGACGATCGCGAGGATCAGCAGCGGCACCCAGACGGCAGCCGCAGACGAGCTTGCGTTGGTTTCTTGGACGATCACCGGCGCTTCGATGACCGGCTCTGGGGCCGGCGCGGCAAGCGTGCCGGCATGACCGGTGGTTGCAGCAGCACAGAAGGCGGCGGCGAGAGCGAGTTTCTTCATTTTATCCTCCAGAATTTGCCGTGGCCGCAGCAATACGGCTTCCCGACGGTTCAACGCATACCCAGTGAACCTCGAATAATCAGGAAATCAAGAAAATTGCAAACGTATCTTTACTTCCGGCCGTTTTGTCGTCGCCATTTTGTCAAATCAGCAACACCTGCGTGCCGACCTTGGCAAGCGCGAAAAGCTCCTGGATATGCTCGTTATAGAGCCCGATGCAGCCATTCGACGAGCGCCGTCCGATCTTGCGCGTGTCATGCGTGCCGTGAATGCGGTAATAGGTCCAGCTCAGGTAGAGCGCATGGGTGCCCAGCGGATTATCCGGCCCCGGCGGCACATAGGCAGGCCATTCCGGGTTGCGCTTGAGCATCGAGGGCGTGGGCCGCCAGCTTGGCCCCTCGACCTTGCGCACGACCGAAGTGCGCCCGCGGCGCGTCAGGTCGTCGCTCAGCGGCACGGAGGAAGGATAGAGCTTGTAGGTCGCTCCGTCCTCGCCCCAGAAATGCACAGCGCGCGAGTCGGTGTCGCACAGGATCGCGCCGTCCTTGAGGTTGGAAAAATAGGGCTGCCAGTCGAGCATTCGAAAGGCCGAGATGTTGCGGCGCGCGGACTGCGTCACGTCGCGCTCGAGTTCAACGGTGCCGTCGCCGTCCACGCTCTGCGCAAGAGCGGGCGCACCGATCAGGGCCGCGCCCCCGGCCAGAAACGCACGGCGGTTCCATTTATCCCGGAAAATGGGGGGCATTGCTGTGTCTCCAGTTCTTTCCTGCCACGATTGACCGCAATATATGCCCTTGAAGTCGCCGTCGCAATTCAAACACATGTTATTTAATTTGGCAAAGTTTCGCACATGGTGGTTTGAACAACCCCGCGCGCCGCGATAAGGCGGCACAAACAACTCAACGGGTGGCTTGGTCTCATGGCGCGTCTTCTGGTCCTTTGTCTGTCGGCTCTGCTGGCTCTCGCAGCCTGCGCCGCCCCGCCCCCTCCGCCGCCGCAGCTTGGCGCCGACGGCAAGCCGCTGCCGCGCCTTTACCGGATCAGGCCGGGCGAGACGCGCGAAATCCAGTTCCGGATGCTCGATTCGGTCAATGCGCTGCGTCAGGCAGCCGGGGCCGCGCCGCTCACCCTCGACGACCGGCTGACCGCCGCCGCCGCGACCCATGCGCGCGACATGTCGGTGCAGAACCGGCCCTGGCATTTCGGCTCTGACGGCTCCTCGCCGGTGGATCGGATCCGGCGGGTCGGCTATACTGGACAACTCGTCGGCGAAACCATCTCGGAGACCTACGAGACCGAGCTTGAGACCCTCGCCGCCTGGATGGAAGACGACGTTACCCGCCGGGTGATCCTGTCACCTGACGCGCGGCAGATGGGCTTTGCCTGGCACCAGGACGATAGCGGCAAGATCTGGTGGACGATGACGCTTGGCGGCTGATCAGGCGTTGACCGTGATCGGCGTTCCAACCCGCACCATGGCATAGACATCCTCGATCTCGGGATTGGTGAGCGCGATGCAGCCCGCGGTCCAGTCGGGCTTGAGAAAGCCCAAAAGGCTCGGCTCGCCATGGATGAAGATATCGCCGCCGGGCGATTTACCCTGGGCGCGGGCAAGGGCGATATCGGCCTCATTGGGATAGGAAATCCCGATCGAGAGGTGAAAGGCGCTGTCGGGATTGCGTCGGTCGATGTGATATTCGCCCTCGGGGGTCTTGCCGTCGCCCTCGAACTCCTTGTGCCCCTCGGGCGCAAACCCGAGATCGACATCGTAGCGCTCGAGAACGCGCCGATGGTGCAGGAGGAACATCTCCCGATTGCCCTTGTTGACAATGAGGCGCGTCACTTCGGGGCCGCGATATGTCTTGAATTTCGATCTTTCCGCACAACCTGCAAGGGCTGCGGCCCCCGCCAGAAGCGCCAAACGCCGTGTCATTCTCATGGATCTGCCCGCACGTTAGCCTGCCTGTTTTTCTGCGAAGAATAGCGCAACCGCGCCCCTCGGGATAGCGGATTTTCACGAGGTCACGCGATTTTCAGGCTGAACCCGGCCACCAGTTCCACATGCGCCGACCAGCGGAACTGATCGACCACGCGCACGGGGCCAGGCGCATAGCCCGCCGCGACAAGCGTGGCCGCATCGCGGGCGAAGGTGACGGGATTGCACGAGACATGCACGATCCGCGGCACGCGGGCGCGGGCAAGCTCGGCAATCTGGGCCTCGGCCCCGGCGCGCGGCGGGTCGATCACGGCGGCGTCAAAGCGCGCCAGTTCCCCGGCCACAAGCGGGCGGCGGAACAGATCGCGCCGCTCGGTCGTGACCGGCCTGAGACCGGCGGCATGGCGCGCGCCGCGATCGAGCGCGGCGATCATCCCGTTGCTACCCTCGACGGCGTGAACGGCCGCGTGCCGGGCGAGCGGAAAGGTGAAGGTGCCGCAGCCCGCGAAAAGGTCAACGACCCGGCGCGCGCCTGACAGAAACGTCTCGACTTCGGTGCAAAGCGCCGCCTCGCCCTCGGCGGTCGCCTGAAGGAAGGCACCGGGCGGCGGCACCACGCGCACCGTGCCAAAGACCTGTTCGGGCGGGCGGCGCGTGACGACGACCTCCTCTTGCCAGGCCAGCCGCGCAAGATCGTGCCGCGCGGCGAGATCGGCCAGCGCAAGGCGCAACGGCCCGTCAAGCGGCTTGCCTCCCGTCACCGAGAGATCAAGCCCGCCAAGCGAGAGCGTGGCCGCGACCGCCAGCGCGCCCTTGCGGCTCGCCCCGGCCAGCGCCAGATCGCGCGCGACGGGCAGGGCCGCCATCAGGTCGGGATGCAGGAGACGGCAGTCGGGCACCTCGATGACCTGCTCGCTGGCGCGCGCGTGAAACCCGGCCATGGCCCCGGTTTTCGTGCGCCGCGCGGCCAATGTGGCGCGGCGGCGCGAGGCGGGGGGCGAGGTCAAGACCGGCGCTACTTCGGCGGAAATACCCTGTGCCCCGAGCGCGGTCACCACGATGTCGCGTTTCCAGCCGGCGACGAAATCCTCCGAGGCGTGCTGCACCTGGCAGCCGCCGCAGGCGGTGAAATGGCGGCAGGTCGGGCGCACGCGGTCAGGCGAGGACGCGAGGATGCGGATATCGTGCAGCACCTGCCCCTCCGGCGTGCCGCTCACCTCCTCACCGGGCAGGGTGCGGGGGGCAAAGAGCGGGCCATCAGCGATGCCGTCGCCCCTGATCCCGAGACGCCGGATCCGGTGGGTGGTCACAGCAGATCCTCGCGCTCCAGCGTGAAGCCCGAGGCTATCCAGCGCGCCTCGAGCGCGCGCAGACGTTCCCCGAGGGCGGGGCCGGTGAGCGCGGGCATGAGATCGGCGGGTTTGACCGGAAAGACCGCCTCGGCCCCTTTCCGCAGGTCCTGCAATGCCTTGGGATCGGGGGGGGTGCCCGTGAGGGCGCCGCGCAAAAGCAGGATATCGGCACCATCGCGCCGCCCGTGACGGTAGCCAAGTTCGCCCGCCGGCCGGGCATCGGCAAGCCCCGCGCGCAGCGCCTCGAGCCTGCGCGTCTCGGCGCGCGACAGGCGCAGGCGCGCGGCCACATCCTCTCCGCCCAGAAGCGCGAGCCGCCGCAGGGCATCGGGGGCCATGCCCGCCTCTGATTCGAGATCCACCAGCAGCGCCATCGCGCCCGCATCCGCCCCCGGCAGAACCGTGTGCACGATCCCCGCCGCCTGCATCGCGGCCAGCGCGGGCGCGGGATCGGGCGCGGCCAGCAGCTTGCGCATCTCGGCGCCGATGCGTTCGCGCGAAAGCGCCGCAAGCCCCGCCTGCAAGGCGGCGCAGGCGGCATAGCCGTCAGGGTCGAGCCCGCCCCCGGGATCGCCATACCAGGCGTGAAAGCGAAAGAATCGCAGGATGCGAAGATAATCCTCGCGGATGCGGCGCGCGGGGTCCTCGATGAAGCGCACGCGGCGCGCCTCCAGATCCGCCATCCCGCCCAGGGGATCGACCACCTCGCCATCGGGGCGGGCATAGAGCGCGTTCATGGTGAAATCGCGCCGCCGCGCATCGGCGGCAAGATCAGCCCCGAACACCACCCGCGCGCGGCGGCCATCCGTTTCGATATCCGCGCGAAAGCTGGTCACTTCATGCGCAACACCGCCCGAGACGACCGTGACCGTGCCGTGCTCGATGCCGGTGGGGACCGGCCTCAGCCCTGCGCGCTGCGCAATATCCATCACCGCCTCGGGGCGCGCGTCGGTGGCGATGTCGATGTCGCTGACGGCTGCGCCGATGAGCGCGTTGCGCACGCAGCCGCCGACGAACAGCGCGCGATGCCCCGCGCCGGTGAGCGCATCGCAGACCGTGCGCGTCTCGGGGCGGGTGATCCAGTCGCCCGTGATCCTCATGGCCGCCCCGCCATCACGGCCATCACCCGCAGGATTCGCGCCGTCGCGCCCCAGATGTAATAGGGGCCGAAGGGCACGGCGTAATAGCGCCGCCAATCCCCCTTCCATCGACGTTGTTCGATCCTGTATCGGCCCAGATCCAGCAGATGCGCGAGCGGCACCTCAAAGACCTCGGCCACCTCGCCTTGCTCGGCAACGGGGGTAAAGGGCGCCTGAACGCGCGCCAGAACCGGGGTCACGTCAAAGCTCGTGACCGTCTCGTGCCGGGGCAGGTGACCGAGAACCTCGACGCGCGCGGGATCGAGCCCGATCTCCTCATGCGCCTCGCGCAGGGCGGTGGCGCGGATATCCCGGTCGCCCGGATCCTGCTTGCCGCCGGGAAAGGCGATCTGGCCGGGGTGGTGGCGGAGCGCGGAAGAGCGCTTGGTGAGGATCACCCGCGCCTCGGGCCCCTCGCCCAGAACCGGCACAAGCACGCCCGCCGGCCGCAGGCTGCGCCCCGGCGCAGGGGGGATTGCGGGGTTGAGGTCGCCATCCGACGTTCCTTCGCACCCGGCCTCGAGCGCGGCGAGGATCAGCGCAAGCGGATCAGCCCCGTTCACCCGACCCCTCCGCCGCATCAAACCCGAGCGTGTCCGGGTCCAGCGTGTAATGCGCCCCGCAGAACTGGCAATCCGCGGTCACGATGCCGTCTTCGGTCGTCATCCGCGCGATGTCGCGCGCGGAATAGATCGACAGGCTGTTGCGCACGCGCGCCTCGGAACAGGTGCAGCCAAAGCGGACCGGCTGCATCTCGAAGACACGCGGGCCTTCCTCGTGGAACAGCCGGACCAGAAGATCCGTAGGCGAGACCGAAGGGCCGATCAATTCGAGGTCTTCGACCGTGTCGAGCAGAAGATTGGCGCGCCCCCAGTTCTCGGCGTCGTCGCCATCGACCAGATCGCGCGCCTCGAGCAGCCCGCCCGCACCCGAACCGCCCCCCGTGGCAAAGGGCGACGCCTTGGGCATGTGCTGCAGCATGACGCCGCCCGCGCGCCAATGCGGGGCCTCGCCCGGCATGGTGGATTTGCCGAAAGAAAGCGCGAACCGCGTCGGAAGCTGTTCCGACTGGGCGAAATACGCCTCGGCACAGCGGTGCAGCGTATCCCCGGCCAGCGGCGTGATCCCCTGATAGGGGGTCGTGCCCGGCCCCTGGTCGATCAGCACGGCGAAATACCCCTCGCCCAGCTGGTCGAACGGCCGTGCATGGCGCAGCCGGTCAGGGTCAAAGCCGGCATAGGCGCGGATGCGCGCAGGCTCGCCCTCTGCCTCGGGGGCGAAATAATCGGTGGCGATCAGGCGCACCGCGCCCTTGCTCTGAACCTGAAGCGACAGCTTCCAGCGCAGCTTGACGGTCTGACCGATCAGCGCCGTCAGAAGCGCCATTTCGGCAACAAGCGCCTCGACCGGGGCGGGGTATTGGTGCTGCGCGAGGATGGCTTGGAGCACACCGTCAAGCCGGGCGACACGGCCCCGAATGTCGGCATGGTCGAGCTGGAACGGCAGCACCGTGTCATCCCAGGCGATTCGCTGTCCAAGGCTCATGGGCTTTCCTTTTGTGACGGGCTCCCGCATATCGCGTCCATGAGGGCGCGACAAGCCGAAGGACTGGAGACAGGCATGATCCGACGATTTGGCGAGGTGCCGAAACGCGATATCCGCTATCGCCTGCGGCGCGGCGTCTATGCGATCCTGGTCCGCGGGGGCCGTATTCTGGTGACGCATCAGGCCGAGCCGGTGCCGGAATATCAGCTGCCCGGCGGCGGGATCGATCCGGGCGAGACGCCCTTGCAGGCGCTCCATCGGGAGGTAAGGGAGGAAACAGGCTGGCGCATCGCGCGGCCGCGGCGCCTCGGGGCGTTCCGCCGTTTTGCCTATATGCCGGACTACGATCTCTGGGCGGAAAAGCTCTGTGTTATCTACCACGCGTTTCCCGTTCGTCGTCTTGGCGCGCCGACCGAGCCGGGCCATCGCGCGCAATGGCTGTCACCGCGCGACGCGGCCGCTATGCTGGGCAATGCCGGGGACCGGCATTTTGTCAGCAGGATAGCTGGCGTGACCGGACAGCAGATCGCCGCGAAAATCCAGAAAGACCTCTGCACAATTGAGGATTCGCGTTGTCTTGTAGATTTTGTATCTTGTTCCTGAGTTTTTGGGGGCTTGATGATGGATGTAATCTCCCCGTTTTTAACGGGGTGCGTCCGTAGAATTCACCTGGCCATTTTCTGTTTGATGGCTGGTGTTGTGCCGCCATCGACGAAGAAATAAATGCAGGCCGCCCAGCATTCGGCTGCAAGCCGAATTACGGTAGCCTTGGACAATCCACCGATCACCTTTTGTTTACACAGGTGTTTACACAAAAGGTTACACAACACACTGTTCAGGAAACTCGAGAAAATTATAATAGCCTGATTTTGAAAGATATTTATTTCATATGACAAGCTGGCTGGGCTTCCTACCACCCCAGTCAAGCCCCATAAAATAATATTTTTCAATCACTTAGGCGGGCGTTGAATTTCGACTCCGGAACACTTCTTCGAACCACCACTCCGTCCCGTTTGGGCCTCTTGTTGAGCTGGCGAGTCGATCAGACCAGATCATCACAGCGACTGACCGCTCGAACGCTCCACCCTGGACAGCGCAACCAGATCCTTGCCCTCCTCTGCAGCTTGTAGAATCGGCACAAGACCCGTCATCGTCTGCCTATGTGTGGACGTTTCATAGACCCCAACCTGCGCGGCACCGAATTCGAGTTCGCCGACCTCAAGATCACGCCCTTCCCGCGACGGTTCAACATCAAGCCGACCCAGGAGGTCTATGTGCTTTTGGGCAAGGAGCTGACCTGCGCCCGGTGGGGCCTGATCCCAAGCTGGCACAAGGGCGAGCTGAAGGACTGGCGCGCGAGCACTATCAACGCGAGGATCGAGGAGGCCGCGACCAAGCCCAGCTTTTGCGGCGCATGGCGCTATGGCCGCTGCCTGATCCCCGCTGGCGGCTATTACGAGTGGACCGGCAGCAAGAGCCCCAAGCAGCCGCATTTCTTCGCCAGCGCCGGCAACGAAGAGACATTGTGGTTCGCGGGGCTGCTGTCGGTCTGGAACGACCTGCGCACCTGCGCGATCCTGACGCGTGCCGCGAATGACACCGTCACGCCGGTCCATGACCGCATGCCGGTGATCCTCGACAGCGCGGAGCGTGACGACTGGCTGAACGGGTCCGACCGGACCGACCTTGGTGCGGCTTATCGTGTTAGGCATCATGAGGTCGCGCGGTTCGGTATCGCGGATGAGGGAGAGGAGTTGATCGAGGCAAAGGATAACTTGAGCGGCATGCGTTCTTGAACGGTTTAAATCCATCAAGCGAATTCACGCGCGAGAACTTCGGCTTGCTGGACCACCTTCTTGATCGCGTCGGCCTGCAGGTCGGGTGGAAAGCCATGCTTGCGCAGGATGCGCCGAATGTGGACACGCATCTTCTTGCGCACATTCTCGTTGCGCCACCAGTCGACCGACGCGTTGCTGCGCACGATATTGACGAGTTCGGTCGCGATGACGCGCAACTCCTCGTTCCCCATCAGGTCTCTTGCGCTCTCATTGGTTGCCAGCGCGTCGTAGAATGCGACCTCCTCGGCGGATAGACCATCCTCGGGCTGCTGCTGGAGCTCCCGCGCCATGTCGATCATTTCCTGGATCACCTGCAGCGCGTCCACGCTGCGGTTGTGATACCGGGCCATGGCAGGCAAGAAGGGTCATAAGAAGCGGTTCTGGGCTGACGAAGAGAAGCGGTCGATCTGCGGGCAAGCGTCGGCACCGGGCGTGTCGGTCGCTCAGGTTGCGCGTCGCTATGCGATGAATGC
>Ga0209024_1001279_pt1 | contig 23205 bp, 22 predicted proteins | sample AutmiccommunBRH5_FD_187380 | JGI IMG/M metagenome (GOLD analysis project Ga0209024, IMG submission 187380) | Deep subsurface microbial communities from Mt. Terri, Switzerland - Autotrophic microbial communities BRH/5 (SPAdes) (version 2) | ecosystem: Environmental > Aquatic > Deep subsurface >...
TCAAGCGCGAAGACCTGAACCACACCGGCGCGCACAAGATCAACAACTGCATCGGCCAGATCCTGCTGGCCAAGCGCATGGGCAAGCAGCGCATCATCGCCGAGACCGGCGCCGGCATGCACGGCGTGGCCACCGCCACCGTGGCCGCGCGCTTCGGCATGCAGTGCGTGGTCTACATGGGCACCACCGACATCGAGCGCCAGCAGGCCAACGTCTTCCGCATGAAGCTCCTGAGCGCCGAGGTGATCCCGGTTACCGCCGGCACCGGCACGCTGAAGGACGCGATGAACGAGGCCCTGCGCGACTGGGTGACCAACGTCCACAACACCTTCTACCTGATCGGCACCGCCGCCGGCCCGCACCCCTACCCGGCCATGGTGCGCGACTTCCAGTCGGTGATCGGCAACGAAGTGCGCGAGCAGATCCTGGAGAAGGAAGGCCGCTTGCCCGACTCGCTGGTCGCCTGCATTGGTGGCGGCTCCAACGCCATCGGCCTGTTCCACCCGTTCCTCGATGACGAGTCCGTGCAGATCGTCGGCGTCGAAGCGGCCGGCCACGGCATCGACACCGGCAAACACGCCGCGAGCATGGCCGGTGGCGCACCGGGTGTGCTGCACGGCAACCGCACCTTCCTGCTGCAGGACGCCGACGGTCAGATCACCGATGCGCATTCTATTTCCGCCGGCCTCGACTACCCAGGCGTCGGCCCGGAGCACGCCTGGTTGCACGAGATCAAGCGCGTCGAATACGTGCCATGCACCGACGACGAAGCGTTGAAAGCTTTCCACCTGTGCTGCCGACTGGAAGGCATCATCCCGGCGCTGGAATCGGCCCACGCCCTGGCCGAAGCCTTCAAGCGCGCGGCGAAGCTGCCCAAGGATCACCTGATGGTGGTCAACCTCTCCGGCCGCGGGGACAAGGACATGCAAACCGTCATGCACCACTACGACGAACAGGAAGAACATATATGAGCTCGGTGAACTCCCGCCTGCAGACGCGCTTCGCACAGCTGAAGCAGGAAGACCGCGCCGCGCTGGTGACCTTCGTGACCGCCGGTGACCCGGACTACGCCACCTCGCTCGCCATCCTCAAGGGCCTGCCGGACGCCGGTGCCGACGTCATCGAGCTGGGCATGCCGTTCACCGACCCGATGGCTGATGGCCCGGCGATCCAGCTGGCCAACATCCGCGCTCTGGCGGCCAAGCAGAACCTGCCGAAGACGCTGCAGATGGTCCGTGAATTCCGCGAAACCAACAGCAGCACCCCGCTGGTACTGATGGGCTACTACAACCCGATCTTCGCCTACGGCGTCGAGCGCTTCGTCAGCGATGCGAAAGAAGCCGGTGTCGACGGCCTGATCGTCGTCGACCTGCCGCCGGAGCATAACGACGAGCTCTGCGACCCGGCCCAGAGCGCCGGCATCGACTTCATCCGCCTGACCACCCCGACCACCGACGACCAGCGCCTGCCGGTCGTGCTCAACGGCAGCTCGGGCTTCGTCTACTACGTCTCGGTGGCCGGCGTGACCGGTGCAGGTTCCGCCACCCTGGAACACGTCGAGGAAGCGGTAGCGCGCCTCAAGCGCCACACTGACCTGCCGGTGTGCGTCGGCTTCGGCATCCGCACGCCGGAACAAGCCGCCGCCATCGCACGGCGGACCGAAGGCGTGGTGGTGGGCTCGGCGCTGATCGACCAGATCGCTGGGGCCAAGAGCCCGGAAGACGCGGTGGAAGGTGTGCTCGGCCTGTGCCGCCAGCTCAGCGCCGGAGTACGCGGCGCCCGCGGTTGAGGCTTTAGTGCGGTAACCGAAAAGCCGCTGTACCCGTGAGAGGGCAGCGGCTTTTTCGTTCGTGTACGGGCGTTCGTTGCCTCAGGAACGGCCTATCCGGTGGGCTTCAAGCCACCACGGCGCCGTATCTATCACCACTGCTTTTCTGCAAGACCATTCACTCATTGCCTACAGGCGTCAGACATGGACATCAACGACCTCCCCTTCGGTACTACCGACTGGGCGACTATTGAACCCACCCTGCATCCAGGCGAAACCGGCAGCGCTTACTGGCGCACCCGCCAGTTTGGCCCCATCCGCGTGCGCTTGGTCGAGTACACCCCGGGTTATCTGGCCGACCACTGGTGCAGCAAGGGCCATATCCTGCTGTGCCTGGAAGGCGAACTGCACACCGAGCTTCCTGATGGGCGCCGCTTCATCCTTACGCCGGGCATGAGCTACCAGGTCGCCGACGGCGCCGAGCCGCATCGTTCATCTACCCAAGTGGGGGCAAAGCTGTTCGTGGTGGATTGATTGAGTCACCTCTGCACCTGAGGCGCACGACGCGGGATCAGCGCCTGCGATGCAGATGCGCGGTGGACGATCAGACCGCCATCGACAGCAGAGGCGCCCCATCGCTCGGCTCAGCCTTTCTTTTTCTTCTTTTTCAGCGCCTTCAACCGCTGCGCCGCGCGCTCCACGACGGCCTTCTTGTCCGGGCGCTTCATGCGTTTCCATTTGCGGATCTCGTCCTTGGTGCGGCCGCAGCTGGTACAGAGTTCGTCAGTGAGCTTGCAGACGGAAATGCACGGATTCTCGACGTCCTTGCCCACGGTCAGTGCCGTGTCGTAGCGTTGCGGGCCAGGCGACGTTGCCAGTCACCGCCATCGTCGCGCTTGCAGGCTTCCTCGCTGTCGAAGCGCACCGGTGCAATCAGGGCATCCATGTCCACACCCGCCTCAGCGAGTGCCGCTCGGGTAAGCGCCTGCATGCGTGCGCCCTGACCTTGGCCAATCGCCAGAGCGCGCTGCGCCTCCGTGACGAATACCCAGGTGACCTGCAGGCTCTCGGGAAAGCGCGCGTAATCGACCTCATGGGTGAGCCAGCTGAATCCGACGATCTCCGCCTTGCCCGCTTCGCAGGCCTGGCTCAGGCAGCTGGCCAGTTGCCGTTCCATACGGGTCTGATCGCGTTTGCTGAGAAGCATCGTGCCGTCCTGTTACGGTTTGGCCCCGAGTCGAAGGGACAGTAAGCAGGAGTCTAACGCGACCCCTGCACGCCGGACCGTCAGCACCGCTTGTTGTCAGTACCACTGATCGATTACTGACTATGGTTGCCACGCTCGCGGCAATCTCACACAGCGAGGCTCTAGCGTGCGCTGTAGGCATTCACGAAGGAGGACCCTGGCCGCTACAGCTTGCGGTAGCGGCGGCACTGCTGAACGACGTATTTGCGCACATGCTGCACCTTCGCCCAAGCCACCTCATCCATGCCAACCGTCTGCAGTTCAGCTTGCAACTCGGCGCTATTGGCAGCTGGCTCGAGCAGATCCAGCATTTGCCGCAGCTCCCGCAGTACGAACGGCGGCGCGAGGCCCATGTGGCGCGCCAGCTCTTCCCAATCGGCTCTGCGCAGCTGCTGCGGATGGAAGTTACCGCCGACCGCGAAACCAAGACTGGGGCTGTATGGCAGCACCATCGTACATACCAGGTCATAGGCCGGCGCCAATGACCAGCGCCCCTTGGCGTCTTGTAACAGCGAAATGTTCTTGGCATGGCCATCGCTGTTGCCGGCCAGCACGTTGAATATCTGCCAGCGCAGCAGCTGGCGCACCTGCAGCGCAGGCATGGCCGTCACCGCGCGCAACAGGTCTGCGCAGGCAGCCAGCGTCGGGCCGCCCTCTTCCTGGTACTTGAGCCGCCGCGGATAGCCAAGCGCCTGGCACATGTCCTCCTGGTGCACACGCTCGATCTGGTTATCCACTCGCTCACGATCGTAACGAGTCACAGCAAGATAGTGAGCCTTCCCTGCCTGACCTGCGTGCGAGTCGGGAACCACAAGCCCAGCGATCCGAGCCAGGCGGTTCATATAGAGCTCGTTGAAAACCAACGCCGGCTTTAGCGAGAACTTGATCAGATGCGAAGAAGCGGCGGCGCCGCGCGGGAGGTAGAGCTGGCCGCCTTCGAGGATTACGGGAATCTTGTCCTGGGCGCCGGCAAGCGAAAGCCGTGTCGCCTTGCCCGGCTGGAACAAGGCGTAGCGCTCCTTACCCTGCGCCCACCGCGCCAGCTGATTGGGGTCGACCGGCTCCTGGCCAGATTCGATCAACGCATCGGCCCGCTCCGGGTCAACAATGCGCAACGCACCGGCACAATCACCACCGATGGCGGCCAACAGCGAAAAGTCGTCATCGGCGATCCCAAGCCGGTTCACCAGCAACTGCCGCGAAGCTTCTTCGGGAAGCAGATTGGCAAACCAGTTGTGTGCCGTGCCGAGCGTTGGCGCAAACATACCGGTTGCAAGCGGCAAGCTATTGGAGATTGCAAACCGCGCTGCTTCGCTATAACGAAAACCCATGCTGCGGCCGTCGTCACCCAGCCAAAGCTCACCGATACGGCAATCACCCCGGTAGACGCCGAGCAGTCCGCTCACAGGTCGCTCCCGTCACGTCTAGCCGCCAACAGCTCGATGCCAAGCGTATGACACACGTTCAGCACCCGCCCGAACGAACAGCTCTCGCGGCCATTTTCCAGCTCGCTCAGAAAGCGCACGCTCACGCCGCATAGGCCGGCAGCGTCCACCAGACGCAGCCCCTGACCCTTGCGGGTGCGCTGGATCATCTTGCCCAGCTCGGCCATTGATATAAATGCGGTAGGTCCACCCATTTTCCCGTTCCGTACAATTTGTCCTTCGAAAACAGCTCACTTCCGCTTTTTTCCCAATAGGGAAAATACTCTCCACTGCTGGCCGGTGCACTGGATTTTTTACCGATCGGGAAAAAAAAGATTCTAGTTCGTCTCAAAAAACCCTCGCAGAACAAACCATCGCCCATCGATGACCAATATCGACCCGCTTGATTTCGACAGCGCTGGCCGAGGGCGTAGCATGCCCTGCACATCCCCAGTAGCCACCGAGGAGATTGTTCATGCCTGATACCCCTTACGTCCCGCCGAAGGTCTGGACCCACGACGCGCCCTCGGGCGGCAAGTTCGCCAGTATCAATGCCCCGACCGCCGGTGCGCGGGAGGAGAGGGTGCTGCCGGTGGGCAAGCATCCGCTGCAGCTCTATTCACTGGCGACGCCCAATGGCGTGAAGGTCTCGATCATGCTCGAGGAGCTGCTCGCCGCCGGCCACAGCGGCGCCGAGTACGATGCCTGGCTGATCAACATCGGTGACGGCGACCAGTTCGGCAGCGGCTTCGTCGAGATCAATCCGAACTCGAAGATCCCCGCGCTGGCCGATCACAGCGTCGACGGCAAGCCGCTACGGGTGTTCGAGTCCGGCTCGATCCTGGTCTACCTGGCGGAGAAGTTCGGCGCCTTCCTGCCCACGGAAATCCGTGCGCGTACCGAGACGCTGAACTGGCTGTTCTGGCAGATGGGTTCGGCGCCCTTCCTCGGCGGCGGCTTCGGCCATTTCTATGCCTACGCGCCGGAGAAGTACGAGTACCCGATCAACCGCTACGCCATGGAGGTCAAGCGCCAGCTCGACGTGCTCGACCGCCAGCTGGCGGAGAACCGCTACGTGGCCGGTGACAACTACAGCATCGCCGACATGGCGATCTGGCCCTGGTACGGCGTGCTGGCGCGGGGCGAGCTGTACGACGCTGGCGAATTCCTTTCCGTGCAGGACTACAAGCACGTCCAGCGCTGGGCCGCGGAAGTCGCCGAGCGCCCGGCCGTGATCCGCGGGCGCAAGGTCAATCGCACCTGGGGCGATGAATCCGAACAGGCCCCCGAGCGCCACAGCGCCGCTGACCTGGACTGAACCGCAACCCGAGCGGGCGATGGACGGCGCGAAGCCCTTTCCACCGCTCGCTATCTTGCCCAGGCAGGCTGCCCGGCCCCGTCTGCCGAGGGGTCCTGCTTCAACGCTCCCTCATCGCCGCGCAGTCCTCCGCGCAGCGACTGCACGGCCCTCCTCCGACCGCTGATCCTCCACGCTGAACTATGCCGGTGCGCTCCGACCCAATGTCTATGAGCGCCGCGAAACCCGCGACCGGCGCGGCCTCGCCAGCACTCGGGCCGCCATCATCGCGACACGCCCAGCGCTCACATCCCGGTTGTTCAACACAACGTGAGGTGGATCATGAGACATACACTGGTAGCAGCGTTCGCAACGCTGACCGACGCCAACCGCACCCGCGGCGATCTGATGTCGCGGGGCATAGCGCGGGAACAGATTCACGCCATTGGTGCCGAGAGCGCCGATATCCATGCCTACGATGCGCCCTACACCACCACGCCCGACGTCCCGGTGGATCGTACGCATCACGAATCCAAGGTCACGCATTTCTTCAAATCGCTGTTCGGCCATGAACCGCACGAAACGCACCGCCACTACGCCACCGCCTATCCAGATGCCGTACGCCGCGGTGCCCTGGTGATCGCTGTGGATGTCGACGATGAAGATCAGCTGGCCAAGGCGCGCGATGCCCTGGAATACAACGGTGCCATCGACATCAACGAGCGCGGCGGCAGCGGCGCAGTCGAAGGCTATCCAGGCCCGAGCAGCCCCTATGCTGGCGCGACCGGCGGCGACAGCCACCTGGACAAGCACTTCACCACGCCCGGAACAGGCACTGGCGCGACCCGCACCGCTGGTATGGCCGGCACGACAGGCGCCGGTCTGCATTCGGCCAACGAACGATTCGGTGAGGGTGCCGGCACTAGTGCCTCTGCCGAAGTCGCCGGCCCTGCCACCACGTCGACCGAGTACAACGACCGCAGCTCTGCCGACACCGGCCGCTATGACATCGGCAGTGCAGCCAAACGGGCCGGGACCGACTATCCGGATAGCACCGCCACCACGGCACCCACCGGTGCTGGCGCGACCGGCCACGGCAGCAGCCCGGACACGCCGGAAGTGGCACCCGGCGTCGGCACCCGTGACGCCGGCCTCTGCCGCGACCGCATCTGCGTGATTCAGCGACCGAGCTGACCCAGACCTCGGGTAACCCACGGGCCGCACAATGCGGCCCGTTGTTTTGCCGCCGCGTGCCTCACCCGGTCCTCGCCGCACTTCTGGCGTTCGGAAGAGCACGGCAGCCCGACGCAGACACCCTGAAAACGCCAAGCCCTGCGGCGATTGGCGCAGGGCCGGGGTGGTGAGCGCCCGCTGCCGCTGGCGTATGCTGGATTCGTCCGGCGGCCCGAGTGCTGCCACGTCCTGCGAGGGCCAAGTCATGCATCTGGCGACAATCGTCCCGTCCTGCCTGCTGCTGTGCGTGTCGGTATTCCCCGGTGTCTGGGCCGCACAGCCGGCCATGGAACAGACGGAAGGCGACTCGAAGAGCGCCTTCGTCCTGCATGAAGGCGGCAACATGCACACCGACCAGGCGGCCCTGCGCGAGCGTCGCGCCAAGGCGTACGAAGTGGAGCTGCGCGAAGCCCACGACGAGCTGATGGCCGCCAAATACGCCATCACCCAGAAATACCTGGCCAAGCTGCCGGCCCATGAGCGCGAAGCCATGCAGGCCGAAGTGGCCGCGCAGCACGCCACCTTCGCCTACCGCTACCCCGAAGCCCACGCGCGCTTGCTGCAGAGCAATCCGCACAAGACCGAGATCAGCCAGGACTGACGGGTCCCGAGGGCAACCCGCGTAGGGTGGAAAACGGCAACGCCTTTTCCACGCGTCTACATCACCGCACACGAAACGCGAAGAGTTCACGGCTTCCTAGCGCCCGCGCCGCTCCTCGCCCAACGCCCGCCGCAGCCCGGCTCGGCCAATCACCAACGCCAGACATTCCTCCGCCGCACCCAGCGCCGCATTGACCAGCGGCCGGGGCTGATAGGGCTTGCGCAGGCTCAGCCCGACCTTGGCGGCGACCAACGCCGCCGTCGCACCGAGCAACGCCGGCACCAGCACCGGCTCGCGACGCACACCGGCCAGCGCCGCCGCGCTCACGCCGCCGGAAAACGCACGAAACATCATCGACGGCACGATGGTGCGATCCGGCGCAAAGGGCATCTTGTCGCCGATCATCTCGCTGGCCGCGAGCGTTGGCAGAAAGGTCTGCGCGGTGTCCGACGTCAGCAGTTGCGCGGCCTCCCCCGCCCCGGCGAGATCATCGCGCTCGCTCAACGCCCGGCTGACCAGCGTCGGCGCCAGCATGCTGCGCATGCCCGTCACCGCCCCGATCGCCAAGGCGGCCCAAAACAGATTGCTCGAAGTCGACATCGTCAGATCTCCCGGTGGTTACCAATACCGACCGGGTGCCCGTCGCCAGCGTTCGGCTGCGCGCGCAGCCAGCGACGGATGACACGCTCGCAGTGCTCACCACTGGTAGAGCCCGTAGGCGAACACGCCGAGACCAAAGCCCATCTGCGCCAGCAGCAGCGCGCGGATGGCGAAGGTGTAGCTGATCACCCGGCTCTGCCCCAGCGCATCGGCAGCGAACAGCCGGTGGCTCTCGGGAAACTCGGCCTCCATCTCCTTGAGCGCGGTGATGGTTAGCTCCAGCAGCTGTCGGCTGCGTGCATCCACCAGCCAGAACACCTGCGCCAGCAGGACGGTGAAGGCGCCGAGCAGGATCAGCAGCCCCGGCGAGAAGCCGCGCTGCAGCGCCGCCAGCACACCGCCATCGGCGAAGATCGCCAGCACCACGAAGAAATTGAAGCCACGCAGGCGCTGCTCGGCATTGAGCTTGAAATGCGCCCAGACAAACTCTCGACCATCCACGCGCTTGCCCTCTGACGAAATCAGCTGCTGAAGCGACGCCACGCGGCGCAGCGGCAGCGATCACTCAGATAAGAGCGTCGGCTCCGGCAATAAATCCCGCCGGAAGGCGCGGCGCTCAGGCCGGATCGACCAGGTCCTGCCATTCCTTGTGGCGCTCGATGTAGCTGGCGATGAACTCGCACTGCGGCACCACACGCTTGTCGCGGCGCCGTGCATCCGCCAGCGCGGCCTTGGCCAGCACACTGCCCAGCCCCTGCCCGGACAGGCTGGGGTCGACCTCGGTATGGGTAAAGACCATCCGCTCGCCCTGCTCGTTGTACTCGGCAAAGCCGAGCGGCTGGCCGTCGACCAGCAACTCATAGCGCTGCTGCGCGGCATCGTGGCGGACGGTGGCTTGTCGATCGCTCATGGCGGGCTCCCTCTCAGTTAATGACTGCGCTAGAGGTACGAGTGAGCGCAGTGTATGAGGGTTCAGGTGGCGCGACGACGAACCGGAATGTGCCGTGCGCGTTGCTCAGGGCCTTGCAAGCTCGCGCCATGCCACTGCTCCAGAGGTAGCGGCGGCAAGGTCATTTGGTAACTGATAGAGGCTTGGCAGAGCAGCAAGCCTTGAAGCTGGCGTTAGCCTCGTTTGCCGCTCGTTTGGATTTCAGCGTGACCACCCGACACGACGATCGCCTGGTTATTGCTGAATGGGCGAAGCGCCAATGCCTGCCCATACTCCTTCAGCACCTGCTCGACGGCCTCGTCGAACGGCGCATTCCGGTAATGCGGCAGCGGGTAGAAATCGACCAGCCCCAGTGCGGTGCAGGACTCCAGCTCAGGCGCCGCAGTGACGCCGTCCAGCGCCCGAATATAGTCAATGCTCGGGGCGAGTATCGCGGAGCCGGCGGATTCGCCGATATAGCACTTCCCGGCCCTGACCTGTTCCGCGATCAACCTGTCCGCGCCTGTGCGCTTCAGCTCCTGCAGCAGAAAGAACGTGTTGCCGCCGGACACATAGATGTAATCGCCACGTTCGAGCTTGCTGACGATCTCGTCCTGAGTTGCAGTTGAAACCTCGAGCTCATCGATCACCAGACCGGCTTTGATAAGCGCGTGCTTGGCCGCAACAAGGTAGGAATTGACCTCCTCGGCAAGGCTTGCCGTAGGAATCAACGTAACCGTCTTGCCGCTGCACTCGCCTTTGGTGAACGTGACAAACAAGTCCACGACTTCAGCAAAGGAGGATGTCAGGAAAATATTCATGGTTACCTCTGCGCTCGATTGAATTTGGGCTTGCTTCTTGAGAAAACGGCCAGACAGCTGATACAGACCTGCTGCGCTGCGTGGGAGTGCCGCGAGCATCATGTTCCTGCCGCCTGTACGAACTCACCCGCTACCAACCCCACGCCCGTTCGAATCAATCTACCCCGACGAACCCACCGGTCTGGTGCTGCCACAGCCGCGCATAGAGGCCACCGCGGGCGATCAGCTCGGCGTGGGTGCCGGTCTCGATCACCTGCCCCTTGTCGATCACCACCAGCCGATCCATGCGCGCGATGGTCGACAGCCGGTGGGCGATGGCGATCACCGTCTTGCCTTCCATCAGGGTATCCAGACTCTCCTGAATCGCCGCCTCGACCTCCGAATCCAGCGCCGAGGTGGCTTCGTCGAGCACCAGGATCGGCGCGTCCTTGAGCAGCACCCGGGCGATGGCGATGCGCTGCCGTTGCCCGCCGGAGAGCTTCACGCCGCGCTCGCCCACCATCGCCTCGAAGCCCTTGCCGCCCTGGCTATCGTCCAGGGTCTTGATGAACGCATCCGCGCGGGCCTTGCGCGCCGCGGCCCAGAGTTCTTCCTCGGTGGCGTCGGGCTTGCCGTAGCGCAGGTTGTCGCGGATGGAACGGTGCAGCAGCGCCGTGTCCTGGGTGACCACGCCGATATTGGCGCGCAGGCTTTCCTGGCTGACCTCGGCGACGTTCTGCCCGTCGATCAGGATGCGCCCGCTTTCCAGGTCATAGAGGCGCAGCAGCAGGTTGACCAGTGTCGACTTGCCCGCGCCGGACGGCCCGACCAAGCCGATCTTCTCGCCCGGGCGAATGTCGATGCTTAGCCCGCTGATCACCCCGCCGCTTTTGCCGTAATGGAAATGCACATCCTCGAAGCGCACGCCGCCCTGATCCACCTGCAGCGGCCTGGCGTCCTCGGGGTCGAGCACATCGCGCGGCCGGACGATGCTCTTCATGCCGTCCTGCACAGTGCCGACGTTCTCGAAGATGCCGTTGACCACCCACATGATCCACTCGGCCATGTTGTTGATGCGGATCACCAGGCCCAGCGCCAGGGCGATGGCGCCTGTGGTGATCAGCGCCTCGCTCCACAGCCACAGCGCCAGCGCGCCGGTGCCGACGATCAGCAAACCGTTCATGCAGGTGATCAGGAAATCCAGGCTGGTGATCACCCGCGACTGCAGGCGGAACTTGCCAAGCAGCTCCTGCATCGCCTCGCGGGCGTAGCTCTCCTCCTCCCGCGAATGGGCGAACAGCTTCAGCGTGGCGACGTTGCTGTAGCCGTCCACCACCCGCCCCATCACCTTCGAACGCGCCGCGGACGCCGCCGCCGAGCGCGCGCGGATACGCGGCACGAAGTACCAGAGTGCGGCGCTGTAGCCGACGATCCACAGCAGCAAGGGCACGATCAGGCGCAGGTCAGCAGCGGCGAACAGATACAGCGCGCTGCCGGCATAGACCACCACATGCCAGAGCGCATCGATCACCTGCATGGCCGAATCGCGCAGCGACGGCCCGGTCTGCATCACGCGCTGAGCGATGCGCCCGGCGAAATCGTTCTGGAAGAAGTTCAGGCTTTGCTTGAGCACGTACCGATGGTTCTGCCAGCGGATCAGATTGGTCAGCCCCGGGTTGATCGCCTGATGCGTCAGCAGGTTGTGCAGGCCGAACACCAGCGGCCGGATGACCAGCGCCACCGCCGCCATCCACAGCAACTCGTTGCGGTGCTCGGCAAAGAAGGTCCGCGCGTCATCGGTCGCCTGAGCCATATCGATCAACTGGCCGAGAAAGCTGAACAGCGCCACCTCGATCAGCGCCGCGAAAAAGCCCACCACCAGCACAGCCGTCATCAGCGGCCAGACCTGCTTCAGGTAATGGGCATAGAAACGCAGCATTCCGGCCGGCGGCGCAACGTCCGGGCTGGGCTTGAAGACATCGATCAGGTTTTCGAAACGGCGGAACAGCATGGGGAGGTCTGCTTCGTGGCGAGGTGGGCGAACGTCGTTCGCAATACGACCGCTCTGGCGCGGCATCCCGGTTGGACGCCCCGAGCCCGCGAGCGTTTCGCCAACCACCTGCCCTGCCCGTCGAATCGCATCGGTGGACAAGCGCAGCGTTGTCCACCCTACGCCACTCCGCCCTCCTCTGCCGACACTAAGCTGCGTAGGGTGTAAAACGGCGAAGCCTTTTCCACGCGCTACTTCCAGGCTACCTCGCTACCCCTTCGGAATTGATTCCGGCCGCAGATAGGGCAGCATATGCGCCACGTAATCCGCCTTGCCCAGCTCGATCCCTTCCTTACGCAGGATCGAATACGCGGTCATCACATGGAAATAGAACTGCGCCAGCGTCCAGTCACGGGCGTATTGCTCAGCGGTCAGGTCGAAGATCATTCCGTTTGCCAGCTCATGGGCGATTGGCTTGTCCGCGTCCATATCCAGCGCATCGGCGGCGAGGCCGTCGAGCAACGCCACCGTTTCATCGATCCGGGCATAGGCATCAGCCAGCGTGCCCGGCCGCTCACCCGCGTGCCGCCCCTCGTCCCACAGTTCGCTGATCACAGCCGGAAAGGCCTCGCCTCTCAACCGGCAAACAGCCTCCCGCGCCTGCACGCAGGCAAAGCGAACCTGGGTCGACAGCGGAAACATATCCGGCGCCAGGCGCGCGGATAACAACGCCTGCGCCTCCGCTTCCGGTAGCTGGGCCTGCGCCTTCTTCAGCCAGCCGGAGAGGGTTTTGAGCATTTGCGTATAGGTTGGAACGAGGAGGATTGTTAGCTGCATGGGTTCGTACCTTGTGGAGGGCTACGCCGGAGAAAGTGGCAGGGACGGAGCTATATAGCTAGCCACCTGAAAATAAATCTGCCCCTTTCCCCTATTACGTCCAGGCTAACTCGCTAACTAACTTTCGATAACATTTCCTCCATCACCGCTTGCCGCTTCAATCTGTCGTCTGTAAGGTTTTCAAAGGACTGAATAATACCAATCGCCTTGTTGAAGGGATCCAATACGCTTGATCCATGCTTCGAAAAGCTTGAAATTATCTTGCCTGTGTATGACTCCATTTTCTTCGAATTGATTTTTGGTACTTCTTTCCCAGCCACTATTGCTCTAATCAATACGAGAATGTGCCATTTGTACTTGCGCATATTTTGAGGAATATCCGCACTCGCCACCAACAAATGCAATCTATAAAGAGAAAGACAAGCTGCGTAAAAAATTGACTCTTTCGTATCATCAGAGAAGATCTGGTCGCCTAACTGATCATACATTTGCTTTGGATAGCGATAAGCAAGATCCGGGCGTTCAAAAAACATCGAGGCAACAGCTTTAGCAGCAACGTTTACATTAAAGGTACGTACTGCAGGAATATCTCTACCTACATACTGCCTATCCCGGCGCTCGAAATAGAGCCGTCCGTCCTGACCTTCGAACGTATTGAAATATTCTTCGACTCTTTTCACTACGGGGCGAAGTGACAAAAACTGCGTTTCGTCAACTTTTGACTGACTATTTGTAGCGCGGACCAAATCAGCAAAAACGTCTTCATTAGAAGTTTCGACGACTTTCAGATTCACCATAACCGAGTCGTTAAGGCTATCTCTACACTCAAATAAAACGTTAGATGTTTGACAGCCATTTACAATCTGAAAATTTTCAAGATGAAGAATGCTACCCTGGACTCTTACGTCAGGGCTTACGATTGTTATCCCGTTATTCAGAACAGGAAATCTAGTTGATTGATTTACTTCTTCAAGCGTCTTAGCTATTGACCCATTAACTGGATTGTCTATTCCAAGGAACGCTCTGACGTTCTCCTGAAATACATGAGCTCTAAGGTTTCCATCCTCATTCAAGAGGAGATTATCTACAAGGTCCTTAGCTTTAACGACCGCAAGATACGCCTCATCAATCCCATGAATTTTTGGCAGCGCAGCATTACTAAACATTTCTAGCTCTGAGCTTACTGTTTCATAAGTGCTAACCCAGAGTCTTGTTATTTCTTCTCTGCCAAGAAAATCGATGTCGACATTACCAAAATAACCTATGTCTGATAATTGATCTATAAAATCAATTTTTGCATTCTCTAACGCTTCTGGTTTCTTATATGTTCCAGTAGTGACAAATCTCGCGGTTATATTTGGCTTCCCACCTCTTAGCTTTGGCACATTACTTAAAATTACCTCAAATATTTCGCGTGCATTATTCTGGACAGCATCATTCGACTCATAAGTACCTGCAGTTGAAAACCTCAGTATTGCCTCTTTAAACTTCAAAAAATCGCCTAAATCAAAGCCCTCACTCGTTTTCGCTTGAATGAACACCACTTCAACATCGTGATTCTTTCTTCCCGTCTTGAAGCAAGCCTCAGCATCCTCTGAGGAGATAACCAGTTCCTCGTCTATTATTATAGCTACACCGTCAATTCCATCATCTGCTTCACTAGACGTAACGTCGTCAAGCTCATATGTATTAACCAACCTAGCAGCTAGCACTGAATAATTTACGAACAACTCAAACTGCTTGGATTCATCTAGCTGCTCAAATCCATGACTTTTTACAAAGCTATCGAGGTGGGTTTTGGTAATCCTATGCATAATTACTCCTTTTTAACTCTTGATAAGTCCAGTACATCAAAAAATGTTCTGGAAAAGAGGACAGATTTATTTTCTCGTTCTGCGACAGCAGCGGGTCTTTCTTGAGCACCATCAACTGCAACGACAAAGAAGCGCGCCTGCACCATCGGGTTGGCGACGGTCTTCAGCCCGCTGCTGGAGCGCAGCGTGGCCCAGTCATGGGTCATGGGTCATGCTCTGAGTGGTGACGACCTTCCAGTCCTTGACCTCGAACACGAGGCTGCTGCGGCGCGAGTGCATGACGACGAAGTCGGGATATCGCGCCATGGGCCCGACTGGAGCGTTGCTCCAGCAGAGGTAATCGTCTTCCAGCAGCTTTTCCAGCCGCTCGGCGAAGCGCCGCTCGCCGGGCCTATCGAACTGGCATTGCGAGCGGACAGGGAAAAAGCGCGCCATCTGTACCTTCCTTGGTAGCGGACCGGTGCAGACCGTAGCGTCGCAGCGGAACCGTGATCGAGTGCGCAGTTGCTGCGCGTGATGGCACATTAGCCACTGCTTCCGTATGGGTAAAGCAGACGATGGATTAATCCTCAATCTTCACACGGCCGCCAGACGTGCGGTCATTCGCGCCGTTTGCACTTTCCCCCCGCCTACCCTGTCCACCCCTGCATGGCTCATTTGCGGAGGTGATCGTGGAAGGCATGTTTTTTAGTAGCGCAACGACGCTGATACGCACGCTGGTGGTCGGTGTGCTGGCCTATATCAGTCTGGTGCTGTTGTTGCGCCTTTCGGGGCGGCGGACGTTGTCGAAGATGAATGCGTTCGATCTGGTGGTGACGGTGGCGCTGGGTTCGACGTTCGCGACGATTCTGCTCAATCGCAATGTGTCGCTGGCCCAGGGGGTGCTGGCGTTCGCCTTGTTGATCGGGCTGCAGTATGTGGTCACCTGGTCCAGCGTGCGGGTGGCCTGGGTGCGGCGTACGGTGACGGGCGAGCCGGCGCTGCTGTTCTATCGCGGGCGTTTTCTCGGCGATGCCATGCGCGTGGCGCGGGTGACCGAAGACGAAGTGCGGGCCGCCGCGCGCAGCCAGGGGCTGGCCGCGCTGGATGGGATCGAGGCGGTGGTGCTAGAGACCGATGGCAGTTTCAGCGTGATCACCGATGGCGCAGGCGACAGCCGTTCCACGCTGGACGGGGTGAATGTGCCGGGGCCGAATGAAAAGGGCGTTTGAGGCCGTGGCAGGACTCGGCGGCGGCTGATCGACGGGCCTGCCACCGGGGGCCCGCTGCCGGTCCGGTTGCCGCCACGCGGTGGTGCCGCCAGACTCGTTGCTTTCCGCCACCCCTTCGATGCGACCTCACCGATGAAAACCAACCTCGACGAAATGCTCGCCTTTGTCAGCGTGGTCGACAGTGGCTCGATCAGCGCCGCTGCCGAGCAGCTGGAACAGACCGCCTCGGGCGTCAGCCGGGCGTTGAGTCGGCTGGAGGACAAGCTGGCGGTGACGCTGTTGCGCCGCACCACGCGGCGCCTCGAGCTGACCGAGGAGGGCGAGGTGTTCCTGGCGCAGGCGCGGCGCATTCTGGCCAGCGTGGAGGAGGCCGAGGAGCAGATGGCGCTGCGGCGGCAGACACCGGCGGGGCGTCTGCGGGTCAATACCGCTTCGCCGTTCATGCTGCATGTGATCGCACCGCTGATCGGCGACTTTCGCGCGCGCTACCCGCAGATCGAGCTGGAGCTGTACAGCGACGACCGCATCATCGACCTGCTGGAGCGGCGTACCGACCTGGCCATCCGCATCGGCCCGCTGCCGGATTCCAGCCTGCATGCGCGGCCGCTGTGCCACACCATGCGCCGGGTGCTGGCGAGCCCGGCCTATCTGCAGCGGCATGGCGTGCCAGAGAGCGTCGAGGCGCTGGCCGGGCGCAGCCTGATCGGCTTTACCGAGCCTGATCGCCTCAACGATTGGCCGCTGCGCCATGCCCTGGGGGAGAGCTGGCGAATCACGCCGGCGCTGCGTGTCTCCAGCGGCGATACGGCGCGTGAACTGGCGCTGGCCGGCGAGGGGTTGGTGTGCCTGTCCGACTTCATGACCGAGAAGGATCGCCAGCGCGGCGAGCTGGTCGAGGTGCTGGCGGCGCAGCGTGTCGACGTGCGCCAGCCGATCAATGCGGTGTACTACCGCAACAGCGCGCTGGCCTCGCGCATCGCCTGCTTTATCGACTTTCTCAGCGAGCGCCTGGGCGCGTAGCCGGCCACGCCTCAACCGTTGCCGAGCATCTCGCCGACCTTGCTGGCGAAGACGTCGATGGCGAAGGGCTTGGTGATCACCGCCATGTCCGGGCCGAGAAAATCATTGGCGGCAAAGCTCTCGGCATAGCCGGTGGCGAACAGCACCTTCAGGCCGGGGCGTTGCTGGCGGGCGATGTCGGCCAGTTGCCGGCCGTTCATGCCGGGCAGGCCGACGTCGGAGATCAGCAGGTCGATGCGCTGCTCGCTCTCGGTGATGCAGAGCGCTTCGCTGGCTTCGCCGGCCTCCAGGGTTTCGTAGCCCAGCTCGTTCAGCACCTCGACCACCAGCGAGCGGACCACCGGCTCATCCTCGACCACCAGGATGGTTTCGCCAGCGCCTGTGGGCGTGCGCTCGGGTTCGTGGGCGAGGGCGGTGGCTTCACCCTGATGCACCGGCAGGTAGAGGTGCACCCGCGTGCCGATGTCCGGCTCGGACTCGATCTGAATGTAGCCCTTGGCCTGCTTGATGTAGCCATACACCATCGACAGCCCGAGCCCGGTGCCCTGGCCGATCGGCTTGGTGGTGAAGAATGGCTCGAAGGCGCGCGCCATGACGTTCGGTGCCATGCCGGTGCCGGTGTCGGTGACGCTGAGCAGCACGTACTCGCCGGCGCTCATGCCGCGCTTCTTCGGATCGGGCGTGTCGCCCATGGTGAAGCTGGCGGTGGACAGGCTGATGCGACCGCCGTAGGGCATGGCATCGCGCGCATTGATGACGAGGTTGATCAGCGCGCTTTCCAGCTGGTTGACGTCCATGCAGGCGGGCAGCAGCCCGGCGCTGAGGCGCGTCTCGATGGTGATGTTCTCGCCGGTGGTGCGATGCAGCAGATCCTCCAGCGAGGCCACCAACTGGTTGACGTCGACCGGCTTGAGGTCGAGCGCCTGCTGCCGGGAGAAGGCCAGCAGCCGCTGGGTCAGCGCGGCGGCGCGCTGGGCGGACGTCACGGCGGCGCCGATGTAGCGCTCCAGTTCCAGCGACTCGTCGCGCTGATGACGCCGCTGCATCAGGTCGAGGCTGCCGATGATGCCGGTCAGCAGGTTGTTGAAATCGTGGGCGATGCCGCCGGTGAGCTGGCCCACCGCTTCCATCTTCTGCGCCTGGCGCAGGGCCTCTTCGGCGCGGCTGCGCTCGGCGACCTCGGTGGCCACCCGCGCTTCGAGCGTCTCGTTGAGCTGGCGCAGGCTGTTCTCGCTGACGCGCAGGGCATCTTCGACATGCCGGCGGGCGCTGATGTCGGTGCAGGCGCCGGCGACATAGGCGAGCGCTCCGCTGGCATCGCGAAAGGCCTTGGCCTTGCAGGCCAGCCAGCACTGCGCGTCGGCACGCAGCAGGCGAAACTCCGCGGTGTAGTCGTCGCCCCTGGCGTAGTGAGCGAAGGCCAGCCGTACATCGGCGCGGTCTTCGGGATGAACCTGCTCGACGAAAGCATCGACGCTGGTCACCTTCAGCCCGAGCGGCAGGCGGAAGAGCTGCTCCAGCGCGCTGTCCAGGCTGAGGCTGCCATCGCTGAAGAGCCAGGTGAACGTACCGATGCCGGAACCGAGCAGCGCAGCGCGAAAGCGCTCCTCGAAGTGGCTGAGACTGGCGCTGCCCTGACGCAGGACTTCCTCGGTCACGTCTTCGACCTGATGGATGATGTAGAGCACCGCGCCGTGCTCATCGAGCACCGGGACATTCAGCGGCCGCCAGTAGCGCAGCTCGAAACCGCCACCCTGCGCTGCGGGCCGGGGGATGTCGTAGCGGGTGATCGCCATGCGGTCCGGCGCGCGGCTGCGCAGGACGCGCTCGAGCGAGTCGCGCAAAACGCTGGTGCCGAACTCGGTCGGATCGTCCGGGTTCTTGCGGAACACGTCGAAGACCGGTCTGCCGATGCTTTCTTCCCTGCGCGTGTAGGTAGCGCGCAGCTGCGCATCGCTTGCAGCGAGGATGGTGAAATCCTGATCAGGCGCGAGGATCAGATGCAGGTTGGGGACGGCTTCGAATATCGCCTGATAGTTGAGCGTCTGCGTCATCGGACAAACGGGCCCTTTGAATGAAACCCCGGCAGGGCGGTTCGCCACCGGCCAGGGGCTGCATGGTTTGAATAAGCGTGTGTTTTCTCGCTGCGCCAGGCCGGAATCGGCTGAGTCCCGGCTCGGCCTGGCGCATTTGTCATATTCAGCAGAGGCGGCGAGAGCGACGATGGTTCCGGCCACCTGACGGAGCGCAGGCGAATACCGGAATAGGGCGACGCGCGGGCGTAGGCAGGTGCAGGTAGCGGCCGCTGGGAGATCAGGTCAGCGGTCGCGCAGCCGGCTCGGGGCAGGGCGAGGGCAGGAAGGTGTCGGGGAGGTGACGGGTGATCGGAACGCCGCAAACGCCTCTAAAGCGACAAGGCCCTGCCCAGCGAGGTGCTGATCAGGGCCGCGGGGTTTTCTGTCACTGCGGACGCATCCGCAGGCTGACGCTTACTGGCCGAGCAGACCGGCGTTCTGCGCCGAACCGAAGGCGAAGCCGATGAATTCCTGCACGCTCATTTCGCGACCGTTGAAGGTCACCCGGTTGTCAGCGTAATGCAGCGAGCTGACCAGGCGTTCGCCTTCCAGGCGCGACCAGCCGGTGTCCAGCGCCATGCCGCTGAACAGCTCGGTGGCGGCCTCGGTTTCCTGCTGCAGTGCCGCCTGGTCGAGCTGGCCGTCACGCGCGTTGTTCTGCACGACCAGCCCGGCGATGTCCCGCACCAGGTTCCTGTCGATGCCGGCGTCGGCCTTGAGCGAGGCGAGCATGCTGGTGATCATCGCGTCCGGGGTGAAGGCTTCTGCGCTCGGCGATTGCAGGTCGAGCACGACCGACAGGCGGGCCGCGCCGTGGACGGTTTCGAAGCCGAACTCGTCGAGGGCCAGGGTCGGCTTGTGCTCGAGCAGTTGCAGGGCACGGGTCTGCAGTTCCTGCTGCTGGGCGCTGGTCATGCCGGCGAAGGATTCCTGCGGGTTGGCGCTCTGGTCGAGGATGTCCTTGTAGCTCGCCACCAGGGCCTTGAGGCTGCTTTCCTCGAGGTTGCGCAGGCTGAAGACGAGGGCGAGGTTGCGGAAGGTCTGGCCTTTGGCGCTGACCTCGCCGATGCGGTAGGCGATGGTCTGGTCGAGGCCACGGCTGCCGCGGCTCAGCGCCTCCTCGACCGAGGCCTGCTGGATGACCACGGCGGGTTCGTCGCCGGCCTTGATCTCCATGCGTTCCAGGGTGATGGCGGACGGGCCGAAGCCGAAGCCCGCGTCATAATCCTGCTTGTCGGCGCTCAGGCCGATGCCGCGCAGGCTCACCTGTACCGGCTGGCCGCTGTCGCTGCGCTGCAGGTCGATGTCGACTTCCGCCAGTTCACCGTCCATGCGTACGTCGCTGCCGTCCTTGTTCGCCTCGAAGTTGAGGTTGGCGGGGGCGATGCGAACGCTGCCGTCTTCGTCCTCGATGTTCAGCGCGGCGGTGCGCAGATCGCCGGCCTGGCCGCCGTCGTAGCCGATGGTCACGTCACCCACCAGCGGCACTTCGCCGGAGGCGGCGTCGAACAGCTTTTGCGTCAGCGGCGTGCGTTCGAGTTCGAAATGGCTCTGCGCGGCGACCGGCATCAGCTGACCACGGGTCAGGCGCGAAATGGGGAAGGGGCCGTGTTCGAGGCGATCCTGCAGCAGCAGAGCGTAGTGTTCGGTGTTGCCTTCGTCGTCCGCCACTTCGATGTCGATCTGGTAACGCGCGGTGCTGGAGAGCAGGCCGCGTTCGAAGCTGAGCAGGGTGAGGCCGACCTCGGCACCGGCGCCGACGCCCATCTCGCGCAGCTTGAGGTTGGCCTGGTCGACGGCATCACGGGCGGTCGATTCGACCTGGGTGCTGGTGTAGAAGGTGGCGGCGCCGAAGAGGGCCAGGGGAACGGCAACGGCGAGTGCGAGCTTTTTCATGGAGGCATCCTGTGCGGTGGCTGGGCAGACGTCCTGTCAGCCGGTGGTTGGCAAGCGGCGGCACTCTAGCAGCGCGCAGCGGCAGGCTCCAGCGCGCCGGGGCAGAGGATGGGAAGGGTGAGAACGTGGCAGCAGATTCGGGCGGGACGACGCCTGCTGCGCCTTCGCCGCCCTGCCTGCGTGGCTAATGCATGTTGTCCGATTTCGGCATGGGTATCGCCACACTGCTTTCCACACTGCCGGCCTCGGCGTCGCCTTCCTTGTAGAAGGGTTCGATTTCCTCACGGGCCTGTTGCCAATGCTCGCTTTCCTTGCCTTCCGGCTGGCCTTCGGCTTGCCAAATTTCATAGGCGCGCTGGCGGATTCGTTCATCGACGTTCATGTGACAACCTCCTGGTCACGGGCTCGCGAACGCGAGCCGCTAAGCAGTGGAAACGGGGCTGTGGCGGAGGTTCCGGCGGGGCGACGAGCGCGCATGGCCCTGGTTGCGCCGTGGCGTCGCAGGCTGGATAACGCCGCGCATGGAACCGCCGGCGCTGATGCGGTCGAAGCTCTGGATAAATGGCGCCGACTGGCGTTTCATTCGCTTCGCGCCACGCCCGCCTGGGCCGGCGTACCGCCTTTTCGCACAGGACTGACCGATGAGTATCGCCGCCAACGCAGGACGCCTGCCCGACCCGCACACCCTGACCCACCTGCCGCGCCTGGTGGCGCGTTACTACAGCGACCGGCCGGACCCGTCCGACCCGGCGCAGCAGGTGGCGTTCGGCACCTCCGGGCACCGCGGCTCCTCGCTCAAGGGCAGCTTCAACGAGTGGCATATCCTCGCCACCACCCAGGCGATCTGCGATTACCGCCGCCAGGAAGGCATCGACGGCCCGCTGTTCATGGGCATGGACACCCACGCGCTGTCCGAACCGGCATTCATCTCGGCGCTGGAAGTACTGGCGGCCAACGGCATCGAGACGCGCATCGACGCCGGTTGCCCGGAAACCGGCGGCGAGCCGGGCTACACGCCGACGCCGGCGATCTCCAACGCGATCCTCAGCTACAACCGCGGCCGCACGGGCGGGCTGGCCGATGGCATCGTCATCACGCCGTCGCACAACCCGCCGGGCGATGGCGGCTTCAAGTACAACCCCAGCAACGGCGGCCCGGCCGACACCGGTGTGACCAAGTGGATTCAGGAACGCGCCAATGCGCTGCTGGTCGCCGGACTCGATGGCGTCAAGCGCATGGATTACCGCCAGGCGCTGAAGGCCTCGACCACCCAGCGCTTCGATTTCATCGACGCCTATGTTGGCGGGCTGGAGCGGGTGATCGACCTCGACGCCATCCGCGGCTCGGGCCTGAAATTCGCCGTCGACCCGCTGGGCGGCGCCGGCGTGCACTATTGGCCGCGCATCGCCGAGCGCTTCGGCCTGCCGCTGGAGGTGCTGTCGACGGTGGTCGACCCGACCTTCCGCTTCATGCGCCTGGACTGGGACGGCAAGATCCGCATGGACTGCAGCTCGCCGCATGCCATGGCCGGGCTGATCGAGAACAAGGACCGCTTCGACGTGGCCTTCGCCTGCGACACCGACCACGACCGCCACGGCATCGTCACCCGCTCCGGCGGGCTGATGAACCCCAACCATTACCTGGCAGTGGCCATCGAATACCTGTTCACCCATCGTCCGGGCTGGAGCGCCGAGGCCGGCATCGGCAAGACGCTGGTGTCCTCGTCGATGATCGACCGCGTCGCAGCCGGCATCGAGCGTCGCCTGGTGGAAGTGCCGGTGGGCTTCAAGTGGTTCGTCGACGGTTTGATGGATGGCAGCCTCGGCTTCGGCGGTGAGGAATCGGCCGGTGCTTCGTTCCTCGACAAGCAGGGCGGCGCCTGGTCCACCGACAAGGACGGGCTGATCCTCGGCCTGCTCGCCGCGGAGATCACCGCAGTGACCGGCAAGGACCCAAGCGAGCGCTACAAGGCGCTGACCGACCGCTTCGGCGCGCCGGTGTATCAGCGCATCGACGCCGCGGCCAACCGCGAGCAGAAGGCGCGCCTGGGCAAGCTCTCTGCCTCGCAGGTGAGTGCCAAGGAGCTGGCCGGTCAGCCGATCACGCGCATCCTCACCGAGGCACCGGGCAACGGCGCGGCCATCGGCGGGCTGAAGGTGGAAACCGAAAACGGCTGGTTTGCCGCGCGGCCGTCCGGCACCGAGGACGTCTACAAGATCTACGCCGAGAGCTTCGAAGGCGAGACGCACCTGGCGCGCATCCAGGCCGAGGCCAAGGCGCTGGTGGATTCGGTGCTGGCCGGCTGAGGACCAAGGCCCGGCATCAGGCGTCGGGCTTTAGCTGCTGGCGGTCACTGATATTGACCGCCAGCTGCGCGGCTTCGACGTCGTCGGTCAGATAGCGGCTGTTGCCATTGGCATCGGTGACCCGATAGACCATGGCGATATCCGGGTGGCGCAGGTGCT
>Ga0209024_1001282_pt1 | contig 23176 bp, 19 predicted proteins | sample AutmiccommunBRH5_FD_187380 | JGI IMG/M metagenome (GOLD analysis project Ga0209024, IMG submission 187380) | Deep subsurface microbial communities from Mt. Terri, Switzerland - Autotrophic microbial communities BRH/5 (SPAdes) (version 2) | ecosystem: Environmental > Aquatic > Deep subsurface >...
ACAGGACGGGACGGGCATCGGGATCCGCCCCGGACTCGACCAGCAGTTCGATCATTTCAAGACTCGCATTCGCCGCGCTCGCCGCAATGCCCAGCAGCTCCGTTATCGCGCGCACGTCGGTCGTGTAGGAGGATCGCATGACATAGTCGGGATTGTTCGCCAGCAGCGTCCGCATCGCCTCGACGTCGCCCGTCTGTGCGTGGCGCATGGCATGGGCTGGTGCCATCGGATCCTGTGCCTGCGCCGGCATCGCCAGGCCCAGTCCGACCACCGCGCCGGCAAGAATAATCAGTCTTTTCACCCCGAATCCCCTGTTCAATCAACGGGTTGAATAGCACAGGCGATGACAGGCTTGTCAACCTGACAGACATCGGGATGGGCAAAAGCTCAGCGAATGTGGATCAATCGGCCATCTGTTTTCAAAGGCATAAACGATGCGACCGCCTTCGTTCAGGGCAAGCGATCCCGCGCGCTGGTGGTGCCAGCCGGAAAACCTAATAAGGCGGACAATCCAGCCCCGTCGGACTCTTCGTAAATATCTCGCACCCGTCCTCGGTAATCCCGATACTATGCTCGAACTGCGCCGTCAGCGAGCGGTCGCGGGTGACCGCGGTCCAGCCGTCATCCAGCATCTTGCAGACATATTTGCCGATAACTCTGCCAATCGCCATCATTTAAAAGACGGCACTGCCGTCTTTTTATCTTGCAATTAGGACGGCATTGCCGTACATGACTTGCATGGAGAAGGCGCCGATCCATACTGTCGTCGCAACGCTTGCTTTCCAAAAGAGGGTCAGGACCCTCGGCGTGAGCGAGGCCGAACTGAATGCGATTTACGACCTGTATCAGTCCGACCCTGCCTTCGGAAAGATCGAACCTCGCACCGGCGGTTTGCGCAAGGGGCGTGTGGCAAAGGAGGCGACGGGCAAGAGCGGCGGTTATCGAGTGTTCAGCTTTTTTGCTGACGCCGCCAATCCGGTCTTCCTGCTGTGGATGATTGACAAGACCGACGACGACAGCCTGACCGGCGAACAGAAAAATGCTTTCAAAGCAGCACTGACAAAGCTGAAGAAGGAATTGAGCAAATGAAGAACGAAGATTTTAACGGCATCATGGAAGGCATCGAGGATGCAACGGCCTTCGTTCAGGGCAAGCATGCGCGTGCGCGCGTGGTGGCGGGGCCGGATATCAAGGCGCTCAGAAAACGCATCAAGATGACCCAGGCCGTATTTGCAAAAACCTATCGCCTGCCCCTGGGGACCGTTAAAGACTGGGAGCAGGGACGGCGTCAGCCCGATGCGCCCGCACGTGTCTTGCTCACCGTGATCGAAGAAAATCCCGAGGCGGTGCAAAAGGCGTTGGGAACAGGTTGATCCCCCTCAATAAGGCGGGCAATCCAGCCCCGCCGGGCTCTTCGTAAATATCTCGCACCCGTCCTCGGTGATCCCGATACTATGCTCGAACTGCGCGGTCAGCGAGCGGTCGCGGGTCACCGCGGTCCAGCCGTCGTCGAGCATCTTGCAGGCATATTTGCCGATATTGATCATCGGCTCGATGGTGAAGAACATGCCGGGGCGCAGCTCCGGGCCGGTGCCGGGGCGGCCGGCGTGGACCACTTCCGGGGCGTCGTGGAACATCTGCCCCAGGCCGTGGCCGCAGAAGTCGCGGACCACCGAATAGCGGTGCGCCTCGGCGTGGCTCTGGATCGCATGCGCGACATCGCCCATCCGGTTGCCCGGCTTCGCCTGCTCGATGCCCAGCATCATGCATTCCCAGGTCACCTGGACCAGCCGGCTCGCCTTGATCGGGGTCTTGCCGACCAGATACATGCGGCTGGTGTCGCCGTGCCAGCCGTCGACGATCACGGTGACGTCGATATTGACGATATCGCCCTCGACCAGCTTGCGGTCGCCGGGGATCCCGTGGCACACGACATGGTTGATCGAGGTGCAGCAGCTGTGGGTGAAGCCGCGATAGCCCAGCGTCGCCGGCACCGCGCCGGCGGCAAAGGCCTGGCGCCGGACCATGTCGTCGAGCGCGCCGGTAGTGACGCCGGGCTGCACTTCGGGAACCAGGCTGTCGAGGATCTCGGCGGCCAGCCGGCCGGCCTTGCGCATGCCCTCGAACGCCTCGGGTCCGTGCAGCTTGATCGCGCCGGTGCGGGATTGCGGGGTGGTGTCTTCCACGGTCAGATAGTCGGTCATGCCGCCTATATAGGCAGTGCGGCCGCTCTTGGCGAGACCCCAATTCAGGGTCTTTCCCGGATATTAACCAGCCGGGTCTATGGTGCGGGCCGGGAATGACGACGGATTTCAGGGGCTTGATGCACAATCGCGGAAAATTCGGACTGATCGGGCTGAGCCTGCTGCTCGGCGGCGGCGAGATCGGGCGGCGGCTGGCAATGCTGGCAGAGCCGCAGCTGCAGCCGGTGGCGCTGGCCGCCTTTCTGGTACTGTTCCTGCTCTGCACCATCAGCCTGCTGGGCATCGCCCTGCTGCACAGCGCCTGGCTGCGCTGGCCGCTGGCCCTGCTGCTCGCCGCGGGCTCGCTGCTGGTCGACGGCTATCAGTGGGCGGTCGGCGATTTCATGAGCTACGAGGCCTTTGTCACCATGGTGCAGAGCGCCGGCGATATCGGCAGCGCCGCGGCGCAGCAGGGGATGGCGCTGGCGCTGGCGGCGGGCAAGGCGCTGCTGCTGCTGGTCGGCATCGGTCTGAAGCCGAAGGGGGCAGGCGGACTGGGGGCGCGCGCGGCCAGGGCGCTCGCCCTGCCGGTGCTGCTCGGCCTGTCCGTCCTGCTCTTCTTCCGCGGCGGCGAGGGCGCCAGCGGCCTGCCGTCCTCGCACAGCGGCACCAGCTTCGCCCTGCTCTATGGCTACGAGATGCTGACCGCCGACCGCAGCCCGCGCCAGCGGGTCACGCTCAGGCCCACCGCCGCCAGGCCCACCGCCGATATCGTCCTGATCATCGACGAAAGCATCGCCGGCGCCTATCTCGACATCAACAGCAAGGCCGGTGTCTATTCCGGACTGGACGCCCGATTGCCGGGGGCAGGGGGGCGTCCCCCGATCCACAATTTCGGCCTCGCCACCGCGATCAACCATTGCAGCGTCGGCAGCAATGTCGTGCTCCGCTTCGGCGGCACCCGCGCCAATTATCGCGAGACGATCCGCTCCGCCCCCTCTATCTGGGCCTATGCCCGCGCCGCCGGGCTCGGCACCGTCTATATCGACGGCCAGCGCACCCATGGCCGCTACCAGAACCAGATGGACGATGCCGAGCGCGCGCTGATCGACCACTGGGTGCAGTTCGACGACGTGCCGGTGGTCGACCGCGACCACGCCGTGGCCAGCACGCTCGCCGCCTATCTCAACGACGACGAGGTGCAACTGATCCTGGTCAACAAGGTCGGCGGCCATTTCCCGGTCAGCGACAAGTTCCCGCTCAGCCACGCCCGCTACCGGCCGATGCTGAAGCGCGGCAGCTTCGCCGACGTCACCGACATGCCCCGCCCCGACGGCCTCGACGGCCGCGCCCACAACTGGCGGCTCTACCGCAACAGCTACCGCAACACCCTGCTGTGGAATGTCGGCGACTTTTTCGACTCCCTGTTCGCGGAGGCCGATATCGGCGGCGCCACCATCCTCTACACCGCCGACCATGGCCAGAGCTTCCACGAGCGCGGCGACCGCGGCGAGGCGACTCACTGCACCCCCGAGCCCGAGATCGAGGAGGGCATCGTGCCCTTGGTGGTGATCGGCGCCCCCGCCGACGCGCCGCGCTGGGCCGCCGCCGCGCGAGCGGGCAGGGACAGGCGCTCCGTCTACCGCATCTTCCCGACCCTGCTCGGCCTGATGGGCTATGCCCGCGCCGACGTGCAGCCGCGCTACGGTCCCGACCTCTTCGCCCGCAGCCCCGACCCGTTCACCTTCAACACCCGCTTCAACGCCCGGCTCGGCAGCGAACCGGCCTGGCTCGCCGTCCCGCTCGACCGGATCGCCCGCCCGCCGCTCTCCGACTATCAGAAAAAGCCCGCCGCTCGCCCCAAATAACATATTCCCAAAGCCCGCCGCATCGCTCTATACAGCCGCCATGAATGATCAAAAGATATGGACCGCCGCGCTGATCGTGATCGGCGACGAAATCCTCTCCGGCCGCACCCAGGACAAGAATATCGCGCAGGTCGCCAGCTGGCTCAACGTCCAGGGCATCCGCCTCGCCGAGGTCCGGGTGGTCGCCGACGACATGGACCAGATCGCCGAGGCGGTGAACATATTGCGCGCCCGCAACGACTATCTGTTCACCACCGGCGGCATCGGCCCGACCCATGACGACATCACCGTCGACGCGGTCGCCGCCGCGCTCGGCGTCGCCGTCACCATCCACCCCGAGGCGCGCGCGATCCTCGAGCAATATTACACCAGCCGCGGCGGCCTCAACGAGGGCCGCCTGCGCATGGCCCGCGTGCCCGACGGCGCCGAGCTGATTCCCAACCGCATGTCCGGCGCGCCGGGCATCCGCATCGGCAATTGCTATCTGATGGCCGGCGTCCCGCATATCACCGCCGGCATGCTCGACGCGCTCACCGGCACGCTCGAGGGCGGCGCGCCCCTGCTCTCCGCCACGCTCGGCGCCTGGGCCCCGGAAAGCGAGATCGCCCAGGTCCTGCGCGACACCGAAAAGGCGCACGAGGGCTGCGTCATCGGCAGCTATCCCTTCTTCCGCAGCGGCACCGTCGGCGCCAATTTCGTCGTCCGCTCGACCGACCCCCACGCGCTCGAGACCTGCCGCCTGGCGCTCAAGGCCGGCCTCGAGGACGCCGGCTACGAGGTGACAGAGGGCGGGATTTAGGGGGCAGGGCACTGGTAGAAAGCTGGCCCTGAGGATGTTCGCCGGCGAAGGCCGGCGCCCAGAACGGTCCTGTCCGATCGTCTGGACCCCGCCCTGCGGCGGGGCACAGACAGGGCAGGACATAGCTCCCGTTCGGGTCGAGCGCAGCTCAACGACACCCCACGACGATAGGTGCACTTCGACAAGCTCGGTGCGAACGGAATTCACTCTGTGCTCCGCGCTCGACGCGGAGCCCTGCGCGGCAAAGCACCATCAGCTTTTGTCTCCAGAGCTCCGCGTCAGGCGCGGAGCACATTCACCACCCTCCCCCTCAACCACCCCCGCTTCCCGCTCCGCCACCCGCGCCTCCCGCTCCCGCAGCTCCGCCTCCTCGCGCTGCCGCCGCGCCAGCAGCCGCTCGTGCATCGCCGCCAGCTTGGCATCGAGCGACGCCCGCACCGCCGCCGCCTCCGCTTCCCGGGTCACCTTCTTGCCCTCCTCGTCGAAGCGCCAGCCGTCCTGCCATTCCTCCCAGGTGATCACCCGGTCGGTGGTGCGCGAGCCGACCCGCCCGCCGAGATCGCCGCGCTTGATCAGCAGCGCCATCATCGAATCCGACGGCGCCACCCGCCGCTCGACCTCGACCCCGTTCCGGTAGATGATCGTCTCCTTGCCGACCACCGCATGCTGGTGCGCCACCGCCACCAGCCCGCGCTGGCCGTTGGCCAGCGCCTCCTCCCAGGCCGCCGCAATCTCGGGATCGCGCCGCCGCAGCCGGTAGGCCGAGGTATCCGACATCCCCGCCACCCGGCAGGCATCGGTGACGCAGCCGCTCTCGCGCAGCACCGCCAGAAACGTCTTGCGCCGCAACTCGGTCCAGCCGTCATGCCGCGGCTTGCGGGGTTTTTTGGGTTTGTTTGGTGGGGAGGGAGACGATGTTTCCGTTAGTGGTGAGCCTGTCGAACCACGCTTCTCGTCGGAGCGGCGCGGCTTGCGGGCCTTGCCTGGCGTCTTGTGGTCCGCACCTGATGCGGACCCCCGCGCCCCAATCGCATCCTTGCCGCTTTGGGCACCGGGCTCCGCGTCAGGCGCGGAGCACAGGGCTTTGCCCCCGTTCGCTTTCTTCCTGGCCATGCCCCAATCCCTATCAGAACCGCATATCTGTAGGAAAGCCTGTTGGACCGGGAAAATTTTGCGTGCTCCGGCGATTGAGGATGTAGCGAGAGAGTATGTTCCCCGGCGAAGGCCGGGGCCCATCTCTGCTAGCGCGTCAGGAGGGCAAGTGAGGTTTACGCGCCAAACGCCAGTCCGGATGCCAATCGACCATTAATCGCGCGGCGATTTCACGAGATGGACCCCTGCCTTCGCAGGGGCACAGAAACGGAAAGCGCACACCTCCCCCCGTTCGTGTCGAGCGCAGTCGAGACACCGCGCCAAAACGCAACCCCGCGACCTGTGCTCCGCGCTCGCCTGTCCTCGCGAAGGCGGGGAATGCGGAGCCCTGCGCGTTAAAGAACCGTTGGCGATTGTCGCCAGAGCGCCGCGTCAGGCGCGGAGCACATTCCCCGCACCACCCCCGTTCCTGTCAAGGCTGTAACCGGCAGGCCCACAAACCGGGAATCAGGGACACTATCACGGGACGCAATTCCCGTACGCTCACCAAAGACCCCCGCACATTTTTGTTTGAAATGGAGATCGGGATCGGCTTAATTAAGCCATCCGATGGGGGGTCAAAGGGGGGGTCTTTGATGAATATCACGGTCAGCGAGTACAGAAAATATTCCCGGATCTTCCGGAGAGTTTCCGCCGTGGCGCTGTTTATTGCCTTGATCTCTTTGTATCTTGTCCTTCAATCCGGGGGACTGCTCCGCGACATCGTCAGCCAGAGCAGCGACGGTCATCCCTATGTCGTTCCGTTTGACAGCGACAAGATCGATACCGACACGATCCAGTTCTGGGCCCTCATCGTCAGCTTTGCGGCTTTCGTGGTTTCCGTTGCCGGATTCATCTCCACCGGGATTCTGGGCTGGCGCAAGGACGGCCGGGAAAAGCGGGAAGCCGAACTTGTCCGGCAGAAGCTGGAGCTGGAGATCGAGAATCTGAAACGCGCCGGCGAAGGCGAGGGCGGGGGAGAAGCCTCCGAACAGGGTTGATATCTCGGACTGCCCGCCCTGCACAGGCGAGGAATTGATGCACTGTCACCGCGGTTCAAACCCTTCCCGGCATGAAGATTGTTCGCCGCCGAAGGGCGGCGCCCAGAACAGTCCCTTCGTCTGGGTCCCGCCTTGCGCCGGGGCACAGAGAGGGCAGGGCAGGATTAGGTTTTGGGTCGGTCAATTAGTGTACTGCCACCGTAATTCCGTAATTCGTGTCACCGTAATTCCTAGCATTGATATTTCCCATCAATATGCGCGTTAAAAAATTTGCCTTTCGAACCGGGTCCGCAAAGCCCGTCATAAACATGCTGGGGAACTCCACAATAATCGTATGGCTTGCCCTCTGGAAACCACAGCGTGAGCCGTTTCGTATCTCGGTTATATTCCGCACGCTTGATGGCACTTGAATTGAAATATGGCAATTTGATCTCCCCTGTAGATACAGGAGAGTATCACCACTTCTCAAAGAGTCTAGGCAATGGGTTTGTAAAGTGGGTAATCGCCTAAAAAGTACCGGAGTCAGATTTGGATTACGGTGACAGTGCACCTATTTAGGAATAAAGGGCACTGTCACCGTAATCCCTGATGTCGGTGGTGGATTAACCGGGGAATGTTGCACCTGGCACGGTAATCCTGGCTCGACGGGCAGGGGTTCAGTGTTTTTAGGAACTATCGCCGCATCCAGCAATCCCGTAATTAAACGGATGGAATGATTTCTACACCATTACTGGGCTAGCTGAATTCGACAATATACATTATTAATGTAACATATTTTTCTCTGATCATGGTGAAAGCTGGAATTTTGATTGATGTTTACTATATATCAACGACTGGTTGACATATATGTCAACCAGTCTAAATAAGCTGTTATCTCAGGGGAGAGTCTTGCAGTGGAGTCCTGACCTAGGGCCACGAGACATGCCAATGAGACGGCTCTTTGTCACGAAAGCATTTGAACAATGGTCTATAAATCTACCAGCGAAGCATTCAGGGCACCGCCGTCTAGTGTCACCAAAGGCGGAGCTAATGAACATTGCGACCGAATTTGTTGCTGGCAAAAAGATAATCACATTCATCCGCAGAGTTAATCCTCCGGCTGGTGAAGGCATAATTAAAATGCATACGACGTCTTTCAGGCTTTTTGGTTGGGCACCAGCTCCCCAAGCGCTTGTTCTTGCGAGAGGAGCATGGGTTGACGAAACTCATGGTTCACACAATATGACGAGAGAAATTGCGAAACAGGTCGTCCGTGATCGTAAGGGCCTCGGTCTCAAAGACTGGGAGAAAGGAGAATTTTATGAAATCTTTCGATTTGAAGGTTGATCCAAAAGAGCAGTTTTATGCTCGGTTTGCATCCAATATTCTGGGTGCTTTGAGAGCGGCAGTCGCTACTAGAATTTCCGAGGGAATGTCGCAGCAGGAGATTGCGGGAAAGATAGGTTGTCATAAATCTTCAATTTCTCGGACATTAAATGGGAGAGTTAATAACATTACCATTAAGACGGTGTCCGATATATTATGGGCTTGCTCTGCTGAACCTCGACAGTTTAAATTTGATTTTTTGGAGGACCTCCAGTCGAATTTTATACCAGACCATAAATGTCGCTCAAAATATGAGTTTAGTGAAAACTATTCGGTGTTTGGCGAAAAAATGCTTCCCAAAACAGAGGTTGAAAATCAGTATATTTATTGGATCCACCCAGCCCAAATGGGTAGGCAATTGTGATCCCTATCGTACCTTTCGCACACACACTTTTTTGCGATGACATTCGTCACGAGGTGAATGGGAAAGTCAGTTTTATTGGTGTTTTTGCGGGGCCTTTGAAATTGCTCGAAGTGCCTGATGGACAGCCAAATTTACCGCCCTTTCAAATGGTTATGCACTATTTTGAGCCTCTCGAATATACGGATGAGGCAGTAACCTTCGAGGTAAAAATCTCATGCGATCCTAAGTTCGAGATAGTCGGGACATTGCTGGAAAGAGGCACAAGGCCAAGTTTCGCTGTTCCAACGATGGGAACCCACCCCTTTTATTTGAATGCAAATTTCATTGTTCCGTTTCCGCCTCTGCGTATTGACCAGGAATGTGTGGTATCGTGTACGATATATATTGGAGAGGATTCCATAAAAGCAGGTAGTTTATGGCTCCAGTTGGACCACGAGAATGATAGGAATCAAAAGCTATTATAGTTGTACCTTGCTAATGGCGCTCAGCCACCAGCTACGCTATGGCGGCGGGTGTATCATCCGCGTTTTTCGCATTCGGAAGCGGGGAGTTGGTAGCTTTGCTTAATTTAGCAAATGCATGCGCTAATTACGTAATTAGCACAATTATTTGCCAAGAAGTGTTGTCGTTATAAAATTTTTTGGCAAGAAGATTGCCTTTATGGTACAGGTTTTGCCATGGTTGCCAAATCCTTCAGTCAAGAATTTTCATTAAATCCTTTGGATTTGATGAAATTTGGTACTTTTGATCCAATTTTAAATTTTGATACTAGACTATTTATTGACCCTCTGTTGCTGCCGATATCTAAAGTAGAAGAGTTTTCCGATCAGGGGTCGGATTTATTTCAAGAACACTTTTCAAATCTATTTAGAATAATGACTCATAGCAAAGTACTTGGCGATCCTTCCTGGGTTACTGCAGCCAAATTACTCCAGTTTCCTGAAATCCGTTTTACTTGCCTGGGTTATGGGAAGAATTCGACACGAGGTAGTTCTTTTGGTGTGGAAAAAGAAAACCTCGTCCTATCCGTGGCATCGCATGTTGCAGAGGTGGGGATCAAAGATCCGTACATTCTACCATTATATAGCCTGTTGGAAAAAGATATTGGGCCTGACCTCATCAGTGACATGACGACCAACGTGATTCTTCCCGCAATTTGTGGCTATACGAAGCGAGTATGTGAGCACTTTGGGGTTCCACTCGCCGATCACAAGATTAAAGGGCAGCCATACAGGTTGCCCACCAATCCGTATGATATATCAGAGGGTCCGGTTTTGCTGGTTTCCAACGACGTTCTAAAGGAATTGCCGGTAGCCTCATCCTGGAGCGATGCGATGCAAATGGCTGCCCAAAATGAAGCATTGCGGACGGAGTTGAATCTAAGGCTCGGCGAGATTTTCAAGGACACCGCGCTATCTGAAGCTGAAAAGAGAAAAGCCAGAATAGCGCTCTTAGGTTCCAGTGATGCATTTGAACTATTTGCAGAATTTCTAAAAGCTAAATCCAAAAAGCCTTATGATTTTGCCTCTGATCCTGGTGGTTTGATTATATTGCAACGGCTTGTAAGTATTCTCCCGTCTGCGGTACCTCTTCAATCCAAGTTTCCGGACCAAATCAACGATTCTAATGTCGAGGATGCGATTGATGTTGTAATTGCACAGTTCAGGCATCTTGTGGAGCAAAAGGGGTATTGGAAAGAACTTTGGGACGGCGAGAAACCCAAAAGAGAATCGGCTGCGCAACGTTTGTTTTTTGCAACTGCGTTCGCATATATCGAGGATCGAGATATTGATTTAAGTCCAGAGCCAGATATGGGGTTTGGGTTCATCGATTTCAAAGCCAGCCGAGGACAAAAAAAGGTCATAATTGAAGTCAAAAAATCAAATAATTCTAAGGTGGTTTCTGGTTTAGAAAATCAGCTGGTTACCTATTGTAAGTCAGAAAAAGCACAAGTCGGTTATTACGTCGTTGTCAATTATGGAAATGACGACAGCAGAGACAACTGGCATTCTAAGCTTCTAGCTGAAGTTGACCGACTTAGAGCCGATACGGACTTAGATTTGAGACTGGTCGTAGTTGACGCAAAAAAGCAAACTGCACCCAGCATGTTATGATTTAAGCAAGTTCGATGTTCAGCCGATCATTGGTAAGTTTCCTGACTCCATGCTTTACTATCCTATGAGAGTAGTATTTGAATCTTCCGCCCATTGCCTCTCCAACCCCCCTGCGCTAAAGCCCTCCCGAACACCCGAATCCCACCTCCGCCACGGCCGCAACCGGCCAGGCTCTCCCCGCCGCGTGGGCTTCGAAAACAAAAAACGAACGGAGCAACCACCACCATGACCACCACCGGCAAAGACACCCTCGGCACCCGCTCGACGCTCAGCGTCAATGGCACCGATTACGCCTATTATTCGCTCGCCAGGGCGGCGGAGAAGCTCGGCAATATCGACCGGCTGCCCTATACGCTGAAGGTGCTGCTGGAGAATATGCTGCGGTTCGAGGATGGCGGCTTTACCGTCGATGCGCAGGATGCGCAGGCGGTGGTCGACTGGCAGAAGGAAGCGAAGAGCCCGGCGGAGATTCAATATCGCCCGGCGCGCGTGCTGATGCAGGATTTTACCGGCGTGCCCGCCGTGGTCGATCTCGCGGCGATGCGCGACGGCATCACCGCGCTCGGCGGCAATGCCGAGCAGATCAACCCGCAGGTGCCGGTGCACCTGGTCATCGACCATAGCGTGATGGTCGACGAATTCGGCACGCCGCAGGCGTTCGAGCATAATGTCGAGCTGGAATATCAGCGCAACATGGAGCGCTACGAATTTCTCAAATGGGGATCGAAGGCGTTCGACAATTTCCAGGTGGTGCCGCCGGGCACCGGCATCTGCCACCAGGTGAATCTGGAGAATATCGCGAAAGCCGTCTGGTCCTCGGCCGACGAGAACGGCCAGCTGGTCGCCTATCCCGACACCTGCGTCGGCACCGACAGCCACACCACGATGATCAACGGCCTCGGCGTGCTCGGCTGGGGCGTCGGCGGGATCGAGGCGGAAGCCGCGATGCTCGGCCAGCCGGTGTCGATGCTGATCCCCGAAGTGGTCGGCTTCAAGCTGACCGGCAAGCTGGCCGAGGGCATCACCGCCACCGACCTGGTGCTGACCTGCGTGCAGATGCTGCGCCATGTCGGCGTGGTCGGTGCCTTTGTCGAATTCTACGGCCCGGGCCTCAAGGAGCTTTCGCTCGCCGACCGCGCGACGATCGCCAACATGGCGCCGGAATATGGCGCGACCTGCGGCTATTTCCCGATCGACGAGAAGACGCTGGAATATCTCGAGCTGACCGGTCGCAGCGCCCAGGACATCGCGCTGACCGAGGCCTATGCGCGCGAGCAGGGCTTCTGGCGCTATGACGAGACCACCAAGGACGCGATCTACAGCAAGACGCTCGATCTCGATATCGGCACCGTGGTGCCGTCGCTGTCGGGGCCGAAGCTGCCGCAGCAGCGCGTGTCGATGGCCGAGCTCGACGAGGGCTTCAACCGCGACCTCAAGGAAGTGTTCGGGGTCGAGGATGACGGCAAGAGGGTCGCGGTCGAGGGCAGCGACCAGGGCTTTGCCCATGGCGATGTCGCGATTGCCGCGATCACCAGCTGCACCAACACCTCCAACCCCAATGTGCTGATCGCCGCCGGCCTCGTCGCCCGCAAGGCGCGCGAGCGCGGCCTGCAGCGCAAGCCCTGGGTGAAAAGTTCGCTGGCGCCGGGATCGCAGGTGGTCACCGACTATCTCGACAAGGCGGGGCTTTCGGAGGATCTCAACTATCTCGGCTTCAACCTGGTCGGCTATGGCTGCACCACCTGCATCGGCAATTCGGGGCCGCTGCCGGCGCCGATTTCGAAGGCGATCAACGATCATGACATCGTCGCCGCCTCGGTGCTCTCGGGCAACCGCAATTTCGAGGGCCGGGTGTCGCAGGACGTGCGCGCCAACTATCTCGCCTCGCCGCCGCTGGTCGTCGCCTATGCGCTCAAGGGCACGGTGCGCCAGGACATGTACGAGACCCCGATCGGCCAGGGCAAGGACGGTGAGGACGTCTATCTCAGGGATATCTGGCCGACCAACGCCGAGATCACCGACATGGTCAACAGCTTCGTCAACCGCGAGATGTTCGAGAGCCGCTACGCCAATGTCTATGACGGCGACGAGCAGTGGCGGGCGATCGACGTCACCGGCGGGGCGACCTACCAGTGGCGCGCCGGCTCGACCTATGTTGCCAACCCGCCTTATTTCGAGGGCATGACGATGACGCCGGCTCCGGTGGGTGACATCATCGAGGCGAAGACGCTGGCGCTGCTCGGCGACAGCATAACCACCGACCACATCTCCCCCGCCGGCGCCATCAAGGCCGACAGTCCGGCCGGAGAATATCTGCAAAATCATCAGGTTAGCAAGGAAGACTTCAATTCATACGGCAGCCGCCGCGGCAACCACGAAGTCATGATGCGAGGCACTTTCGCCAACATCAGAATCAAAAACGAAATGGCCGACGGAAAAGAAGGCGGCTACACCAAATATAATGGCGAAATCATGCCGATCTACGACGCCGCGATGAAGCACAAGGCCGACGGCACGCCGCTGGTCGTCATCGCCGGCGAGCAATATGGCACCGGCTCGTCCCGCGACTGGGCGGCCAAGGGCACCAACCTGCTCGGCGTCCGCGCGGTCATCGTCGAAAGCTACGAGCGGATCCACCGTTCGAACCTGGTCGGCATGGGCGTGCTGCCGCTGCAGTTCGGCGAGGGCACCGATCGCGAGATCCTCAGCCTCGACGGCAGCGAGAGCTTCACGATCCGGGGTGTCGCGACGCTGAAGCCGCTGCAGGAAGTCGAGGTCGAGATGACCCGCGCCGATGGCACCCAGTCGACCTTCAAGACCATCTGCCGGATCGATACCGCCAATGAAATGGAATATTTCCTCAACGGCGGCATCCTGCAATATGTGCTGCGCAACCTCGCCCAAAGCTGATGCCCGCCACCGTGGGCGCACTGCCGGCCCGCCCGTCCTGAACCTCGCACTGGCGAGACAGGACGGGGCGCCGAAAAAGGATCCTGTCCGGCTTCGCATGCCGGGCTTTGTAAGGAACTCTTAATCCTGTCGCGCTAGGCCCTGCAGGTGCAGAAAACATCCGGTTGTAAAAATTGCAGAAACGCAAAAGGCCTCGATATCGGCTTATCGATGGCCTTTCAGCCGATATTCGACATGCGTACCGGACAGGCATGGGCCTATGAAGCGCTGGTCCGGGGAACCGAAGGCCAGCCGGCGGCAGAAATTCTCTCCGCCGTCACAGCCGAAAATCGCTACGCCTTTGACCAGGCCTGCCGGATCGCGGCGATCGAAAAATCCGTTGCCGCGGGAATCCTGCAGACCGATGCCAAGCTTTCGATCAACTTCCTGCCCAATGCAATCTATTCGCCCGAGGCCTGTATCCGGCTCACGCTGCAAACGGCCGCGGAGCAGAAGCTTCCAACGTCCCGGCTGCTGTTCGAATTCACCGAAAATGAAAGAATGCCGGATACCAGCCATATCAAGAATATCCTCAGATCCTATCGGAAAATGGGGTTCATGACAGCTCTTGACGATTTCGGCGCTGGCTATGCCGGCCTCCAGCTTCTGGCCGATTTCCAGACGGATTTCATCAAGCTGGACATGGCTCTTGTCCGCAATATCGATAGGGACATGCCGCGCCGGATGATCGTGGATTCGATCGTGAAACTTTGTCGGCGCATGAATATCGCGGTGATTGCAGAAGGTATCGAGACGCCGGCCGAACTTTTGGCGATCCGAAACCTGGGAATCCATCTGGTCCAGGGTTTTCTACTCGCCCGGCCCGGGTTCGTAAAACTCCCGGTACTTTGCTTCGATGTGGCGGCGGCGGCAGAGAAAGCAGCTGCCTGAGGCAGCCAAGATGTTTTACCGTTGATTACCCAGGCCTGACAACTCCACTCCCGTTACCGCCAACCACCGGGGGCCTAGCCGGCGATATGCAGTTCCGGCCTGATGACCGCTCTTTCGCCCGGAGCCTGCAAGCCATTCAGGATAGTATGGATGACGATCCTAAGCCGCTCTTCGGTTGCCAGATGCATCATCTGCATCATCAGCGTGGGATTGCAGAACGGCTGCATCATGGTGTTGACCAGCGACACCACCGTATCGAGCTCCAGCCCCTTGAAATATCCCTTTTCCATCGCTTCGGCTAGGATCGTTGCCATATAATGGTCGGCCAGGTCGACATAGCCCTTGATCACTTCAAAATGTTCGTCACCCAGTTCCATATAGGATTCGAACAGGCCCGGATCGTCGGCATAGCGTGCCCGCTTGATCACCAGACGCTTGGCAAAAAACTGGTAGAGCTTCTCCTCCACCGGCATCTCCGCGGAGACCAGCGCTTCCATGATGATTTCCAGCTCGGCAAACCATTCCCCCGCCATCGCTTCGGCCAGCGCATCCTTGCTCTCGAAAAAGCGGTAGAGATTGGAAGGCGACATGCCGACCGCCGTTGCCAGGTCGGTCATGGTAAAGCTGACTGCCCCTTTTTCCTGGATAATATGTTCTGCGGCATCCATGATCCGGGTGCGGGTGGCCGCAATGTCGGTTTCTGGGCGGGGCATAGTTCGGCTCCTGAAAAGGCTCCTCCGTGGCAGCATAGCCAGCGTGATCTATATAGGTGATACGGTTTCTTGATAAAAGACAAAATCTTTCACATTTCAATTACGCGGCGGGTAATGTCGGGCTGATCGCAGTCCCGGGACAATAGCGCTGGCAGGTGAGGCGCGAATCCTTCAATATGCCGCAATGGATATTTAGGTCAGGTTCATTGGCCATACGCTAGCGTCGGGTATCGACAGGGGGAGAGAGAATATGCGGCTTCTTGGATTTGCCGGACTTTTGCTGGCCAGTGTCGCAACGCCGGCCATCAGCCAGTCCGCGCCGGGGGAATCGGCTCAGGGTGACGTCTCGGTCACGATCTACAACAACAATCAGGCGCTGGTGCAGGATGTTCGTACACTGAGCCTGCCAAAGGGCCGCAGCAAGCAGCAATTCCCGGATGTCTCGGCGCAAATCCGGGCAGAAACCGTCACTCTTTCAGGTCCCGGCATTGGTATCGTCGAGCAGAATTTCGATTTTGACCTGCTGACCCCGGCCAAGCTGATGGAAAAGGCGGTTGGGCAGACGGTTACCTTGATCCGTACCAATCCGGCGACCGGTGCGGAAAGCCGGGTCCGCGCTGAAATACTGGCGGCCAACGGCGGTGTGGTGATGAAGATCGGCAACAGCATCGAGGTGCTGCGCGACGATGGACTGCCGGTGCGGGTGATCTTCGACCGCGTCCCGCCCAATTTGCGCGCGCGACCCACACTTTCCGTGACGCTGGAGTCGGCGGGCGGACAGGTGCCAACCGCGCTCAGCTATCTCACCCCCGGTCTTGGCTGGAAGGCGGACTATGTGACGCTTTTTGACGAAGCAAAACAGACGATCGACGTGCAGGGATGGGTAACGCTGACCAACAACAGCGGCACCGACTATCGCAACGCCGATGTCCTGCTGGTGGCGGGAAGCCCGAACAACGGGCGCGGCCGGGGCGGCTATCCGCAATGGCCGACCGGGACGATCGACAGCGCCGGCACCGAAACCGGAGACCGCGAGCGGCTGGGCGATTATTATCTCTATCCGCTCGCCGAACGGACCACCGTCGCCAATGCCCAGCAGAAGCAGGTCAGCTTTCTCGACGTGACGGCGGCCCCGGCGCGCAAGGTCTACGAATATACCAATGGCTGGTTGGGCTCGAGCGACGCTGCCAGCGCGAGCTCCGTACTCAAATTCTCGACCTCGCGGTCCGGCGGTCTCGGCGATCAGCTGCCAGCCGGGATCATGCGCGTCTATATGCGCGACAAGCGCGGCGACCCGCAATTCATCGGCGAGAGCCAGATCGAGGCGACGCCAATGGGCTCGGCCATGTCGATCCGCACCGGCGAGGCGTTCGACGTCAAGGTGAAGACCGTGGTCGAGGAACGCACCCGCCGCTCGTCGAGCCGCTGGCGGACAAAAATGCGCTACGAGGTCACCAATGCCCGTCCGGAAGCGGTCACCGTCGATCTCGCCCAGTCCGGCCTGTGGGGTGACGTCCGGATCGAGCAGGAAAGCCAGGCCAGTGAACGGGTTTCCGCCGACAAGGTCGAGTGGAGCCTGAATGTGCCCGCCAATGGCAGCGTGACGGTGACGGCAACCTTCGACGGCCGCTACTGATCGCGGCTCGGGTCGGGCCATGACCTTCTCGCGTTTTTTTGCCTTTCTCGCACCATTGCTCGCGCCGCAGGCCGTCCCGCTTGCGGCGCAGCAGCTGGTCGTGTCGGACCAGCCGGAAAATGTGTCGATCACCATCTACCGGGCACCGGATCGCGGCGAGCGGGCCATCGATCCCGACTGGCCCCAGGGTTACGCGCTGATCACCGAAACCCGCACCGTTCAATTGCCGGCGGGCGACACGATGGTCCGTTTCGAGGGCGTGTCGGAGGGCATGTTCCCGGAAAGCGCCATCGTCACCGGTCTGCCCAACGGGGTAAGGGAGAAGAATCGCGACGCGCGCCTGCTGTCGCCCCAGGGTCTGGTGGACGCCTATCTCAAGCGCGCGGTTTCGATCACTCGTACGGACAGGGCCACCGGTGCGTCCCGCACGCAGAATGTGTTCATCACCGCAGGGCCCGATGGCGGCGTGATTTTCGAAAGCGACGAGGGTTTCGAGGCGCTGCGCTGCACCGGTCTCCCGGAGCGGATGACCTTTCCCGCCGTCCCGGCAGATCTGTCGCCCAGGCCCACCCTGTCCATCCTGACAACCTCATCCCGCCCGATAACGGCCAAATTGACCTTGTCCTATCTGGCTTCGGGTTTCGACTGGCAGGCCAATTATGTCGCCACGGTCAAACGGCAGCCGCCGGGCGAAAAGCCCAAAATGGATCTGTTCGCCTGGCTGACCGTCGCCAACGGAGGCAAGCAGAGTTTCGAAAATGCCAATATGATGGTGATTGCCGGGGAGCCCAATCGCGAACGGCATGGCGAGCAGCCGCGTCCGACCGGGGGCGCTCTGCAAATCCGTTGCTGGCCGATGCAACGGACCGACGAGGTCCCGTATAATCCTGGCTATTTGCCGCCATCCCCGCCACCTCCGCCCGCGCCAATGGCGATGATGGTGGGAGAAGGCGAAGAAATCATGGTAACCGCGATGCGGCGGAGCGGCGACAGGATGGACATGGCGTCACCCGTTGCCGCTGTCGTCGCCGAACAGGAAGGTCTCGGCGACCTCAAACTATATCGGGTACCGGAGCGGGTCACGGTGAATGCCAAGGGACAGAAGCAGGTGGCGATGATCGTCCAGCCCGACGTCAGCTATGACCGGATCTATGTTGCCAGGGCCAGTGAACATTCCGGGGACAGCACACCACTCTCCTATATCCTGCGCAGCAGGAATGACGAGAAGTCAGGGCTGGGAATTCCATTGCCGGCCGGCAATGTGGCGGTCTTTGAAAACAGCCCGTTCGGGCCATTGCTGGCGGGAGAGGGCGATCTGCCGGACCGCGCGATCAATAACGAGATAGAGATTGTCGTCGGCCAGTCACCCGATGTCCGTCTCGCGGTGGCGGAGTTGCGCCGGACAAAAAGCCGCGCATATTGGCGGGCAACCATTTCCAATGCCCGAAATCACCCGATCGCGGTTGAAATGGAGATTGCCCGTGACATTGCGGGCAGGGCGAGGGGCGTCGAGATCGTCGACGGGGTCCCCACCTGGCGGGTGACCGTTCCGGCCAATGATGAAGCGAGGCTCGATTATGTGATCAGGTTGCGCTGACCCGCGGCAGGCCCCTTATTGGAGATAACGCTCCTTCGACTCTTCCGGGATCACGCGCGGATGGTGATTCTCGTCCAGCGCGACAAAGGTGAACAGGCCGCTGGTCACCGGCACCTTTTCTTCATCGAGATTGCGCGACGCGATTACGTCCAGCCGGATGGCGATGGAGGTGCGGCCAATGCGTTCGACCCGGGCGTAGACCGAGATCAGGTCGCGGGTCAGGATCGGCGCGATAAACTCCATCGCCTCGATCGCCACCGTCGCGGTCGAACCGCGCGCCACGCGCGCGGCCATGATCCCGCCGGCAATATCCATCTGCGATAGCACCCAGCCGCCGAATATATGGCCATTGTTGTTCAGATCGCGCGGTTGCGGTGCCACCCGCAATACGGGTTGCAGCTTTGCCAGCTCCTTCAGGTCATCCTTACTCATCGGGGTGGATATCCCGTGAAACCGGATCGTCGATCGACTCGTCATGGCCGGACTCGCTAGACAGGAACACCAGACCCATCAGAGCGGCCATCAGCATCAGCGTCAGCGCGACGCCGCCTGCGGTCGCTATATACATGTGAATCGAAGCGAAGCCGTGCAGGTAAAAGAGAATGGCAAAGACCACAGCGATACAAAGCAGCGTGAATTTCGCCATGCCCCGCATCAACCGCCAGTATCGCGCCCATGCGACGGTGGCGTAGAGCGGGTCATCGAGGCGGGAAGGCTGGGGCAAAAGGGTCTCCATTGGTTTTTGCTGTAGTGGACTGATACCATGCTACCATCAAGTCCCCCCGCTTTCAAAAATATGTTATAGGCATGCAATAAACAGAATCAGAGCGGAGGAGATCGACCATGACCATAAATTCGATTTTGCGGGGGCGCAGCCACGAAATTTATAGTTGTACTGCAGATATGCTGGTTTCGGAGGCGGTCGAGATTCTGGCAGAAAAACGCATTGGCGCGCTGCCCGTGCTGGATGGTGAAGAGGTTGTCGGAATATTCTCCGAACGCGATGTGCTCCATTGCGTGCGAAAACATGGTCATGCCGCAATGGATCTTTTGGTGCGCGACGGGATGACATCCGATGTGATATTCGTGGAGCGCACCAAGAGTGCCATCGGAGCCCTGTCGCTGATGACCAAGAGACGGATACGCCATTTGCCGGTGGTCGAGGGTGGCAGGCTGGTGGGATTTGTCTCGATCGGCGATCTGGTCAAATACCGGATCGACAAGATCGAAAGCGAAGCGGCGGCGATGCGGGACTATATCCAGTCGGCCTAGCGAATGGTCACCCCGTTCTGCTTCAGATAGGCAAGGCTGGCATCACGCACGGCCCTTGCCCGCTCTGCCGCATCGGGAAACTGGTCGCGGTAGATTTTGGACCGGATTTCGAGGCTGAGCGGAATATTGTCGGGCAGGGCCCTGATCACATTGGCGACTGGCAGCTTTCCCTCGCCCGGACAGCTTCGCAAATCGATTGCGTCCTCCAGAAAGGCCTCGAAACTGCTGTCACAAGTCAAATTGCCGTCGCAGATCTGCGTATAGGGAAACAAACATGCTTCCAGATCTTCCAGTTGCTCGGGTCGGTGTCCGGCTCGCTGGAAGTGAATCGTGTCGATCAGCAGGGCCGCGGCCGGATGGTCGGCTTTCCGGATGATGGCGAGCGCATCTTCCATCGACTGCACCGCGGTGATCATCAGAAACTCGAGCGCGACCCGCATATTGCCGGGAGCGGCCCAGTTGCATAAGCGATGCAGCGCCTCGGCGGTCCGGTCCTGATCGGGTTCGGAGCTGACCACCAGCACATTGGCGGCCCCCAGTTCCAGCCCGGCATCGATGATCAGCCGGTGGTCATCGGTCAGCTTGCCGCCTTCGGGAATCCAGACGACCTCGACATCCAGGATCGAGAGATCATGTTCGGCCACCACAGCCTTTGCAGCCGCCAGCGCCGCAGCATCCCATTTCTCCGGTTCGATCGTGAACCCGCAATGGGAGAATCCGGCTTCGCCGGCAGCGCGGGCCACCTGCTCGGGTTGAAATTCGGGCAGGGTGCCTGCGGCGAGTGACAATATATGGTCCATGGCCCCGATGCTGCGCTCATCCCCGCTTTGCGACAACGGACATTTTAATCAGGGGATAGCGTGGCTGGCAGTGGTGACGCGGCAGTAGCAGGCTGGGGCTTCGTCTAGGCCTGCTCCGCACTGAATTCAGTGGGAATGGGTTCGGGCGGCTTGCGACGGACGATCAACCGGAACGCCTCGATCAGGGTCGGCCTGGCAAGTATATAGAGCAGGCCGACATAGGCGAGCCCGCCGGTAGCGACCAGCAGCACCAGCCGTGCATAGACAATCATTTCTGGCAGCAGTTGATCGACGCCATATACGATGCCCGCCATCGCGACGGATGCGGACAGGCCCGGCCACACCGCTGCGCCAATTTCCCGGGCGCTGATGCCGATATGGCGGTGCGATTGCAAATAGGTGAAAATCGTCAGCAGCGGGAAGGCGATGACCCAGCCCCAGGCGAGACCATATACGCCATATTGGATCGCGACGAGAAAGGTAACCGGCATCAGCACCGCGCCAAACATGTTGGTGCGGGCTGTCACCTGCGGGCGGCCCAGTGCGTTATTGGCAGGTGTGAACAATATCTGCAGCGTCATCACGGGCATCGCCAGCGCGAGTATCGCAACAAAGGGTGACATCTCGGTCCACTTGGCGCCGAATAGCGTTTCCACCAGCGGACCCGCGGTCACCACCATGCCCAGATAGAGCGGGCAGGAGATCAGCATGACCAGGCGGATCGCCTTCAGAAAGGACCAGGCCAGCGCGCGCGGATCCGATTGAAGGCGCGCATAGGCCGGAAAGGCGACTTCATTGAGCGGCGGGACAAATTTTGCCGCGATGATGGTCGTCAGGAACAGCGCCTCTGCATAAAGGCCAAGCTCATGGGGGGCGAGATAGCGACCGGCGATAAAGATGTCGGACTGGCTCTGGATCGTCCAGAACAGGTGACTGGCCAGCAGCGTCGCGCCAAATCCGAACATCCCGCCTGCGCCCTTGAAGTTGAAGGTCGGCCAGATATAGAATTTGACCGCGATGACGAGGCAGATGGCCCGGCTCCAGAATATCGCCAGCGGCGCATAGACCAATGTCCACACGCCATAGCCATTATAGGCAAAATATAATGCGGTGACGGCCCCGACCGCCGCCGAGATGAGATTGATGATCGCCGGCTTCTTGAATTCCAGGTTCCGCGTCATCAGCGCTTCCGGCAGGGCCATGAAGGGGGTGGCGAGATATATAAGCGCCTGCACCCGCAGCAGGTCGGCCACGATCGGCTGGCGATAATAGTCCGCCGCAACCGATGCGAGAATCAGTTGCAGTATCGCAATGCCGCCGTTGAGCAGCAACAGCATGCCGAATGCCTGGCGAATCTGAATCGGCTCCACCTTCTCGGCCTGGATGATCGAGCTCACCAGGCCATATCCGTTCATGAAACTCAGAAAAACGAGGATGACCTGCGTCATGGCAAATATGCCGTAATCTTCCGGATTCAGGATACGAATCACCGCCAGGGTCGCGCCCCAGGCTATGATCTGGGACAGGATTTGCGTACCCGATCGCCAGAAAACTGCGCTTCTTACGCGATTTCCAAAATTGCCATCGCCGGCTGGGGGAGCGGTTTCATTCAACATGGTGCAACGGTGTGAGTGCCTTTGTTTCGCCTGAAACACCCTCCTAACGGCCAATTACGAATAATTTTGAAACAAAAGTGAAAAACATTGTTGACCGAATCAGGTCATCCATCTAGAGGTCTTTTCACCGGCACGAAGCGGCTCACACGGGCCCCACAGCGTTGGTCGTCAAAATTTGTAACAACGGTTCTCCCCGGTAGCAATAGCGGGAAAAATCGTTGTCTGCGCTTTTTGACGGGCTCTTTGACATTGTAATAATAGATGAAGGGACATGTGGGCGGCGGCCCCAGACCCGGGAACTTCAAGGTTCCGGTGCTCTGGTAAGTTAAGTCGTTCCATAGGTTTCGTGAGAAAAGCTTCGGCTCTATCATGTTACCGAACATGTCCTTTATATGTATCCATATACGTAAAAAAGATTTGTGCAGGAACGGCTCCTTGAAATGTAGCTGTTTCGGTGGATGGCAAACTTCGGTTTGTGCCACCATTACAGGACATCAAACTTGAGAGTTTGATCCTGGCTCAGAACGAACGCTGGCGGCATGCTTAACACATGCAAGTCGAACGAGATCTTCGGATCTAGTGGCGCACGGGTGCGTAACGCGTGGGGATCTACCATAGGGTGCGGAATAACTCAGAGAAATTTGAGCTAATACCGCATAATGTCTTCGGACCAAAGATTTATCGCCCTTTGATGAACCCGCGTAAGATTAGCTTGTTGGTGAGGTAAAGGCTCACCAAGGCGACGATCTTTAGCTGGTCTGAGAGGATGATCAGCCACACTGGGACTGAGACACGGCCCAGACTCCTACGGGAGGCAGCAGTGGGGAATATTGGACAATGGGCGAAAGCCTGATCCAGCAATGCCGCGTGAGTGATG
>Ga0209024_1001284_pt1 | contig 23156 bp, 23 predicted proteins | sample AutmiccommunBRH5_FD_187380 | JGI IMG/M metagenome (GOLD analysis project Ga0209024, IMG submission 187380) | Deep subsurface microbial communities from Mt. Terri, Switzerland - Autotrophic microbial communities BRH/5 (SPAdes) (version 2) | ecosystem: Environmental > Aquatic > Deep subsurface >...
CTCCCCGCGCCGGGCCTACATGTTTTCCTTCTCGAACTTCCGCAGCAGCTCGTTGCCGCGCTTGACCAGGGTGTCGAGGCCTTCCTTTGCGGTCTTCTTGCCCGCCCAGATCGACTCCAGTTCCTCGTCCATGGCGTTGCGGATCTGCACGAAGTAGCCGAAGCGCAGGCCCTTCGAATTCTCGGTCGGCGGATTCAGCGTCATCTGCCGGATCGAGGTGTCGGTGCCCGGGTTCTTCTCGTAGAAGCCCTGCTTCTTGGTCAGCTCATAGGCGGCGGTGGTGACCGGAAGGTAGCCGGTCTCCTGGTGCCACCAGGCCTGGACCTCGGCCGAGGACAGGTACTTGAAGAAGTTGGCGACGCCCTTGTACTCGGCGGCCGGCAGGCCCGACAGGACCCACAGCGTGGCACCGCCGATGATCGAGTTCTGCGGCGCGCCCTTCACGTCCGGCCAGTACGGCAGCATGCCGACGCCGAACTCGAAGGTCTTGGCGTTGGCCTTCACGCCGGCATAGGCGGCCGAGCTGTTCATGTACATGCCGCACTCGGCATTGTAGAATTTCGGAGCGCTGGCCGACTCGCGCCCGCCGTAGTCGAACACCTTGGTCTTCTGCCACTCCGCAAGCTTCTCGATGTGCCTGACGTGCAGCGGGCTGTTCAGCTGCAGCTCGGTGTCGAGGCCGGCGAAGCCGTTCGCCTTGGTGCCGATCGGCACGTTGTGCCAGGCCGAGAAGTTCTCCAGCTGGATCCAGGTCTGCCAGGCGGTGGTGAAGCCGCACTTCATGCCGGAGGCGAGCAGCTTGTTGGCCGCGGCCTCGAGCTCGGGCCAGGTCTTCGGCGGCGCGTTCGGGTCCAGGCCGGCCTTCTTGAAGGCGTCCTTGTTGTAGTACAGCACCGGGGTCGAGCTGTTGAACGGCATCGACAGCATGTTGCCGGCGGTGTCCGTGTAATACCCGGTCACCGACGGCAGGTAATCCTTCGGATCGAACGCGACGCCGGCGTCCTGCATCAGCTTGTAGACCGGATAGACAGCGCCCTCGGCCGCCATCATGGTGGCGGTTCCGACCTCGAACACCTGCACGATGTGCGGCTGCTTCTTGGCGCGGAAGGCGGCGATCGCGCCGGTCATGGTCTCGGTGTAGTTGCCCTTGTAGACGGGCACCACCTTGTAGTCCTTCTGGGTGGCGTTGAAATCCTCGGCGATCTTGTTGACCTTCTGGCCGAGCTCGCCGCCCATGGCATGCCACCACTGGATCTCGGTCTGCGCGGCCGCCTGGCCGGCGACGGCCAGCGCTACCACGCCCGCCGCGACCGCGGCGAACTTCCGGTGCAACGTCATCGAATCGTCTCCCTCTGGGGGTTGTCGTCAGCTAGCGGGGCGGATCGTCCCCCACGATCCGGCCATCCCTTCCATAGTAATCGAAGCGTGCGGCGCGTCCATCCGATTTTCGAAAACGAACACGGCCATGGTCCCGCGCCGTTCCCGCCGGCAGACGCGCGCAAACTCCGTGGCGGAACGCCCGGCGCGCAGGTTCGGGCGGACCCTATGGGCGGACGATGACGGTCGGGTGAAATCTCCGTGACGCTTCTGTTAATCCACTCTCGGCTTGCGGTGCAGGGATCCGAGGCAGGATTTGACCGCGGCGATTATAGTTGATATCAACCTAGTAAACCGGAGGACAGAGCACGGACGCAGGAGGCCGAGATGGCGACGCGGGTCTTAATTCTGATCGGAACGAAGAAGGGCGCGTTCATTATCGAAAGCGACCGCGACCGGCGGCACTGGCGCCTGCGCGGGCCGTTCTGCGAGACCTGGCCGATCAACCACGCCGTCGGCGACCCGCGCAGCGGCACCATCTGGGCCGGCGGCGGCAACGAGTGGTTCGGGCCGGCGGTTTGGAAGACCACCGACCTCGGCGAGACCTGGACGCATTCCAGCAACGGTCTCGCATATCCCGCCGGCGACGAGCCGATCAAATCCGTTTGGAGCCTCGCTCCGGGCAGCGACGGTGCGATGTTCGCGGGTGTGCAGCCGGCGGGCCTGTTCCGCAGCGAAGACGGCGGCAGCCGCTGGCAGCATGTGAACGGCCTGCGCGACCACCCGACGCGGCCCGAATGGCAGGCGGGCGGCGCCGGGCTGATCCTGCATTCGCTGGTGCGCGACCCGGCCGACGGCGACCGGCTGTGGGTGGCGATCTCGGCGGCCGGAGTGTTCCACAGCGCCGACGGCGGCGCCACCTGGGAGCCGCGCAACCGCGGCACCCGCGCCGACTTCATGCCCGAGGGGCAGACCTATCCGGAGTTCGGGCAGTGCGTGCATTGCCTGGTGATGGCACCGGGCATGCCGGACCGGCTGTACCAGCAGAACCACTGCGGCATGTACCGCAGCGACGACGGCGGCCGGCAATGGCACAGCATCGAGGCCGGCCTGCCGTCGAGCTTCGGTTTCCCGGCGGCCGCGCATCCGCGCGATCCGCAGACCCTCTATCTGCTGCCGCTGAACGGCGACACCGCCGGCCGCTTCATGCCGGAGGGCAAGGCCGCCGTCTGGCGCACCCGCGACGGCGGTGCCTCCTGGCAGGACCTGCGCAACGGCCTGCCGCAGGGCAACGTGTTCTACGGCGTGCTGCGCCAGGCGATGGCGACCGACCGGCTGGATCCGGCCGGCGTGTATTTCGGCACGAGTTCGGGCGCGCTCTACGCCAGCGCCGACGAGGGTGACAGTTGGGATTGCGTGGCCGAGCACCTGCCGGCCATCCTGTCGGTGGAGACCCTGGTCCTGGAGGGCTGACCATGCCCACCGACATGCCAAAGCCGGCGCCCGAGGTCGTCGTCACCCTGCCCGGCGTGCTGCAGCGGCTGTTCCCCGGCTCGGCTAGGCGCGTGACCCTGCCGGCGGCGACGGTCGCCGACGCGATCGACGGCCTGGACGCCCGCTGGCCGGGCATGCGCGACCGGATCTGCGACACCCGCCCGGCGATCCGGCGCCATGTCAACGTGTTCGTCGACGGCGAGCGTGCCATGCTGGAAACCCGGTTGCGCCCGGGCGCCGCGGTGGTGGTGCTGACCGCGATCAGCGGGGGATGATGGAGGCGCCCATCGCCGGGGCCGGGGCCGCGTGCGGCAGATCCGCATGCGGCTGCCGATGCGCTGCCGCCGCCTTGTTCCGGCCCGGCGGATCGGAGTTGCCCGAAGCTGCCGGGACATCGACGGCGCCCGGGGCGGTTTTCGTCCTGTGGGTACCGGTGCGCTCAACCCACGCCAGCGTCAGATTGACGACGGCCAGCCAGAATCCACGAAGAAGCATCGGTTCGACCTACAATTCTATAAAATCCTACAGACTTCAGCCCCGCTCGAAGCGGTGGCGGCGCTTGGTCACTCCGGCCTCCCCGATCTCATGCTTTTCGGTAGTCTATAGCGCATGCAGTCGCGTTTGGTCGGTGACCATTTCGTGGTTATTCTGTTTAGCATTCGCCGCACCCGGGACTTCGGCCCGTTACGGCCGTGCGGAAGTTCTGGCAGCCGACTTTGCCATGAGGCGGAGCGCCACCGATGACAGCGGCCGTCATTGGTCCCGAGCGACTGCGGCTGTTGCGCCTCGGGCGGCGACGTGATCGGCTCCCGGCGCCCGGCGGTGGACCCGACGATTCCGATCTGCATCCGCTGCGCAACCGGAGCCGAGCGATAGCAACAACCCCGATCAGGTGTCAGCGATCGACATCCGGGCTACAAATCGGCACAACTGGTTGCTATATCTCTTCTGGAAGCAATGCCCGCCCGACATTGCCTGGTCCGCGGGATCGTCCCGGCGATCAACGCGGTCAACCGGCGGGCGTATGTCCAGTGCCTTCCGGATCGATATTCCGACGATGCGGCGCGCCCCGGGCGCCTGCGCGACCTCTGGGACGCGGGCGGCGACAGAACAACGGCGGCGGCCGCTCGCGTATGTCCTTCCTGATTTCCAGCATCGAGGCGATCGAGGTCAGGCAGCGGCCGGTTCGCCCCACAGACCGGAAGCAGGCATATGACAAAGACTCGGGCCAAGACCGCGCGGCCGTCGGCTGACGAGCGTGTCGACATCCCCCATCATCACTACCGCATCGTCGCCGGCCGCCTGAACGGCGAGTGCCGGGCGATCGCCTATCTCGGCAGGCGGCGCTTCGATAGCCTCACCGCAGCTTCGGTCGCGGAGGCGATCGAAACGTTGAAGCGGACGCTCGACGACCATCACGCCGCCCTGCGCCGCGAGCGGACGGCCAGCATCCCCACGGACAGCGAGTTCCGCGAAGCCCTCGACGTCCTTGAGGCGGAGTTGCCCGCATCGGTCTTCGGCCTGCTCCGAGCGCACGCCAAGCATGGCGGGTCGACGGCGACGGTGGGCGACCTGGCGCGGATCGGCGTCGGCGACGAGGCCGTGGTGCTCGCGGAGTACACACGCCTCGGCCGACGACTGGGCGACCTGCTCGGCTTCACGCCGGAAAAGGACGGCCTGGGCCGCGGGCTCGCCGCCATGCAGAGCTTCGCGGTCGTCGAGGCGGCATCGGACCGGCAGCCGGCACAGATCCGGCTGCGCCCCCAATTGGTCTCGGCCCTGTGAATGGCGGAGGCGGGGCAGTCCGGCGACGGCCTGGCCGGCGCAGCGTCGGCGCAGACCCGGGAGCCTGGATCCACGTGACTGGAGCAACGACGGAAATGCTGGGAGCCTTGATACGGGAGTATGTATTTGCCCGATGGGGCCGAACACCCGACCGGCAAGCGGCGGAGCAGATCGGCGGGCGCCTCGATCGGGCCATCCGGGACCGGGTCGACATGCTCGGTCGCGATGCCGAGCGGTTGCTGGATGTCGATGGCGACCGAGTGCTCGGCGAGCTCGAGCGGTTGGAAGCGGAGGCCGTCGCCGAGGACATCGGCGCCCGGCCGGCCGCCATCCGGGCGCGGTCGAGCGAACTGGACGGCACCGGCGAAGCCCGTGTCACCTGGCGCTCCGGTGGCCGGCAGCAGGGAGCCGGACGCCGGACGGATTCACGCCGAAACCGGCCGGGCAGCAGCTGAATGCACAGGCCGAAGGCGTTCGCGAAGTCGACTACGGCCTGACGACCCGCTACCCCGCCTTCTACCGGCGGATGATCCGTCCGGAACTCACGGCAGCCGCGCCCCGGGACGGAGCGGCGGTTGCATCCGTCCGGCGGTCAGCGGAACAGCGCCACCGGTATCTTGCAGGAGCGGATCATCTCCGAGGTCGTCGAGCCGATGACCAGATTGCGGATGCGCGAGTGGCCATAGGCCCCCATCACCAGGAGGCCGATTCCCTCGGCCTCGACGAGCCGCGCGATCACCGCTTCCGGATTGCCCGGCACGACCGCCGCGTCGACGGCGTAGCCACCCGCCCCGAGGATCGCGCGGGCGTCGTCCAGCCGCCGCCGGTTCTCCTCGGTCTCCGCGCCGACCGTGAGCAGGCGGCACGCCAGGCCCGCGAACAGCGGGCTGCGGGCCACGTGGTCGACCGCCTTCATGCTGCTGGTTCCGCCGTCATAGGCGATCAGGAACCGTTCGATCGGCTTGAAGGCGCGCGACGCGACGAACACCGGCTTGCGACTGGAACGCGCGATCCGCTCAAGGTTCGAGCCGAGATGCAGCTTGGCGAAATCCGCGGCCTCGCCCCGCTTGCCGATCACCACCAAGTCGGCATCGGCCTCGAACTCGGCCACCGTCTCGACAATGTCGCCGAACCGCAGTCGCGTCGTGACCGTGCCAACACCGGCCCCCTCCAGGATGGCCTTGGCGTCGTCGAGAATGGCGCGCCCCCGCTTCTGCGCCAGCTTAGAGCGCTGCTCGTCATGGGCGCTCAGCTCCTCGAGCAGGGTCGTGCGGGCGCCGAGCGCGATGCTTCCGCTCAGGTCGGAGGGGATGCTGCCGGTCTCGCGCCGCCCGAGGACGTGCAGCAGCTCGACGGCCGACCCGGTCCGCGTGGCGATCCAGGCCGCATGGTCGCAGACGCTGCGCGAATAGACTGATCCGTCGACGAGGGCGATCAGCTTTGCCAATTGTCATTCCTCCCGGGGGGCCGGCGAGGCGGGGCCGGCACCGATTGTCCCGGCACCGCCGGTCGCTTGTTGTCGTCAGCCTGCGTCGTCCGCAGAGTCACGTCCAGCCGAGGACGATCAATGGCCCATCAGCCGCTCCAGCGCGCCGGGCTTGTCGTGGATTGCCAGGCGGTCGACGATCGTCTCCGTGGCCTCGTTCATGCCGATGATCTCGACCTCCGCACCCTCGCGCCGGAACTTGAGCACCACCATGTCGAGCGCCGCAACGCTGGATATGTCCCAGATGTGGGCACGGCCGACGTCGATCGTCACCTTTTCCAGGGCCTCCTTGAAGTCGAAGGCAGCGGTGAAGGCATCGGCCGACGCGAAGAAGACCTGCCCCTCGACCACATAGGTGCGCGAGCGGCCGTCGTCGGACAGGGTCGAGGTCACGCGGAAGATCTGCGCGATCTTCCAGGCGAAGAAGATGCCCGACAGCAGGACGCCGACCAGCACGCCGATCGCCAGGTTATGGGTGGCGACGACGCAGGCGACCGTCGCCAGCATCACCACGGACGAGCTGCGCGGATGATCCCGCAGGTTCTTGATGGATGACCAGCTGAAGGTGCCGACCGACACCATGATCATGATGGCGACCAGTGCCGCCATTGGGATCTGCTTCACCCAGTCGCCCAGTACCACGATCATGAACAGCAGGAAGACGCCGGCGCAGAAGCTCGACAGCCGTCCGCGCCCGCCCGACTTCACGTTGATGATCGACTGGCCGATCATCGCGCAGCCGGCCATGCCGCCGATGAACCCGGTCGCGAAGTTGGCGATGCCCTGGCCGATGCACTCGCGGTTCTTGTCGCTCGGGGTGTCGGTCAGGTCGTCGATGATCGACGCCGTCATCAGCGACTCCAGCAGCCCGACCGCCGCCACCGCCGCCGAGTAGGGCAGGATGATCGCCAGTGTCTCGAAGGTCAGGGGAATGTCCGGAATCAGGAACACCGGCAGCGTCGACGGCAACTCGCCCATGTCGCCGACGGTCCGCACGTCCAGGCCGAGGGTAATGGTGATCGCCGTGAGCACCAGGATGCAGATCAGCGGCGACGGGACCGCCCTGGTGAGCAGCGGAAACAGGTAGATGATGGCGAGCCCGGCGGCGACCATCACATAGGTGAGCCACGGCACCCCGACCAGTTCCGGCACCTGCGCCAGGAAGATCAGGATCGCCAGCGCATTGACGAAGCCGGTCATCACCGAACGCGACACGAACCGCATCAGGTAGCCGAGGCGGGCGAGCCCGGCGAGGATCTGCAGCACGCCGGCCAGCACGGTCGCCGCCAGCAGGTATTGCAGCCCATGATCACGCACCAGCGTGACCATCAGCACCGCGGTGGCGGCCGTGGCCGCCGAGATCATGCCCGGCCGGCCGCCGGTGACCGCCAGCAGCACTGCGATCGAGAACGAGGCATAGAGGCCGATCTTCGGGTCGACCCCGGCGATGATCGAGAAGGCGATGGCCTCCGGGATCAGCGCCAGGGAGACCACCAGGCCGGCGAGCACATCGCCGCGGATGTTCCCGAACCATTGGTCGCGGTAGGCGGCAAGATTGATCATGACTCATCCCGGACGAACCGGCGCCCCCGCGCGGCAGGATCACGGCGCGGCAATGGCAGCGGGAAACGAGGGTTGTCCGGCGGGTCGGCGGCCGGAGGAGCCACCCGGGTTCACACCGGGTCCAAGCGGGTTCGCCTTCTTAGGCCCGATCCATGCTGCGATGCAACATCAGATTGCGGGGTGGCCCGCGACAGCCTCCATCGCAGGACCGCCCGCCGCAAGTCATCGCGGCCACAGCAAGGTCACTGGCGCATCCGGCGATCTCGCTGCATTTATCGGACATGCGAAACAGAACGTCAGAGCGGCCAACGGCACCCCCACCTGGGGATGCCGGCATGGGTGCTTGCCGCTGCATGGGTGCTCGCCGCTGCGGCGGGGGGACGTGATGCGGCGCTTCGCGGCAGGCATCCTGGCAGGAATCATGCTGGTGTATGGCGGCCTTGCCGCCGCCTACGGCGCCCTGGCCACGATCTGGCCGGGCAACCTGCCGGCTCCGGCGATCAGCCGCCTGAGCCCGCTGGACGAAAAGCTGCGCTTCCTGCGCCAGAACCAGCACCTCGACCCGCAGGTGCTGGCGGTGGGCTCCTCGATCACCTGGCGGCAGGTGGCGGGGAGCGAGTTCGCGCGGTTGACCGACGGCACCGGCCACTTCCTGAACGGCGCCACCGGCTATCTGAAGATCCACCAGACCAAGGATCTGCTCGACTTCTACCTTGAGCACTTCCGCAACGTCCGGACGGTCCTGCTGTTCACCGGCCCCCCGGACTACGAGGACTGCACGGCCGAGCCGGCCGCCCTGCTCGATCACGACGACGCGGCGTCCTATGCGTTCGGCGGAGCGCCCAGCCCATACTTCTATCTGCGGTACTTCTCGCCGCAGCGCTACCTGCGCGGCGCCATGACTCTCCACCACCGCAGCCGGCCGCTGATCGGCGACATGTCGCTCGACCGCTACGGCTCCAGCCCGCTGCACGTGCCGGCCCGGATGCTGGTCGGCCTGCGCTATGGCGCCATCGCCCATGATCCCGCCTGCGCCAACGCCCTGGCCGGGCTCGCCGACGACCTGGACCGGCGCGGGATCAAGCTCATCGTCGTGTTTGCGCCCGTGCATCCGGAGTATCGCCGGGAATTCCCGGAGGTGATGGCCGCACTCGACCGGGTGGCGCGCGACATGGAGACGCTGGGCGAACGCGAAGGACTGGAGGTCATCCGGCTGTCCGACGACGACGGTTTCGCGGGCAATGACTTCTTCGACGCCTTCCACCTGCAATGGCCGGCCGTGCAGCGGCTGTCCCGTGACATTGCGACCGCCGTGGCCTCGGCAGCCGGCAACGCCGCCGGCCAGGTCTCCACCCTGGACAAGAAGCCGTCCGCCCCCCCAGCGCGGAAGATGTGACGCCGGCCCGGTAAGCGGCGATGCCGGGGCAGCCCGCGGTCCCCGAGCGGTTCAGCCCGCCAACCGCTGCATCAGATGCTCCGCCAGCCGGTCCACCATCGCCGAGCGGCGCTGGTGCGTCCTCTCCAGATGCACGACCACCTGCCGCAACGTCTGAAAGCCGTCGCCCGGCCCAAGCACCCGCATGCCCGGGACGACGCTGCTGCCGACCATCACGGTCGCCGCGAGACCGGCGGTGACGGCCGCGCGCAGGCCGATGATGTGGCGGCTTACGACGACCACCCGGGACGCCCGGCCCATCGCCTCGAGCGACTCCATGATCGCGGTCTCGTAAGCCCCGCCCTCCTCCCAGATCGCCAGCGGCAGGGGGTCGCGCAGATGCAGGTCGCCCTGCGCCGGCGCCACCCAGGCCAGGCGGTCCCCGAATGCCGCCGGGCCGCGGACCGGACCCTCACCGGCGGACAGGAAGGCCAGGTCAACCGAGCCTTCGGCCAGCCGGCGCACCAGATGGCGGGAACGGTCGAGCACGATGTCCACCGTCGCCTCGGGAAGCACCTCGGCAAAAGCCTCCAGCGCCAGGGGCAGGACCCGTGGGGCGTAGTCGCTCGGCATGCCCAGCACCACGACGCCGGCCTCGCCGCCGCGCCCGAAGGCGGCCACCGCCTCGCCGACCCGCGCCAGAATGCCGCTGGCGTGGCCGAGCAGCAGCACTCCATGTTCGGTCGGCTCGACACCGGCGGCGCCCCGCACGAACAGCGGCCGGCCGAGAGAGGCCTCCAGGCGGCGCATCTGCAGGCTCACCGCCGACTGGGTTCGCCCGACCCGCCTGGCTGCGGCGGTGAAGCTGGCGGTGTCACAAACGGCGACGAAAGTCTTCAGCAGGTCGATGTCCATCGCAGCACCCATGAGGTCCGCTCATGGGTCATATTTCGACTACTCGTTGGACCCGATCAACCGGCTTGCGGCATCTCCCCGAGCGCCGCCTTCCTTGGGAGCCGAGAGATGTCCACCGACTTCACCTACCGGATCCGCCGCGCCGCCGATGCGGATGCCGGCCGGCTGCGGACCATGCAGGAGCGCTCGCTGCGCGCGCTGGGTCGCTCGTTCTACGCCGCCGACCTCATCGATCGCTTCATCCGCCAGGTCGGCACGATGGATGCCAAGGTCCTGGCCGAGGGACACTACTTCCTGGCGGTCGACACCTCCGGCGCCGTGGTCGCCAGCGGCGGCTGGTCGCGCCTGCAACCCGGCTACGTCGGCCCGGGGGAAACCGCAGGCTCGGCCGCCGCCGAGCCGACGGTGCGTGCCGTCTACGTCGACCCGGACCACGCCCGCCGCGGCCTCGGCTCGGCCATCATGCGGCAGGTCGAGGCGGACGCCGTGGCAGCCGGCATCCGCATGCTGCACCTGGCCGCCACCCTCTCCGGCATCGGCCTGTACGAAAGGCTCGGCTACGCCCGCGGCCGCCGACGCTCGCTGGTGCTTCCCGACGGTACGCCGTTCCCGGTCGTGGAGATGCACAAGCGCCAGTCGGCGTCGGCACCGGTCCGGGCTGCGTGAAACGCTTCCGCGGGTCGGTGCAACCCGGCCGCAGGCGGTTCGGGAAGGACATTGCCGCGCCGTCGGTTCATCCTGGATGTATGAGGCTGATCTTCCTGTACGGCCCGGTCGCGTCCGGCAAGCTGACGGTCGCCCGCGAACTCGCGGCGCTGAGCGGCTTTCCGGTTTTTCACAACCACCTGGTGGTCGACGCGGTGGCTGCGGTATTCCCGTTCGGCAGCGACGCCTTCGTGCGGCTGCGCGAACGGTTCTGGCTCGACACCTTCGCCGAGGCCGCCGCCGCCGGCCGGTCGCTGATCTTCACCTTCGCGCCGGAGCCGACGGTGGACGCCGGCTTCCCGGAGCGGGCCGCCGCCACGGTCGCCATCGCCGGCGGTGCAACGTCGTTCGTGCGCCTGACGGTGTCACCCGGGGAGCAGGCGCGGCGGCTCGGGAATCCCGACCGCGCCGCCTTCGGGAAGCTGCGCTCGCTCGAGCTGCTGCGCGAGTTGCGCGATACCTTCGCCGGATGCGAGGCGGCGATGCCGGCGCCGGCGCTGACGGTCGACACCGAACGCGACGGCCCTGCTGCGGCGGCGCGGCTCATCGCCCGGCAGCTGGGGCTCGGGATCAGCGGCGAGTCGGAGACTCGCCGCCCCTAACCCCTGGAGTTTCGGATGATCACGAGCAAATTGACCAGCAAGGCCCAGACCACGATTCCCCAACCGGTGCGGACGGCACTCGGCCTGCGCGCCGGTGACGAAATCGCCTACAGCATCGAGGGGAAGCGCGTGGTTCTTACGAGGGTGGCGCAACAGCCCAGCGACGATCACTTCCACACCTTCACGGAATGGGCCTCCGAAGCCGACCGACGGGCCTATGCCGATCTTTGAGTTCTGGAGGTCGTGAGGCTTCCCTTCCCTGTAACGATCGCCCATTGCGCCAGCGGCGGCCCGGCTGCGACAGTTCCTCCACGTCGCTCTCGCCGGAGACTGACTGCTCCGCCCACTCGCCCAGCCGGCGACTTTCTCACCGCCGCCGCAAGAAGCGGAGCGCGCGGGTCCGGCGTTGCGGCCATCTTGGCGGCATGCGAAGAGCCATGGAGGCGACAATGAACGCCGAGACCAGGATGGTGCACACCGTCGACCCGCACGGCCGCTACGCCACCGACGACGCCCGCTACCGGGCGGTCGAGGCGCGCGACAAGGCCGCCGACGGCCGCTTCGTCATGGCGGTGACGACCACCGGCATATACTGCCGGCCGCATTGCCCGTCGCGCACCCCGAAACGCTCCAACGTGCGGTTCTATGACGGTCCCGAGCAGGCGCGCGCCGCCGGGTTCCGGGCCTGCCGCCGCTGTAACCCGGATGCCTCCGCCCCCCGCGATGCCAGGCTCGATGCGGTCCGCGCCGCCTGCCGGCTGATCGAACAGGCCGAGGATGCCGCGCCGACGCTGGAGGAACTCGGGGAGTCCGCAGGGCTCAGCCCCTTCCACCTGCAGCGCACCTTCAAGGCGGTGATGGGCATCACCCCGCGGCAGTACTGGGACGCCCGCCGGGTCGGCCGGCTGAAGGCCAACCTGAAGTCCGGCGAGGGCGTCGCCTCGGCGCTATACGGCGCCGGCTACGGCTCCTCCAGCCGGCTCTACGAGAAGGCCGGGGCGCAGCTCGGCATGACGCCGGCCAGCTACGGCAAGGGTGGCGAGGGTGCGGTGATCGCCTATGCTTTCGCCGACACGGCGCTCGGCCGGGTGATCGTCGGCGCCACCGCCGCCGGCATCTGCTTCGTCGGCATCGGCGACGATGACGACGCGCTGGTCGCCGAGTTGCAGGGCGACTACCCGAAGGCCGAGCTGGCGGCCGACCCCGACGGGCTCGGCGACACCGTGGCCGAGGTCGCCGCCACCCTCGACGGCCGCGAGCCGCACGCCGCACTGCCGGTGGACGTCCGCGGAACCGCCTTCCAGCGCCAGGTGTGGGAGGCGCTGCGCGCCATCCCGATGGGCGAGACCCGCACCTACTCGCAGCTGGCGGCCGCCGCCGGCCGGCCGAAGGCGGTCAGGGCCGCGGCCAGCGCCTGCGCCAACAATCCGGTGGCGCTGATCGTGCCTTGCCACCGCGCCATCGGCACGGACGGCACCATGCGCGGCTACCGCTGGGGCGTGGAACGCAAGCAGGCACTGCTGGAGGCGGAGCGTGCGGCGGCGCCGCCGCGGTAGCGCCGCCCTCAGCGCACCTTCGAATAGACCAGGCAGTCGCGCGGCTCGGAGGAGACGTTGGGCGCCACATGCCAGCGCCGCATCCTGCCCTCCAGGCTCATCCCGGCCTTTTCCATGACCCGTGCCGAGGCCGGGTTCTCGACGTCGCAGAACGCCGAGGCGCGCCAGATCCCGGGCTGCGCCAGTGCCAGGTCGACCAGCGCCTTCAGCGCCGCCGAAGCGAAGCCGCGGCCCCAGTGCGAGCGGGCCAGCGCATAGCCGTAGTCGGCGTGGAAATCCTCGATGCGCAGGTCGATGGCGCCGAACGGGCGGTCGTCGTCGGGCAGGGTCATGGCGAACACGAAGGTTCGGCCGGCATCCCAGTCGCGCTGGCAGCGCACCAGGAACTCCTGGGTGTGCTCGACCGCCGGCACCGTCCGGAGGGCCAGCCAGCGGGTCGCCTCCGGGTCGCGCGCATAGGATTCGAACAATGCGGTGGCGTCGGTCACCAGCGCGCGGCGCAGCACCAGACCGTCGAGCGCGATGCGCTCCGGTATCGCGATAGCCATGGACCCGTCCCTCCCCCGGCGGATCCTAGCGCAGCCGGGTGCGGGCGAGACAGTCGCGCAATGCGGGCGCGACATTCGGTGCCATGTGCCGGCACCGCAGCCGGGCTTCGAACATCATTCCGCGAACTCGAAGCCCATGGTGCGGGCGTGGTAGTGCCAGCCGCCGTCCTGCACGATCAGGAAGCGGGCGAGCCGCGGGCCACCGTTGTGATGGCTGTGCACCTCGGCCGGTGGCGTCACCATCGTGGCGAAGGGCGACCACTCGACGCGGTGGCCGTCGATCGTCGAGAAGCAGCCCTCGCCGTCGATGCACAGCGTGATGGCGGCGGCGTTGTGCTTGTGGGCGCGCTGGTGCCGGCCGGGTGCGAGGGTGTTCAGCGCCAGGGTCAGCGACGGCATGGCGTTGCGGCTGTCCGCCGTGCGCTCGGCCGAGAAGATCAGCGCCACCCCGGCCTGGCCGACGGCTTCCGGCAGGCTGGTCAGGACCTCGACCTGGCGGGCGATCTCGGCGGCAGGATAGTGCACCGGATCGACCGCGGCGGCGCCCGGTGCCGGCGGGCTCAGCCGCTCGAAGGCCAGCGCCGGCTCGTTGGTGACCGTCCACAGAACGGCGGCGGTGCCGCCAAGGGCGCGGTGCTCGACCGGCATGCCGCCGGGCAGCACCATGACGTCGCCCGGCCCCCAGGCGATGGTCTCGCCGCCCTCGCCCGCCACCGTCCCGCCCACCTTCGTCTCGCCCATCCCGGCAATCACGTAGTGCACCTCGCCGCTGGCGGCGAAGCCGGTGGCCAGCGTCTCGCCCGGGTTGACCCTGAGGTAGCGCGCCAGCACCAGCGGCGTGGTCGCCGGGAAGCCGCAGCCGATCGCCGCCGACTGGTCCATCGGGTACGAACCGGTGGTCGCCTGCCCGGCCATCGCGGCGTCGCGCGCAGCGTCGAAGCGGGCCCGCGGCACGGCGGGCAGCTTCAGGTTGAAGGCGTTGCCGGAGTTGAAGAAGCGGGCCCGGCGCTGCGCCGGCGTGACCGCCTCGGTGGCGGGATCGCCGTCGAGGAGCCGCGGCGCCGGGTCGGCAGCGGTGAGGGTCGGGCTGGCGCTGGACATGGCGATCCTCCGGTCGTTTGCCGGGAAGCCTACCCCGCGTCCCCCGGCCCGTCTCCGCCAAAGCGCCTGTTGCACCGCAACATAGGGCAGCCTATACCGGCCTCTTACCTTCCCGGATCCTCCCATGCTCCCCAGCACCTTCCGGGCCACCGCCCCCGGCTCGATCGCGCTGCTGACCCTGATGGTGGCGCTGAACCAGATGTCCATGGGGCTGTACCTGCCGTCGATGCCGTCGATGGCCGAGGCACTGCGGACGTCGGTCGGGCAGGTGCAGCTCACTCTAACCCTGTTCGTCGCCGGCTTCGCGGTCAGCCAGCTGGTGTGGGGGCCGGTCACCGACCGCTTCGGCCGGCGCCCGACCCTGCTGATCGGGCTCGCGGTCTTCACCGTGGCCGGCGTCGCCTGCGCCCTCGCCGAGACCGTCGAGCAGCTCATCGTGTTCCGCTTCTTCCAGGCGATCGGCGCCTGCGCCGGCCAGGTGGTATCGCGCTCGATCGTCCGCGACACCACCGAGGGGGCGGAGTCCGCCAAGGTGATGTCCTACATCGCGCTCGCCATGTCGCTGTCGCCGGCGGTCACCCCGTCGATCGGCGGCCAGCTGCACGCGCTGTTCGGCTGGCGCTCGAACTTCGTGCTGCTGGCGGTGGTCGGCCTGGTGCTGGCGGCGATCACCTTCTGGCGGCTGCCGGAGACCACCCGCGGCAAGGTCCCCGACGCGCTGCAGCTGGTGCCGATGCTGCGCAACTACGGCCGGCTGCTGCGCGACCGCAGCTACCTCGGCTACATCCTGGTGATCGGCGGCATGTTCGGCTGCCTGATGGCCTATCAGACCGGCTCGCCCTTCGTGCTGATGGTCGAGCTCGGCTGGTCGCCGCAGGCCTATGGCCTGCTGATCCTGTTCAACGTGCTGGGCTTCCTGTCCGGCAGCCTGACCGCTGCCCGCCTGGCGCCGCGGCTCGGCATTCGCCGCATGGTGCGGATCAGCGCGATCGTGGTGCTGGCGAGCGGCGGCCTGATGCTGGCGCTGCCGCTGGCCGGGCATCTGTCGACCGCCGGCGTGATCGCGCCGATGATGCTGTTCCTGTACGGCATGGGCATCGGCATGCCGAGTGCGATGGCCGGCAGCCTGCAGGGCTTCCCCTACATCGCCGGCTCGGCCTCGGCGCTGATGGGTTTCGCGCAGATGGGCACCGCCGTGCTGTCGTCGCTGGCGGTCAGCCGCATCGAGGGCGACCACCATCTCATCCTCGGCATCGTCTTCGCCGCCTGCGGCCTGCTGTGCTTCGTCGCCCAGGCGGTGCTGCTGCCGAAACCGCCTGCCACTCAGCCACCGGCCGCGACGGCGTGAGCCGAATCGGCTAGGATGCCGGCCAGGATCCCCTACCCCACGGGACAATGGCCCCGGCCCCGCTCGCCCCGATCGTCATCACCGACACCGACGGCACCGAGTTCCACCTGCCGACCCGGCGCAGCGCGCGGGCGCAGCGCATGCTGCTGCGCGTCGACCCGGCGCGCGGCGGCCCGGAACTGGTGCTGCCGGACGGCGTCACGCCCGAGGTCGGCGCCGACTTCGCGCGCCGCCACCTCGGCTGGCTGCGGCTGCGGCTCGCCCGGCTGCCCGAGCGCATCGGCTTCGTCGACGGCGCCGAGGTCCCGATCCTCGGCATCGCACACCGCATCCGGCACCGCCCCGACCAGCGTGGCGGGGTGTGGCGGCTGCTCGATCCCGACGGCAGCGCCGAACTGCACGCTGCCGGCCAAGCCGAGCATGTCGGCCGCCGGGTCGCCGATTTCCTGAAGGCCGAGGCCCGCAAGGCGATCGCCCCGCGCGCCAAGACCTATGCCGCGGCCCTCGGCCGGCCGGTCGGCCGCATCACGGTGCGCGACACCGCGTCGCGCTGGGGCAGCTGCTCGGCACGCGGCGACCTGTCCTTCTCCTGGCGGCTGGTGCTGGCGCCGGAGCCGGTGCTCGACTACGTGGTGGCGCACGAGGCGGCGCATCTGGTGGAGATGAACCACTCGGCGCGGTTCTGGCGGCTGGTCGAGCGGCTGCGGCCGAGCTACGAGGCCGAGCGCGCCTGGCTGAAGCGCCACGGCGGCCGGCTGCACGCCTACGGGTGAGAGCGAGGCGGCGGGCGGGTCCTGTTGCTCCGCACTACAACGCCTTGCCTCCCGCCCCGCCTCCGCGTAAGCCGGTGGCCCGCTACCGCCCCGGTCGAGCCCGATGAACCGCCCCCGCCCCGATTCCATCGCGGTCGCCGCCCTGCTCACCATGCTGGTGGCGTTCGGGCCGATGTCGACCGACATGTACCTGCCGTCGCTGCCGGCCCTGGTCGGCGACTTCGGCAGCGACGTGCCGACGGTGCAGCTCACGCTCAGCGGCTTCCTGGTGGCGTTCGCGGTGTCGATGCTGGTCTATGGCCCGCTGTCCGACCGCTTCGGGCGGCGGCCGGTGCTGCTGGGTGCCATCGCCATCTACGTGGTGGCGTCGGTCGCCTGCGCGCTGGCGCCGACCGTCGAGACGCTGATCGCCGCGCGGGTGCTGCAGGCGGTCGGCTGCTGCGCCGGGCCGGTTCTGGCGCGCGCCGTGGTGCGCGACGTCTATGGCCGCGAACGGGCGGCCACGGTGCTGTCCTACATGGGCACCGCCATGGCGCTGGCGCCGGCGATCGGCCCGGTGCTGGGCGGCTGGCTGCAGGTGACCTATGGCTGGCAGGCGACGTTCTGGGTGCTGACCGGCTTCGGCGGTCTCGCCCTGATCGGCGTCGCCACCATGCTGGACGAGACCAACGCCCAGCGCAATCCGGACGCCACTTCGGTCCGCGGCCTGCTGCACAGCTACCGCGCGCTGCTGTCGCACCGCGGCTATGTCGGCTATGTCGCGACCATATCGGCCTGCTACAGCATCATCTTCTGCTTCATTTCCGGGTCGTCCTTCGTGCTGATCCAGGTGGTCGGCCTGACCGCCGACATCTACGGCCTGTGCTTCGCCGCCATGGTGATCGGCTACATGAGCGGCACCTTCATCTCCGGGCGGTTCGGCCGGCGGGTCGGCATGGACCGCCTGATCCTCGCCGGGGCGGCGATCTCGACCGTCGCCGGCGCGGTCATGGCGGCCTTCGCCTGGGCCGGCGAGACCCATATCGAGACCATCGTCATCCCGCAGGTGGTCGCCATGCTCGGCGTCGGGCTGGTGTTCCCGAACTGCCAGGCCGGCGCCATCGGGCCGTTCCCGACCATGGCCGGGGCGGCGTCGTCGCTGCTCGGTTTCAGCCAGATGGGCGTGGCGGCCGCCGTCGGCCTCGGCATCGGCCACGCCTTCGACGGCACCGCCCGGCCGATGGCCACCGGCATCGCGGTGGCGGCTCTGCTGACGCTGCTGAGCTTCCGGCTCGTCGTCTGGCCGGTTCGGACGCGCAGCTAGCCGCGGCGACGCAGATAGACGAACCAGTAGACGGCCCCGACCAGCAGGCTGCCGCCGACCAGGTTGCCGGCGGTGGAGACGACGACGTTGTGCAGCGCGTTCGCCGCGGTCAGTGCCGGATAGGCGTCGGCGGTCTGCCCGATCGCAGCCCAGAACTCGGGTCCCGCCCACGCCTTGATGGCCAGCCCGTAGGGTAGCAGGTACAGGTTGGCGATCGAATGCTCGAAGCCGGCGGCCACGAACGCGGCGACCGGCGGGACGATCACCACGACCTTGCCAGCGGCGCTGCCGGCTCCGAACGACATCCACACGGCCAAGCAGACCAGCGCGTTGCACAACACGGCCAGGAAGAACAGCTGGACCGTCGGCAGCGCCGCCTTGGCCGCGGCGACGGCGAGCGCGGTGCTGCCGACGGCACCACCGGCGAAGCCGTGCTGACCCGCAAGATAGACCAGCGCCGCGGTCCCGAGCGCGCCGACGACGTTGCCGGCGTAGACCAGCGCCCAGGCGCGCAGCAGCGCCGCCGGCGATATCAGCCGGCTGGCGCACGCCACGATCATCAGGGAATCGCCGGTGAACAGTTCGGCGCCGCCGACGATCACCAGGACCAGCCCGAGCGCGAAGACCAGCCCCGCGAGCAGGCGCGCCACACCCCAGGGAAGCTCGCCGGATCCGGTCAGGACGACCGTCATGAACAGCGCGCCGAAGGCGATGAACGCGCCCGCCAGAACCCCCAGCACGACCAGCGCCAGCGCGTCGCGCCCGGCCTTGACGGCACCGGCGGTCTCGCAGGCGAGCGCCATCCCCGGCGGCAGCATCCCCTCGAGCGCGGCAGTGGCCGGCGCCGCAGGAGCCGGTGTTGCCCCGGTCGGTTGCGGCGTCGCGCTCAACGGCTCTCCGCCAGGCTGACGTCGCTGCCCGAGTCCAGCAGGGGCCGTGCCGGCCAGCCCTGGTGGGCGGGAGCCATGAAGCGCCGCCAGATGTCGGCGGGCAGGCCGCCGCCGGTCACCTTGTCCATCGCCGCGTTGTCGTCGCGACCGACCCAGACGACGGCGACCAGATCGGCGGTGAAGCCGGCGAACCAGGCGTCGCGGTGGTCCTGGGTGGTGCCGGTCTTGCCGGCCGCCGGCCGGTCCAGGCGGGCGGCCTTGCCGGTGCCGCCGGCGATGGCGCCGGCCAGCATGCCGGTCAGCGCCGCCGCCGAGCGTTGCGACACCACCGAGGGCAGGCCGGAACCGGCGCGCTCGTAGATCGGGCGGCCCTCGCCGTCGCGGACCGCCGCCACCCCGTAGGGCCGCACGGCACGGCCGCCGCTGGCGATCACCGCATAGGCGGCGGCGACCTCGAGCGGCGAGGCCTCGCCGGTCCCAAGCGCCAGGCTCGGGCCTTCCGGCAGCGGCCCGGGCAGCCCGGCCCGCCCGGCGAGCGCCCGCACCCGGCTGCGGCCAACCGCCTCCTGCAGGCGTACGGTCGCGGCGTTGCGCGAGCGTGCCAGCGCCTGGGACAGGCTGATCCGGCCGTCGAACTTGCCGTCGATGTTCTCCGGCGCCCAGCCGCCGATGCGGATCGGCACGTCGTCGATCGTGTCCGACGGCGACCAGCCGGCCTCCAGCGCCGCCAGGAACACCAGCGGCTTGAACGCGGAGCCCGGCTGCCGGCGCGCCTGGGCGGCGCGGTTGAACTGGCTGCGGCCGTAGTCGCGCCCGCCGACCATGGCGCGCACCGCCCCGGTCGTCGGATCGAGTGCGACCAGCGCCACCTGGATGCCGTCGGCATGGCGGGCGGCCGCCAGCCCCTCGGCGACCGCGCGCTCGGCGATCGCCTGCAGGCCCGGGTCCAGGGTGGTCTCCACCTCCAGGTCGGAATCCGGCCGGCCGACATAGTCGGGCAGCGCGTCGTACAGCCAGTCGGCGAACCAGCGCGAGCCGTTGCCGCGCCCGGCCGGCCCGGCGACCGCGATCGGCTGCGCGGCGGCGGCCCGCGCCGTCGGCTGGTCGATGAACCCGGCGTCCACCATGTTGGCCAGCACCACCGAGGTGCGCGCGCCGGCCAGCGCCGGCGCCACCGCCGGATTGTAGCGGCTGGGCGCCTTCAGCATCCCGGCCAGCAGCGCCGACTCCGCCAGGCCGAGCCTGGTCGCCGGAATGCCGAAATACTTGCGGGCGGCGGCGTCGACGCCGTAGGCGCCGGCCCCGAAGTAGACCCGGTTCAGGTAGATCGCCAGGATCTCGTCCTTGCTGAAGTGACGCTCCAGCCAGAACGCCAGCAGCAGTTCCTGGATCTTGCGCTCCAGGCTGCGATCGGCGGTCAGGAAGACGTTCTTGGCGAGTTGCTGCGTCAGCGTGCTGCCACCCTGCACCACCCGGCCGGCCGTCAGGTTGGTCCAGGCCGCCCGCGCCAGGCCGATGGGGTCGATCCCGAAATGGTCGTAGAAGCGCCGGTCCTCGGTCGCGATCACCGCCTGCACCAGGTGCCTCGGCATCTCCTGGAGCTCCAGCGCGTCGCCGTGCATCGGCCCGTAGGAGGCGAACATCCGGCCGTCGCCACCGACCATGCGGACCGCCCCGGCGCGGCTGTAGCGGTCGAGATCGCCGATATCGGGCAGGTTGTAGGCGTGCCAGGCCAGCAGGCCGGCGACCGCCACCACCGCCCACAGCCCGGCGACCGCCGACCACAGCGCCGTCGCCCGCAGCAGCCGGCCGAAGAAGCTGCGCCGCACACCGCCGGCGCGGGCGGCGCGTGCCCGCCGTCCGGCGGCCGGGCGGCGACGCTGGCCGGAACCGCCGGGCGGTGCCGACAACGGTGCGACGCTGCGTCGTCCGGTCGCGGTAGTGCGGGCCATAACCCCGCCCCCAGTTTCTGAAGCACTACGTCAAATCATACATGGAACAGCATGAAAACTCTAGATAAAGATCACGTTCTTCCGACCGGCATGGCGGACCCAGCGCCGACCCCGGGAGCGGCCGTTGCGGGCCGCCGCCCGGTGTGAAAGCATCAGTCCCCTCGTCCATGATCCAACCGCCGGTGCGATGACGGACGTCGACCGCTCGTTGCGCGAGACCCTGAGTTCCGGCGCGAGCCGGATCCTCAACGCCGCGGAGATCACGCGCCGGCTGGAGGACGACGCCCGCGCCGCCGGTGCCGAGCCACCCCGGCCGCTGCTGTTCGCGCATCGCGGCCTGAACCGCGCGGTTTTCATCAAACGGCCCAAGGATACCGCCCCGCCATCGTCCTCGCCGCTGGTCGCCTCGGCCGAGATCCTCGACGGCGGCGAGTTGCGCACCATCAGCCTCGACACCCATGTCCGGGTCGAGAAGGGCGACATCGCGACGGTGGTCTACGTCCCCTACGACGCCGACAACATCGCCGGCGGCGGCAGCAGCTTCGAACTCGGCGGTCGCGGCCGGACCCAGGCCTTGCTCGACGTCACCGGCTTCGACGCCCGCGCCGACAGCGAGGCGGCGCGCCGCGACCTGCGGGTGCTCGACCTTATCGAGGATCTGCCGTCGCTCGACCCGTTCCTGCTCAAGGACCGGATCGCCGCCCAGGGCGTGCCGGTGCCGGAGGCTTACTTCACGATCCCGGAGGCCGAGTTCGAGGAGATCAAGCGGTACATCCTGACCAAGTTCCGGCCGATCACCGAGCGGGTGGTGGACCCGGCCTCGGGCAACGCCGCGCACACCACCGAGCAGTTCATCCTGAAGCTCTGGGAGGCCCGCGATCTCGACTACCTGCAGCCGATCACCAAGGTGTTCCGCATCGACCCGGAGCAGGCGGCGGAGATCTACTATTCCTGGAAGGGCGTCACCTACTACGAGTACCAGTACAAGCGCGGGCAGAAGACCCTGCTCGGCTTCGCCGAATGGCTCCATGCCCGGGCGGTGCCGTCGAACTACGTGAAGGCGGCGCAACGCGAGGAGCTGACGATCGCCGCACGCGAGGTGGCCTCGGCCTTCGCCCGGCAACTGCGCAACAGCTCGGACATCCTGCGGATCTACAACCAGTCCTACGAGGACCTGTTCGTGAAGGGCGGCGACGCGCGGCCGTTCATCGCCTTCCTGCGCGATTCGGCGTCCCTGTTCTGGGACATCGCGGCGTCGATCTCGGCGCTGAACCACGGGGTGGCAGTGTGGCGGCAGAAGACCCGCAACGCCGAGGACGGGCGGCTGACCGCCGAAGAATTGAAACCGTTGCTCGATATCCTGGCGCGGGTGATCGTGTAGCCGGCGGATGCGACGGCCAAGGGGCTGGGCCGGCAGGGTTGCGATACCGGCGGAAGACGCCCATGTTGCAGCGCAGCAAACTCTGAAACGACAGCGGCCAGAATCATGTCGATCCGCAATCTCGACCGGATGTTCCACCCGAAGTCGGTCGCCGTGATCGGGGCCAGCAACCGCGAGCGCTCGGTCGGCCGGGTGCTGTCGCGCAACCTGCTGACCGGCGGCTTCGAGGGCCCGGTCCTGCCGGTGAACCCGCGCTCCGAGGCGATCGGCTCGACCCTCGCCTACCGCGACGTCGATGCACTGCCCTTCGCCCCGGACCTGGCGGTGATCTGCACGCCCCCCGACACCGTGCCGGGGATCATCGACACGCTGGGCCGCCGCGGCACCAAGGCCGCCGTGGTGATCACCGCCGGCTTCGCCGAGACCCGCAGCGACGCCGGCCGCCGCCTCACCCAGGACATGCTCGACGCCGCCCGGCCGCATCTGCTGCGCGTCGTCGGCCCGAACTGCGTCGGCATCCTGGTGCCCGGAATCGGCCTGAACGCCAGCTTCGCGCATCTGCAGCCGAAGGCCGGCGACATCGCGTTCGTCAGCCAGTCCGGCGCGGTCGCCACCGCGGTGCTCGACTGGGCCACCCACCGCGGCATCGGCTTCAGCCACGTGGTGTCGCTCGGCAACATGGCCGACGTCGACTTCGGCGACATGCTCGACTTCCTGCTGGCCGACCCGAAGACCCGGGCAATCCTGCTCTACGTCGAGTCGATCACCCACGCGCCGAAGTTCATGTCGGCCGCCCGCGCCGCGGCCCGCGCCAAGCCGGTCATCGTCGTCAAGTCCGGCCGCACCGCCGACGCCGCCCGCGCCGCCGCCTCGCACACCGGCGCGCTCGCCGGATCCGACGCGGTCTACGACGCCGCGTTCCGCCGCGCCGGCATGCTGCGGGTGTTCTCCATGGACGAGCTGTTCGATGCGGTGGAGACGCTGGCCTACGGCCCGCGCATCATCGGCGACCGCCTGGCGATCGTCAGCAACGGCGGCGGCATCGGCGTGCTGGCGACCGAG
>Ga0209024_1001287_pt1 | contig 23073 bp, 21 predicted proteins | sample AutmiccommunBRH5_FD_187380 | JGI IMG/M metagenome (GOLD analysis project Ga0209024, IMG submission 187380) | Deep subsurface microbial communities from Mt. Terri, Switzerland - Autotrophic microbial communities BRH/5 (SPAdes) (version 2) | ecosystem: Environmental > Aquatic > Deep subsurface >...
CCGAGGAGTCCTGGGACGACGTACTGGACACGAACCTGCGCGGCACCTTCCTCTCCTGCAAGTCCGCCGTCCGCCACATGCTCAAGGAGCGGTGGGGCCGCATCATCAACATCACGTCGGTCGTCGGAGTCGCCGGGAACCCCGGGCAGGCGAACTACGCCGCGGCGAAGGCCGGCATCATCGGCTTCTCGCGCTCGCTGGCCCTCGAGGTCGCGTCGCGCGGGATCACGGTGAACTGCATCGCCCCGGGGTTCGTCCTGACGGACATGACCTCCGGCCTCTCCGACGAGCAGAAGGAAGTCATCCGCGGCCGCATCCCCATGGGCCGCTACGCCGAGCCGAACGAGATCGGCCCCATCGTCGCCTTCCTCGCGTCAGATGCTGCCTCCTACATCACGGGGCAGGTCCTGAACGTCGACGGCGGTCTTGTCATGGCGTAGTCGCGGCTGTTGCCGTGACACCCCTCCCGACGAGCTAGACACACATCACTATGTCCAACCCTCCCAGCCGCGCGCAGTCGCGCCGTCGCTCACGTATCGCTGCCTTCCAGGTGCTGTTCGAGGCCGATCAGCGCACGCTGCCCCTCGATGTCGTCGCGCGCCGGCAACTCGCCGAGGCGAACCTGACGCCCGAGGCGGTGCATTTCACGCGCAGCCTGGTGGACGGCGTCCGTGACCACCTGGGCGAGATCGACCGCAAGATCGAGGAGCACGCACCTGCGTTCCCCCTGCGCGACCTCTCCCCCGTGGATCGAAACGTGCTTCGCCTTGCAATCTACGAAGTGCTCTTTGATACTCAACGCGCTCCACTCAGGGTGGCCATCAATGAGGCCGTCGACATCGCCAAAGGCTATGGGTCGGAGTCTTCCGGGCGCTTCGTCAACGGAGTGCTTGGCGCAGTGGCATTAGAGGCGGCTCGGCGCTACGGAGCCGAAGGATCCGATGAGGATCCTGACCTGCCGAGTTATTAGGAGGGACACAGTCTGTGGCCACGATCTTCGAGCGGGTCCGGGGTCTTATCGTTGAGCAATTGGGCGTCGAGGAAGACGAGGTAACGAGCAACGCTTCGTTCGTCGACGACCTGAACGCCGACTCGCTCGACCTCGTCGAGTTGATTATGTCCATCGAGGAGGAATTCTCGAAGGACGGTCAGAACATGGAAATCTCGGATGAAGACGCCGAGAAGATCCGCAACGTCCAGGACGCTATCGACTACCTGCGCGATCAGGGCATCGAGGACTAGCGACCGCACCAAGGACGCAACGGTCGAGGTGCGAGGTTTCAGGCGGTTCGCCTGATGCAGCGCCCCGAATCTGAATCGGGAGTTGCGCCCCGGGGAGTCCAAGAAGGCTCCCCGGGGCGTATCATTTCATAACATGAACTTTTTCGGCGTCGGACCGGCGGAAGCGGGCCTGGTCTTCGTGATCGCCCTCATCGTCGTCGGCCCTCAGCGATTCCCCGAGATCATGCGATCAGCCGGACGTTGGTACCGGATGGCTCGCGCGTACTCGAACGAAGTCATGAAGGACGTCCGCTCAGCCGTTGATGACATCGAACGCGAGGTCAAGGCGGAGACGGACGACCTGAAGTCCGTGCGCGACTTCGCAGACCTCGGCTCCGACCTGCGCGAGGCACAGCGAGATGCCGAGTCCCTCGGGCGCGACACGAACGCCGTCCTCCGCGACCAGCCCTCGACTACCCCCACAGCTACCGCGACGACCAACGGCGCGACCGCGAAGCCGATCCGCCCCTCCCAGCGTGCCGACGACGAGGGCGCTGACACGACGGAAGCCACCGAGGCCGTCCCACCGATCGAGCAGCCCGCCGAGACGACGCTCACCTCCGAGCCAGAGGCCCAGCCCGAGAGACCTCAACCGAAGCCCGAAGCAGGGAAGCCCGCGGCGACCTTCGACCCGTTCAAGAAGGAACAGCCGAAGAAGGGCCCGGTCCTGATCCCACGCGAGACCCCATCCACCGAAGGTGACGAGCGGCAGTAGTGACCACTCAGACTCCTCCTTCTGACACGCTGCCCCCGCCCGAGCCTCCCGAGGAGGAGCCCGGCGGGGACATGACGCTGATCGAGCACCTGCTCGAGCTGCGTACCCGCGTGACCTGGATGGCCGGCGCGGTCGTCCTCGGCATGTCGGTCTTCTTCGTGCCGGCCTTTGGCTTCCGGGCAATCGAGTACCTGCTGACGCCCGCCCGCCAGTCCGTCCCGGATTTCCGCCCGCAGTTCATCGAGCCGATGGAGAACATCGCGGTCTACTTCCAGGTCGCGCTGCTCGGCGGTCTGACGCTGGCGATGCCCGTGATCGTCTACCACGTCATGAGGTTCGTGACCCCGGCGCTGACGCCAAAGGAGAAGAAGTGGGTCTTCCCGATCACCCTCGGCGCTTCCGCCGCGTTCATCGGTGGGCTCGCCTTCGGCTTCTGGGTGGTGCTCCCGTTCACACTCGGGTTCCTGCTCACCTTCGGTGACTCGTTCGCTCAGCCTGACTGGCGTATCGGGAACTACATCAACTTCGTCACCCGCATCCTGCTCGTGATGGGCTTCGTCTTCGAAACCCCGCTCATCGTGATGGGCCTCGCGAAGTTCGGCGTGGTCAGTGCGCGGAAGCTGCTGGGCTGGTGGCGTTACGCCATCATCCTGGCCTTCGTGATCGCCGCCATCGTCACGCCCACTATCGACCCGGTTACACAGGCCCTGGTCGGTGGCCCGATCGTGATCCTCTACTTCGTGGGTATCGGGCTGGCGTGGCTCGTCCGGCGGTGATCGGTTCGAACCGCGTAACTGCTCACTCTGATGCGCCTATCGTTGCTGTCCACAATGGGCTCTGTTACGCTCACGCTGATGCGAAGCGTGGCGCCTATGCGCTCAAACGGGTCGGCACTAGCAGCGTCGGTACGCCCTCGGGTGGCCGCGGTGGCTGACCTGCGCGCGTCAGCGCCGCCCGCCCTGCTTCCGCTGTACGAGGTGCCCCCGTTTGCCTCCGACCTCTACGACGTGATCGCGGACTGCCCGATGTGCGACCTCGCGCGGACGCGTACCCAGACGGTGCCGGGCTCCGGCCCGCTGCCGTGTGACCTCATGTTCATCGGCGAGGGACCGGGCCAGCGCGAGGATGAGCTCGGGCTCCCGTTCGTCGGCCGGTCCGGCCAGTTCCTCGACGAGTTGCTCGCCACCATCGGCCGTTCGCGTCGTGACGTTTATGTCACCAACGTCGTGAAGTGCCGCCCGCCCGGCAATCGAGACCCAGAACCGCACGAGATGGCAGCGTGCAGCACCTACCTCGACCAGCAGATCGAGATGGCACGGCCGAAGGTCATCGCCACCCTCGGTCGCTACTCCATGGCCCGGTGGTTTCCGGGCGAGCGCATCAGCGCCATCCACGGACAAGAACAGATGGTGGACGGGGTCGCGGTGATCCCGATGTACCACCCTGCCGCCGCGCTGCGGAACGGTTCGCTCCGCGCGGTAATGACACAGGACTTCGCCCGCATCGGCGACCTGCTGAAAGCGGCTTCTTCATGACCAACGCGAACGAGACCCTGCGAGCGATTCCCCTGGGCGGCCTGGGGGAGATCGGCCGCAACATGATGCTCTACGAGTACGACGACACGATCATCGCCGTCGACGTGGGCCTCATGTTCCCGGACGTCGAGCACCCCGGCGTCGATCTGATCATCCCGGACTTCCAGTACGTCATTGACAATGTGGACCGCTTCAAGGCGATCTTCCTGACCCACGGCCACGAGGACCACATTGGCGCGATCCCGTTCCTCCTGCGGGAACTCGATGCCCTGAACGTCCACGTGCCGGTGTTCTGCCTCCAGCTCACGCGCGGCCTCGTGCAGGTGAAGCTCAAGGAGCATCGGCTCCTCGACAAGTCCGAGGTGAACGTCGTGGAGCCGGGCGACGTCGTGGACGTTGGGCCGTTCTCCGTCGAGTTCTTCTCGGTGTCGCACTCCATCCCGGACGCGGCGGGCCTGATCATCGAGACGCCGCTGGGCCCGATCGTCCACACCGGTGACTTCAAGATCGACCACACGCCGCTCCTCGGACAGCACACGGACCTCGCGCGCCTCGCCAACGTCGGCGAGGATGGCGCGCTCCTCATGTGTGCCGACTCCACGTACGTGGAGATGGAGGGCTACACGCCGTCCGAGCAGCGTGTCGCGGAGACGCTCGACCGGCTCATCGGCGAGGCAGACGGTCGCATCATCGTCACCACGTTCGCATCGTTGATCTCACGCGTGCAGATCGTCCTCGACGCTGCCGCGAAGCACGGGAAGCGCGTGTTCGTCACCGGCCGTTCGATGGTGAACAACGTCGGCATGGCGCGCGACCTCGGGTATCTCCGGGTGCAGGGCAACGTCCTCATGAGCGTCAACGAGATGCGACAGCACCCGGACGCCAAGACGATCATCATCTGCACGGGGTCCCAGGGCGAGCCCACCTCGGCGCTCACGCGCATGGCGAACGGCACGCACCAGCAGATCGCAATCCACGAGGGCGACACGGTGATCCTCTCCTCGAACCCGGTCCCCGGGAACGAGAAGTCGGTCTACAAGAACATCGACCTCCTCATGGAGGGCGGCGCGAACGTGATCTACAACCGCCTCGCGGATGTCCACGTGCGCGGCCACGCCAGCCGCGAGGAGCTCAAGGTCATCCACCGCCTGGTGCGCCCGAAGTACTTCATGGGCATCCACGGCGAGTACCGCCACCTGGTTCTCCACCGCGAGCTCGCGATCCAGCTCGGCATGGACGAGCGCGACGCGTTCGTCCTCACGGACGGCGAGGTCCTCGAGATCGACGCCGATGGGGCCGACGTCAACGGCACCGTCCCGGCCGACTACATCTACGTCGATGGCATCGGGATCGGCGAGATCGACGACTTCGTCCTGCGCGACCGGCAGCGCCTCGCGGACGACGGCCTCGTGGTCGTCGTCGCCGCCATCGACCGGCACACCGGCAAACTGGCGCGACCGCCCGAGGTGATGTCGCACGGCTTCGCCGGCGCCGACGAGGAGCCCGCCCTCATGGAGGGTGTCCAGAAGCTCATCACCGGCGTACTCGGTTCGCAGAACGCCAACGTGAGCTGGTCCGAGATCCACGAGTCGCTCAAGGACGACGTGGCCGAGTACCTGCACAAACAGACTCACCGGCATCCGCTCGTGATCCCGGTGACGCTGGAGGTGTAGGCGGTAACCGTAGGAGAATGAATCAACGAATCGGCTGCGTGATCCTGGCGGGGACGCGGTCGAGGGAGTGCAGAGGCCATGGCTCCAGCCAAGACGCGCAGCAAGCGTGTCGCATCCCCGCCCAAGACCCGTTCGTCCCGGTCAGGCGGTAAGGCGCGACGCGGCGCTCACCAGCAGGTCCCCGACATCCTCACCGTCGGTCGCGTCGTCGCGCGCCCCGAGGTAGCCGGCACGATCCTCGTCGTGCTCGCCGTTGCTGCCGTGCCATACGTCATCCCCGTCACGGGTGTCCTGGGCGACCTCCGCGACCGCCTCGTGGAGACGTTCGGCCTCCACGTCTTCACGCTCATCGTCCTCATCGCCGGGCTTGGGATCATGCTGTCCCTTCGGAAGACCGCCGTGCTGCAGCGCCATGCGCGGCACCTCATCGGCGTCCTCGCCTTCCTCGTGTTCCTCGCCGGCATCTTCGGGCGGTGGTTCCCCGACGCGACCGTCGGCTCCGTGGACTTCACCGAGGTCTCCGCGGGCGGCGACCTCGGCCGCGCATTGAACTCCAACGTGTGGAGCGGCCTCGCGTGGTGGATGACCTTCCCGGTCGCGTTCACCCTGCTCTGGCCGAGGACAGCGCTCCAGATCGGGCGCAACGCCCCCCGCTGGACGTGGGACACCCTCCAGTGGCTGTGGGATCTCGGCATCCACCGCGCCATCGGCCGCGGCATCGCCTCCATCCCCGGCCTGATCCGTCGCCTCAACACGCGCATCGATGTCCGCCAGCCCGAAGCCGCCGAGGGTGACCTCGAGGGGCTCGAGGCAGAATCGCTCCCGCCTGAGGTCGCCTCGGTCGCGGGGCCTGCTGACCCCGACCTTGCCGAGGCCGTGCCGGCGAAGAGGAAGAAGCGCCCCAGGGTCGTCGAGCCCGAGGAAGAGCGCCCCGCCGCGCAACTCGGCATGGACATGGAGACGCCCGTCGACCAGTGGCGGCACTCCGCCGATGGCTGGCAGCTTCCTCCGACGAAGCTCCTGACCCCCCAGCCCGCCGCCACCGACCGTGTCGCCGATAACCAGCGTCGCGCGCAGCTCATCGAGCAGACGCTCGCCTCGTTCGGAGTCGACTCGAAGGTCGTCGAGATCAACGAAGGCCCGACCGTGACGCAGTTCGGTGTCGAGCCGGGCTGGGATGTGAAGACGAAGAACGTCACAGAGCGCGACGCTTCCGGTGGCATCCTCCTAGACGCCGAGGGGCAGCCTCGAACGAACGAGGTCGAGGTCTCGCGCACGCGCATCCGCGTGAACCGGATCACCGCGCTCCAGAACGACATGGCTCTTGCCCTCGCCGCGCCCGCGCTCCGGATCGAGGCGCCGGTACCCGGCAAGGCGATGGTCGGCATCGAGGTGCCGAACGGCTCGACGACGGTCGTTACGATGCGTCAGATCCTGGAGTCGCCCGAGTACCGCGCGCTGTCAGCGAAGGGCGGCCTCCCGCTCGCCCTCGGCGCCGGCGTCTCTGGCGAGGCGGTCGTCGCGGACCTCGCGAAGATGCCGCACCTCCTGATCGCCGGTGCGACCGGTGCCGGTAAGTCCGTGATGATCAACGCGATCATCTGTGGACTGCTGATGAACTACTCGCCAGAGCAACTCCGCATGGTGATGATCGACCCGAAGCGCGTCGAGATGACCGGCTACGCACCGATCCCGCACCTCGCCTACTCCGAGATCATCGTGGACATGGACCGCGTGGTCGGGACCCTGCAGGCCGTGATCAACGAGATGGAGACGCGCTACCGGAAGTTCGCGCAGGTGGGCGTCCGGAACATCGAGCGCTTCAACGAGAAGGAAGCGCGCCCGCTTCCGTACTGGGTCGTCATCATCGACGAGCTCGCGGACCTCATGCTCGCCGCCCCGTACCAGGTGGAGCACCAACTCGTCCGCCTCGCGCAGCTCGCGCGGGCCACCGGCATCCATCTCGTCGTCGCGACGCAGCGCCCGTCCGTGGACGTCATCACCGGCCTCATCAAGGCGAACTTCCCCACGAGGATCGCGTTCGCCGTCTCCTCTCAGATCGACTCCCGCACCATCCTCGACCAGGGTGGCGCGGAGAAGCTGCTCGGCAAGGGCGACATGCTCTTCCTCGCGCCGGACGCGCAGAAGCCGAAGCGCGTGCAGGGCGTCTACGTCGCTGACGACGAGATCGAAGAAGTCGTGCAGTTCTGGACGCAGGACCGCTTCAAGTCGCTCGTCCCGGAGAAGTACGACAGCCAACTCGAGCAGGCCCTCGAACTCGCCGAGTCCGCAGGCCCAGATCTCCTCCCCGGCGAGAGCAACGACGACCCCATGCTCCAGAAGGCCACCGAGGTTGCTCGGGACTCCTCGACGCTCTCGACTTCGATGCTGCAGCGCAAGCTCGGCATCGGGTACCCGCGGGCGGCGAGGCTCATGGACCTCCTCGAGGAGCGCGGCATCGTGGGCCCGCAGGAGCCCGGCGGCAAGGCGCGTCCCGTGCTGATCGACGAAGACGGCGACCCCGTTGGCGGCGCAGACACCTACGAGCCAGCCAGCCTGGCGGCTCACGCGGCCTCGTTCAGCCCTCGGAAAGCGGACGACGGCGAGCGTCGGGTTGACCCGCCGAAGCCATTCGACGCTGAGTAGCGGTCAGTCGGTCGCCGGCACGTAGTACGAGGCGTTTGAGCGCGTCTTGCGCCCTCGGCGGTTGCGGTTGCTGCGTCCGAAGGCGCCGATCCGGTGGCGATACGTGAGATCACCGCCCGCGAATCCTGCGGCCGATACGAGCGCCATCACCGCTGACTGCAGTTTGAACCGCATTCGGATGTCGTCCTGGCCTCGACTCAGCGCCCAAACCTGCATCCCGAGCGCGGTCGAGTTCAGGAACATGTGGGCGAGCCCCACCTTGCGAGCGCCGGGCGTCCGCACGAGCGTCAGGAAGTCCACGAGACCGACCATCGCCGCGCCTCCCGACGTGACGACAGCCGCAGTACCAGCGAGATGCCACGCACGCGGCCAGAACTTGTCCCTGGGCTGGCGGAGACTCATCACGGCCGCGACGAACGAGGCCACGTAGAACCCAATAGGCACCGGCACGCCCAGCGCGTGGACTGGGTGCCCACCGAGGTTGAGGTAGCTCTTCCGTCGCGGCTGGTCAGGCACGTGCGGCCTCAACCGGTTCCTCCTGCTGCAAGAGAACACGCGGCGCATCCACTCGGCGGTCGGTGACGGTCGTCGGGTGCTCCTGGTGATAGACGCCGGAGGGGATGACTCCGCAGCCGCCGTACCGCTCCATCACACGCAATTGCGCGAGGACGTCCTCACCAGCATGCGCGTGCGGCAGGTCGCGCCAGAAGTCGAAGCCGCCGCAGTCGCGCAACTTGGCCACGTCGTACATGACGCAGCCACCCACCCACGCCACGCGGTAGCGCCCGGGCTTCGAGGGCGTGTACGAAAGTTCCTGCTGGACGTGCCAGAGGTTCGCGGCGTTGTGCAGTCGGTACCGCTCGAACGAGGGCATCCCGGGACGCACGCGCTCGGGCTCGACCGGGCCATCGAAGAACTCGATCACCTGCTCACTCGGCCGGCGGTCGTTCGCGTAGCTCAGCCCGATCACCGCCGAACCGACGAACCCGCACTGCTCGACACGCAACACCGAGAGCATCTCCTGCACGACCCAGGGCTCGAGCAGCAGGTCATCATCGAGGAACAGCGCGTAGGCCGTGTTCGCCCGGTCGAGGAGGAACGCGCGCTGCTCGGCCATGCCGCGTCGCTCCGTGCGCCGGTGGACTTCGACTTCCTGCCCGTGCGCCTCGATCAGTCGGAGGCAGGCCTGCGCTGCGGCATCATCGACGCCCGCGCGCTCCGTGCTCTGGTCCGCGATCACGACGCGGAAGCGCCGAGTGGTCTGGCAAGCGAGGGTCGCGAGCGTCGCGGCGAGGGCGGCGGGGCGGTTGAACGTGGGGATCAGTACGTCAAGCAGCGGGCGGCCCTGCTCTCCAATCACCGCTCCGCCAGAGGGCGCCACCACCGCGGCTTGTCCCACAGGCGGGTCGACTCGGTGTCCTCGATCGATCGTCATGGCCATGATGTCTCTCGCATCGGTAGCACGGTGAGTTCGGGGATCACGGTGTCGCGAGGCTGGCAGAGCGCAAAGAGGATCGTCTCCGCCACGCACTCCGGATCCTGGAGCAACTCGGGATCAAGGTCCGGGAAGCGGTCGAACAGGAACGGTGTGCGCATTCCCCCTGCCACGATCGCCGTGACCTTCACGCCGTGCTCGCGCCCCTCGACGTGGAGCGCGTGGCTGAGGCCGAGCAGCCCCCATTTGCTGGCGTGATACGCCGAGGCGTTCGCCCACGCCCGCTTCGCTGCGGTCGAGGCGACGTTCACGATCGCGCCGCCCTGCTCGCGCATGACGGGCAGCGCGGCGCGGCTCATCCAGAACGGCCCATCGAGGTTCACGCCCAGGACCCGTCGCCATTCCTCGGGCGTCAGTTCGGTCGCGGAGGCGGTGACATCCACGCCCGCAGCGTTGATCAGCGCGTCGAGGCGTCCGAGTTCATCCATGACCTGCCGGATCGCCTCCTCCGACGACTGCGGGTCGGCGACATCGACCGCGATCGCTGTCGCCTCGGCTCCCTCGCCGCGGATCGCGGCGGCGGACTCCTCGGCGCGGGCGTGGTCGAGATCGGCGAGGACGGCATGCATCCCCTGCGAGGCGAGTAGCTTCGCCGTGGCGAGCCCGAGTCCGCTGGCCGCCCCCGTGATCAGTGCAACCTGCCCCTCAAGGTCTACATGCTGCACATGCCGCCGCGCGCGCTCGGCCATCCTGCCCCCGCATCTGATGCACTGCGATCCGTATCGAGTACGAGGACAGTAGGACGCTCGGCGCGTCATCCCCGTAACGGAGCAGAAGTGGTGGTCACAAGAACGCTATCGACGCTTCGCCCGCAGCCTCGTCTCGTTCGCGCTACTACTCGTTGCTTCGCAGTTACTCCTTCGCAGTAGGGGCGGTGGCATGCTTCCGGCGAACCCTGAATTGTCGCTCTGGAAGGCCTCGCCGTGGGCGACCTCATCCCCGGCGTGGAGCGGATCGCGGTCCTGCGGGCAGGCGGACTTGGCGACTTCGTGTTCGCGCTACCGGCGCTCGAGTCACTCCGCGCCGCGTACCCGGCCGCCGAGATCACGCTGCTCACCGGCCCCCGCCACCACGAACTCCTCGAGAAGCGGCCGGGCCCCTGGGACATCGTCGAGGTCGTCCCACCGTATCCGGGCGTCCGAGACGAGGAAGATCCGGGTGAGTCAGCGGAGGCGTTCCTCCAGCGCATGCGAGATCGGCGCTTCGACCTCGCCGTCCAGATGCATGGCGGCGGTCGCCACTCCAACCACCTCATCAGGGGCCTCGGCGCGGGAACCACGGTGGGCTGTCGTACCGTCGATGCGCTCCCCCTCGACATCGAACTGCCTCACATCTATCGCCACTCGGAGGCCATCCGCTGGCTCGAGCTCATCGCGCTCGTCGGCGGTCGCTTCCGATCGCCCTCACCTCGGCTCGCCGCAACCGCCGAGGACATCGCAGCCGCGCATGAGGTGCTACCACCGACAACCGTCACGGGACCACTCGTCACGCTGCACCCCGGCGCCGGGAGCCCGCGCCGCCGTTGGCCGGTGGCCGAGTTCGCCCGCCTCGCCGACGACCTCACTCGGGCCGGCGCCAGGGTCGTGCTGGTCGGCGGCCCGGAGGATTCCCAACTGACCGGCGCTGTATGCCATGAAATGGACGAGGCGGCCGTAGACCTGGGCGGTCGAGTCAGCCTGTCTGCCCTCGTCGGTCTGTTCGCCCGCGCCTCGTTGCACGTGGGGAACGACTCAGGCCCAGCCCACATCGCGCGGGCCGTCGCCCCCTCGACGCTGACGCTCGTGTGGGGGCCGAACATGATCACGGCTGGGCCCATCGGCCCCGCGGATCACCACCGCGCCGTCCTCGGCTGGGCCGTGAACTGCCCGGACTGCGGCGTTCTGGTCGTGGATCACGCGTGTCCGCACGAGTCATCGATCGTCGCGGATATCGAACTCGACGAGGTGCGCTCGAACGCCCTCGAACTCCTCGGCCTGCCGTGAGGGAGGCGCGGTCGACGCGATCGATCGGCGCGTTCCGTGCGCTGCAACTCGGAGACTTACTCTGCGCGATCCCAGCGATCCGCGCCCTGAAGCGCTCCAACTCGGACGCACGGTTCACGCTCATCGGACTGCCGTGGGCGCGCGAGCTGGTGGAGCGCTACTCCGACTACCTCGACGACTTCCTGGAGTTCCCTGGGTGGCCCGGCATCGCGGAGCGCGATCCGGATCCCGACCGCGCGCGTGGATACCAACGGGAGGCCGAGGCACGTCACTTCGACCTCGTGGTTCAGATGCACGGGGACGGACGCACCTCGAACAGCTTCGTCGCCGCGACCCCTGCAAGCGCTCGCGCTGGATTCGTGCCCGACGAGGCCTCCGTCGAGCCTGGCTTCATTCCCTACCCACGCGAACTTCCCGAGGTCTACCGCCTCCTCGCCCTGGCCGAGCACCTCGGCGCCACTGACCTCGACCCCAACCTCGAGTTCCCGCTCTCCGAGGACGAGCGGTTGGCAGCGGCGCAACTGCTCGTCGCCGCCGGTGTCGACACGTCAGCGCCGTACGCCTGCATCCATGCGGGAGGGCGAGGCGCAGACCGCCGCTGGCGCGCGGACGGGTTCGCCGCCGTCGCTGACAACCTCGCGCGGGCTGGGTACCAAGTAGTCCTGACCGGCAGCGAGATCGACCGGCCAGTGAACGAGCAGGTGAGCTCCGGAGCGACCGCACCCGTGACCGACCTGTCGGCGAAGACGACCATCGCCACGCTCGCCGCAACGATCGACGGCGCGTCGTTCCTCGTGACGAACGACAGCGCGCCGTCCCACCTCGCAGCGGCGCTCCATACACCGAGCCTGGTGATCTTCACGGGCTCCGACCGGGCGCGCTGGGCGCCGGCGAACTCACGCCTACATCGCGGAATTGGGGCGGGGCGCCCGGACGGAAAACCGCCGGCGCCACCGCCCCCGGTGGAAGAAGTGCTCGCAGCGCTTCCGGCCGGCCCCGGGACCGACCTCAGCAGCCGCTAGCGACCCTTCCCCTCATGAACCGCGACGGCTAGCTCTTCCTTGTTCATCTTCGAGCGGCCGGAGATATCCAACTTCTTCGCCTGGTCGTACAACTCGTCCTTCGTCTTGCCCTCGTCGTCGACGCGTCCACCCTTCGTCTTCGCGGGCTTGTCGGTCGAGGACGGCCTGGAGGTCGGACCTCGGGCGGCCTGCTCGTCCGAGGGCCCCTTGCGGTCCTTCTTCACCCACTTGTCGCCGGACTTCTTGTACTGGTGCTTCAGCGCCGCGTACGCAGCCCGGTGCGCGCGCTCCTCGTCGCCCTCATAGCTCTCGTGGGCGGACTCGAGCGTCTCGCGGTAGACCTCCTGGGCGTGCTTGTCGGACCGCTCGAGGGTGTCCGGCAGGTCGATCTTCTTGCCACGTGGCATGTGGGACCTCCTATCGGTCGGTCGTTCACTGCGAACCTAGTGAGGCCATCCACGGGAGCGGGTAACAGAAGCAGGAGGAAGTGTCGCGGAGTCGAAGCAATCGGGCCGGGTCGGCTAGGCGTGCAGCGGCCGTGAGAGGAGCGCGAGCCGTCCGAGGCCATCGACGACCCCGTGTGCTCCGGCAGAGGTGAGGGCAGACTCGCCGCCCACGCTCGCCAGCCCAACGACACGGCCCACGCCGGCAGCACGGGCGGACTGCACCCCGGACACCGCGTCCTCAACCGCGACGCAGTCCTCGGCCTTCACGCGTAGCGCTTCGATGGCCCAGAGGTACGGATCCGGGTGTGGCTTCCGCTGCATCGGTCGATCCATGGGCGCGGCGACGATCACGTCAGCGAGCTCGTCGAGGCCTGACTCCGCGAGCAGATGTCGCGCGTGCCGGCTCGAACTCACGACGGCGATCGCGAACCCTCGATCACGGGCGGCGTGCATGAGATCGCGCGCGCCACGCATCGGCGGCACGTCTTCGCGCTCCAGCGTCGCCGCGTAGATCTCGTTCTTCAGATTCGCGAGTGCGCTGACGGAAGTCGCGCCCGCTGCGTCGCCGGCATCGCCTGGCTCGAGGGAGAGACCGAGCGCCTCGAGGAGTGCGCGCATCCCCTCGTATCGGTCTCGCCCACGAGCGTGCCGCGCGTAGGCATCGGCGATCGTCGCCTCCGACGGGACCTCGAGCGTCGGACGGAGCGCGTCGAGCGCTTGCAGGCAGGCGGCGAGGTGGCGCCCCTCGGTATCGAAGAGAACACCGTCCGAATCGAGCAGCAGTGCCGGGCGGCCCGTGACACCCTCGGCGCGACCAACACCGTGACCACCCGACTGCGCGACCAGGTCGAGCGCGGCCGCGACCACCTCCCCCGGCGGTACGAGGTCGAGGCAGGCGTGGTGCCCTTCGGGACAGATGCTCCGGTAGCACGGCGCGCAGGGCACCTCGTGGAAGAGCAAACGATGCGGCACTCGCCACGGCGCGTGCTGGGGGTTGGTGAGCGCGTAAAGGTCCACCACTGGCGTGCCCACCGCCGCTGCGAGGTGCGCGGGGCCGGTGTTGTTCGACATCAGGACGGGCGCCTGCGCGATCAGCGCGGCCAACTCTCCGAGATCGAGGGCACCGACGAGCGACAGCGACGGCACGCCCGAGGCCTCCCGCACCTCCTGCACCAGGTCTGCTTCCTCGGCGCCACCGGTGAACACCAGCTGCCAGCCGTGCACCTCGGACAGCGCGCGGGCGACCTCCGCGAAGTGCGGGTACCGCCTCGACGAGGCGCTCGCCCCGACGTGCATGACGGCCCACGGCCGCTCGAAGTCGATCGCGTCGCCGAGGATGCGACGCACGCGGGCGGATGCTTCGGGCGGCACCTCAACGCTCATGCGTTCCGACGAGGGGTGAGCGCCCACCGTCGCGACGAGGTCGAGCTGGCGGCGCACCTCATGCCGCGCTTCGCGCTCTGGCTCGGACTCGGGCGCCCAATCCGTGAGGAGCCCGTACGGGTTCTCGCGACAGTGCGCGAGGCGCAACGGAATGCCGGCGAGATGCGCGAGCATCGCTGACGGGAGCGGGTTCTGGCTGTAGACCGTGAAGATCACCGCGGCGTCGAACCGCTCCGCTCGGAGGCGCTCGATCATCGCCAGGTGCTCGTCCGTCTCGACGGATGACGCTGGCTTCATCCAGGGCGCGACGTACTCGATCACCTCGTCTACCTCGGGGACGAGTCGCGCAGCGGCCGCACCCGAGGGCGAGGTCAGGAGCGTGATGTGTCGGTTGGAGGCAGCCTCGCGGAGAGCGCGGAGCGCCGGGGTGGTCATCAGGACGTCGCCCGCCGCATCGAGTCGAATCGCGAGGATCCGCCTCGCCGCCGCCCACGCGAGGGGCTGAGTCACGCCGTCCCTCGGAGCTCCTGCCGCGAACGGAGTTGCTCGATGACGCGCGTCGTGGAGGCACCGTCGATGTACGGCAGAATGCTGACCTCCCCGCCGAGCGCCTCGACGAGGGCGGTCTCCGGAAGCGCTTCGCGCGTGTAGTCGCCGCCCTTCGCGAAGACGTCCGGGCCGATGAAGCGGATGACTTCCTCGGGCGTGTCTTCCTCGAACACCACCACGTGGTCCACGCAGCTCAGTCCCTCGAGCACTCGTGCGCGGTCCTCGAAGGTGTTTACGGGACGCTCCGGCCCCTTGAGCCGTCGCACGCTGTCGTCCGAGTTGAGCGCCACGATGAGGACGTCGCCCAACGCCTTCGCCTGACTGAGGTAGGTCACGTGCCCTCGATGGACGATGTCGAAGCACCCGCTGGTGAGGACGACGCGACGCCCGGCGTGCCGGTAGGCGTTGACCAGCGCGCGCAGCCCGTCCTCGCCGATCACGATCTTGCCGTCACCGGCGAGCGCCGCGCACAGGTCGTCGGCCTCGCACGTCGTCGTCCCATCGCGCTTCACCACGACACCCGAGGCAGCAGACGCGAGTTCGGCCGCCTCGGTGGGTGTGCCGCCCGCCGCGAGGGTGAGCGCGAGCGTCGCGACGAACGTGTCGCCCGCGCCGGCTGCGCGCGCGTGGGGCGCCGGTTCCGCGTACGTCCGGTACCACGTCCCGTCGGGCTCGATCAGGAGGGCGCCGTCCGAGTCCATGGTGACGGCTACGTGACAGGCGCCCGTCCGCTCGAAGAGCTCCGAGGAATGCTCGATCACCAGTTGGGCACGGTCGGCGTCGGGGTTCCGGGGGAGGCCCATCAGCGCGAGTGCCTCGTCGAAGTTCGGCTTCACCACCGTGGGACCGACCTCGCGGTATTTCGGGAGGTCCTTCGCATCGACGATCACCGTGCGAGGGGCGCAGCGCTGGAGCTCGGCGAGTGCCGCGACGACGTTCGGGGTCATCACCCCGTAGCCATAGTCCGAGACGATCACGGCGTCTGAGGCGAGGAACAGCCGCCGCAGCCTCGCGATGAGCTCCGCCTCGACGATCGACTCGACGGGCTCCGTGGTGCCCTGGTCGAACCGCACGATGAGTTGCGGCTCCGCGACCACGCGTTGCTTCACCAGCGTTGAGCGGTTCCGCGTCCGGATCGCCTGGTCGGAGCGCACCCCGTCCCGCGCGAGGCAAGAGAGCAGGCGGTCGCCGTCCTCGTCGGCTCCGAATGCCGTGAGGAACGTCGTCGTCGCGCCGAGCGCGCTCACGTTCGCCGCCGTGTTCGCCGCACCGCCGCCCGCGTCCAACCTCGAGGTCACGTCCACGATCGGAGCAGGCGCCTCGCGACTCAGCCGCGTGCTCCGTCCGAGGAGGTACGAGTCCAGCATCGCGTCCCCGATCACGAGGACGTGCAGCGGCGCGAATCCCGCGATGAGGTCGAGCGTGTCGCGCATCACGCGGATGCCCTCAATTGGACCGGCGCAGCAATCGGAGCCTGAGGGGGATGACGATCTGGCTGTGTCTGGAGGCTGCCTGCAACGACGAGGCGTGCGGCGCTGTCCAGGTTCCGGACGACCGCGTCGGGCCACCGCGTCGCCGGCAGTCGCCACTCGGTCTCGTTGCCGTTGTCGATGAGCACGGTCCGGCACCCCGCGCGCTTACCGGCCTCGATGTCGTCGAGGATGTCGCCCACCATCCAGCTCTCCTCGAGTCTGACGCCGAGGTCGGCGGCGGCCGCGCGAAGCAGGCCGTCGCCCGGCTTACGGCAGTCACACTCGATCGCGAAGTCCGCGACGCTGCCCTCGGGATGGTGCGGGCAGTAGTAGAACCCTGCGAGGTCGACACCGAACCCACGGCAGAGCGTCGTGATGCGCTCGCGGACGGCCTCGAGTGCTGACTCCGGGAAGTAGCCGCGGGCCACGCCCGACTGGTTGCTGACGATCACCACGGGGTGACCGTGCTCGGCGAGCGTGCGCAGCGCACGGCCGGCGAATGGTGCGAGCCGAATCTGATCCGGGTCGACGTTGTACGGCACGTCCTGGATCAGGGTGCCGTCCTTGTCGAGGAAGACCGCCGCGCTCATGATGCCGCCTCCGTCTCGACCAGCGTCTCCATCGCGGCGAGGTCCTGCTCGACCAAGTCGCACAGCAGATGGACGAGCAGCCCGTGCACTTCCTGGATCCGCTGCGTGTCTCGTGTCGGCACGACCAGGGAGGCGTTCGCCAGCGGGAGGAGGTCTCCCCCGTCCCCGCCGAGCATCGCCAGCGTCTGTACCTTGCGGCGCTTCGCCGCCTGGAAGGCCCGCACCACGTTCTTCGAGCACCCGCTGGTGCTTAAGCCGAGCAGGACATCACCGGGCTGGCCGAATGCCTCGACCTGGCGCTCGAACACCGAGTCCCAGCCCACGTCGTTCGCCCATGCGGTGAGCGAGGAGAACTCGGCGCCCAGCACGATCACCGGGAGCCCTCGACGGTTCTCGATGCGGTAGCGCGCCACCAGCTCGCCGGCGAAGTGCTGCGCGTCGGCGGCGCTTCCACCGTTCCCGCAGACCAGCACCTTGCCGCCGTTGGCGAAGCAGTTCGAGATCACCCGCGCCATGCGCGTCGCCTCGCGGGTGTTCCGCAGCCGTGCGGCGGCCAGCACGCGCACGAGACCGTCGAAGCCGTCCTGTACGGTGCGCCGGCGCGCATCCTCCCGGACGACCTCCTCGGCGCGCTCGTCGATCACCGTGCTGTAGAGCTCATCGATGAGGTCGACGACGCGGTCCCAGGTGAACAGGTCGCCGGCGCGCCGGATGCCTCCGACCGCGAGCCGTGCTGCGAACTCGCGATCCGTGAGGATCCGGGTCGCGGCCGCGGCGAGGGCCTCGGGGTCGTTCGGTGGCACGAGCAGGCCCGTGTCGCCGTCCGCGACCGTGTACTGGATTCCGCCCACCTGCGCGCCGATGACCGGAGTCCCGCACGCCATCGACTCCACCGGCGTAATCCCGAACGGCTCGTACCAGGGCGTCGTCACGAACACGTCGGCCGCGGCGTACCAGTCTTTGAGCTCTGTCCGAGGACGGCGTCCGACGAAGCGCACGGCGTCCGCGACGCCCTCCGCCTCCGCGATCGAGCTCAGGCGCCCGATCTCGGGCGTCGCGACGGGGTCGGGCTCCTCGGAGTCGCCACCGACCACCACGAGCATCGCGTCGGGCACGGCGTCCCGCACGCAGGCAAGCGAGCGCACCACGTTGTCGATGCCCTTGCGAGGTACGAGGCGGCCCAACTGCAGGATGATCGAGCGGTCCTGCGGCAGGCCCAGCCGCTCGCGCGCCTCGGCCTGGTCGAGCGGCGCGCACTCGTCGGGGTCGTAGCCACAGGGGATCATCGCGAGCCGCTGCGGGTCCGCGCCGTACATCGTCATGAGGTCGATCTCGTCCTGCGGGCATTCAGCGATCACACGGTCGGCCTCCGCGACCAGGCTCTCCTCGATCTCCAGTCGCTCGGTCGCGAAGCCGTCGGCCTCGCCCTGGTACTGCCGCCGTACCTTCCCGAGAGCGTGGAACGTGATCACGAACGGGATGTCGAAGCGGCGCTTCAGTTCCCTCGCCGTCATGCCAGACATCCAGAAGTTCGCGTGCACGATGTCGTAGTGCCACGGCTGCTCCGCCACGAACTGGCACACCGACTCAGTGAACTCCGGCATGTGCTGCAGGAGGTCTTCCTTCCGCACGAAGTCGGCCGGGCCCGCGTCCACGTGAACCACGCGGTAGCCCTCGAACTCCACGATCTCGGGGAGGTCCTCGCGGTCACGTCGCGTGAAGACATCCACGCAGCGTCCTGCCTCCGCGAGGCGCTTCGCGACCTGCGCGACATAGACGTTCTGACCACCGCCATCGACACCGCCGATCGTGCCGAGCGGGGAGGCGTGTTCACTGATGATCGCAACCCGACGAGGCGGGGTGAGGTTCATGGGGGAGTCCTTCTATGCCGCTAGGCCTGGAGGGCCGCCGGAATATCCGCGGAACTGGGGTGCGATCGACGGCTCGCGACCTCCTCGAAGGTGGTCCGCCACTCCGTCGCAAAGCGGTCGATGTTGAAGCGCTCGAGCGCGCGCTGCCGCGCCCCCTCGCCGAGGCGCGCGGCCTCGTCGGGGTCGGCGATCAGGCGCTGCATGTGCTCGACGAGGCGGTCGACTCGGGTGTCGACGTAGCCGGACACGCCGTTCTGCACGACGTTGTTCATCTCCGTCGTACCGAGGCCCACCATCGGCAGGCCAATCATCATGGCCTCCAGCACGGAGAGTCCGAGGCTGGTGTAGCGGATGGGGTTGAAGAAGAAGCGGTAATCCGCCTCGCGTTGGAGCAATTCGCGATGCGGCAGATCGCCGAGGCCGCCGAACTCCTCCGAGCCCATCCCCGCGAGGTCGATCGGCACCTCCTGCGTAACGCGACCGAACACATCCGCGCCGAGGCGACGCCCGCGGCGCTCGAGGTGGTTGACGACAGAGATGCCGCCGTCCTTTGACCCCGTGTATCTGACATCGTCGGGAACGGTGACGCCGTGCTCGATCACACGCGTGGGCGTCTTCCCGGAGTCCCACATCAGGTCGTTGAAGGCCGTGACATGGACAAGCAGCGCGTTCGGGTCATCGACGGGGTGCTTCGTATTGGTGGGCGACTCCAGGCCCGGGTCGTGCTCCAGGAAGATGCGAGGCAGCCGGCGCTGGCCCGGGGTGAGGATGTCGAACTGGTCCCGGACGTAGTTCCGCTTGGACTGGAACAGGATCAGGTCGAAGTCCGTGTCCGGGATCTCCTCAGCCGGCACCTCCACGACGTTCTCGGGCCACGCGAAGTTGCCGCCACGGCCCCCATAGCCCTCGGGCCGGCCTTCCTTCACCGGGAGGATGAACAGGCAGGGCGTGTGCGCGAGGTAGTAGAGGTACGAGCCGTGGACGTGCCACGTCAGCACGCGAGGGCGAGACAGGTCAGCGAGGTTCACGCAGGGGTCCTTCCGGAACGGGGCGCCGCGTCGAGTCGTTCGACCGGCGACAGCAGTGCTTCGGCCGCGGCGATGACCTCGCGCGGCTCAATGTCGAGGCATTCGTGCCCGCGGTTGCACTCGATGCGAAAGCACGGGGCGCAGGGCACGGGTTCGGTGAGTAGTAGGTGGGCGACGCGGCGAGGGCCCCAGTAGTCCTGCGGGTCCGTCCCGGCGTACGTCGCGACGACCGGCACCCCGAGGGCGTCCGCGAGGTGCAGGGCGAGCGAGTTGTTGGCGACGACGACCGACGCTCGAGCGATGACGGCCGCCATGACCGGCACCGACGTCCGGCCCGCCAGCGACATCACCGCGAACGCCCCCGCCTCCGCCTCTACCTCGCCCGCGAGCGCTTCCTCGTTCGGACTGCCGAGGACCACGACGGGGAGGCTCCGGGCGGCCATCTCGCGCCCGACAAGGGCGAACCGCTGCTGGGGGTAGCGGCGTGCCGGTGCTGATGCGCCCGGCACGAGCGCGACGAACGGCGCGCCGTCCTTGATGCCCGCAGCGTCGAGGAGCGCATCCGCCTCCACCACCGCGTCCTCGGGGAGCGCAATCTGCAGTGACGAGTCGGGATCCTCGATGCCGAGCGACCGCACGAGGTGCACGTTCCGTTCCGCCTGGTGCGACGGAGCATCCTCGTGGGAAACGGGGTGCGTAATGACCTCGCCGCTGAAGCGCTCCGAGCCATAGGCGGCGCGGACGGGGATGCCGGCGAGGTAGCACAGGTACGAGGGGGCGACGGTGTCCTGCGCGAAGCTGGTGAAGATGATCGCGGCGTCGAACGCCTCGGCGCGCAACCGCTCGATCAGCGCGCGTTCTTCCTCAGGTTCCACGGTCCCGTGCCTGAGTTGCTGCCAGGATGCGCGGTGCACGATCACCTGATCGAGGGCGGGCAGGAGGTCCGCGCCGCGCGCGCCGGCCGGGGAGGTGAGGAGCGTCAGTGATGCCTCGGGCAGTGCTTCGCGCAGCGCTGCGACGGCAGGCGAAAGGAGGATGACGTCGCCGGTGTTGTCGAGCCGGACGAGGAGTACGCGTCGCACCTCACCGAAGCCGGCGGCGAGGGGAAGCACTGGAGCGTCGTCGATCCCCTGGCCTCGCATCGCGAGTTCCTCTGCAAGCGTCCGGCGGTCCGTTGATGGGCCCGGTCTGGCAGGCCCATGAAGAACCTATGAATGCGCGCATCCCTGCTGGGTTGCAGAGGAGAAGCACTGCTTGCGGTTCTCTAGCAACTACTCCACTTCGATCAGCGCGAAACGCGAGCGCAATGTTCAGGCCGAGCGCGACCCTCCTACAGGTAGACGAAGGCGAGGATCACCCCCAGCGCGCTGCCGATGAGCATCGTTCCGATCAGCAGCTGGTTCGAAGTGAAGCGCCGGCCGCTGTCGAGGGGATCCTGCTCGACCTCCTCCGCGGGCGGGGTGCGCTTGAAGTTGCCGGGGTCCTCGGCCGTGCGTTCGCTCGCCGCAGGGTCGGCGGGGTCAGGTCGACTCGTCATGTGTGCCTCATCCTCAGGGTGCCCACGGGGCACGGCTTGGATTGCGTTCCTGCGTCGGCGGCGCGCATACCGCGAAGCGCGTGCCGGGCAGCGCGACGGTACCGATGACCGGCTGACGGAAGAGTCGCCCTTCCGACGCCACGAGTAACGCTCGCGCGACACGCTCCGGGGGCCTCCGTACGGAGGCGTACCATGCGCACTCAGCGCGCGCTTGCAATCCCATCCAACTTCTTCAGGGCCGCGTTCCCCGGTCATTGCGGAGTGGGCCGAGAACACGAAAAGGAGATTGACCAGCGTCATAGCGTGAAGCCATGACGAGCAATTTTCGCGATCGCCACTCCCTCGACTCGGTCCCCGTCGTCTCCCGGCGGCGGTTCCTCAAGGGGATCGCGGTGGCGGTCGCGGCTGCCGGCGGGGGTGTGCTCCTCGGATGCGAGTTCGATCCCGAGGACACGAAGATCACGATCCCCGACCAGACCTGGGCGTACGCGGACAACGTCCCGCCCGCACCCAGTGCCGTCAGCCGCAGCGAACTCCAGTTCTTCGAGCCTGAGGAGGCGGCGACCGTCGAGGCATTCACGGCCCGGCTCATGCCGGGAACGCCCGAAGACCCGGGCGCCCGCGAGGCAGGTGTCCTCACGTACATCGACACCGCCCTAGCTGCCGTCGACGGCTTCTGGAAGCCCACCTACACGCGGCCTCCCTTCCCTGAGACCTACAGCGGCGAACCGCCGCCTGAGGCTAGCAACGGCGATCCGGAGCGGATCTTTGTCAGCGAAGACGAGATCGACCGCTACGGCTTCCAGTCGGAACTCACCCCGCGCCAGATCTACCGCCAGGGCTTGCCTGCCGTCGACGCCCTCGCACGCCAGTTGTTCGGCGCGCGCTTCACCGACCTCAGCGAGGACGAGCAGGACGAGGTGGTCGGTGCGATCGCAGACGACGAGGCCGACACGTTCGACGAGCCCTCGGCGTCACTCTTCTTCGAGACGATCCGGCAGGACACGGTGTACGGGATGTTCGCGGATCCGGCGTATGGCGGGAACCGCGACATGGTGGGCTGGCGGCTCATCGGCTATCCCGGGGCGCAACGCGCGTACACACCGATCGACATGCAGGCCGAAGGGCCTCCACGACCACCACAGAACATGGATCAACTGCATGAGTTCCATGTCGGCGTCGACGTGAACTGCGACATCGTGCTTCCCGTCAGCGACGCGAAGCCCGCGAACCAACAGGTCCCCGCAACGCGCGATTAACCCTCGCGCGCGGGGCCGATGGCGACCCGCGGAGGGCGCATCACGAGAGAGGGAAGCCAATGGCGACGCAGCGGCGCGTCAACGTAGTCACCATTGGAGGCGGCTGGACTTCCGCGATCCTCGGCTGGAAGTTGGGCGAGGCTGGCCACAGCGTCGTCGCCATCGAGCAGGGCCCGGGACGCTGGGCGAACCCCGGGTTCCAGCACAACCATGATGCGCTCCGTTACCACGCCCGCCACGCCATGATGGTGAACCTCCGCAAGGAGACCTGGACGTGGCGCCCGAATCCGGACGCCCCCTCCCTCCCGATGCGGCAGTACGGCTCGTTCAACCCGGGCGAGGGACTCGGCGGGGCGGGCACGCACTGGACGGCGCAACTCTGGCGCTTCTACCCGGAAGACTTCCGCCTGCGTTCGACCATCATCGAGCGCTATGGCGAGGAGAAGCTGCCTGAGGGCAGCACGATCCGCGACTGGCCCGTGACCTACGAGGAACTTGAGCCGTACTACACGCAGTTCGAGTGGGACATCGGCGCATCCGGAGATGACTCCGACAACCCGTTCGCGCCACCTCGCTCACGCCCGTACCC